>Ga0182745_1000172_pt1 | contig 84928 bp, 73 predicted proteins | sample eDN3rd30CKraftBY_FD_128523 | JGI IMG/M metagenome (GOLD analysis project Ga0182745, IMG submission 128523) | Enriched backyard soil microbial communities from Emeryville, California, USA - eDNA 3rd pass 30_C Kraft BY (version 2) (version 2) | ecosystem: Environmental > Terrestrial > Soil >...
CCCGCTTCGACCTCTTTCAAAATCCTGACAATCTGTTCTTCGGAAAACTTCGACTTCTTCACGTAGAGCTCCTTCAGGTGGAAACTCTACCTCCGACTGACTCGAATCAGCGAGGTGACTACACTGCTTCACCCAGTTCCAAAGGGTGAAAGGGCAACGGATATTCATCCTCCTCGTCGTCACCAGCTGGATGTTGGCCTGTCCAATACGGCTCCTCGAATGGAAGTCTTCTGCCGATGTCCTCGATAACACCATTATCCGGGGAAAGGCTCAGCGAGCGAAGCAACGTCCCATTCTCCCACTGTGCATAGGCAAACCAATCAACGACACTGTGCATGGCATGAAGATAGATCGCGCCGTTGTCTCCGGCACTGATGAAAGAGCTGTGGAGTTTCGATGGGTAATCAATCCCAAACTCTCTCGCAGCCACAATCGAGACGCCAGGGAAGCATCCTATGTGCAGCTCATCATCGGGCGGACAGGTATACGACAGATCCCCATCGCCTATTGGCTCAAGCTTGTCTCGTGGAAAAAGCGTATTGGCAAGCTTCAGGGTCGCTGCGCGATCAAGTTCCTGTCGCTTGCGTAGCGCATCACTTGCGCTCTCGTTCGCATAAACGAGCATCCAGGTCTTTGCGCCCATGAGAATCCCCTATGTTTCTGAGGCCCAACGCCTGTGTTAAGGGTGCGTGCCTTCTGGCACGTCATCCTTCAACGCATTGTTATGCCTCGCCTGCTCAATTTCACGCATGCGCGCAATGACTTCATGACCGGCATGAAACAAACTGGACAACTTGTCTCGGCCTTCGCCGAGTTCGATTTCTTTGGCCGAGTAAGAAAGTACGCCATCATAAGTAAGGAAATAGAACGTGACTTGCCCTTGGCGCGGCAACGGATACGATTTCGTCGATGCTGCTGCCGCCATGAAACGGCTTGCCCCACCAAGCAGGTTAGCGCAAGCGCTCCTAACCGCGTCGTGTTGTCCGGCACCGATGATTCCCCCGCCAGTACTGAAATAGAGGCTGGCAGTGCCGTCGCCAAGAACAACCAGGCTAAATGCACCGTTGTCATATCCCGTTTCCAATAAAACGCCCCATACGTCCTTGGGAAAATTGGCGCGACTCAGCCCAATGTCCTCTGCCTTGAGTGAGAGCGCCTGCATCCGAAGGCCTTCCATCACGCTTCCGTCAGCAGTTTGCGACGAATCCTTCGCAAGAGCGGATGTGCCGCCAAGCCCCAATGCAGCCAACACACTTGCGATCAGATTTTTCATGCGCTCCTCAAGGCATAACGTTGAAGCTGAGTCGCGGACCGAGGCTTGCCGAGGGACGTCGGCTCGAGCGAAGGGTTAGGCATCAGCATGCACTTATTGCTCGCGACTAGTTCGCGTTACGCGACTGCCAAGCTGAAGCGCTCCACGTCGGTGCAGCCTCAGTGATGAGTTTGAGAATTTCAGGCGGCAGGTCTCCCGAGCCTGTAAGTTGACGAATCTCCAAAATGTCGTCCGACCCAAAGCCAGACGGAGCGCGGAGAGCCCATTGAATCGCCTCTTCAAGCGAACTCACCTCGACGAGGTAGAAGCCTCCGACCAATTCCTTCGACTCGGCGAAGGGGCCGTCCACAACGTAGCGCTTGCCATTGGCTACCGCGATGCGGGCTCCTGGCGCTGAGGGGTTGAGACCCTCGGAGGCTACAAGCACTCCGGCCTGATGCATCTCTTCGTTGAAGCGCATGTAGGCCTTGAAGAGTTCCACATCGAAGTCTGACTGTTGTTTGGTCGTCTCCTTCTCCGTACTCGACTGCGCCGTGATGATGAACCGCATTACCTGCTCTCCAAATGTAGGTTGGTCCCAGTAAGGCTACGACGAACGAGCGCTAGGAAAATCGACAAGTCCGCTGCCTTCAAAGGAGGGTCGCTGTGGACGAGGCACCTTCCTGAGGCCTAACGCCCTGCTACGCCGCGCGTAAGCCGCGAGCAAAAGCGCCTCGCTTTTGCGAGTCGGGCACCCAAGGGGCACGAACTTGACGCGATCGTTAGGCTTCATTTCGTGCGTGCCACGTTGACACCAAAAAGAGTGAAGCCGACCCGGCCAAATTTACGGCCAACTCCGCGTGCCGGGCAGCTGGACGCACCGAATTCTGGCCCTTGCCATGGGCGTCTCCGAGCCTGTTGCGCAATGTACCCAGGCCGTTGACGATCGCCGAGCAGCCACCAAGGATCTGTTTGAACACGTCTTCGGTATGTTGACTGGGGGAAAGTTTCAACTCTGCCGCCGTCAGCTTGTACAGCTCATGAAGCTCAACTTTGTTGGGATCGTATGGGATAGAGCGAGCGTCAAGTATGTGCTTGCACACGGTTTCCAGTAGTGTTCTTGCAGCCGTAATTGCACCCTCGGGGTCGTTGGTGCGGCGATCGAGCGCCCGTTGCCACGCTGCATGAATGCTGTCTTGATCAAATGCCTTGAGGATATTGGATGTTGGAGTATCTAACGGGCGGTGATTTTTCCCCTCCAAGTGATCCATCAGCGGGGTGAACTCTTTCCAGAGATATGCACGACGCTCAGCGTAGCTAGGGAACTTCTCTTTGATGAATTGCCAGAACTGACTTAGCTCTCTGTTGGTACGAACAAAGCTTGGGAGAAGGTCGTTGTATGACGTTATCTTGATGAAGTACGCGCGCAGGTGCTTGTATGACGCATCGCCATCTCTACCACCGGTTGCTGTGGCTACGAGAATGCTCTGCAGGCTCTGTGCACGTTCAAGGTCGTTTTTGCAGTCGTCAAGCATCCGTAGTCTCTATTTCATGAAGCCTAACGCCAAGCGTCAGCCGCGCGAGGCTTTGCGAGCGTCGGCTGCACGCCTTTGTTAGAGCGCACCACGAATTGCCTCGTAAGCGATCTCGTAAATGCTCCGACGGCCATGGCATCTGACCCCACACTCACTAGACGTTGTTGGCACTTGATAGAACACGAGTCCCGAAAATAGAGGAGTCCTGCTGACTACGGAACCGTTCCCTTCTCGGGCGAGAGGTATCTGCCACAGCCCTCCACCGCTCATGCCTCCAAAACTGCGCGGTGAATACTCTCGTCCTTCAATGCTCACTGGATACTGATAGTAGTCAAACTGATCTACGTCCGGCTGTCGCTCAGCTCCGCCTGCAGCACTCAAATTAAAGAAGCGTTTCGAGACAATTCCTTCTCCTCTGTGCTCAGTCGTCCTCTCATCAATGAAGCCATTAGCGATCCAGAATCCCTCATTGTCTTGTGGAGGGCGATTGAGCACTCCATCTCGACGATTGTCCAGATTGTAGAAGGATTTCTGTGCAGCGATCGCGCTTGCGATTGGTGCGCTGAGTACAACCGCCCCGAGATCAGGACCGACGGAGTCATCAACGCCCCGTGCGATCTCAAGGAACCCCAACCCCGCGCAATCTACGGTCGTGGGGTGATCACTGGACCAAAGCAACAGACCCAACCGTCCGACTCGGGGAAGAACCTGCACTACGTGATGCGCAGTGAGGATTGCCTGCTTTCGACCAGCAGTGACTAGTGTTCCGGAACCAAGCAGGTCGACTCTCGGGCGGTTCGCTGTTTCCACTACTCGCGCGAAACCGATACTGAACGCGGAGAGCTCACGAACAACACCTTCCGTGAGCTCCTTCGGTAAGTCCCCAACGCGAATTGATTCGGTCATAGTGTCCGTGCGCTCTAGCGCCATCCATCACGCGCGTGCGTTTCGCACGTCGCGTGCATGGGTTTGTTAGACCTTCTTCCAGCCAATACTGAGTAACTCATTGAGCGTCGCACCCTCGAAGTAGAACCGGTCAGTATCCGCAAAGCGAGAACCGACGGTAGCGAGTACATCGGTATTGGAGAAGACGAAGACGTTAAACAAGAGAACGCCACGTGCTTTGTAGACCACGAACCAATCTTCCGTATCCATCTTCTTGATCCATGTCTTCACACCATCGTCAAATGGCTTCGTTTGACCAAGAATCTCATCAAAGTCCAGATCGTCAGTAGCGCCCGCATATGGAAACGAATAGATCCTCCACACTTGAGGCAACTCAACCCGATGGCGCTTGACGAGAAGAGCGGCTGAACTCTTTGCAAGGACTGAGAGAGCAACGATCAGGGCTTCCCGCAGAGGGTTGGATCGCTTCTTGCCCCGGAAGAATTCAGCCGAGGACCAACCGCTCTGCTCAAGGTTACGAACGTCGATGATCTTGAAGAATCGTAGATCTCCTTCGTTGAAGGCCGGGAAGCGATCAGCATTGATCGCCATGATCTTGATGTCTGGATTGGATGCATGCTGACGTTCTAGGAAGATCTCCGGATCGCCCCATGCGGCTACCAGGTCGAGTGCCTTAGTCACATACGTCTCTGGGCCGAAGCGATTATTGCAGTCGACGTGTGTCCGCACTAAACCTGCGTAATCGTAGCCCCTCATTTTTGGCTGCTCACGCTCGATGAGCGAGGCAGGAACCGCATGGTCGCCACTTGGCTCTTCCACAATCGCGGAGCTACAGAGATAGCAGACGTGGTTCATGGTCTAACGAAAAGCTTGAGCCGCGAGCAAAAGCGCCTCGCTTTTGCGAGTCGGGCGGGCGCAGCCCGCGAACTCGAAGCGCTTGTTGGGCATCGGCTACGTCCCTACCGGCGCGAATGACTCCGGCGCCGCCAAGAGTTTGACGTGAAATGCATGCACAAGTGTGCCGTCGTTTGGCACTGCAGCCGCATACTTCGTATTGAGCTGCTCAACCTCGGTCTCAGTAATGGGTCCGTTTGCGCTTTCTAGTAGCCTCGCCAAAGCATCAAAGCCGAAGTAAAGGAAACCTTCAAGCGCTGACTCGAACTCTTCTGAACTGAGAACTTCAGCGGCGTGGTCTACGCCACCGTTCATGACCATGCCATGCAGCAGCAACAACGCAGCAAGCGCCTTGTCTCCGTCCCGCGGCTCTGCACCGCCAGCCTCCAAGGCAGCGCGGTTCCAAATTTGATCCCCACGGGACAGAGACTTCATCTGTTAGGCCCAACTTGTATATCGACCGCATAAGTGCGGTGTTCCTGTGCCGATGGGCGTTCCTGGTCTGGTCAGTCACTATCTCTCCATGACTTGCGCGCCTTCACCGCATGGTGGAGTCGGCAGGATAGACCGCGCTGATCTTTGGCTCGATCCAAGATAGTGCCGCACAGTCACGATCGTCAACGGACCCAGGAAGGCGCCCGAAGAAGAAAGCCCAGAATGAAGCTAGCGAGTGGTTATGACAATTTCTGATACCGCCCGCCCCGCGCCTGCTCGATCAGGTTCGAGAGGCGATCCGCGTCCGACACTACAGCATCCGCACCGAGCGGGCACATGGGTGACGACGCCAAGCTTTCTGATCATCTGAAGCAAGAGCCTTGCTGGATGCTGGTTCTACGAGGCGAGTTCGACTCCTACCTTGAAAGTAGACTCAACAGCGCGTAGTAGGCAGTCAGCGTCAGGGCACAACCAACTGAAAACGCGATCATGCCCCAGAAGGGAAAGCCGGGCGCAGCACCTGAGAACTCAAACAAGAACGCCGTCAGAACGGCCAGCAGCGTCAGCCACGAAAGCACCAACCGGACGATTGGCTCGAAGATCAGAAGAAGCGAGAAGATCGGCAATCGCACCACGTTCCATGCGAACCGCAGCGAACAGCGCGCGATACATGCTGCGGTACTCTCCTCGGCTTTCATTGACACCAGCGCTCGCGATCTATGCATGGCCTCACGCTTAAGCCGCGGGCCGATGCCCGCGGCATTCATCGCGTCTCAAAGATTGTCCAACGTGATGCGATCCAATCCCGCGAGCGAATGATCCAGCATGTCTGAGACGACATCGAGCACGAAGCCGATGTCAGGCTCGTTGTTCTCAAGGACACACAACTCGTGAAGCAGCTTGGCTGCGGTCTGCGTAACGGCACGTGCACGAAAAATCCACTGGCGCTCGGTTTCAATCGCATCGATCAGCGCCGCGCGATCTGGCAAGCGATCCGCCGGAACATTGGCGGACGATTGCGTCTCTGACGCCTTCGCCGACGCGGCTTGGGTTTTCTTAGCCATGGCGCACCTCAATCCAGCCGCAGAATGGCAAGGTCCAAGTCGGTGTAGACGCGATTCAGTGCGTCGATGCCGTGCTTGAGCGTTAGGACGCCGGGACCGATGAGTTCTTCGTCCTCCTGAGCTGTCTCAAGGGCGCTGTATGCGGTTTCGGCGAGCGCCAGCGCGTCGGAGAAACGCCCGAGGATCTCGTCGAGATCTTCAACTTGATCGGCAACTGCCGGCTTGATGGGTTTGGATTTGGGTGTGGAAGAATTGATCCGGGTTCGGCGGGCAGCCCGCCCGCGGCTAGAATGTGCCTTAGCCATTTGCTCAACCTCACTGGGGTTGGGTGGGTGGTTAGGCGTCCGGCGGTGTTCTAGCACTGTCGGGCGCCGCTTCCCGCTTACCCAAAGGGCAAGCGGCGCCCGGATCATCATCACGATTTTCAAGAATAATCAAGCCTTTACGAGCCTCTCGATACAGAGCTACAGTCCTTGAGACTGATGGCAGCGCGGCGTTGCTACGGCAACGGGCAGGATCACCCTCCGAGTTTCGCCGCTTTTTCGGGCGATACCACAAGGGAAGCCGCGCCAGATTCTTGCCGCGCTTTTCTGCTGAAAATATGGGTGCCGGTATTGGCCGAATTTTCCACGAAACCTCCCACTGACTTTCTTGCGGTAATCGCGGACGATTTGCCTCACGTGACAACTCGCCCCTAAGCGATCGGAACGGCAACGAATGAACAGGACGAAGTTATGAGTATCGATTCCAGCTTACGGATACCCACAGGCACCACTGCTAGCGACGATGCCTCCTTCTCAAGACGGCGCGCTCACTCGAAGCCCGAGGCCGCTCCGACGCGACCGATCTACGTGTCCACCGGAGGAAGCGCCTCGGACCTGCACGCCGCCGCGATGCCCGCCGTTCATTCGACGGCACGTCGCGGGCCAATGCGCATGCTGCGGCTTGCGCAAGTAATGGACGTCACAGGCCTGAGGAAAACGAAGATCTACGATCTCCAGGCGGAAGGAGAATTCCCCATGCGAGTGAAGATCACGACTCACGCGGTCGGATGGATCGAAGAGGAAGTGCAGGCTTGGATCGCGCGGCGCGTCGAGGTAAGTGTTCCAGTATCCGACTGACTCCGGTTCACGGTCACACGCAAAGCCCACCATAGCGATGCCCGCTGAGTGGGCTATTCGCGATCCGATTGCGTCTGCTCAGCCAACCGTTTTAAGTCTCGCGCTCTTCGGCTCAGCGCGAAGCGCATCCAGGTAGTCAGCCCACGCCTGCATCATCTTGCGCCGTTCGGGAAGATATTCAGCGTAGTTGTACGCGGCGCGAACATCATTCTCCTCGCAGTGTGCGAGCTGCCGTTCAATCGCATCGGGCTTCCACCCTTGCTCGTTAAGCAGCGTCGATGCCATCGAGCGGAATCCATGGCCCGTCATCTCGTCCTTCGTATATCCCATCCGACGCAGTGCCGAGTTCACGGTGTTCTCGCTGATCGGCCGCGCAAAGGTCCGAATGCTCGGGAACAAGTATCCGTTCGGTCCGGTAGTCGGATGCAGCTCGCGTAATATCTGCACCGCCTGCAGCGAGAGCGGCACGATGTGCGGATTCTTCACCTTCATCCGTTCCGCCGGAATCTTCCACTGCGCGTTGTCGAGATCAAACTCTTCCCACACGGCGTAGCGCAGTTCGGATGATCGAACGAACACAAGCGGCAGCAGGCGCAGAGCGCAATGCACGACTCGCGACTTTCCCTGATAGGCATCAATCGTCCGCAGCAGCGCACCGATTTCTGACGGATACGTGATGGTCGCGTAGTGCTTGTGCCTGACTGGCGTCAGCGCTCCCTTGAGATCGACGATCGGATCGCGCTCAGCGCGCCGCGTCGCGACCGCATACCGCATCACCTCACTGCACTTGGTCTTCACCTTGTGCGCGGTCTCCAGCACGCCGCGCTTCTCCATCTTCTCTAAGCATTCAAGGAAGTCCGCCGCCACGAGTTCCTTCACTGCCCTGTTGGCGAGAAAGGGGAAGATGTCCCTCTCAAAGCGGACCATCACCGCGCTGGCGTACTCTTCGCTCCACAGGTTCTTGCGTTTCTCCCACCACTCCCGCGCAACAATCTCGAACGTGGTGGCGTGTGCGGTCTTCTCGGCTCTCCTCTTCGCGCCTGGATCCACCCCATTCGCCACCTGGGAGCGGATCTCCTCTCGCCGCAGTCGCGCCTGCTTCAGTGTGATCTGGGGATAGACGCCGACTGAAAGTGTCCTCTCACCGCCGCGGTGGAAATACCTCATTCGCCACCAGCGGGAGCCGTTCGGCTGGACCAGGAGGAACAGTCCGTCGCCGTCAAAAAGCTTCCTAGGCTTCGGTCCCGGCTTGATATTCCGGATGATCGAGTCGTTTAGAAACATGGGAGATCCGTCTCTAAAAGTTACCCCGAAAAAGTTACCCCGGCGGCTCTAGAGTTACCCCGAAAGTTGCCCCGCAAGGGGTGTGGAACGGGGTGGAAATCACCGTACCTCCGCGGACGCGGGAACGCAATAAGTACCTGATTTACAGGGACTTTGTGGACGTCTGCGGACGTTGGCGGAAGGGTGGATGGTGGCCAGGGTCGGAATCGAACCAACGACACGCGGATTTTCAGTCCGCTGCTCTACCAACTGAGCTACCTGGCCATCGAGTCGCCCGGAACGAAGTGTCGCGGGCCTTTGGAGGGCATGAACTCCGGCGGCGGACGCCGGAGGGGCGCGTATTAAAACGGCGGACTGGCGAACCGTCAAGGAGAACGCAGATTGGCCTCTGCTGAGGCGCGCCCACGCCGCCAAAACCCAAGGATGAAGCCACCACGCAGCTCCCACGTTGCGGCCAATCCCCCGGAACCACTGCAATCGGGCAGCCCGATGCGGCTTGCGCGCGCCAAGCGTCGAAAGCCATTCCAAGGCCCGAAACCTTGACACAGCAAGTCACTGTTTCCTGAAACAATCCTTCGCGAACCAGCACAGGCGCTGCAACTGCCCCTGATTGCCATACTTAGGACCAGATTGTTGCAACCCAGGGTGGCCATGAAGCGTTGCTTTTGACGCCCCCGCTGCCAGTCCCCACGAGCCCCGCGGCCACTGCGGAGCGCAACCGCCACCTTTTAATAGGAACAGGAGCGCACGATGGCGACCGTTCAGACCTCACCGGCGAGCCATCGGGCCGCCCAGTCCGAGTCGGCGACCGACCGCTACAGCCGCATCCGCGCCGCATCGCTCGCGATCTGTGAGCCGCTGGCGATCGAAGACTACGTGGTGCAGAGCATGCCCGACGCGAGTCCGGCCAAGTGGCATCTCGCGCACACCAGCTGGTTCTTCGAACAGTTCCTGCTGAAGCCGCACCTGCGCGACTACCGCGCGTTCGATCCGAGCTTCGATTACCTGTTCAATTCCTATTACCAGGCAGTCGGCCCGATGCATCAGCGTCCGCAACGCGGACTGCTGACGCGGCCGACGGTCGCTGAAGTGTTGAAGTTCCGCGAGCACATCGACGAGCACATGCACACGCTGCTGCGTCGACAAGACGACAACGAGCGGCTCAGCACGCTACTCGACCTCGGGCTCAATCACGAACAGCAACACCAGGAGCTGATGCTCACCGATCTGAAGCACCTGTTCTCCCGCAATCCCCTGCTGCCAGCGTATCGGCCTGCACGTAGCAAAGCAGTCGCCGCGCCCAACGAGGCCCTGCGGTTCGTCACCTTCGACGGCGGCATTCGCGAAATCGGCGCAAGCGGCAATCATTTCTGCTTCGACAACGAAACGCCGCGACACCGCGTTCTGGTCGAGTCGTTCGCATTGGCCGATCGGCTCATCACCAATGCGGAGTATCTGGAATTCATCCGCGAGGACGGCTATCGCCGCGCCGATTTCTGGCTGTCGGACGGCTGGAGCACAGTCACGAGAGAGGGCTGGACGCGACCGCAGTACTGGTCCGAGTCGTTGGATGCGGAATTCACCCTCGCGGGAATGCAGCCGTTGAATCCTGCTGCACCGGCCTGCCATCTCAGTTACTACGAAGCCGATGCGTTCGCACGCTGGGCCGGTGCACGATTGCCGACGGAGGCCGAATGGGAGCTGGCAGCCGCAAGCACGAGCGTGAGCGGCAATCTCCTGGACGATGCCCGCACGTCCGCTCTGCACCCCACGCCGGCACCTGGAAATCCAGGGCTGAAACAGATGTTCGGCGACGTCTGGGAATGGACTGCTTCTTCTTACGCGGCCTATCCGGGTTATCGCCCGCCGACCGGCGCGCTTGGCGAATACAACGGCAAATTCATGTGCAATCAGCTGGTGCTGCGCGGCGGCTCGTGCGCCACTCCGGCAGATCACATCCGCGCGACCTATCGGAACTTTTTCTACCCCCAGATGCGTTGGCAGTTCATGGGCGTGCGTCTGGCACGCGATCTGTGATCTTCATCTGCCACAGGAGCGAGTAATGCCCAAGCGTCCCAGCGTCGTCCCGGCGATCGATCCGGCCGATCAGCTCACCCGCGAAGTGGTGGAGGGCTTGCGTAAATCACCCAGGGAATTGTCGCCCGTCTGGTTCTACGACGAACTCGGCTCAGCGCTGTTCGATCGCATCTGCGAGTTGCCCGAGTACTATCTCACTCGCACCGAGCTCGGCATCATGCAGACGCACGCCGCAGAGATGGCGAGGCACATCGGGCCGCAGGCGGCCGTCATCGAGTTCGGCAGCGGCACCAGCCTCAAGACACGATTGTTGCTGGATCAGCTCGAGGCACCGGCCGCCTACGTTCCCGTCGACATCGCACGCGAGCAGCTGTTCGATGCGGCCAGCGGACTGGCGCGCGACTATCCGTCGCTGCACATCATTCCCGTGTGCGCGGATTTCACGCAGCCCTTCGATTTGCCGAAAGGAGCAACGGCAGCGCAGCAGCGCGTCGTGTACTTTCCGGGATCCACCCTGGGGAATTTCACGCGGACTCAGGCTCTGCGATTGCTTTCCAGCATGCGACAGATGATCGGCTCCAAAGGCGCCGTGCTCATCGGCATCGATCTCAAGAAAGACCCGCGCATCCTGGAGCAGGCATACAACGACGCTGCCGGCGTCACGGCGCAATTCAACTTGAATGCGCTACGCCATCTCAACCGCGAGCTCGGCGCCAATTTCGACCTGCACGCCTTCGAGCACCGGGCGGTGTGGGTGGAGAACGAGGGTCGGATCGAAATGCGCCTGATCAGCAAGCGCGATCAACGTGTGGCAATTGCCGGCGCACAGATCCCGATCAAGCGCGACGAATACCTGCTGACGGAGTGCTGTCACAAGTACACGCTCGACGGCTTCAAGGAACTGGCCGCGGCGTGCCAACTCACAGTGGCACACATCTGGACGGACCCCGAGCAGAAATTCAGCGTGCAGCTGCTGAGGCCCACCGCAACCCGCAGCTGAAAGAGCGGGTCGAGAGCCTCAGTCATCGATTGGAGCGCCAATTGGAGCACGTGTAGCCGTGATGCCGCCGTAGCCGGATCACTAGTTACATCGCAATGACATCGGAATGCAGGCCTGATCCGGTGTACGTGGCCAGCCTGACGCGCCGGCCGTGCCTCACTTCTCTTCCGGCACATACTCCTGCGGCTTGTCCGAACCGCCGCCGAAGAAGAATTTCTCCATTTCCGCGACCAGGAACTTCCGGGCCTTCGGCTCGATCGACGACAGCCGGTATTCGTTGATCAGCATGGTCTGGTGCTTGAGCCAGCGCTGCCAGCCCTCTTTCGAGACGTTCTCGTAGATCCGCTTCCCCAGCTCGCCGGGATACGGCACATGGTCGAGCCCTTCGGCTTCGACGCCCAGCACCACGCATTTCACCGTTCTTGCCATGATCTTTCGTGAAGGTTACCGATGCGCCAGTAAACCACAAAGAGCGTCGACATCACACCGCGCGAAGTCAGGTGTGCTGGGCAGTCCAGTGTCGTGAACGTCTGCGACCATTCGCCATGACTGACGCCGCCGATGACCCGGTGCAGCAAACGTTCACAGCAACTCACCCTGGACCCCGGCGGCCGCCGTCGGGCGCGTCAGCTGCTCGATCAGATCGACCGCTGGCTTGGCGAGGCCAATCATTGCCGGCTGCCGCGGGTCGTACCAGAGACGCTGCTCGTCGGCGACTAGGTCACGATCGCCAATCGTGCGTACGAGCAATGGATGAAGCGTCAGATCGAAATGAGTGAAGGAGTGCCGATACTCCGGCAAGCGAGCCGCTGTCTTCTGCGCGTCCGTAACGGCTGTTGCGGAGAGCTGCTGCGTCGTCCATTCCAGCGCCTGTGCATGATCCTCGAACTGCGGAAAGGTCCACAAGCCGCCCCAGATGCCGACCGGTGGGCGGCGTTCCAGCCAGACCGCACCGGCAGGATTCAGAGCGATCACGACGTAAGCCGTGCGCTGCGGCCGTTGCTTCTTGGGCCGCGGGGTCGGCAAGACGGATTGCAATCCTTCGATGCGCGCCACGCAGTGCTCACTTAGCGGACAGGCCGCGCACAGCGGCCGCGACCGCACGCACACCGTCGCACCAAGGTCCATTATCGCCTGCGTGTAGTTCGCAACTCGCTCCTGCGGCGTGCAGGCATCGGCGAGCCGCCACAGCTCGCGCTCGATCTTCTGCTCGCCGGGAAAACCGGCGATGCCGAAATATCGCGTCAGCACGCGTTTGACGTTGCCGTCGAGAATCGGATGTCGCTGCGATCTCGACAGAGCGAGAATCGCGCCGGCGGTAGAACGACCGATGCCAGGCAGCTCCTGAACCGCCTCCAGCGTCTGGGGGAACTCGCCGACATGATCGCTGACGACGATCTGTGCAGCACGGTGCAGGTTTCGGGCACGCGCGTAATAGCCCAGGCCCGTCCACAGATGCAGCACCTCGTTCTGCGGCGCCTGCGCCAGCGACTGCACGCCCGGAAAGCGCTGCATGAAACGCTCGTAGTACGGAATCACGGTCGCCACCTGCGTCTGCTGCAGCATGATCTCCGAAACCCAGACGCGATATGGCGTCGGGTCACGCTGCCACGGCAGATGCTTGCGACCGGAGGCATCGAACCAGCGCAGCAAGGCCGGCGCGAGCTGGCGGATCGCGACGGAGTCGGCGGGTGCGTTCGGCTTCGGAGACTTCATTCTCGACAGATCACTTCGATGCCGCTTCGCTCGAAGCCGGACTCGACGCTTCGGGCTGCGACTTCTTCGCTTGTACTTCCACGTTCATGAACAGGCCGGTGGTAACGTCCTGCAACGTCCGCAGCATCCAGCGCTTGCCGACGAACGGCGGAATCCAGAACGCCGGCTCGACACTGGTGTGGTAACTGATGCGCGCGCGACCATCCGATTCCGACAGCGTCGTGCGCGTTTCGCCGAATCGCACGTCGCTGCGCCGTGGATCGGCAGTTGCTGACAGCTCCAGCGGCGACTCCTCCACCCGCTCCACGCGCTTCACGTTGCGACAGAACGGCCCGAAGCAGGCGCGAACGACAGTTTCCAGCACCGCACTGAAGTCTGTCGGGCGTTCCAGCACCCGCGCCTTGAGGATGCGCGAGTCCAGCTCCGGATAGCGCTCATAGTCGCGCAGCACGGCCTGCACGCGATCCACCGGCGCGTCGAGCACGGCAATCAACTCGAACTGATAGTGCCGATCCCGATACTGCGCCTTGGAGCTTTCGATCTCGAATGCCTGCACCGGCTGCCCGGCCAATGCAGACACCAGCAGCAGACTCACCACTTGCCTGTTTCGCACCTGCCGAACGCTGGCGCGTTGCGAGGCAAGCGGGTTGTGCGTCTGCAGGATCACCGGCACGACATCAGGGATTGAACAATCCTTTAAGTTTGTCCTTGAGCTTTTGTTCCAGCTTCTGGGTTTCCTTCTTCACTTCCTCCTTGACCCGCCCCTTCACGTAGCCCTCGATGTCCGGACGCACCTTGGGATCGTCGAGCGCGCCGGTGACTTTCACCGGAATCTGCGCATCGACCATGTCCTGCATCTGCGCGGTATCCGCGCCTTCGCGCGGAATCTTCAGCACCGTGGCCATGAGCCGGTAATCGAGCACGCTCTTCGGCACGTCGATCGTTCCCTGGCCGGTCACCTTGAGGTACTGCATCGACACGTCCAGATCGTTGTTCGCCAGCACGCCGTCCTTCATCACGCCGCTCCCCTTCAGAGCGCTGAACGGGGTACGCGCAGCACCGGTCCGCTCGGGCACGGCCTGCTGCTTGAGCACGGCACGAGCACGGCGGATTTCGTACCACAAGTCCGCGCCTTCGAGCGCGCCGTCCGCAACGTTGAAGTCGACCGTACCGTCCAGCGTCTTCATCAGCTCATCGGTATTGCGGCCCGCGCCGGTCAGCTTGACGTTGGCGTTGCCTTTGCCGGACAGGCGTTGGTTGTCGAACATGTCCTTGAACAGCGGCGCGAACTCGATGTTGCTGACATGCTCATCCAGGCTCACTCGGGCTACGTCCGTGGTCGCATCGATGCCGATATCGCCGCGATACTGGCCGCCGTACATCGAAGCCTCGGACGGATTCAACCGCACCTTGCCGTCGCGGGCGTTGACGCCCAGGCGCAACTTGGTGAACTTGATGCCGGCGAAGATCGCTTCGCCGACCCGCAGCTGTCCGCGCGCGTTCAGGTTGCGCAGGGCTTCGACAGGGATCTCCGTCGGCGGGCTTTTCTCGGCCTTTTCCTTTGTCTTCGGCTCCTCCACCGGCGGCGGCAGATAGCGGTCGGCATCGATCCGATCGACGTCCAGATCGAAGCGCAGCGCCTTGGCATCGAAGTCGGCGACGCCCAGCGAACCGGTCGCCGTGGTGTCGTCCAGCTTCAGCGTGACATCGCCGAGATCGGCCGAGGTCTTGGTGAGCGAGACCTTGCTGGCGAAGCTCAGCTGCTTCAGGACGTCGGCGTCGCGCGTAACGGGCAGCTCGATGCCGAGTTTCGGCAGCCATTCACGCAAGGAAATCGGCTCCAGGGTCAGCGGGCCACTGATCTGCGGCGCATCCAGGATCTCCTTGCCGGTGAGCGCGCCGCGCAGCCGGGCCCCGGCAACCTCCGCCTGCAGATCGGCCAGTTCCAGCGTCTGCGCCTGCAGGTTCGCCGTCAGCGAGGCCGCCTGCACCGAAATGGGGACGCCGGCAGCCGGGAATCCGTCACCTTTCCAGGTCGTGGTCAGGGTAAAGCGGTCAAGTTGGTGCAGCTGTTGACCGATATCTGCATTCAGGGACCTCGCGCGGATCTGCACCGGAATGCCTTCCGGCGGATAGCCAGCGCCTGACACCGTGACGTCGATCTCAGGCTCGGCGAGGCGGTGCGCCTTGCGTTCCAGATCTGCGGTAACGGTAGTCGCGACATGCACTTTGGCCGACAAATCAGCGCCCTCGTCCAGCACGAAGCCGGTCTCGAGCTTGAAGGGCTCGCCGGACTCGAGCCGGCCGGTCTCCAGGTTGAAATCGCGCACCGCGCGCCGCGAGCCTGTCTGCTGGTTCTCCATGATGATGCCCGCATCCTTGATCTGCAGCCCGGCGATCGTCGGCAGCGGCGTGGCTTCGGTGCTGGCAGGCGCTTCCTCCGACGCGTTTCGTTCTCCCAGATCGGCCCAGTTGTCGCGCCCCTGTGCGTCGGTGATCAGGCGGATGCGCGCACCGGTGAGGCTGACCTTGCCCACTTCGAGCTTGCCCCGCAGCAGCGGCAACAGCCGCACGCTGACCCGTGCATCCTGAATCGAGACGAACGGCTCAGCGCCGAAGCCCGGCGCATCGCTCAGGCTCGCCGCGCCGGTTTCCAGCGCCAGCCAGGGGAACACGGAGAGTTTCAGATCGCCGCTCAACGTCAGCTTGCGGCCAGTCTGCTGCTCCACCATGCGCGCCATGTCGTCGCGATAGTCGTTCGGGTCGACGAAAATCACGGCAGCCAGCAGGGCCAGGACGATCAGCGCCAGTACCGCGCCGATTCCGTAGGCGGCTATCTTCAGAATCCGCATAAACAGACCTCATGTCAGCGAAACCCGGGGGATCGCGCGCCTCATTGGCGTGCGCGAATTCACCTCGGGGATTCTAGCAGGGCGCTGCGATGCTGCCCGGCCGCCGGATGAACGCGCGATGCCCGCCATAGTCGCAGTTCTGAGCGGAATCGCACTCGGCGTCATCATCGGCGCCGGCAGCGCCTGGGCCCTGCTGCGGCGGGGCCGCGGCCGTACGACGAGCGATGCCGCTGCGGAAACCAGCCGTATCGAGCAGGCCGAGCGGACGCAGGCATTGCTGGACCGCTTCAACGTCGCCATCGAGACCGCTGGCATCTCGCCGTGGGAGATGGACGCGCGCACCGCCAAGTTCACCTGGGCCCAGAATCGCATCAAGGCGTTCGGGCTGGCCGAGCTGCCGCTGCAGGAGTACGGCGACGCGCTGCTCAACATGATGCCCGAGCAGGACCGCAGCGATGTGCTCACGACCATCGAAACAGCCGTCCGTGAGCATCGGCAGAGCTGTTCCTACCGGTACCGTCTGCAGCGGCCCGACGGGCTGGTGCGCCACATGCAGACGCACATTCACATCGTGCGCAACGAGCAGGGCGAAGCCGCACGCCTGCTCGGTGCAACCACCGACATCACCAACGAGGTTCAGACCAACGAGCTGCTGCAGCGCCAGGCTGCGCACGAGCGCATGCTGCTGGACCGCTTCAGCATGGCGACGGAAGCCGCCAGCATCGCCTCCTGGGAAGTCGACATGCACACGCGGCAGTTCGTGCTGGCCGACCGCAGCATCGAGAAACTCCTCGGCATCGAGAACTTCAAGGGCACCACCGACGATGTCGTGGCACACATGCATCCCGAGGATCGCGGCGTTTTCGATGACGCCGTGCTGGCCGGTCAAGAGCGTTTCTCGTGTCTCTATCGCATCGTCTGCGCCGGCGGCTGGCGCCACATCCAGACCCACGCACGGCTGGTCTTCGATGCCAGCGGCGTGCCGCAGAGCATGTTCGGCGTCTCCTGGGACGTCACCAAGGAGATCGAAGCCGCCGAGCGATTGCAGCGACAGGCGGAGCAACTGCGTGACGCCGAGCGTCGCCTGGAGCGCGCGTCGCTGTCCAGCTCCGAGGGCCACTGGGAGCTGAATCTCCAGACCGGCAGAAACTGGATGTCCTCCAGCTACCACGCCCTGCTCGGCTATCGTGAAGGCGCGTTGCCGCGCTCGTATGCCAAGTTCCGCGAGCTCGAACATCCCGAAGACGTGGCGCGTTCGGATGCTGCTTACCAGCGTCACATCGCAACCGGGGAACCCTACGACCTGGAGATGCGCATCCGTACCGCCTCCGGCGAATACCGCTGGTTCCGCCGCCGCGGCACCGCCGAACGCGATGCCAGCGGCAAGCCGATCTCCGTTTCAGGCTCGATTCACGACGTTCACGAACGCAAGCTGGCCGAGGACGCACTCAAGCTGGCGCAGCAGCGCTTCGAGCGCGCCATCAACGGCACGCAGGACGGCCTGTGGGAGCTCGAGTCCAACGGTGCTGCGTGGTGCTCGCCGAGAGTGGGCGAATTGCTTGGCTATGCACCGGCGGAGTTCGCAAGCGACACGCACTTTCTGCGCATGTTCCTGCATCCCGACGATGCGGACACGGTGACCATCGCCACGCAGGCGCATTTCCAGCAGGAACTGCCGTACGACATCGAAATCCGCCTGCGCACCAAATCCGGTGACTATCGCTGGTATCGCGCTCGCGCCAGCGCGGAACGTGATGCAAACGGCCGTCCGCTGCGGCTGTCCGGTTCGCTTCAGGACGTCACGGAAGCTCGCGCTGCACGCGACGAGCTGATGCGTGCGACGGAAGCGGCCGAAGCTGCAAACCGTGCGAAGAGTGAGTTCCTGGCGAACGTCAGCCACGAGATCCGCACGCCGATGAACGGCATCATCGGCATGACCGGGCTGCTGCTCGAGACCTCCCTCGACCGCACCCAGCGCGACTACGCGGAAACCATTCGGGGCAGCGCCGACTCGCTGCTCATCGTCATCAACGACATCCTGGATTTCTCCAAGATCGAAGCCGGCAAGATGGACATCGAGTCGATCGAATTGGACCTGCGCGGCAGTGTCGAGGACGTCGGCGGCATGATGGCTTTCCAGGCCGCCGCCCGGAACCTGGAGCTGGTCGTCAACGTGCGGCCCGACGTGCCTGACCGCGTCATCGGCGATCCGCAGCGCGTGCGTCAGTGTTTGATCAACCTGGTGGGCAACGCCATCAAGTTCACGCGCAGCGGCGAAATCGTGATCGAAGTGTCTTCGCTGGGCCGTCGTGACGACAAGGTACTGACACATTTCGAGGTGCGCGACACCGGCATCGGCATCGCGCCTGAAACGCTCAAGACGCTGTTCCAGCCGTTCGTGCAGGCCGACTCGTCCACCACGCGACACTTCGGCGGCACGGGATTGGGCTTGTCCATCGTGCGCCGGCTGGTCGACATGATGGGCGGACAGGTGGGCGTGGAAAGCGAGGTCGGCAAGGGCTCGACCTTCTGGTTCACGCTGCCGCTGGAGCCAGCCGAGCAGAACCTGATGTCGGTGCCGATCGATCTGACGCGCCTGGGCCGGCGCGTGCTGGTGGTCGACGACAACGAGACCAACCGCCGCGTGCTCGCCGGCCAGCTCATGCATGCAGGCTACGAGGTGAGCCTGGCCAGCGGCGGCGACGAAGCACTGCGCATGATGCGCAAGGCGCTGGGCGACAATCATCCTTTCGAAGTCGTGCTGGCCGATTACAAGATGCACGACATGGACGGTGCGACGCTGGGCGAGCGCATCAATTCCGATCCTGGTCTGTCACGCGCACGCATCGTAGTGTTGACGTCGCTGGATCGTCACGGCGACATGCGCCGCTTCGCATCGCTGGGCTTTGCCGGTTACCTCACCAAGCCCGTGCGTGCCCGCGAGCTTTTCGAGTGCATGGATCGCGTGCTGTCACGCGACGCGAAGGAATGGCACCTGCACAGCCAGCCGATCGTCACTCGCGGCACGCTGGTCAGCAGCGACAATGCGCGCCGCTATGAAGGCCACGTATTGCTGGTCGAAGACAACCCGGTCAACCAGAAGGTCGCCGTGCGCTTCCTGGAGCGCATGGGCTGCAAGGTGCGCATCGCCGACAACGGCGCCGAAGGCGTCAAGGCCTGGCAGGAAGGCCGGTTCGACATCGTGCTGATGGATCTGCAGATGCCGGTGATGGATGGCTTGACCGCCACCCGCCGCATTCGCGAGCTGGAGGCCGGCGGGCGCAGCTCGACACCAATCGTTGCGCTGACCGCCAACGCGATGGCCGGCCAGCTGGAACGCTGCATGGAAGCCGGCATGAACGGCTTCCTCACCAAGCCGCTGGAGATCGCCCGGCTGCACGAGACACTCGATCGCTACGGGCTGGGCGCGTCGATCGACACGACGCCGACGATGGCCGGTGCCGGCTCGCAGACGGCGCCGATCGACCTGACACGATTGAACGAACTGACCGAAGGCGACGCCGAGTTCGCTCACGAACTCGCCACCACTTTCGTCGCCAGCGGTGAACAGGTCATGCAGGAAACCCGCCGCGCGCTGGCCGCCTTCGACCGTGCAGCACTGTGCCGCGCTGGGCACAAGCTGAAAGGCGCAAGCGCCAACATCCATGCCGAGCCGCTGCGCAAGTTGGCCTTCGAGCTGGAGATCAACGGCGTCAGCCTGGATCAGCCGCGGCTCAAAGAGCTGATCGAGCGGCTGGAACAGGAATTCAAGCGCGCAGCGGAGTTTCTGCAACTGCAGGCGAGAGAACCGGAGAAGAAGACCGGCTAGCCTTCACTCGCCTGGCTGCAGCACCACGCTACTGCGCTGCCATCGCATCTTCCTTGCCCGACCACTTGATGAACATGAGGCATTCGTCGCTGAGACAGGTGTCGGCGTGCGGCTGCTTGCCGGGCTGGAACCAGTAGCTGCCCGGGCCCAGCACCGGCGCGCTCGCCTGCTGCTCGCCCTTTGCCCAGTGCTTGGCCTTTCCTTCCAGCACCACCAGGTGATAGTCGGAGGTGTGGATGTGCATGCTGCCCGAATCGCTCTTCGGATACTTGAGCAGCGCCGCCGACGGGCCGGTGGTCGGATCGCCCCATAGCACGGCCATCTGCGCGCCGTCTGGGCGGTCGGGATTCATCGGCACGAACTTCGCTTTCTCGAACGGGGTGACCACCATCGATGAGTTGACTGCCGCTCCGAGAGCAAAGCCGGCGAGCAGGCAAGCCGCCGCCAGGCCAACGACTTGAAAGCGCCGTGAGTGCCGCAGTGGAAACGCATTCATCGAACTCTCCTCGACATTCATCACATGCTCGAAGACCAGTCGCCGCAAACGCTCGCGGCACGACCGGCAAGGCTTTCAGGGTTCCGCACGACCGCACTATCGCAGCTCACTGAAAACGTGGATGACGAGGTGCAGTGCCCGGGCGATCGGAAACTACAAGGCAGAGCAGCGACTAGTCCATCGCCTCGACCGTCACCTGATTCCTGCCGCCCGCCTTGCTCGCATACACCCCGGCGTCGCACTTGCTGATCAACGCATCGAGCGTCGCCACAGGCGGAATCTCCTTTCGCCATCCCGACACACCGAAACTGGCAGTGACCGGAAAGTGCGCGCCCGGCGCGATGAAGGCGCTGGCGGCGATCTGCTCGCACAGATGATTGGCGACGTTGGCAGCACTGTCGACGTCGGTTTCCGGCAGCACGATGACGAACTCCTCGCCACCGTAGCGCGCCACCCAGTCGCTGGTACGGATGCCCTGCTGCAGCATCGCCACGAACCACTTGAGAACTTCGTCGCCGAGCAGGTGGCCGTAAGTGTCGTTGATCTTCTTGAAATGGTCGACGTCGCACATGATGACCGAGACTCGTCGTCCGTAACGCGTCGAGCGCTCGATCTCGCGCGGCAGTTGCTCCATCAGGTAACGACGGTTGTAGGCACCTGTCAGCGGGTCGGTGACGGAGAGGCGGCGATTCTCCTCGTTCGCGGCCCGCAGCGAGCGCTCCAGGGTCACGATGCGCTTGCCGGTATTGAGCCGCGCGATCAGCTCAGCTTCGATGACGGGCTTGGTCAGGTAGTCGTCCGCGCCGGCCTGCAACCCCGTCACCACGTGCTCGATGGAGTCCCGCGCCGTGAGCAGGATGGTGTAGATGTAACCCTGCACCTGCGAAGTGCGCAGCGCGCTGCACAGGGCGATGCCATCCATCTCGGGCATCTCCCAATCGCTGATCAGCAGCTGGAAATCGCCGGACTCGAGCTTCTCCAGCGCTTCGCGGCCGTTGCCGGCGGTCTGCACCTCATAGCCGGCGCGCTTGAGCAGACGGGCCATGATCAGCCGCTGCGTGGGCTCGTCGTCTACCAGGAGAATGCGCCAGTCGATCGGCGCGGCCGCAGCCAGGTTGAGCGCTTTATTGATGGACGTAATTGTCGGCTCTGACATGTCGCCGGATCGTACCCGTCCGGCACCGCAAAGGCCAATGCGCCCGCGCAGAAGCAGCAGGAGCTGCAGACACCGCCGTCATCGCTCACGCGCCCCGGCAGGCAAGCCGACTGGAGCGGCTGTCCGCCGAGCCTATTCCTTGCAAATCTCCACGCCACCGTTGAGCGTTTTCACACGCACCCGCGCGCTGCCTGCCCCTTCCTTGAACCGCAGCACGTTGCCGGGCGCGAACTCGTGCTTGCGCTCGGATTTCGGACCGAAGCAATTGTCGATCTCGCCGTTGAAAGTCTCGATGTCGAACTCCGCGTCGATTGGACTGCGCAGGGTGAGGCGCAGGTCTCCATTGATCGCCTCGGCATCCAGACGGGCGTCGCGGGCCAGCACGGTTCGCAGGTGGACATCGCCGTTGGTGGTACGGATGCGCCCACGCGTCAGCGATTCCATGTTGATCGTCATGTCGCCAGTCACGGTCTCCAGGGCCAGCTCGCCGACGGCATCGGCAAGCGAAATGCCGCCGCTGACGGAGGTCACGGTGACGTTCGAGGGATTCTTGTGCGCACGAACCACGACGTCGCCGCTGATCGTCTTGATCGCCAGTTCCTCCGCCCAGGTCTGCGTATTGACGGTGCCGCTGACGGCCTGCAGGCGCTGCGCGCCACGCACGTCGGAGATCGTCTGATCGGCACTGACCGTGTTGATGGTGAGCGCGCTGTCGCGCGGAACGCGCACGATCAGATCGGACGAGCCGGAAGCACTATGGCCGCTGGGCAACACGACCTTGACCGTGGTGCGACGATTCTTCTCGTCGCCGAGCACGTCCAGTCGCTCGACACCTCGCCCCAGCTCCGCGCTCACTTCGACTTCGGGGCGATCCCAGCCGGACACCTGGACATCGCCCGACACGTTGACGATCTCCACCTCGCCGCGCGGGTCGGCCGGCACGCGCTTTTCGACGCTGTCGGCATACGTTGCGGTGGCGAAGCACAGCGCGGTGGCGCCGATGACTCGCAGGAATTTCATATTCGTTCTCATAGACGAGTCTCGCGGGAAGGCTGATTCAAGGTGGAGGCGGTCACTTCACCAACGCTGCCGAGCAGCGCCAGTTCGCTTTGATAGGTGGACAACAACAATTCCTGCAGCAGCGGATTGCTCGGATGCTCCGCGAGCGTTGCAGATATCTCGCTGGCCGCACGTCGCAGATCAGCAAGATTGCGTTCCAGCTTGGCGCGCGTAACCGGCGGCAGCATCTCAACCTGGCGCTTGAACTCCGCATCCAGCGCTTCGCGCGCTTGCAGATAGCCTTTACCGAGCTCTTCATGCCCGCCGAAGCTCACCGGCATGGCAGGCAGCGAGGGGGCCTGTTGCAGTTGAGTCGCGGCCGATTGCCGCGCCTGTTGCACTTGCTCCTGCGCCGACTGCTGCACCAGAAGATAAGTCGTGAAAGAAGAAGCGACGACGAGCAGAAAACCGGCGGCGAGCCGCATCCAGGGACGTGCGGCTGCGCGGGAAGCGGCGGGAAACGAGGCCGACGGCGATACCTCGATCTGCGTGCGGATGCCGGCCCACAGGTCGCGATCGGGCTGCACATCGCGCGGCAGTGCATCCAGCGCCAGATCGAGAGGATCGCGAGACTTCTCGTTCATGACTCCAGCTCCTTCATGCCCATGCGCTCGCGCAGCAAGCGCCGGCCGCGATGCAGTTGTGCCTTGCAGGTGCCCACCGCGATGCCGAGCATGTCGGCAACTTCCTCATGGCTGTAGCCGTACACGGCTTGCAGAACCACGACGTGCCGCGCGCCTTCCGGCAAAGTCGCCAGCGCGCGCTCCACATCGACCACTTCGGCAACGTCCAACTCTCCCGTCCCCTCGGAAATTTCCTCGACCGGTTCATCGGCATCATTAGCTTCGACCCGCGTGCCGTGATTGCGCGCGTAGGTCAGCACTTCGTTCACGGCGATGCGATGCAGCCAGGTGCCGAAGGCGCTGCGCCCCTCGAAGGCGCCCAAGTTGCGCCACGCCCGTACGAATGTTTGCTGCACACAATCCTCCGCGATGTCGCGCCGTCGTGTCATCCGCAAGCACAATCCCAGCACCCGCCCGACGTGCAGGCGGTACAGGCGCTCGAACGCCCGCATGTCGCCGCCACGGGCAGCCGTGACCAGCGCCGCGTCGGAAAGCGGCGAACGATCGGCAGAAATGACCGTCCCAGCGGCCGGATCGGTGGTGCCGGATATCAAGCTCGCCCCTTTGTCGGCGTCGTCTGTTAGCGAGTTGGATGCGGCGGAAGTGTGCGAGGTTTAAGAGAATCTGGCGATGGGTCGGCGCTGTCGCGGGACATGGCCGCGAGCCGCGCCGTCGCTTCGAGCCCGCGGCCCTCCCAGGCCACGGGCGCACCGGCCGATCTCAGTGCGTATGTGCAGGGTGCCTGCGGGAATCCCCGACCCCAGGCGGCTCCGTACTCGGCGACGAATCCTCGGAACCGTACTCCTGGTCTTCGCCGTCGCTCAAGGCCACCCAGCCGCTGGGCGGCAGGCACATCTCCAGATCCATGGCGGCCCATTCCTCGAAATCGAATTCGTCGATGTCGCCGCTGTCGTCGCGCACGTCGATGATGCGATGCGCCTCGTCCACGTTGATGACGCAGAAAGATTCGCGGCTGACCTGGTGCAAATACCACTGGCCTTCGCGGGCCTTGACGTTCTGCATGGCCGGATCCTCTTCTGGTTCCAGCAGCATCGTAACGCCGGGTCGGCGCGAAGCGACGTAAGCGGTTTCCGTGGTTGCCGTGGTGCCGACAAGGGTGAGCAAGACAGCTCGGGCTGGGATGCCCTAGGCGTACTGGCCGTTCCACTCCCGCACGCGCTGCTCCAGCGCACTGCCGGGCATCGGTCGGCCAATGAAGTAGCCCTGCGCGCGGTCGCAGGCGACCGAGTCGAGGAAGTCCAGAACCTCCTGCGATTCCACGCCTTCCGCGCAGGCAGTCAGCCGCAGCTTGTGCGCCAGCAGGATCATGGTCTCGACCATGGTGCGGGCATCCTCGTGCGCGAATATGTCACGCACGAAGGAGGTGTCGATCTTCAGCTCGCTGAAGGGCATCAGGTACAGCTGCTTGAGCGAAGAATAACCCGTGCCGAAATCGTCGATCGACAGGCCGAAGTTCTTCACGCGCATGCGCGTCAGAACGTCCATGGTCGTGCCCGGATCGAACATTGCGGCGCTCTCGGTCACTTCGAACACGATGCGGCGCGCATCAGCGCCCACTTGCGCGGCCATGCGCGCTACCTGGTCCGGGAAGGTGAGGTCATTGAGCAACTGCGGCGAAAGATTCACCGCCACGGACAGGTGCAGGCCGCCAACATCCCAGGCGCGGCACTGCGCCAGCGAGGTTTCCAGCACCTGCTCGGTCAGCCGACGAATGAGTCCGTACTTCTCCGCCAGCGGAATGAACCGGGCCGGCGAGATGAACCCCAGGATGGGATGCTCCCAGCGCGCCAGCGCTTCCACGCCCTCCACGATCCAGCGACCCGGCGCCACGCGCGTCGCTTTCGGCTGGTAGTGCACCAGGATTTCCCGCTTGTCGAGCGCTGCGGTCAGCGCCGCCGGAGTGATCGGTGCATCGGTGCGCAGGCACTGCCGCAGTGTCGCTTCCAGATCCGCCAGCATGATCGGCTTCTGCAACGCACCGAGCATGTTCAAACCCTGCGCGCGGCCGATCTGCTGAGCGGTGGCCAGCACGCGCTGATCCATGCCGCTCGCCACCAGCACGTGCGCCTTGCTGCCGCGCTCACCCAGATAGCGCAACAGCTCGATGCCGTCCGCGCCGGGCATTTGCAGGTCCAGGACTACGACCGTCGGCTGGAAGTCCTCCAGGCCGCGCCGGAACGCATCCGGTTCGGTGACCGCGAGCGCCTCGAAGCCCATGGCCTTGGCCGCTTCGGAAATGAACTCGCACAGGTCCGCCTGATCGTCGATGACGAGCAGCTTGTTGCAAGGCTCAAGCAACCCGAACCTCCCGGTCCAACACGTAACGCACGCGCATCGCCAGCTCTTCGTTGCGATAGGGCTTGTGGATCACATCGGACGGCGACAATCCGGTGGCGCCGTTCAGCACGTTGCTTTCGGCATAGCCCGTCGTGAACAAGACTTCGATGTCCGGCCGCAATTCCCGCGCATGGCGCGCCAGCTCGGGGCCGAGCATGCCGCCGGGCATCATGACGTCGGTGAACAGCAGGTCGATGTGCTCGGTGCCTGCCAGGATGCGCAGCGCCTTCTCGGCGTTCGGCGCATCCAGCGCGACATAGCCGAATTGCCGCAACGCCGTCACCACGGTCTCGCGCAGATCGGCGTCGTCTTCGACCACCAGGATGGTTTCGCTGCCGGTGGGCGCAATGCGCGTAACGATGGTGTCCTCGCGCAATGATTGTTCTTCACGGCAGCGCGGCAACAGAATCTGCACCGCGGTGCCGCGCCCGAGTTCGCTGCTGATGGTGGCAATACCGCCAGACTGCTCGGCGAAGCCGTGCACCATCGCCAACCCCAGGCCACTGCCCTTGCCGGATTCCTTGGTGGTGAAGAACGGCTCGAATACGCGCGACAGCACTTCGGGATCGATGCCGGCGCCGGTGTCGGTGACGCTGACCGAAACGTACTCACCCGGCTCGAGCGGCGGATGCGCCCGCGCGAACGCGGAATCGAGCCGCAGGTTCTGCGTCTTCACCGTCAATCGGCCGCCATTGGGCATCGCGTCGCGTGCGTTGATGGCCAGGTTCAAGATCGCATTCTCGAACTGACCGGCATCCACGCGCGTGTGCCACAGGTCGTGTGTCTGCACCATGCGCACTTCGATGGATTCACCCAGCGTGCGCTGCATCAGATCGGCCAGTCCGCCCAGCTGACGATTCAGATCGACCACGTTGGGATCCAGGATCTGCCGGCGCGCAAACGTCAGCAGACGCCGAGTCAGATCCGCCCCGCGCACCGCGGCCCGCATCGCCGTGTGGACCTTGCGTGCCAACCCCGCATTATCGACGACAGCGCGCTCGAGCAGCTGCAGGTTGCCCAGCACCACGCCCAGCAGATTGTTGAAATCGTGCGCGATGCCGCCGGTGAGCTGGCCGATGGTCTCCATCTTCTGCGCCTGCAGCAGGCGCGACTCCAGGCGCTTGAGCTCGGTCAGATCGTAGGAAATGGAGAAGAAGCCGCGCACTTCGCCCTTCACGCCATTGGGACCGTCCGGCGCGAGCTCGGGAACGAAATGGGTTTGCCACTCACGGGTGCGACCCTGTCGCGTGGTGCTGTGCGTAGTGCTGCCGGCTTCACCACGCAACGCGGCCGACATGTGCTCTGCGAGCGCGGTGTAAGCCTGCGGTGTGATGATGTCCATCATCTGCTTGCCGACGCAGTCCGCACGCGGCAGGCCCATCCATTCTTCCACCGCCTTGTTCACGTACGTCAACACGCCATCGCGGTTGGTGTACATCACCAGCGTCGGCATGGCATCGAGCGTCAGCTCGTAGAAATCGCGCGTCTCCAGCACCTGGCGCTCGGCGATGACGCGCTCGGTGATGTCCTGGATGGTGCCGTGCAGGCGGAAGGTCGCGCCGGCACGCCGCTCGGCCTTGGCGATGACACGCACCCAGATCAGCCGGCCGCGCTTGGTCTGCAGGCGCAGCTGCAAGTCGACGCTCTTGCCGGTCTTGAGAATGTTGGCCGCCGCAGCGGACAGCGGCGGAACGTCCTCGGGCAGCAGGTAGGACTTGAGCAGTGCCAGGTCGATCCTCTGTCCCAGCGGCAGATCGAAGATGGCGTACACCACGTCGGTCCAATGGACCTTGCGCTCGGCGACGTCGTATTCCCAGCCGCCGATCTGCGCGGTGTTCTGCATGTCGCGCAGCAGGCTGTCGAGGCGAACCCGCTCGCTGACGTCGCGGAACGTCAGCACCGTGCCAATGTAACCGTTCTCCTCGGTCACCGGGACGATCCGGTATTCCACCGGCCGACGCTGACCGTCCTTGCGCCGCAGCAGTGCTCCCACGCCGCGCTTGATGTCGGTGGTGTAACGCACGCGGCGCACGACTTCGCCGGATCCTTCGCCGTCGTCGTTGATGAGCACCTTGTAGTCCAGGCCGGGCAGCTCCTCGGGCAGGTAGCCGAGGAGTTTGGCTGCGGCCGGATTGGCGTAACGGACCAGGCCGGCGCTGTTCAGCTCCAGCACACCCTCGCCGGAGGCTTCGACGATGGCGTGATTGCGGCGGTAGGTATCGGCCAGCTCCTGCTGCCGCTTCGCCAGCCGTCCGCGCGAGCGACGCAAGCTCGCCCACGCGAAGAAGACAGGCATGCCGGCCAACAGGGCACCCGCGATGATTCCTGCGACGACGATCGGTTGGAGCATTTGTTGCAGGAAGCTCACCGCGGCCCTTTCCAGCTTATGTCCTGAAACCGATCATGCCTTCGGGCCGGGCTCTCTGCCTGCGTACCAGTTCACGGCGTACTGCATTAATTGAGCCGAAGTGCGCAGCGACAGCTTGCGCTTGATGCGCTGGCGGTGCGATTCGACGGTCTTGACGCTCAGGTTGAGCGCCTCGGCGGTCTGCCGGGTGGACAGGCCCTTGCCGATCATGTGCAGCACCTGCAGCTCGCGGTTGGTCAGGCTGTCGATGGGGTTGGCCGAGATGTAGGCGCCGCCGGAGGCGAACTTCTCGATCATGCTGTTGCCGACCGCCTCGCTCACGTAGATGCCGCCTTCCAGCACCCGGCGCAGCGCGATCAGGAACTGATCGGAGGCCGCCTGCTTCATGATGTAGCCGTTGGCGCCGGCCGACAGCATGCGCTCGGCGTAGATGGCCTCGTCGTGCATGGACAGCACCAGCAACGGCAGCGAGGGATAGTGGGCGCGGGCGTCCTTCACCAGCTCCAGACCGTCACCCTGCTTGAGCGAGACGTCGACGATGACGGCATCCGGCTCCAGCTCGCGGATCATCGACTTGGCTTCGCGCGCCGTTTCGGTCTCACCGCACACTTCCAGGTCGGCCTCGGCTTCGATCAGGCGGCGCAGGCCCTGGCGCACGATGGGATGGTCGTCCACGATCAGCACGCGACGCTTGCGATCCTTCGGCACGCCGGTCGGGGGCTTGTGGACGGTCTTGAACAGTGTAGGCCCAAGGCTCATTGCATTACTCCTTCACGAAAAATAGGGAATTCATTCGGCCGCTTTCGCCGAGCGGGGGCGCGCCGCACGCGAGCGGGACGCATTGCCGCCGTGGGCGGCTTCGAATGGACATTCGCACACGATGCGGGTCCCGTTGGGTTCAGCCGCCTCGAAGCTGACCTCGCCGCCGAGAATGCGGGCGCGATAGCGCATGATCTTCAGCCCCATTCCCGCAGCATCCATCGCTTCGGCCGGCAAGCCGATACCGTCGTCCGTGATTGCCAGCCGCACCTTAGCGCGCACCGCGCTCAGATGCAGTCGTATAGACCGCGCCTGCCCGTGGCGGACTGCATTGCGCACCGCCTCCTGCGCGATCCGGTAAAGATGATTGGCCAGCTCCGGGTTCAGCAGCCGATTGGCGGGCACCCGATGAGTGAAGACCGTCGGCACGCCGTAGAGCTCGGTCGCATGCATTGCCAGGCCTTCCAGCGCGTCCTGCAACCCGCCGCGTTCGAGATTCACCGGTGACAGGCCACGCGCCAGCGCACGTGTGCTTTCGATCGCGCTGCTCACCAGACGGGTGATGCCTTCGATTTCGGGCAGGATCGGTGGATATTCCGTCGTCAGCCGGCCGGCCAGGCCACGCAGCATCAATGCGATGCCGGTCAGCTCCTGGCCCAGGCCGTCGTGCAGATCGTTGCCGATTCGGTACTGCTCGCGATTCACCGCTTGCAGGATGGCGCGCTCCAGCTGCTTGCGCTCGCTCACGTCCTGCAACACCACCAGGCTGCGGTTGCGGCCGGCAACGTCGAATCCCGAGAGCACACCGGCGGCGGCGAAGTGCTGGCCGTTGCGGCGCCGGCCTTCGAATTCCAGCGCGATCGAGTTGTCGGGCGAATCCGCCGCTTCGGCGGCCGCGGTGTGCCAGCGGTCGCGGTGCTGGAAGGGCCAGCCGGCCAGCTGGCTCATTTCCTGGCCGATCAGCTCGCCGCGCAGATAGCCGAACAGGGCATCGAAGGCCGGGTTGGAGATTTCGATGACCCCGTTCTGGTCGATCACCGCCACGCCTTCGAGCATCGAATCGATCATGCGGGCCTGGGTGGCGATGGCGCGCTCGGCGCGCACCTGCTCGGTCGTCTCGACTGCGTTGAGCGTCAGTCCGACGATGCGCTCGGCGCGCCGGATCGGAATGACATGGATGCCAAAATGCCGTTTCTTGCCGCGAAAATCCTCGATCTCGCTGCTATAGCGGTCGCTTTGGCCGGTAGCCAACGCGCGCCGCATGGTCTGCACGGCGGTGGTGTGCAGATCGTCGGGGAGCAGCTGATCCACCGGCATGCCTTCCATCTGCCGCGCTTCATAGCCCTGGATGCCGCGGCTGGCGAAACGCACTCGCAGGTCGCGATCGAGCACCATCACCAGGTCCGGCAGGGAACCCAGCACCTGCCGCAGCTGCTCGCCAGCTCCGGACAGCGGATCTTCCAGCGCTGGATCGAAACCGCGCGCGGATCCGCCAGGCCCGACAGGGTCTTCCCTGCGGGACTCGGCTTGGACGGTCAACGGGCGCATCGTTTTCTTCAAATCGTTCGTTTCGAGTGTGCGGCGGCCACATCGACCATCAATGGGACTGCATGGGTAGCAGGCGGAATCTTGTTGGACGGGGTCTGTAGGGGATATCAGCCAATCCCCTAATGTCAGGGGCGGCTGGCTCCGCCTTCGGAACCCATGCGGCAGAGCAACACCTGTCGATATGCCCTGTATCACCAAGGGGTTAGCGATTGCGCCAAACCACCTGCCGGTAGGCAGGCGGGCGCCGCCGGCTGCGGCTTGCGAGCGCCGTTTCAGGCGGCGCCGCGATCGGCCACCCATTGGGTGGCGTAGCGGATCAGCTCATTGGTGGAGCGCAGATTGAGCTTTTCGCGCATGTGGCGGCGGTGTGCGTCGACCGTCTTCATGGACAGGTCCAGCCGCTGGGAAATCTCCCGAGTGCTGATCCCGGCACCGATCAGCCGGAAGACTTCCAGCTCCCGTTCGGTGAGCGAGGAGACCGGGTCTTCGTCCGGCCCCGGCGCCCGACCGCGCGCCATCTGGCTCAGCAGCCGCTCGCCCATGGCCGAGCTGACGTGGCGCTGCCCGCGCGCCACTTTTCGCAAGGCGCCCAGGAAGTCGGTGCCGGCGACGTTCTTCATGACGTAGCCGCTGACACCCAGGCGCAACAACCGCTCCGCGTACAGCGCCTCTTCCTGCATGGAAAGCACCAGCACGCGGACATCCGGCTGTTTCTCGCGCATCCAGCGCACCAGATCGATGCCGTCGTCCGCGCCCAGCGTCAGATCGACCACGGCAACGTCCGGCAACGCCGTCTCGAGCAGCGGCTGCGCCTCCTTCATGGAAGAAGCCTCGCCGACCAGCTCGAACTCGCTCTGCCCCGCCAGCAGCTGCTTCAGGCCTTCGCGAACGAAGGGATGGTCATCGATGATCACGATCCGTGTCAGCTCCGTCATGGACGTCACCCCCTTGTTGCGCAGTACGCAAGCGCGCCTGTCCTGTGCGGCACGGCGCAAAGCCGCCCCTGCCTCGCCCGAGCGTTGCAGCTTTGGAGTTTGCGGCCTGGCCCGCTGCCGGCAATCGCCATTTTCCACAGTGATTGCATCAGTGATAGCTTACGTGAGCCAACAGGCTAGCGTGCCTGTCAAAGATTCCCGTTACGGATTTCACTCGGAACTTTGCCGTCAAACATGAAAAAGGAAGCTCCTGTCCCGCTGCGTTTCGTCCTGCTGGAGGACGACCCGAACGATGCCGAGCTGATCGAGCTGGAGCTGGCTCGCAACGGCCTGGACGTCGAGTGGGCGCATGTATCTACGCGTCAGGACTTTCTGCAGGCGCTGAGCATCGGCGATCGGCCGACCGATCTGGTGCTGGCCGACTACACGCTGCCGGGCTTCGACGGGCTGGCCGCGCTCAAGATCGTGCTCGAGCGGCGGCCGGACGTGCCGTTCATCTTCGTCTCCGGATCGCTCGGCGAAGAGCGCGCGATCGAGGCCTTGAAGAGCGGTGCCACCGATTACGTGCTGAAGGACCGTCTGCAACGATTGCCGACGGTGGTCACGCGTGCGCTCACCGAAGCACGCGAGCGGCGCGAAAGGCGCGAAGCTGAAAGCGCACTGGAAGAGCAGCGATTGCTGCTGAGCACGCTCATCGACAGCCTGCCCGAGATCATTTACGCGATCGACACGGAGAACCGGCTCACCGTGGTCAACCGCGCGTTGCTCGACACGCTGCGGCGAAAGCGCGAAGAAGTCCTCGGCAAACGCCTGTCAGAGGTGTGGCCGGAAGAAACCATCTTGGAGATAGAGGCACAGGCTGCGGCCACGATTCGCAGCGGCCGTGCACTGACCGATCAGGAGCGCGCCTGGATCGCGCCGGATGGTTCGGTGCGCTGGTTCACCTTCACACACGTACCGCTGCGCGATCACGGTACGGTCGTCGGCCTGGTCTGCACGGTGCGTGAAGTCACTACGCAGAAAGCGCTGGAACAGGAAATCCTGGAAATCTCCAACCGCGAGCAGCGCCGCCTCGGCAGCGACCTGCACGACGGTCTGGGTCAGGAGCTCACCGGTCTGTCGCTGCTGCTGAAAGGACTGGAGATGCAGCTGGCGCGCGAAGCGCAGCAGTATTCATCGCAGATCACCAAGATCAGCGATCTGCTGGCACGGGCGATCCAGAGCACGCGCTCGCTGGCGCGCGGCCTGGCGCCGGTCAACCTCGAGCGCGGCGGCTTGCCCGAAGCACTTAAACATCTCGCAGCGCGCTGCACCGACATGTACAGCCTGGAATGCACGTTCACGAACAGCAGCCAGAAATTGCCGGATCTGGAAGAAGGCGCGGCCACGCACCTGTATCGCATCGCGCAGGAGGCAACCACCAATGCCGCCCGCTATGCGCGTGCGAAGTCCATCGCCATCGATCTACGCACCACCGGCCGCAAGCTGCAACTGTCCATTACCGACGATGGCATCGGCCTGTCCGCGGGACTGGCGCAAGGGCGGCCAGGCATGGGACTGAAGATCATGGAGTACCGCTCGCGCATGCTCGGCGGCACCATCAGCTTCGAAGAGCCCGGGCAGGGCACACGCATCGTGCTGGCGGCGCCGCTCCACTTGTTACGCCAGTCGAAAGACAAACTGCGACGCGCGATCTGAGGCTTTACCTGCTCGATACTCGGCGCGAACGCCTGGCTGGCGTGGACGATTCGTCATTCCTGCGCAAGCGGGAATCCATCTGTTGTGCTCGTTCGGATAGATTCCCGCTTGCGTGGGAATGACGGGTGCCGACTACTTTCTCACCACCGGCACCAGCGTGTGATCGCTGCCGTTCCAGACGTCGATGAACGATTCGATCTCGCCGGCCGGCATCGCCTGCGCGATGAAGTCGCCCTGCAGCGCGTCGCAGCCGGCCTGCTCCAGGAACTCGAACACCGGTGAGGTCTCCACACCCTCGGCGCAGACGGTGAGCGAGAGGTTGTGCGCCAGCTCGATGATGGCGCGCACCACGGTCGCAGCCGCCTTGCCCTGGGTGACCTCGCTGACCAGCAACCGGTCGATCTTCACTTCGCTGAACGGCATCTTGTACAACTGGGTGAGCGAGGAAGTGCCGATGCCGAAATCGTCCAACGACAATCCCACGCCCTTGACGCGCAGCCGCGTGAAGATGTCCATCACCAGCTCCGGATCATCGAGCGAAGCTGCTTCCGTGACTTCCAGCGTCAGCTGCTCGGCGCTCGCATCGAACTCACGCAGGATCAGTCCGAGGCGATCGGGAAATTCCAGGTCCTGCACCAGCCGCGGCGACAGGTTCACCGCGGCGCCCAGATCCAGGCCGCGCTTGCGCCAATGGCCGATCTGGCGAATGGCATCGGTCAGCACGAAGTCGGTCACGCTGGTGATCAGGCCCGACTGCTCGGCCAGCGGCAGGAACTCGCCCGGGTACAGCAAGCCCAGGCGCGGATGACGCCAGCGCACCAGCGCCTCGGCGCTGCGGACCTGCCAGTCACTGGCGCTGCGCACCAGCTTGGGGTGGTAGTGGACTACCAGCTCGTGCTCGTCGATGGCACGACGCAGATCCTCCACCGACAGGCGTTCGCCGGGCTGGATGTGCTTGGACAGCAGCGCCTCGATGTCTTCCAGCATGGCCGGCTTCTGCAAGGTCCCCAGCATGTTCAGGCCCAGCTGATCACCGAGCTGGCGCGCACTGGTGAGCACGCGCTGATCCATGCCGCTGGCCAACAGGATGCCGGCAGTCGTGCCGATACGCCCCAGGTAACGCAGCGCCTCGACACCGTCCATGCCGGGCATCTGCAAGTCCAACAGGATCAGCGACGGCTGCCGCCGCGACAGCTGCTCGCGAAACGCCGCAGCGCTTTCCGCCGTAATCACGTCGCAGCCGACGCCTTCGCCGATCTGCACGATCAATTCCAGGAAGTCGATCTCGTCGTCGACCGCCAGCACCAGATTGCGTTCACGCCGGGACACGTTTGGTCTCCTCTTTTCCATCGAGGATCGCCCGCACGCGGCGCGCGAGATCCTCTACCCGATACGGCTTGGTCAGCAGCTCCAACGACCCGTCCAGCAGACCGCGGTTCAAGATGCCGCTCTCGCTGAACGCCGAGGTCATGAGCACCTTCAGCTGCGGACGCCGTTCCCTCAATTTCTCCACCAGGCCGGTGCCGGGCAGGCCGCCAGGCAGCATCACGTCCGAGAACACCAGCGCGACATCCGGATGTTGCATGAATTGTTCGAGTGCCTGATAGCCATTTGTGGCTTCCAGTAACCGATACCCCAGACTGCCGAGGATATCCAGCGCCGTGGCGCGCACTTCGGCATTGTCCTCGACCACCAGGATGGTCTCGCGACCCTGCGGCAACTCGCCCGTGGGGTCCGGCTCCCGGACCGCTTCACGGACCGGCTCCGTATTAGCCTGCGTCCGTGGCAGCAGCAGACGCACGCTCGTGCCCTTGCCCACCGCACTGTCGATGCAGACGTGGCCGCCGGATTGCCGCACGAAACCGTACACCATCGGCAGCCCCAGACCACTGCCCTTGCCGACGTCCTTGGTGGTGAAGAAGGGCTCGAACACGCGCTTGAGCGTCTCGCTCGTCATGCCGACGCCGCTGTCACTGACCTCCAGCACCGCGTAGTCGCCCGGCCGGATTTCCTGGCCCGCCGGCACACGGCCGTCGGCATCGGCCGCCACGGTGCGGTTGCCAGTCACGATGGTGATGGTGCCGCCGCCTTCGGGCATGGCGTCGCGGGCGTTGATCACCAGGTTCAGCACGGCGTTCTCGAGCTGCCCCGGATCGACTCGCGCAGCCCACAACTGCGGTTCCAGCACCAGCCGGATCTCGATATCACCGGTCAGGGACCGCCGCAGCAGTTCGTACATGCCGCCGACCAGCGCATTCATGTCGACTACTCGCGGCTCCAGCACCTGCTGCCGGGCGAATGCCAGCAACCGTCGCGTGAGCTCACCGCCGCGAATGGCAGCCTTCAAGGCTGTCTCGGCCTGCCGCCGCAAGCGGGGGCTTTCACGCAGCGAGCGTGCCAGCAGCTGCATGTTGCCGACGATCACCGACAGCAAGTTGTTGAAGTCGTGCGCGATGCCGCCGGTCAGCTGGCCCACCGCCTCCATTTTCTGGCTCTGACGCAGCTCCGCTTCGAGCTGGCGCTTCTCGGTCACGTCGCGCGCGGCGACGAAGCAGCCCTGGATATCGCCGGTCTCGTCCCGATGCGGGACGAAGACGGCCTCGATGTCGACCGTCTTGCCTGCCGGATTGCGGAAGCGCCCTTGCGCTTCGACCGTCGCTCCCTGCAGCGCCTTGCGGAGGTAGGGTCCGATGGCGCCATAGCGACGGTCGCCGAGCACGTCGCTGACGGCGTAGCCGCGGCTGCTGGCGAGCGGCACCTGGAAGAATTCCTGGAACGGGCGGTTGGCGTACACCACGCGCTGGTCGCGATCGGCATAAGAGATGAGCAGCGGCAGCGAATCCAGGATCGTGCCGTAGAAATCCTGGCTGCGGCTCAACGCCTCCTCTGCATCGATCTGCGCGTTGATGTCGCTGATCGAACCGGCGAGCCGCAGCGGCCGGCCCGCTGCATCGCGCTCGGCCTGACCACGCATGCGGCACCAGATGAAAGCGCCATTGCGCGCCTCGATCCGGCAGCGGATGTCGAGCGGCTTCTGGTTCTCCAGGTGCTTGCGGATCTTGTCCAGCACCAGCATGCGGTCGTCCGGATGCAGCACGTTCTGGAAGGCCATGAAGGTATCGGGCAGCTCGTCCGGACCGTAGCCGAGGATTTCGCGGAAGCGGGTTGCATACCAGACATGGCCGGTGAGCAGATCCCAGTCGTACAGTCCATCGGAAGTACCGCGCACCGCGCGCTCCCAGCGCTCCTGCACTTCCATTGCGTTCTGCAACTCGTGCTTGCGGCGTGAGATATCGCGCAGCACGCCGATCATGCGCAGCGGTTTGCCGCGTGGATCGCGACGCACCACTTCGGCACGCGCCGCAAACCATTTCATCTCACCCGAAGCACCCGGCAGTGCGTACTCGCATTCGAAGTGCGGGGTGACGCCGTGGAAATGCTGCTCGAACTGCTCCAGCACCGCACTCTGATCGGCAGGCAGCATGAGCCGGTCCGGCAGCTCGACGCGGTTCAGCAGCTCGTTCGGATCGACGCCCAAGGACTCGCGCCAGTGTTCGTTGTAATACACCGCGTCGCGCGTCACATCCCAGTCCCACATGGATAGCCCGCTCGAATCGATCGCGACCTGCAGACGTGCGGCATTGGCTCGCAGCGAGTCGCGCAGCTGCGAGATCTTGGCAATGTTCTCGATGGTGACGATCAGATGGCTCGGCGCGCCGAGCGCATCATGCACCGGCTGAACCGTCACCCGTGTCGGCAGCGGCTCGTGATGATTGGTGTGCAGAACGATGTCGCCGGCGAACGGTTTGCCGGCAAACACGGCCTCACGCAGCTCTTGTACGATTTCAGGATCGCTCTGCGGACCGGTCAGGAACATGACGTCGCGCCCGAGCGCGGTCGAGCGGCTGTAGCCGGTAAGCTGAGTGAACGCCGGGTTGGCGTGAATGACCGGGCGGTCGGTCGTGCGCGCGCCAGCCACCAGCACGGCGCTGGCGACAGCATCGAGCGCAGCAAACGAATCCAGCGGCGCCTGCGCAGCCGTCATGGAGCGCCACCCATGACGAACCGGCCCCAGGCAGCGCCGTCCGTGAGCAACTGTTCGTAAGTCTCGGTCAGTGACATAGCTGATCGGTTCCCTCAGCCGCCGAGGTTGCGACAACGGCACCGATAAAACTGTGTTCTGGCGCGCGGCCGGACCCGATTAAGGAAAACCCCCAAACGACAGTGCGCTGCCGGAACCGACGGCTCGACAACGGCGGCAGAATCGGCCGGCTGCAAATTGCGCCGACCGGAAGAGCATCGCCGACGCGTTGCGCGCGCTCATGTCGGCCGAAAAGCCAGAACGGAGCGCACCAGCGCGGCGTAATCGCCGTTGTAGTGATGGCCGCCGGGCAGAAGCTGCACGTGAGCCTGCGCCGCAGTGAGCGAAGCGCAGAGCGAGTCCTTTTCTTCCTGGCCGCGAATGCAGAGCACCGGCACTCGCGCCGCAGCAAGCCGATCGAGCTGCGGCAGCACGGGCTGCGTGCCGGTGACCTGGCCGAGCCAGCCCGAGACGCGGATCTCGAACGAGGCCTTGGGCTCGAGCCCGATCAGCGAGATCGAGTCCACCTGCGCACGAACAGCTGGATCCAGCGCATTGACCACGGCTGGTAGAACATTCGCGCCGAACGAATAGCCGACCAGCAGCACCCGCCCGCGGTGCCATTGGCGGGAGTAGTGATCGATGACGCGCTCCAGGTCCTTCGCCGTGCCCGACGGCGTGCGCGCCTGCCAGAAATATTTGAGCGAGTTCAGCGCCACCACCGGGATGCCGGCAGACACCAGCCCCGCGGCGACATCGCGATCCAGTCCCGCCCAGCCGCCGTCACCGGTAAGCAGCACGGCGAAGCGATCGGAATCCTTGCCACTCGCAGGCAGTGCAACCAATGGCAGATCGCCGACCGTGCCCGGCAGTGCATTGACGCTGATGGGCTTTTGCAACTCGCGGTACGCCGACTGGAATTGCGGATGCCAGTTGGGGCCCACCGAGAATCCGTGGCCGACTTTCGGCAACGTCACCAGGTGCGCACCGGGAATCTGCTGCGTGAAGGCACTGACGCCGGGCAGCGGGCAGGCCTGGTCGGTCAATCCCTGCAGGATGGTCCAGGCTTCGGACAGCCCGCGCATGGGCTGCAGCAACGTGCCCGGCGGCGGCTGCGTGCCCGCCTGCTGCGTCCCTGGCGGCAGCACGCTCGGCTTGGTCGTCAGTCCCCGCCCGCGACACACCGGTTTGTGCAGGTCCGTGTCCTTGCAGAAACCGAGGCTGAGCCCGCCCTTGAACGTTCCCTGCGGCGCTTGCGCCAGCGCCATGTAGACCAGCGACGCTCCGGAGGAATAGCCGGAGATCACCGGCACCATGTAGGTCGCGAGCTGGTAGCGCTTCTCCACGGCGTGCATCAGGTTCTCGAAATCCGCCGCAACGTATACGCAATGGTCCTTGGCACTGTTGAGCGCCGCGATGTAGGTCGGCGAGTCGATGCCGGCGACCAGCGTGTCTTCGTTCGCCAGCAGCTGCGCCATGTCGTCGATGCCCTCATTCCAGCCGCCATCGCCGTCGGCAAAGAGAGCGACGTGCTTGATGTGGCGCGGGATGTACATGTGCACCGTGCCGAAACGGCCGTACTGAAATGTTTCCTGGCGCGTGTCCTTGGCGATGACCCCTGTTGGGGCCTGCGCGTGCGCGTGAGGCGAGAACGAGAACAGAATCAGGCCAGCAAGTGCGGCAACGCCCAGTGCGACGACTCTCATGCGACAACTCATTTGACGACGATCTCCTTCAGCCCGCCGGCGATCAGCGTGGTCACATCGAACAACACCCGCGGCAGGGCCAGCCCGCCGGGCGCGGCCAGGTAACGCGGTTCCCACACCGGCAGGAATTTCTCCTTGTACCGGCGCAGGCCCTCGAAGTTGTAGAAATGCTCGCCGATGTCGAATACGAACTTGCCCATGCGGTGCCAGGCTGGCGCGAGCGGGCGCTGCTCCAGCCCCGACAGCGGCGCCATGCCCAGATTGAACCAGCCGTAGCCCTGCGCCTTGGCCCACAGCATGAGCTCGACGAACAGGTAGTCCATGACACCCTTGGGCGCATCGTGCGAATGGCGCATCAGGTCCACCGACACTTCCTCGCGCGCACCGGAGAACCACAGGTTGGTGAAAGCGACGATGCGATCGCCGCGATACACCAGCGCCAGCGCGAAATTGGCCAGATAGGCCGGATCGAAATAGCCCACCGAGAAACGCTTCTCGCCGGCGGCTTTCTCCTTCAGCCACTCGTCCGACACGCCACGCAACTGCGCCAGGATCTGTGGACTGGCCGGCGCTTCGATGACTTCGAATCTCGCCCCTTCGCGCTCGGCGCGACGGCGCGCGGTACGCAACTCGGCACGTTGGCTGCCTTCGAGAGAAAAAGTACTCAGCGGCACACGGGCCTCTTCACCCAACTTCAGCAGCGACAGCCCCAGATCGACGTACACCGGCAGGGCGTGCGGCGTTGCCTGGTAGAAAACCGCCCAGCCGCCGTGCTGATCCGACAGCTCGCGAAACGTCCACGCCAACTCCATTGCGCGCGACGGATTGCCGCTCGGATCGCCCATCGCCACCCAGCTGCGCCGCACCACCTGATACATCAGCATGGCGTCACCCTGCGGGTGAAACAGCAGGCGCTTGTCGCCGAGCAGCGCGAGATTGGCCACGGCGCTGGTCGACCCCGCGATCACTTTGCGGCTTCGCTCGATCTCTTCCGCGTGGGTCACTGCCCGACGCGGCTTCGCAGGTGACAGCCAGCTGAGCAGAATGAATGCTGCGGCGAGCACGCTGACCGTGAGTGCCGCACGCAGCACGCGCGAAGAATCCGCACTGAACGCGAATGTCCACCACAGCTCGCGCGAATAATTCAGGTGCCGGTGCGCAATCCAGGCAACCCACAGCACGGCGCCGACCAGCACGGCCAGTCCCGACAACCATTGCGGCGTGAAGCGGTATGAAGACAGCGTGGCGCGTCGATAGAACGCATCGCTGCAGAGATACAGCATGAGACAGACCGCCAGGGTGATCGAGGCTTCCTCGTAATCGAATCCCTTCAACAGCGACATCACCGCGCCAATGAGCAGCAAGCCGAGTGCCAGGCGCCACGCAAGCCGCACCCGGCGAAACAGGGCCCGCGACAGGATGACCAGCCCCAGTCCCGCAATGCTGCCGAGCAAGTGCGACAGCTCCAGCACCGGCAGCGGCACGATGGGCGCGAGAATGTTCAGGCGCTGATCGATCGAAGGCGTCGCCCCCGAAAGCAGCAAGACGCCGCCGGCAAGGAATACCAGCGTGCCGAGCGTCTGCGGCGCGACCGCCGACATCCAGTCGCGCGCCACATCAGCCGCCGCTCGCAGTCGATGCCGATGCGCCCAGGCTTCGTGGCCGGCCAGCAGCAACGACGCAATCGCCAGCGGCGCCAGGAAATAGATGACGCGATAGGCCAGCAGTGCCGCCAGCACGCCGGAGGCCTGGGCATCGCGCATCGCGAACAACACGATGGTTTCCAGAACGCCCAGACCGCCGGGCACGTTCGATACCAGCATCGCTACCGTGGCGAGCACGAACACCGCGAGGAATGCCTGGTACGACAGCTGCGCCGGCTGCGGCAACAATACATACAACGCGGCAGCCGCCAGACACAGATCGACCGCGGCAACGACAGTCTGCCCCAAAGTCAGTTGCAGGTTCGGGAGCTTGACCGACCAGCTGCGAACACGGAACGGCTTGCGGCGGAGGTGCACCAGAACGAGATAAGCCAGCAGCGACGCGGCCAGCACGACACCGATGCTGCGCGCCGACCAGTCAGGAAGGTGCAGCATGAGACTCGCTTCTGCCGGCTCGGCGATCAGGGCGTACGCCACCAAAGCGGCTGCGCCGAGCGTGGTGGTCAGAATGCAGAATCCGCTGATCAGCGCGATTTGCCCGCCGCCGACTCCGGCAGCCCCGTACATGCGTGCGCGGATCGCGGCGCCGGTCAGCGTCGCCAACCCGATGTTGTGACCTACGGCGAAAGCGATGAAGGAAGTAACGACGGTCCTTGCCGGTGCGACGGGTTGCTCCACGTAGCGCAGCGCCAGCAGGTCGTAGCCGGTCAGTGCCACGTAACTGGCGGCCGTGAAGCCGCACGACCAGCCGATGACGCTCCACGGCAACCGATGCAGCTGCGCCAGCACGTCGTGCAGGTGGTAGCCGACCAGCGCCCGATGCAGCAGAAACAGGACGATGCCAAAGACGATCACCGACAGCGCCGGGGATCCCCATCGCGCCATCAGCTCACGTGCACGTACTGTCCGCTCGGCCATGCGCTCCTTCGGTCGGGCACAAAGCGCAGATTCTGGCATGCGGCTGTGGGCGCAGCGCTTTCATGCCAAAGGCTTAATGTGCCCCCGCAGGCCGGATCCGCCGACCACGGTGCCGTGGTGACTGACGTATCATCGGGCCCCACATTTGCTGCCGGCCGACACGGCTCGCAGCCCTGCGGTGGAGAGCTCCATGTACGACTTCCGAAGATTCTTCATTGACGGCGCCTGGGTGCAGCCGAGCGGGCGCCGCGAGCTGGACGTCATCAATCCGGCGACGGAGCAGCCGGTCGGCAAAATCCTGCTGGGCACGGCCGAAGACGTCGATGCCGCCGTGCGCGCGGCACGCCGCGCGTTCGAGAGCTTTTCTCAAACATCCCGTGAGGAAAGAATTGAGCTGCTAGAGCGAATCATCAAGAATTTCAAAACAAATATGCCGCGCCTGGCGAGCGCCATTTCGGACGAGATGGGCGCGCCGATGAAGCTCGCGCTCAACGCCCAGGCCGGCAGCGGCTTGAGCCATTTCGCGGCTGCGCTGGCAGTGTTGAAGGACTTCCAGTTCGAGGAAACGCTGGGCACGACCCAGATCCGCCGCGAGCCCATCGGCGTCTGCGGCCTGATCACGCCCTGGAACTGGCCGCTCAACCAGATCGCCTGCAAAGTCGCGCCGGCACTCGCCGCGGGCTGCACCGTCGTGCTCAAACCCAGCGAGATTGCACCGCTGAGCGCCCACGTGTTCGCCGAGATCCTGGCCGAAGCCGGTGTGCCGAAAGGCGTGTTCAACCTGATCGATGGCGACGGCCCGACAGTCGGCGAGGCGCTCGCGCGCCATCCGGACATCGACATGGTGTCGTTCACCGGCTCGACGCGCGCCGGCGTGCTGGTTGCCAAGGCGGCAGCCGATACCGTCAAGCGCGTCTCGCAGGAACTCGGCGGCAAATCCGCCAACATCATTCTCGAAGATGCCGATCTGAACGCGGCGGTGAAGAGCGGTGTACTGTCGATGATGTCGAACACGGGCCAGTCGTGTAATGCGCCTTCGCGCATGCTGGTGCCGGCGCACCTGTATGACGAAGCGGTGAACATCGCGAAGACCGTCGCAGCCCGGCCGGTGGTCGGCGATCCGAAGGCCGAGGGCGTCACCATGGGCCCGGTGGCCAACAAGACCCAGTTCGACAAGATCCAGCGCCTGCTGGAACAGGGCATCGCCGAAGGCGCCACCGCGGTGATCGGCGGTCCCGGCCGTCCCGACGGGCTGGACAAGGGCTACTTCGTCAAACCCACCGTGTTCGCCAACGTGAACAACGACATGACCATCGCGCGCGAAGAGATCTTCGGGCCGGTGCTGGTGATGATCCCGTACCAGAACGAGGAGGAAGCGATCCACATCGCGAACGACACCGTGTACGGCCTCTCCGGTTACGTGTACTCGGGCAACATCGAGAACGCGCGGCGCGTCGCGGCGAAGCTGCGTGCCGGCATGGTTCACCTGAACGGCTCGCCCACCGACGTCAACGCGCCGTTCGGCGGCTACAAGCAGTCGGGCAACGGCCGCGAATGGGGCCGCGAAGGACTGAAGGAATTCCTCGAGATCAAGGCGGTGATGGGCTACAACCCGGCGGGCTAGCGCCCGCTGCCTCGTTCGGCACGAGCGGGCCTGCCTCGCGGGGAGCTGCGACGAAAGCCTCGGGCGCCGCAGCGGCGCCGGCTGGTTACTTCACCGGACCCAAATCGGCGTTGGGCGGCACCCCGGCGCCGATGACCCGATCGTAGATGCGCCTGACCTTGATGCCGGCGAGCGGACCTTCGCCTTTCCAGGCCAGCAGCGACTCCAGCTGATCGGTCTTTTTCAGCCAGCGGTACTTCTCCACCACGCGCGGGCCGCGCTTCACCTCGCGTTCGATCACGAACCAGTCGCCGTCCCAGCCCACCTCGGAGTCCGCCAGCTCGCCCTCCGGCATCGAGACCTGACTGCGAGTGCCGGCTTCGAAGCGGCGCGAATCCACCTCGGACACGATCTGCAAGTTCGCGCCCGACTGCTTGATCTCGAGTGTGCTGGAGATGCCAAGCATCTGCCGCAAGCCGTCGAGATAACGCTCGCGAGCCGAGCGGCGTGAACGATCACGCGGCGGTGAAGCCGGCGCGTCATTCGCAGCACTCTGGTCCGGCGGCGGCATCAGCATTCCTGCATCCCGTGCACGCCTCTCCCAGACTGCGCGCTCTTTTCTTTCGCGCTCGAGCCGCTGCTGCAACAGGGCTTCGGCGTCGTCGCTCAATGCGGCATTGAGTTGCCAGCGCCCGCTCAGGTCGACGCCTTTCGACGAGGTCACCTTGTACGCCGCACACGCCGGCACGGCGAGCAGCAGCAACACACTCAGTCCGGCGGCGGTGCCGGCAGTCCAACGAACCTGGCTCAAGATTTCGCCCCCGAAGATTTCTTGAATTCTGCGCTCGGATGCCCGGTCACGTGCCCTCGGCGGGCCCGCTCGCCGGCAGCTGCAACTGGCCCCTCGACTCGAAGCGCAAGCTGCGGAAAGCCGAGCTGTTCAATTTGCCTTTCAGCACATAGTCGATCTTGCCATTGCCGTCGTCGCCGGCAAACCCGACCACCTGCCGCACGATGCGGAAAGCGGATGCGGTGACGGGCACCTCGATCACGCTTTCGCCGAAACGCGGCACGCTGCCGACCGCGTCGCTGACGCCGCTGGCGAAGGTCTTGCCCTTGACGTCCATCTCGACGAATACGCCGTCGTAGTCGAGTGCGGCGTCGTTCGGGTTCTGCACCCGCAACTTCACCAGCATGCGCAGCTCCAGGCCCTGCCCCGGCAGCGGCTCGATGCCCGCCACGGTCACCTGCAGTGGATCGTTGCGCTGCAGGCTGGCGCAGCCATTGAGCGCCAGGCCGAGAATCAGCATCGACAGCACACGCCACAGGCTCATGAGAGTCTCCCTTGCAGGCATTTCGTTGCGCATTGGAAGGCAAATCGCCGATCGACGCCAGCATTGTGCGCGCACCGACGCTGAAGCGCGCCTTAAGGACATTCCGGAAAGCCACCCCGAGGCGGATTCGAGGCAGGGCGACCTATGCAAGAATATTTGAATGGCCCGAACCGCTATCGACCCGCTGGCGACGCCCCCGCCGGTCACGGCGCTATCGCCGTTTCGCTTTCCGGTGTTCCGGGCGGTGTGGGCTGCCAGCGCCGTTTCCAACTTCGGCGGACTGATCCAGTCGGTGGGCGCGGCCTGGATGATGACCTCGATCGCGCCGTCGGCCGACATGGTGGCGCTGGTGCAGGCATCGGTGACGTTGCCCATCATGCTGCTGTCGCTGTTCGCCGGCGCCATGGCCGACAACCTGGATCGCCGCAAGGTCATGCTCGGCGCGCAGGTGTTCATGCTGATCGTCTCGGTGGGGCTGTCGATCTGCGCCTGGACCGACTTGATCACACCCTGGCTGCTGCTGCTTTTCACTTTCCTCATCGGCTGCGGCGCCGCCTTCAACGCGCCAGCGTGGCAAGCCTCGGTAGGCGACATGGTGCCGCGCGCCCAACTGCCCGGCGCGGTCGCGCTCAACAGCATGGGTTTCAACATCGCGCGCAGCGTCGGCCCGGCGATCGGCGGCGCCATCGTTGCGGCGGCCGGCGCTGCTGCAGCGTTCGCCGTGAACGCCGTTAGCTACACCGCATTGATTACGGTGCTGGCCCGCTGGCAACCACCGGCGAATCCCCGACTGCTGCCGCGCGAAACGCTTGGCAACGCAGTTGCCGCAGGCGTTCGTTACGTTTCGATGTCACCGGCAATTCGAGCCGTGCTGGCGCGCAGTGCCCTCTTCGGCCTCGGCGCGACCTCGGTCATGGCGCTGTTGCCGCTGGTGGCGAAGGACCTGGTCAGCGGCGGCCCGCTGACCTACGGCTTGCTGCTCGGCGCATTCGGCGTAGGTGCGGTCGCGGGCGCCATCGGCAGCTCACGATTGCGCCGAATGCTGTCGACCGAAGGGATCGTGCGTGCGGCCAGCGTTGCGTTCGCGATCAGCGTCGCCATTGCCGGCATCAGCACTCATCTGCTGGCGACGATGGCCATGCTGCTCATCACCGGAGCATCGTGGGTGCTCGCGCTGTCGACTTTCAACGTCGCCGTACAGCTGTCGGCGCCGCGCTGGGTGGTGGCACGCGCCCTGTCGCTGTATCAGATGGCAGCATTCGGCGGCATGGCGTTGGGCAGCTGGCTGTGGGGCGAGATCGCAGCCGTGGACGGCGTCACCGCGTCACTGTTGGTCGCCGCCGGCACCCTGCTGGTATGCGCGCTGCTCGGATTGTGGCTGCCGCTGGTGCAGACCGAGCAGCTCGACCTTGCGCCGCTGCGGACCTGGAAAGAACCGGTGACGTCCGTTCCGGTGGAGCCGCGCACCGGCCCGGTCGTGGTCACGATCGAGTACATCATCCGCGAAGAAGACATTCTGGAATTCCTCTCCGCAATGTCGGAGCGACGGCGTATCCGGCGACGCGACGGCGCGCTCAACTGGACGCTGCTGCGCGACCTGGCCGATCCCGAAGTCTGGATCGAGCGCTATCACACCCCGACATGGCTGGATTACATCCGCCACAACAACCGCATCACGCAACAGGACGCCATCGTTCCCGAGCGCCTGCACGCCCTGCATCGGGGTCCGAACCCTCCAGTGGTCCGGCGCATGATCGAGCGGCAAACCGATTCGTTCCCGTCGGGACCGGCCACCACCCCGCACGATCTGGCGGAGCCGCTTACCGATCCGACACGTTCGGCATAGGCAGGCCGGCCCGCTCTAATCGGGCCGGCGGATCTTTTCCGCGGGCGCGCCGTAGAGCATCTCTACACCTGCCATGTCCGGCAGGCTGTGCGCGATGCCCTTGTGGCAATCGATGCAGGTGTGCTCGCCGGTGAGCGCAGTAGAGTGCACATAGACGGCGCGATCGCTCTGGCGCGTCCAGTCCATGAAGCGATAGTCGTGACAGTTGCGGCACTCCAGCGAATCGTTGGCCTTGAGCCGCGCCCATTCGTGTTCCGCCAGTTCCAGGCGGTGAGCCAGGAACTTCTCGCGGGTGTTGATGGTGCCGAAGATTTTTCCCCACACCTCCTTCGACGCTTGCATCTTGCGCGCGATCTTGTCGGTCCAGTCGTGCGGAACATGACAATCGGGACAAGTGGCACGTACGCCCGATCGATTGCTGTAGTGAATGGTGTGTTTCAGGTCCGCGAACACGTTGTCGCGCATCTCATGGCAACTGGTACAGAACTTCTCCGTGTTCGTGAACTCGAGCGCCGTATTGAAGCCGCCCCAGAAGAGAATACCGCCAATGAACCCTCCCAGGGTCAGCAGTCCCAGGCTGAAGTGCCGGCTGGGCGAGCGCAGCACCGTCCAGTAACGAGACAGCGCCGCGATCAGCCTTTTCATCGCTCTTTTTTCTCGGCAGGCGTCTTGCGAGCGGCGGCCCGTTCCTGCTCGATGATTTCATCGACATCCATGAAGGTGTTGCCGAGCGGCGGCATGGCGTCGGTCTGCGGCACATGGCATTGCGTACAGAAATAGCGTCGCGGAGAGATCTCGGCGAGAAAATCGTAGTCACGATCCATGTAATGCGTGGCACTCACCATCGGCGCACCGAACTCTTGGTTGCGCACGCGTGCATGACAGTACATGCACATGTTGACGTTGCGCGTGATCTCGTACTTGTCGATCGCATGCGGAATCGTCGGCGGCTGGCTCGTGTACGCGCGGCCGCGCTTTACGTCCTTGTTCTCGACATTGGCCATTTTCGGCGCCTTGGGCTCCTGGTTGAGCGGGGTTTTGCCACGCAGCGCATTGTCCAGGTCCTGCGCCGGCAAGCTCTGCATCAGCGCACCGGCAAGTGCGACAGCCAACGCGATCGTTGCCATGCGCCGATACGTCACACGGCCCCCAGCGGCACGATCTTTACCGCGCATTTCTTGAAATCCGCCTGCTTGGAGATCGGGTCGGTGGCGTCGAGCGTAACCTTGTTGATGAGCTGTGAAGCATCGAACCAGGGCACGAACACGACGCCGCGCGGCGGCTTGTTGCGACCGCGAGTTTCGACGCGCGAGCGGATCTCGCCGCGTCGGGAGACGACTTTGACCTCGACGCCGCGGCGCACGCCAAGCGCTTCGGCGTCATCAGGGTGCATGAAGACGACGGCATGGGGAAAGGCGCGATAGAGCTCCGGCACTCGCCCGGTCATCGACCCGGAGTGCCAATGTTCGAGCACCCGGCCGGTGACGAGCCAATAGCCGTACTCCGCGTCCGGCGACTCCGCCGGCGGCTCATAGGGGACGGCGAAAATGTTGGCGCGTCCGTCCGGGTTGCCGTAGAAACTGAAACCCGCACCGGCCTTGACGTAGGGGTCCGCTCCCTCGCGGTAGCGCCATCTGGTTTCCTTGCCGTTGACGACTGGCCAGCGCAGCCCGGTGGCCTCGTGGTAGGCGTCGAACGGCGCCAGGTCGTGCCCGTGACCGCGCCCGAACGATGCGTATTCCTCGAACAGACCTTTCTGCACATAGAAGCCGAAGGCCTTCGATTCGTGGTTCTCGTATTCGGCATCGAGCTCGCGCAATCCGAAGCGGTCGACCTGGCCGTTGGCGAACAGGACCTCGAACAGCGTCTTGTTGCGGTAGGCCGGATTCGCATCGAGCAGCGTCTTCGGCCAAACCTCCTCGGTCCTGAAACGTTTCGAGAACTCCATCAACTGCCACAGGTCCGAGCGCGCTTCGCCGGGCGCGGTGACGAGTTGGTGCCAGAACTGCGTGCGGCGCTCGGCATTGCCGTAAGCGCCTTCTTTCTCGACCCACATGGCAGCCGGCAGGACGAGATCCGCCGCTTGCGCAGTAACGGTCGGATACACGTCGGATACGACGATGAAATTCTCCGGCCGGCGATAACCCGGCAGACCCTCCTCGTTCATGTTGGGCGCGGCCTGCATGTTGTTGTTCACCTGCACCCAGTACGCATTGAGCTTGCCATCGCGCAACATGCGGTTCTGCTCGATGGCGTGATAACCCGGCTTTGACTGGATCGTGCCCGCGGGCAGCTTCCACAGTTTCTCGGCCTTGGCACGATGCTCCGGATTGGTCACCACCATGTCCGCCGGCAATCGATGCGCGAACGTGCCCACTTCGCGTGCCGTTCCGCAGGCCGATGGCTGTCCGGTCAGGGAGAATGGACTGTTGCCCGGCGTTGCGATCTTTCCCGTCAACAGGTGCAGGTTGTAGACGAGGTGATTGGCCCAGACTCCGCGCGTGTGCTGGTTGAAGCCCATGGTCCAGAAGGAGGTGACGCGCACCTTGGGATCGGCGTAGAGCTCCGCGAGCTGGCGCAACCAGGACTCGGGACAACCCGAAATCCTGGCAGCGTGCTCGAGCGTGTACGGCTTCACGAACGCCGCGTACTCGTCGAACTTGATCGGTTGCGACTCGGCGGCGCGCGCCGCGTTCTTGGCCTTGCGCTCCAGCGGGTGCTCAGGGCGCAGGCCGTAGCCGATGTCGGTCTCGCCGCGACGGAAATTGACGTGCTTGCCGACGAAATCGCGATTCACCCGGCCCGTCTGGATGATGTGGTTGGCGATGTAGTTCATGATCGCCAGGTCCGACTGCGGCCGCATCACCAGTGGAATGTCCGCCAGGTCGAAGGAACGATGCTCGAACGTCGACAGCACCGCCACCTTGACATGCGGCGCCGACAGCCGGCGGTCGGCCACGCGCGACCAGAGAATCGGATGCATCTCCGCCATGTTCGAGCCCCACAGCACGAAGGCGTCGGCGGACTCGAAATCGTCGTAACAGCCCATCGGTTCGTCCATGCCGAACGTGCGCATCAGGCCGTAGGCCGCGGAGGCCATGCAGTGCCGTGCGTTCGGATCGACGTTGTTGCTGCGCAAGCCCGCCTTGAACAGCTTGTTGGCGGCGTAGCCTTCCCAGACGGTCCATTGCCCCGAACCGAAGATGCCGATCGATTCCGGCCCCTTCGCGCGCAGCGCCGCCTTGAATTTCTCGGCCATCACGTCGAAAGCGCGATCCCAGCTGACGGGCGTGAACTCGCCGTTCTTGTCGTACTGACCGTTGGTCATGCGCAGCAGCGGCTATGTCAGGCGATCCGCGCCATACATGATCTTGGAGAGAAAGTAGCCCTTGACGCAGTTGAGGCCGCGGTTGACCTCAGCATTGGCATCGGCGTGCGTGGCAACGACACGATTGTTCTTCACGGCCACGCGCACCCCGCAGCCGGTGCCGCAGAAACGGCACGGCGCCTTCGACCACTTCATGCGTGTGAACTGCGATTCGGTGATGATGTTGGCGGCGCGGGCCTGCGGCATGGCCACGGCCGCAGCAATCGCCGAGGCTGCGGCGCTCCGTGCGAGGAATTGTCGGCGGCTCAGTTTGTCTCCCGACGCATCCGGCTGCTCGATGTGGTGTGAAACGATCGCTACCGTCAGCACACCCGGCGTTTGTGCAAGTGCGTCCGTTGCGTCCGCGAGCAGGCGTTCGTCACCTGCCTGGAGTACGACGGCAAATTTTGCCGGATGGGAAGTCGGATGCAGCTGCGCTCCCGGCAGAGTCGTCAGCACCTCTCGCACACCATCGAGACGGGCCGGCATCACGTGCAACAGCAAGCCCGCGACGTGCATGCATTCGATCGCGTCCTCACTGGACGCATGCAGATGCAGCATTTTGCGGCGTGAAATGGTCACGGCACGGCAGCCCTAGCCCGGCGGGCCCGGTGGACCTGCGATGAGCTGATACATCCACACTGCGAAGCCGTAGCCGGCGACCACGACGACGGCCAGGATGGGCGCGAGCACCAGCGCCAGGAACACGAACATGCCGAGCTCCTGTCGCTTTTCTTTGTCCATGACCCCTCCCGCTTCCGTGCGCGCGATTCTCCGGCGCACCGACCTGCAGGTGAATCATGGATTTCCGCAGTAGCCGTCCATCTGGATGCGATTGCTGCGGTAGTCAGCAAATGGAGCGCCGCGAGCTGCGCGGCCTGGGTGTCTACACTGCGTGTCTATATATCTATGTAAGCGCGCGGTGAGTCGATACCGGTTGCCGCGTCCGAGTCGTCCTGCGGTGCGTCGGGCTCCTTCAAAGTCACCAGCAGCTTGCCATCCACTTCCTGCACGATCGTCACCGGCAATGCGATCGCGAGCGCCTTGAACCACGCGTCGCTGCCTTCCATGCTGAGCGTGCCGGTAAACTTCAATGCGCCGGTCTCGGCATTCGCCACTTCGATCCTGCGACCGGTGTAACGATGCACATCGGCCAGCACGTACCGCAGCGGCTCGTTACGATATTTCCGTCTGCCGTCCAGCCACGTGATGGCGAGCGATGCATCTCCGGCGGGCAAGGCCTGCAGACCGCTTTCACCTTCGTATGACACTGCCTGACCTGCGCCGAGTTGCGCCGTCGCCAGGATCGACGGTTCCTCCAGACCTCGATCGATACCCGTCATGCGGGAGCCGCGCGACGCTTGCTCTACAGAGGAAGGCGCCGAGACTCGCACCGTACCCTCGGCAACTGCGACGACGGTTCGCTGAGCGCTCAGGCGCACGTTGAACTCGGTGCCGACAGCACGCACCCGCGCCTCACCCGCTCTCACGATAAAGGGGCGTTTCGCGTCCTTGGCGACCTGGAAATATGCCTCGCCTCGCGTCAAGCGCAGCATCCGCTCATCCGCACGCAGCTCGACGCTGACTGCCGAATCGGCGCCCAGCGTGACTCTGCTGCCATCGGGCAGCATGACCGTTTGACGTTGAGCCGGCGCCGTTTGATAGACGAGCATGCCTTGCCAGGCTTTGCTGCCGCTGAGGAAGGTGACACCTAGCCAGCCAACGACGGCGAGCACGGCCACACCGGCCGCCACGGCGTAACGAGCCGCAACCGTGTGCCAACGCCTGGTTCCCGCAGTTGCCGACCAGACCCGCGGATGCAACGAGGAATGCTCGCGATTCGCCTCGGAGCAGGACGGGTCCGGACCAACGCAGGCTCGCCTGCCCTCGAGGTACTCGGACACTGAAATCGAACCGTCATAGGTATCAGCCGCCATTTCCGCGGCATCCGGCAGCAACGGCGCCGACGCCAGGTCCGCAAACCTCGACATCGTGCGTTCGACTTGCTCATACGCTGCCCGGTTCTCGGGCGTGGCCGCCAGCCAGCGCTGCCATTCCAGAAACGTCTGCGGATTCGCGCGCGAATCCTGCAACCGCAGCATCCAACTTGCCGCCTGCTCGAGCGATGTTCGTTCGCTCATCAGCGAGCTCCTGCCAGCATCAGGCGTTCGCGACAGAACAGCATCGCCCGCTCGACGTAGATTCGCACCATCCGTTCCGACAATCCCATCAGCTCGGCAACTTCAGCAAGCTCGTGACCGTAGAACCGATGCATGAGAAAAGCGTAGCGGCATTTCGCAGGCAACAGCTCGACTGCCTGCAGCAACGCGCTCAGCTCCTGGGCCGCGGCAGCGCTGGATTCGGCGGAAGAGGTGGAATCCGGCGAAGTAAAGAACTCCAGCTCGTCGAGCCGTCCGCGCCGCACGCTGCTCTTCAATCGATCGGCGGCCAGATTTGCCGCCGTCTTGAATAGAAAGGCACGCAGATAGCTGACACCGCCCGGCGCGTTGAGCTGCAGCATCCGAATGTAGGCTTCCTGCGCGACTTCCTTGGCGTCCTGCGAGCATTTCAGCCGGGCGGTCAGAAAGCGCGTGAGGGCTCGATTGTGCGCTTCGAACAGTTCCGCGACACGCCTGCCATGATCTCGCTGCATCGCCTCCTGATCATGGCTGACGGACGGCTGTTGCGCCGCGTCTGAATCCTGGCACCAATCGGAAGCCTGTCGCATCAGTTCACCGCAAAGCGAATGACCTACTTCGTACCGAGCGTAGACAAACTGAAATCAGCGGCGCCTACTGAGGCAGCCTTCCTTCGATCTGCTCATAGATCTTCGACAGCGCAATCGGTGCTTGTAGATCACGCAGCGTCCAGTCGGCATAGGGCCCCCAATCGGCTTTCTGCACTGCCGGACAGTTGGAGCGCGATTCGCACGGAACGCCTGCGGCATGCAGACGATTGCCTTCCGCGATCACGTACTCGAGTGCCTGCAGCGACTCCGGCAGCTCGCGCTTCATGGTGGCGGCGTCGTCGACGAACCCATGGCCCGGCACGTACCAGGACACGTCCATCGCCTGTGCCTTCTTGATGACCTCGGTCCATTCGGTGGGATATCCCGAGGTCAGTGCCGGAAATACCCGGTGCAGATAGATCTCACCCATGAACAGCACCTTGCTTTGCGGCAAATAGGCCACGAGATCCCCGCCCGTGTGCGCTCGCCCGAGACTCAGGATCTGGATATCGGTATTGCCCAACCTGATGGTTCGCTCGCCTGCAACGGTCTGCGTCGGCGGATGTCCGCTCTTCGCAAGCCTTTTCTGCGACACCGGCGAGGCAAGGAATACGACGTCCGGATAGGCCGCCTTGAACGCGGAATTTCCACCGACGTGATCGCTGTGATCCGACGCAACCACGACATACTTGACCGGCTGCGAGGTTAGCTTCTTGATGGTGCCTATCAACGCCTGTGTCTGCGGCACGTCGTTCTGTCCGTCGACCACCACGACGCCGTCCGTCGTCACGACGATCAAGCTCACCGTGGTGATGGTGACGCCGTTCATCGGACCGAGCGTGTCGGAGTAGGCGTATACGCCCGGCGTCAGCTCCTTCCACTGCGGGAAATCGCTCTTCTGCAGACCTCGCCGGGAAATATCAGCGGTAGGCGCCAGGTCTGCACCGAGAGTGAACGATGGATGGATCAGCGCGCACGCAGCGGCCGCGAGCAATACATGTCGGATTTTCATTTGTGTGTATGCCCTCTTCTAGAACTTCAGGCGCACGCCGGCGCGGTAGGTCCGACCCAACCGGTCGTAGTTCACGTTCGCCTGCCCGGAATAGAAACCATCCCCACGCGGGCCGGCGATTGCCGGCGGATCCTTGTCCATCAGATTCTCGACCACCACGAAGAACTCCGCCCGATCCTCGAGATACTTGTAGTTGAGCGCCAGATCATAGTAGGCCACCGAATCGACGTGGTTGTTGTCGATCGTCGGATTCGTCGCCGTCGATGCCGGGCATGACGAAGTGCATTCCACGAAGGCATTGTTGTAGACGACCGAGCCCGTGCCTCGCATGGTCAGCGTGGCGCTCGCCGGACCGTAGCTGTACGTGGCCATCCCGATGTAGCGCAGATCCGGCGTGTGCAGGTTGCCGCCGAGAATCCCGAAACCGCCGATCTGGCCGGCACCGTCTATGACGGTCGTGGTATCGATGGTCTCCAGGGTGTCCACGATCGTGGCCATCGCACGCAGGCTCAGGTCGCCGCGCCAGGATGAGACCAGACCCGACAACGCGAAGCGGTAACTCATTTCGACGTCGAACCCGGAGGCGTTCTGCGCAAGAATGTTCGCCGGCTGAACATTGACCAGCTCGATGAAGCCATCGGCGTCGCGATGGATGAAGCCGCAAAGCGCACTCTGGCCTTCATAGCAGCGGGTCACATACTGCTGCGAGGGAAGCGAGGAGATCGCATCCTTGATCTTGATGTCGTAGTAGTCGACCGACATGGCGAACCCCGGCAGGAACGAGGGCGTGAGCACGATGCCCAGGCCGGTCGTGTCCGCTTCTTCCGGCTGCAGATTGGGGTTGCCGCTGACCACCGAGATCACTTGCCTGGAAGAATTCGTGAAGGGGTCGAACATGTTGCTGGTACCGGCGGCACCGGCATTGAACAGGTCCCCGAGGTTGGGAGCACGGATGTCGCGGGAACGGGTGAAGCGGAACATGACGTCCTCGATCGGACGGTACGTCAGGCCCGCCTTCCAGGTCACCACCTCACCCGAAGTGCTGTAATCGGTGTACCGGACCGCGCCATTGAAATCGAGCGACTGCGCCATGGGCAGGTCCTTCGCCAACGGCACGAGTGTCTCGATGAAGCCTTCCGTCACGTTGTACTTGCCGTGACTGGCGTGATAGTTGCCGGCGAAGAATCCATTCATTTCGTCCAACTCGCTGGCGCGGCCGCCCACGGATTCGCGCCGGTGCTCGACACCGAACGCCACGGAGACCGGAGCCGCCCAGGTCGAGAAGGGCTCGCCACGAGCACTCGCCGCCAGCACCTCCTGATCCAGGATGATATTGGCCCAGCCGGTCTCGGTTACATAGTCGATTGCCGCCGCGGAGTTCACGCCAGTACCCATCGGGTTGTACGGAATGCACGCTGGATCGTCGTTGGACGGATCGGCATCGGCATTGACGCGACATACGATTTGACCGCGGGAGGGATCGAGCACGGCATCGACGGCCCGCCGGTGATTGGCGGTGACCTGGTTGCCGGTCGCCTTCAAGGTAATGTCGCTCTCGCTGTACGAGTAATACGCGTCCCAGTTCCAGGTCGTGCCGGCATTGAACGTGCCTTCTGCGCCAGCAACATAGCGCGTGAGCTGGCGCATGTTGTCGGCGCCGAGCAGTGGTGCATCGCCGTTGTACGAACCCATCGTAAAGGACGGAATGTCATTCGCCGTCATCAGCGCCTGAACCGGCTCCGGAATGAACGGATTGCCGGAGAGAACGTTGATGGTGCCCAGATTGAAGATGGGCGCGGCGCTCGCGTTGATGCTCCTTGCACGCGCCAACGAAACCTCGGCGAATAGCGTAGTGGTGTCGGTGACATCGAAACTGACTCGTGAGAATCCGCTCTGACGCTGCATCTCCAGAGCCAGCGGCGGAACCTGTTGGATATTCGCGAGCTGCCAATCGCCACCCCTCATCAGACTGCCGCCGATATCCCCGAAGTTGAAGGTGGTCGGCATGCCCCCTTCGAGAAACTGGATGCCGCGCAGGGGGCACGCCGTGGTCGACGGCCCTCCCGGCGCAGCGGGGCAGGACACGATCAGGCCGCCATACGTCGCGTTGTTTGGCGCCGAATTGAAAGCCGTGATCAGTTCGGGTTGGCCGTTGGTCGGCGTGTAGTCCGGATTGTTCATGACCAGGTAGGGCGTCTCGGCCCAGCGCCGCGGGCTGCCCATGGACTTTCCTTCCAGCACGCCATCGTCGTAGCCATACTCGCCGCTGAACAGAAAGTGACCCCGGCCACCCGCAAAGGGCATGCCCGCCGTAAGAGTGGCCAGGTACTGCTCGTTGTCGCCTCTGGAGGTCATGCCGCCTTCGAGGCTTGCCTTGATGCCGGTGTATTCCTTGTCGAGAACGAAGTTGACGACGCCACTGAGCGCATCCGATCCGTAGACGGCGGATGCGCCGCCGGTGACCACGTCCACCCGCGAGATCAACTCGTTCGGTATCCCGTTGACGTCGACACCGCCGCTGAGCGTGCTCCCCACGATGCGCTTGCCGTCCAGGAGGACCAGCGTTCGAGTCGCACCGAGGGCCCGCAGATTCAGCAGGTTGATGCCTGCCGTGCCGCCGCTGACCTGGGAGGAGTTGTTGCGTGGCGTCAAGCTGCCAGCCAGGGCCGGCAACCGGTTCACCGCGTCGGCAATGTTCGTCACCGCCATCGCTTCGAGCTGCTCCGCACCGAGCACCGACACGGGCGTCGGCGCTTCGTAACCGTCACGCACGATGCGCGAGCCTGTCACAGTGACTGTAGTGAGCTCCTCGGAACCACGCGCGCTTTCATCGCCAGCCGTGGTTACTGATTGCGGCGTGCTTTGCGCCAATCGCACGCGCTGCCCGCTTCCGCGAGCCGCGGCATTCTGTGTAGATGCAGCCTGAACGATGGCCACGACGTCATCGTCGACCTGCTCGAACGAATATCCCGTTCGGTCCAGGACCGACTTCAAGGCGGTCTGCGCCTGCAAATATCCCTGCACCCCCTGAGAGCGAGTGCCGGACTGCGCCCCACCCCACATCAGCAGCTGCACCCTGGCCTGCTCCGAGAATTCCAGCAGGGCGGTATCGAGAGGCTGTTCCGGAATCCTGAAATCGCGGTGCGCCAATAGACCCTCGGTCCCCGCCACGGCGCAGAGGCTGACCCCGGACAGGGCCGCCGTGACCGCGATGGCAACGACCATTCGCCGGGCTTTGGTTTCGTTCTGCATTCGTCAATCCCCCTAGGCGCCGCTCTGATGTCGGCATTGCTCCCTTCTAAGACGACTGAGTCTGGATTTTGTGAAATGATCATGTCGCGCGTCTCAACACCTGTCTCTCGGCGAGAGCGGCGCATGGCATGCAGTGAATGGCCCATAATTTCCTAGGCATTTCACCGCAAGCGAGGTCGAGGACCGTTCAGTTCGAACGACTCGCGTCCGTCGTTGTGAAATATGCCAACGCGCCATGGCTCACTTTCTGCGCTTGCAGCGGCGCGCGTCGTACGGCGTGGGCGAGGAGATGCATGAAATCTCCTCTCGCAATCGAAAGTGAGAGCCGGACTTCAAGTCCTATCGCAGCGTACCCAGGAGTGGGCGCGATGAACGCAGTCCGATGCGCCTGCCGACCCTCCATTCCAACTTGGTTCCGCTGAGAGGTGAAGGTACTATTCCGCGCAGCAGGGCGTTGCCTCGATGAGGTTTTTCGCAACCGAAGCGGGTGTAGCTCAATGGTAGAGCTGTAGCTTCCCAAGCTACTGACGAGGGTTCGATTCCCTTCACCCGCTCCACCTCGATCTGAACGCGGATCAGGTCACGCGAAGCAAACGTCGCGAACGTATCTTCGGAAAAGAAAAACGGCAGGGTTTGCACCCTGCCGTTTTTCGTGGGGAACGTCTTCCGGGCTACTCGCCGACCATCTTGTAAGCAGCCGGCGGCACGCGTTTCCTGGATGCCTGCTCGTAGGCGTAGGCAATACCGACGAGTTTGGCCTCGGACCAGGCCGGACCGGTGAGCGAAAGTCCCACGGGCATGCCTTCGACCAATCCCATCGGCACGCTCATGTTCGGATAGCCGGCAATGGCGGCGTTGCCGCTCATGGACGGTGGTGACGTGCCCTTCGGCGATGCACGATTGGAAGAGCGCTCGGTCACCGTCCCGTTGGGAACGAGCACGCCTGCCGGCCCGCTGTTGATGCCGATCACGGCGCTGACACCGAATTCAGTGAAGGCGCGACCGTAGCCCTCCGGGCCCGCGCGGCGCTTGGCGTATTCGAGCATCTTTCGATACTCGGGGTCCGCACGACCGTTGCGACTTTCGGAGAGCTCCAGAGCCCCCTGATCGACGATTCCTTCGCGAGGATCGGCCGCATGAGCTGCAATGATGTCGGCGAGCGTACGCGCCTTTTGTGAGGGCGGCGCGCTCGTGAGATAGGCAGCGATGTCTTCCTTGAATTCGTAGGACATGATGCCGAGGGTTTCCGGGCTCATGTCTTCGAGGATGTCGGCAGGAAGCTCGATCACTTCCGCGCCGTGGGCCTTCATGACGGCGATCGCTTCATCGAGGAGCACCTTGGTGTGCTCGTCATAGGCGCGGGTATTGCGGAAAACACCCAGCTTTTGACCCTGTAGCGCGTTCGGATCGAGAGCCTTCGTGTAGTCGCTCTTGTGCGCGTCGGCTTCGGCTGTCGCCGGATCGGATGGGTCGGAGCCGGCCATGATGGTGAGCATCATGGCGAAGTCGGTGACATTGCGTGCCAGCGGACCTGCAGTGTCCATGGTCATGCTGAGAGGAACGATTCCGGTCCGGGAGATCAGCCCCACCGTCGGACGCATGCCGACCAGACCGTTGACCGAAGACGGGCCGACGACGGAGCCGGTGGTATCGGTACCGACGGTCGCCGCAGCAAAGCTGGTGGCCGCCGCGATGCCGGAACCCGAGCTGGAACCCGCAGGCGACTTCGCCAGGTCGTAGGGATTGTGCGCGACACCGCCAACGGTCGATCCATTGAAAGTCGCCATGGCGCGCAAGCCCGCGAACTGCGACGTGTTGAGCTTGCCGAGGATAATGGCGCCGCCGGCGCGCAGACGCCGCACGAGTTCGGCGTCTTGCGTCGGGACATTGTGCTCGAGCGCGAAGGAGCCGGCGGTGTTCGGCATCCCGACGGCGCCGATGTTGTCCTTGAACATGACGGGGATGCCGTCCATCGGACCCAGAGTCTTGCCGTCCTTGCGTCGGGCGTCGGAGGCCGCGGCCTGTTCGAGGGCATCAGGGGCTACGGCGATGACGGCATGCAGCGGGCCGTCGTACTTCTTGATCCGATCGATATAGGCCTGCGTGACGGCAACAGCGGTCGTCTTGCCGGCGGCGAGGTCCGCAGAAATCTGCGCGAGCGGCACTTCCTCGACGTCATACGCAGCGGGAGCGGTAACCTGCTCTTGCTTACTACTGCAGCCGACCATGGCGAGCGAACAGATCAAAGCCAAGCTGACGGCGGCGCGGTTTGACATGTAATTTCTTCTCGCGAGCGAATGAAGACTGGCTTGTGCTCCCGGTGAGGACGAAGAGAAGCGGCTCGGCTTGCCTTCACCCGGATCCAGGAACGGGCGACGATCGACTTTGATGTCTGAAGCGGACGCCGGAGCGGAACTGACGCCCGATACGACCATAGTAGTTCTGGTTAATCGTAGTGGCTGCGGTCAGGGTAGTCCTTCCAATACTCGTTGCCAACGACGTATGGCGAATCCTTGCTAAAGGGGTGGATAGGAAATCTAAACCGGGGACAGATTTATTTTTCCACGATGCGGAAAAATAGATCTGTCCCCGGACGGAAATGAATCAGCCCGCGCGGGCTTAGGCTGGCGGCAGCGCGTCGATGAAATCCGTCATCCGCTTGCGCATGGTCTGGTCGGGCAGCGGACCGATGCCGCCACCGAGGTTGTCGAGCATGTTCTTCGCCTGGCTCGTCGACGGCGTCACCACCGTGACGGCGGGGTGGCTGATGACATACTTGAGAAAGAACTGCGCCCAGGTCTTCGCGTCGAATTCGCCGGCCCAGTCCGGCAGCGGCCGGTCGCCGACGCGACGGAACAGACTCGTGCGACCGAACGGAAGGTAGGCCAGGACACCGATCTTCCGTTCGAGCGCCAGCGGCAGGAAGGTCTGCTCGACATCGCGGTTGTCGATGGCGTAGTCGAGACCGACGAAGTCGAGCGGCTCGGTGCGCATGGCCTGCTCGAGCAGCGGGTACTGGTCGGGAAAGGTCGTGGTGACGCCGATGTACTTGATGCGCCCGGCAGCCTTCAGCTCCTTGAGAATGGGCAGCTGGGTTGCGACGTCCCCCATGTTGTGGACCTGGATGAGGTCGATGCGGTCGACCGCGAAACGCTTGAAGGAGGTTTCGATCTGCGCCCGGGCAGCCGCCGGATCGGCCTTGCCGCCGCCCCGCCCGGCCACGTTCACCTTGGTGGCCCAGAAGACCTGCTTGTTGATGCCGAGCTCCTGCGCGATGCGGCCCGCCACTTCTTCCGAGGAGCCGTAGCTGGGAGCGGTGTCGAAGAGCTTGCCGCCGTTCGAGACCAGCGTCTGCATCACCTCTTTCAGCTTCTGCACGTCCTCGGACCGCGCCACCTGGGCGAACGTGGCGGAGCTGCCCAGACCGATGACCGGAACGCGTTCCCCACTCGAGGGAATCGCACGCTGAATGACCGCTTCTTGCGCTGCCAAAAGCAGGCCGGGATTCACGGCCAGCGCGGCGCCCGCACCGAGGGTCATTCCCATACATTGACGACGGCTGATCATGATTCGCTCCCCGCAGGTCCTGGTGGATCGTAGACAGTGAGGAGGTTGTCACGTTCAACGGGCCACAAGTCAAGCGTTGCCGCGCTGGGCCGCGAATTCATGACGCTCATGCGCCCATCCGGTATCTTCCACGGCCGATGGGCTGAAGACAGGAAGCACTGGAGCGGACGCACCCAGCTGCGCATGGACCGGATCCAGGAAATGATCTGCACTTCGCGCAACTGCAGCAGGCCTTGCAGCCAGCGCAGTTCCCGGCCGCCGCACCTGAAGGAAATCCCGTGAGATTCGATTTACGCGATCTGGAATTGTTCGTTGCCGTAGCTGAGGCTGGCAGCATCGCGCGCGCGGCCGAGCGTAGCCACACGGTGGCCTCGGCCGTGAGCAAACGGATATCGGATCTGGAAGAATCCTTTGGTACATCGCTTCTGGTGCGCGGTGCGAAAGGTGTGGAGCTGACGGCCGCCGGACACGCGCTGCTGGTCCGGGCCCGCACGATATTGCATCAGGCTGCGCAGCTGGACGAGGAAATGCGTCGGCATGCCTCCGGCATGCGTGGCTACGTGCGCGTGTTCGCGAACATTTCCTCCATCGTGGAATTTCTGCCCGGTGCGCTGGCCACGTTCAATGCCAGCCATCCGGATATCCACGTTCACCTCGAGGAGCACGTCAGCTCGGCAACCGCGGCGGCGGTGGCCGACAACTCGGCGGACCTGGGAATCGTCAGCGAGCTGCCGGTCATCGACGGCCTGACCACGGTGCCGTTCCGCAACGACGATCTGGTGCTGGTGCTGAAACCCGATCATCCACTGGCCAGCCGTTCCTCGGTGGCTTTCGCGGACATCGCCAATGAATTCTTCGTCGGCCTGCAAGCCAGCAGTTCGCTGCACAACCTGTTGACGCGAGCCAGCATCGAAGCCGGTTCGGCGCCGAACCTGCGCATCCAGGTCACGAGCTTCGATGCCGCCTGCGCCATGGTCGCAGCCGGCTTAGGCATCAGCATCCTGCCGCGCGGTGCAACCGCACCTTCCGTGCGTTCGCTGTCGCTCACCATCGTTCCCTTGAGCGATGCCTGGGCGCATCGCCAGCTGTTCTTGTGCGCACGCTCCGGCATCGAGCTGCACTCCGCTGCCAAGCTGCTTTTCGAGCACCTGCGCGGTCAGCATTGACGCCCCGTCAACGCATCCCCGCCAGTCGACGTGACATCGGGGGATGCCCGCAACTACAAAGCGGCGCAACTGAACGCCGCGCGTCGCGCCGACTGATATCATCGCGCGCCCGTCATCGGCCAGGCCGATGCGAGATGTGACATGACCGACAAAGATCCCGACCCGACCAACGCAACCGCAGCACCTCATCGCGCCGTGCGCAGCTTCGTGCTGCGGCAGGGTCGCGCAACCGTGGCTCAACAACGGGCACTGGCGGAGCTGTGGCCGACTTACGGCATCGAGTTCACCAATCAGCCGCTCGATTTCGATGCGATCTTCGGACGCACGGCGCCACGAATGATCGAGATCGGTTTCGGCGCGGGTGAGGCATTGCTGGAATACGCGAAAGCCAACCCCGACGTCGATTGCCTGGGTATCGAAGTTCATCGCCCGGGCGTCGGCCACTTGCTGCTGGGCGCCCAGGCGAGTTCGCTGTCGAACCTGCGAGTGATCTGTCACGACGCCGTGGAAGTCCTGCAACACACGCCGGCCGCGTCGATCTCGTTCGCGCACATCTTCTTCCCCGATCCGTGGCCGAAGAAGCGTCATCACAAGCGGCGACTGATTCAACCTGCATTCGCAACGCTGTTGGCGCGTGTTCTGAAGCAGAATGGCGTGCTGCGTCTGGCGACCGACTGGGAGCACTATGCGCATCACATGCGCGAAGTACTCGATGCATCAGCCGACTTCGCGAACGACGCCGGCGAACAAGGTTTCGTCGAGCGGCCCGCGATGCGCCCGCTCACGCGATTCGAACGTCGCGGTCAACGGCTCGGTCATGGCGTGTGGGATTTGCAGTATCGACGCAGGTGACAGCACGGTTTCAAGCCGACTGCTTTGATGCTCTGCGGAAAAAATGCCTCTTGAATCCCTGTCAACACCGGGCTAAAAGAGTCTTGACGACAGCTATCGCTGCCGGCTTCAACGCACGCAGGGATGCACGTGCTTCTGCAAGGACAGCCATCCGCCTTGAATACGGAGGAATGTCATGACGTCGCCGAGTCCGGTCGTGGGCGATTGGTATCGCCGTCTCGATGGAGCCCTGTTCGAAGTCGTAGCGATCGACCGTGACGATGGCACCGTCGAGGTCCAGCATTTCGACGGCACCGTGGAAGAGTTCGATCTGGAATCCTGGGACGATCAGGATTTCCAGGAAGCCAAGGCGCCGGAAGACTGGAGCGGTTCGGTCGACGTCGAGCCGGAAGACTACGAGAACGAGCGCGACAACAACGGCAGCAACGGTGCCTGGTCCGATCCGCTGACCAGCCTGGATCGCGCCGAAGCCTCGGGTTATTCGGAGTGGCCGTCGCCGCGCGAGCTGTGAGTCGACGACGCTCGATCGAGTCGATCAGCCTCGTCCGTTGGGCGACTCATCCTCGCGCGATACCAGCGCGGCCGTTCCCACCGACGCATCCACGAAGCCCGAGCGCATCATGAGCCAGAACAATGCGATGCCGGGCACCGCCAGCACGGTCGTCAGCAGATAGAAATCGACATACCCGAAGCGCTCGATGAGCGCTCCGGCGGTCGTTCCCGTCAACACGCGTCCGACGACGCTGGCCGCCGCGGAAATCAGCGCATACTGGCTGGCGGTGTAACGCAGATCGCAGAGTGCGGAAAAATACGCGACGAGCGCCACGCCACCGATACCACTGGCGATGTTCTCGAAGCCGATCGCCGCGGCCATGGCCCAATTGGAATGACCGGCAGCCGCGAGCCCGGCGAAGCTCAGGTTGGAGATGCCCATGAGCAGCAAGCTCAGCAGCACCGAACGTTTCAGTCCCAGGCGGGCATACAGGATGCCGCCGAGAAAAATACCGGCGAGATAGGCCCAGAAGCCGAAGCCCACGTCGTAGATGGCAATTTCGTCGTTGCTGTAGTGCAGATCCTCGAACAGCAGGCGAAAGGTCAGGTTCGCCAGCGTGTCGCCGATCTTGTGCAGCAGAATGAACAGCAGCACCAGCCATGCACCGCGGCGCCGGAAGAACTCGACCAGCGGAGCGGTCATGGACTGCACCATCGCACTCAGACCACGACGCCCGGTCGGCTCCCGATGTCGTTTCGGCTCTCCAAGAATCAGGCCGACCAGCATCGCGGGCAATGCGAACGCGGCGCAGGCGATGTAGGCGCCCTGCCATCCCGCACGCGCAGCAATGACCAGCGCCAGTGCCCCCGCCGCCACCGAGCCGATGCGCCAACCATACTGCGACATGCCCGAACCTACGCCCAGCTGGCGCGGCTCGAGCAGCTCGATGCGATAAGCATCGATGACGATGTCGTAGGTCGCGCCCGCGATCGCCACCAGGATTGCTGCCTGTGCCGTCACCATGAGACTGGCTTTCGGATCCACCAGCGCCAGATTGACCACGGCGGCGATGACCAGCATTCCGGACAACAGCAGCCACGAAACACGCTGCCCCAGCCGTCCCAGGATGGGCAGATGCACGCCATCCACGACCCAGGCCCACAGCCATTTCAGGTTGTAGGCGAGAAAGGCCAGCGTGAACGCCGTGACCGCGCGCTTCTCGATTCCGTCCTGCGCCAGGCGTGTCGTCAGGGTCGCGCCGATCAGGGCGTAGGGCGCGCCCGAGGAAATGCCGAGAAACAGCGCGCACAGCGGTGCCGCCTCGGTGTAAGGGCGCACGATTGCGGGGACGAAACGACGCCAGCCGTTGCTGGGCGCTGAACTTTCGACAGAGCTCAAACGGACAGGCCCTTCATGAGCGGACAGGCAGTGTCGACTGGCCGCGGAGTGCTGTGGTGCTTCATGGTTTGGTCACTCCGCGCACCCGCCCTTCCAGGAGCGAGAACGGCGAGCCGGTGAATCTTCGCTTTCGGCTGCCGGCAAGCGCAACCCCAATCGCAATGGCGGCTGGCATACTATCGACTTCCCAAGACACTCGACTTCCCTTCTCGCAATGACCTTCATCGATCTGTGCCTGGAGCTCGGCGTGCTGCGCTTCGGCGAGTTCAAGCTCAAGTCCGGGCGCATCAGTCCTTACTTCTTCAACGCGGGATTGTTCAATTCCGGTCGCGCGCTGGCCGAACTGGGCCGCTTCTACGCAACGGCAATCCAGAATGCGCAGCTGGAATTCGACGTCCTGTTCGGGCCGGCCTATAAGGGCATTCCGCTGGTCAGCGCCACCGCAGTCGCGCTCGCGGATGGACATCAACGCAACATGCCGTGGGCTTTCAATCGCAAGGAAGCCAAGGATCACGGCGAGGGCGGCAACATCGTCGGCGCGCCGCTGCGCGGCCGCGTACTGATCATCGATGACGTGATGACAGCCGGCACCGCAATCCGCGAATCCGTCGAGGTGATTCGGGCGGCCGGAGCGACGCCGGTGGGCGTGGTCATCGCACTCGACCGGCAGGAGCGCGGCCAGACCGAGCGCTCGGCGGTGCAGGAAGTCGAGCAGGTCATGGGCCTGCCGGTGACCAGTATTCTCAAACTAGCCGACCTGATCGAGCATCTGGCCGCCACCGGCAACGCCACCCAGCTCGCGGCACTGCAGAAATATCGAAGTGAGTACGGCGTCGCGGCTTGAGCATCGACCCGCGGCGGATGATTGACCGGGCTCGATCCTGCGGCAATAGTAGCGAATCATCCATTACCTGAATGGCCTCTCGGGGGCGCTCGGATCGTGCGATTCATTAGATCTGTCTGCCTGCTTGCCGCGCTCGCCTGTACCGGCGCCGCTCTGGCGGCGCAGAACCGCACACCCGCCAGGGATGCCTTCTATCGCTGCAAGGGCGCCAACGGCCAGACGTACTACGGCGACAGCAAGCCGGCCGCCTGCCAGGGGCAGGACACCGAAGTTCTGAACGATCGCGGCATGGTCATGCGTGTGATCGAAGGCACTCAGTCGCGCATCGCACGTGAGCAGCGCGAAGTCGGCGAAAGCCGCGCGAGGAAAGAGCGCGAAGCACGCGAACAGCACGACAGGATGCTAATCGAAACATTCCTGACCGTCGAAGACATCGAACGCCTGCGCGATCAGCGCCTGGAGCTGCTGGATTCCAAGTACCGGGTCACGGAGCAGAACATCAGCAATCTGCGTGACCGCCAAGCACGTCTGCAATCACAGATCGCGCGCTTCAAGCCGTACAGCGACAAAGAGAACGCACCACCGCTGCCCGATCATCTCGCCGAAGAAATGGTCAACACCGTGAACGGCATGCAGGTGTACGCGCAAACGCTGGCCCAGACGCGGGCGGAACAGGCCGAGATCAAGGCGACGTTCGGCGCGGACATCGCCCGCTTCAAAGAACTCAAGGGCATCAAGTAGCGCAGCAACCGCCCGGCGGCCGGGACGGCTTCCAAGGACTGACTGCCGGCACGGCAGCTTTTCACAAGACGGCGACCGGCGCCGTCGCTGGAGTGAATGGGGTCAGCTGCGCCCCGAACTGCCGAATCCGCCCGCACCGCGTTCCGACGCCTCGAACTCGTTGACCACCTCGAACTCCACCTGCGCCACCGGCACCACCACCAGCTGCGCGATGCGTTCACCGGGCTGAATGGTGAAGACGCTCTGCCCGCGGTTCCAGCAGGACACGAAAATCTGGCCCTGATAGTCGGAGTCGATCAATCCCACCAGATTCCCCAGCACGATGCCGTGCTTGTGCCCCAGGCCCGAACGCGGCAGCACGATGGCGGCATACCCAGGATCGCCCAGATGAATCGCGATGCCGGACGCAATCAGCTGCGTATCGCCGGGCTTGAGCTCCAGCGGCGCATCGATGCAGGCCCGCAGGTCCACACCGGCCGAGCCGCTGGTGGCATAGGCAGGCAACGGATAGTCGCGACCGATTCTCGGATCGAGAATGCGGACTTCCAGACGGCGCCGCGCGGCGGCGGTTGGGGACTGCGCCCCGTCAGCGGGTAGCATGAACGGCGGATCGGTTCTGATGGGTTGGGGACTTGGAGGTGTCGCGGCTGCGATAACGCTGCGCGATGACGTCGACCAGCTGACGTGCCAGCGCCGCCTTGCTGGTGAGCGACAATTCCTGCTTGCCGCCCTGCCAGTACAGGGTCAGCGCGTTGTCGTCCTTGTCGAACGCCAGGCCTTCACCGACCTTGTTGGCGGCAATCATGTCGAGATTCTTCGAGTTCAGCTTGACCAGCGCGTTGCGCTCCACGTGCTCGGTCTCGGCCGCAAATCCAACCAGGAACGGCGGCGACTCGCTCTTGCCGACGGTCGCGAGCACATCCGGCGCACGCGTCAGGGCCAGCGTCATGTTGTCGCTGGTCTTCTTGATCTTCTCGCGGGCGATTTCGCTGCAGCGGTAATCCGACACGGCGGCGGCGGCGATGAAGATGTCCGCACCGACGACGTGCTTCTGCACGGCGGCAAGCATCTGTTCGGCACTCTCGACTTCGACGCGCTCGATGCCCGGCGGCGTCGGAATCTGCACCGGACCGGTGACCAGCACCACTTTCGCGCCGGCTTCGCGCGCCGCCGCAGCGACTGCGTAACCCATTTTGCCGGAGCTGCGGTTGCTGATGAATCGAACCGGATCGATCCCCTCGCGGGTCGGGCCGGCGGTAATCACGACCTTCAGGCCCTTGAACACGCCATCGACCGGCAGGGCGGCGTAGATCTCTTCGGCAATCTGCGCCGGCTCCAGCATGCGCCCGACGCCGACTTCACCGCAGGCCTGCTCGCCGCTCGCCGGGCCCAGCACGCGAATGCCACGCTCCTTGAGCAGGTTGACGTTCGCCTGGGTCGCCGGATTCATCCACATCTGCCGATTCATCGCCGGAGCGATCGTGATCGGCGCAGTGGTTGCCAGACACAATGTGGTCAGCAGATCGTTCGCAAGGCCATGCGCGAGCCGGGCGAGAAACTCCGCGGTGGCCGGCGCGACCACGATCTCATCCGCCCACCGGGCCAACTCGATGTGCCCCATCGCTGCTTCCGCGGCTGCATCCCATAGATCGGTGCGCACCGGCTTGCCGGACACCGCCTGAAAGGTCAGCGCCGTCACGAACTGCTGCGCCCCCTTGGACATCACGACCTGAACGTCGGCGCCGCGCTCGGCGAGGCGACGCACCAGGTCCGGACTCTTGTAGGCGGCGATGCCGCCCGTGACGCCGAGGAGAATCTTGTGGGGTTGCGAACTCATGCCGTGGATTATGGGCGCTGGCCCCGGAAACCGGCAAACGACGGGCGTGCATACCGGCATTCCCGTCCGGCATGCAGGTTCATCCGCCGGATCGGGCATGGATTTCTGCGCGTATCGCGCAGATTTGGATGGATTCTGCGGCGGCCGGCAGCGCGCATCCTGTCGCCCCCAAGCGATCCTTGAGCCCAAGCGATTTCCCCTATGGCAATTCGAGATTGGCCAGCCGCGGAGCGCCCGCGGGAAAAGCTGCTGGAACTGGGGCCTCAGTCGCTCAGCGAAGCCGAGCTGCTGGCCATCCTCATCCGCACCGGCATCCGCGGCCTGAGCGCGCTCGACGTCGCGCGGGAACTGCTGACGGAGTTCGGCTCGCTGCGGGGCGTCCTGACCGCGGACCGCAATCGCGTCTGCGCTGCCCGGGGACTGGGCCCGAGCCAGTATGTGGCGCTGCAGGCCGCCCTGGAACTGACCCGCCGGCACTATCAGCAGCTGATGGCCGCCCGGCCGGCGCTGGTGGACTCCCGCGCCATCCGGGATTTCCTGCGGATGCGGCTGCGGGACCTGCCCCACGAGGTGTTCTGCTGCGTCTACCTGGACGGCCACCACCGGGTCAGCGGCTTCGAGGAGCTGTTTCGGGGCACCATCGACAGCGCCACGGTGCATCCGCGCGAAGTCGTCAAACAGGCGCTGGCCCAGAACGCCTCGGCCGTGATCCTGGCGCACAATCACCCCTCCGGGCATCCCGAGCCCAGCCAGGCGGATGAGCTGATCACCCAGCGGCTCAAGAATGCGCTGTCCGCGGTGGAAATCCGGCTGCTCGATCACCTGATCGTGGCCGACGGGGTGTGTGAATCGCTGTCAGAACGGGGTTTGCTGTGATCGCAGCGAGGAGTCCTTGCCCGGCCGGCGGCTGAGCTGGTATAAAGCGCGACTCATTTTTAGGGCCTGCCCTCCCAAGTTCGGGAGCCGTCGCGGGCGTTCGAGGAATCCGCCATGTCCAGAGTCTGTCAGCTCACCGGCAAGAAGCCGATGACCGGAAACCGCGTTTCGCACGCCAACAACAAGCGTCGTCGCCGCTTCCTGCCCAATCTGCACACCCAGCGCTTCTGGCTGGAGAGCGAGCGCCGCTTCGTTTCCCTGCGGATCTCGGCCAATGCGCTGCGGACCATCGAAAAGAAGGGCATCGACAAAGTCGTTGCCGAACTGCGCGCCCAGGGCGTGGCGGTCTGAAACCGAGGGTTTGAGCCATGCGTGAAAAGGTAAAGCTGCTGTCCACTGCCGGCACCGGTCACTTCTACACCACGACCAAGAACAAGCGCCTGCACCCGGACAAGATGGAAGTGAAGAAATTCGATCCCAAGGTCCGCAAGCACGTGGCCTACAAGGAAGCGAAGATCAAGTAATCGCCTCCTTCGGATCACACCCACGAAAAAGCCCGCCAATCGGCGGGCTTTTTTGTTATCCAAGGCCCTTTGCGGTGCCGCGCTATTGCGGCAGCCGGCCCTCGATCTCCTGGTAGACCTTGGCGATGGCCAGGCGCGCCTGGTTCTCTTCCCACGCCCAACCCATGTAAGGCCCCCAGTTGGCCTGCTTCAGCGCTTCGCAGCTCGGGGGCTTGCCGGTGTTCGGACAGGACAGGCCCAGCGCATGCAGCCGCTTGCCTTCGGCAATGACGTACTCGAGCGCAACCCGGTAGCTGTCGAGGTCGGCCCTCATCGACGCCATGTCGTCGACGAAACCGTGACCGGGGACGTACCAGGAAACATCCATCGCCTGGGCCTTCTTGATGGTCTCGACCCATTCCGACGGAAAGCCGCTGCGCAGCGCCGGGAAAATGTGGCGCATGTACAGCTCGCTCATGAAGAGCACCTTGCTCTGCGGCAGATAGGCGACGAGGTCGCCGCCGGTATGGCCGCGCCCGATGTTGAGGATCTGGATTTCCGTGCCGCCCAGGTTGATGACACGCTTGTCGGCGACGGTTTCGGTCGGCGGGTTCGCGTTCTTGGCAAGATTGCGCTGCGAAACCGGCGAGGAGATGAAAACCACGTCCGGATAGGCGGCCTTGAACGCCGCATTACCCGCCACATGGTCGATGTGATCGGAAGCGACCACTACGTAACGGATGGGCTGCGACGTCCACTTCTTGATGGTGTCGACCATCTGCTGTGCCTGGGGCATGTCGCCCTGCCCATCGACCACCACGACGCCCTGCGGCGTCACGACGACCAAGCTCACGGTCGTGACGACGATCTCTGCGGTATCGGGAAATTCGAGTCCCTCGTAGGCGTAGACGTTGGGGGCCAGCTCCTTCCAACGAGGGAAGTCGGCCTTGGTCAGTCCGCGCTTCGCGATGTCACCCGACTGCGGAAAATCGGCGGCATTGGCCGAACTCGCGAACACGAGCGCAGCGAGCACGAGTGAGAACACAGTCTTCATCGAATCCCCCCGGATGGACGTGCGGTTTTTGATTCTATTCGTATAAAAAAACAGGGAGCGCCATGCGCTCCCTGTTCGCAACCCAAAAGGTCGTTCGGACTCTGCGCTGAGGCTTACGCCGGCTGCATCGCATATCCGCGCAGGCTGGCGGCGAAGTCCTGCAGAACCTTGATGCCACTGGCCTCGGCCTGGGCGATCCAGTCCTTGAGGTGCTGCAGCAGGTTCTCGTTGCTCATGTTGGCGCCGCCGCTCCACAGCACCCGCAGGCGCTCGCGGAAATCGTGAACCGTCTGCAGGGTATGGTTGTTCGCCAGCACTTCCTTGAGCCGCGACTGCGCCGCCTGATCCAGCAACACCGGCTCGCGCACCAGCAGCTTCTTTACACGACGGCTCAGCTTGCCACCGGCAGCCAGCACCTGCTCGTGGAACACCGGAATCGTGACGGTGCGCGAGTACTCACGCAGCACGTGCATGCGGTTCACGATGACGGCGCGCACCGTCTCCAGATCGACGTGCTTGCGCGCGGCAATGCGGGCCGGAGCCGGTGCTATGCGGATCACGCGGGCCAGGCCCAGCGCCTGGAAAATGCGGATGTACAGCCAGCCGATGTCGAATTCCCAGCGATGGATCGAGAACTTGGCCGAGCTCGGGAAAGCGTGGTGGTTGTTGTGCAGCTCTTCGCCGGCGACCAGCAGGCCCCACGGTACGATGTTGCGCGCCGCATCCGGGCACTCGAAATTGCGGTAGCCGTAGTAATGGCCGACGCCATTGATGACGCCGGCCGCCATCAGCGGGTTCGCCAGCATCTGCATGGCCAGCACGATGATGCCCGGCACGCCAAACAGCAGCAGGTCCACCACCACCATCAGCACGATGCCGAAGTTGCGGTAGCGCAGGTAGACGTTGCGCTCCATCCAGTCATCGGGGGTGCCGCGGCCGAACTTCTCGGTGGTTTCCGGGTTGCGGGCCTGCGCCTGGTACAGCTCCGCACCTTCCAGCAGCACCTTCTTCAGGCCGAAGACCACCGGGCTGTGCGGATCTTCCGCCGTTTCACAGCGGGCGTGGTGCTTGCGGTGCACGGCCACCCATTCCTTGGTGACGATGCCCGAGGTCATCCACAGCCAGAAGCGGAAAAAGTGCCGCAGGGCCGGGTGCAGATCGAGGCTGCGGTGGGTGGCGTCGCGGTGCAGGTACAGCGTGACGCCCATGAAGGTGACCTGGATCATCAGGAAGGTCACCAGCACATAACCCCAGAAGTCGAGGTTGAGAATTCCGTAGAGAAAATCCAGGTTCACGGCGGGCCCTTGAGCGTTTCGAATTAAGGAAAATCGGGCAGACACGGACTATAACGGACGTATTCCGAGCGTACAAATGAGCGAATCCCTGCTCCGCGCGTACGCGACGCATAATCTTGGCCCGCGACCGTCCATACTGTGAGGGCAATCTCAATGCTTTCAATCGGTCGGGCCGACCTGGCGGCCGCCGCCCGTTCAGGTTTTGCCTCATAGCCCCATTTCGCCAGCCACATGCCCGAGCTTCCCGAAGTCGAAACCACGCGCCGCGGCATCGAGCCATCCGTCGTCTCGCGGATCATCAGCCAGATCGTCGTACGGGAGCCACGCCTGCGCTGGCGTGTGCCCAAGGAGCTGCCGACGGAAGCGGCCGGACAGCACGTCAGGGAGCTGCGGCGGCGCGCCAAGTACCTGCTCTTCGACCTGGAGCGCGGCACGATGATTCTGCATCTCGGCATGTCCGGCAGCCTGCGCGTCATGCCGGCGACTACGGCACCGGTCACGCACGATCATGTCGATATCGTGCTCGATTCAGGCTTGTGCCTGCGTTTCAACGATCCGCGCCGCTTCGGCAGCCTGCTTTGGACCACCGACGATCCGCTAACACATCCATTGCTGAGATCGCTGGCGCCCGAGCCGCTGTCGGACGAGTTCGATGCCGACTACCTCATCCGGGCCGCCAAGGGCCGCAGCGTGGCAATCAAGCAACTGCTGATGAACAGTCAGGTGGTGGTGGGCGTGGGCAACATCTACGCCAGCGAGGCCCTGTTTCATGCAGGCATCCGTCCGCGGCGCAGCGCCGCACGCATCAAGCGCAGCGAATTCGAAGCGCTGGTGAAATCGATCAAACAGGTATTGCGCGCCGCGATCCGCGAAGGCGGCACCACCTTGCGTGATTACGTGAATCCGCAAGGCATGCCGGGGTACTTCCGGCAGAAATTGTTCGTCTACGAGCGCACCGGCGAGCCCTGCCGTGTCTGCAAGACACCGGTGCGGCATTTCGTCCAGGGACAGCGTTCGACTTACTTCTGTCCCAGCTGCCAGAGCTGAGGCCGTCAGTAAACGACGCCGACGCCCACCCCGCGCGGATCCGACACGGCTTTCACTTCGCCGCTCTTGTAGTCCCAGGTCACGATCTGCATGTTGCCGGGCTGGCGCGATTCGCGCAGCTTCTGGCCGTATTTCTGCAGCGTCGCCTGCTCTTCGGGGGTGAATGCGCCCGGCTCGAACGACAGCATGTCGGGCAGGTACTGGTGGTGATAGCGCCCTTTCTTGATGAACTGCTCGGCGGGCATGCCGTCGAGCCAATCGAGTGTCGCCAGCAGCACCATACCCATGATGTAGCTGCCACCGGGCGTGCCGAGAATCATCAGGCCATCGGGCTTCTCGACGAAGGTCGGTGTCATGCTGGACAGCGGCCGCTTGCCCGGCGCAATCGCGTTCGCCTCCGCGCCGACCAGGCGGAAGCCGTTGGGCACGCCGGGCTTCGCCGCGAAGTCGTCCATCTCGTTGTTCAGCAACACGCCGGTCCCCGGCACCATCAGGCCTGAACCGAAAAAGAAATTGATGGACATGGTGCCGGCGACGCGATTGCCCTCGGCGTCGAGCACGGAGAAGTGGGTCGTCTGCTGACCCGGGTCGTGGGCCGTGATGCCAGGCAGCGCATCGCTTGGCGTCGCGCGGTCCGTGCGAATGGAAGTGCGCTGCCCTGCCGCGTAATACGGATTGATCAGTCTTTCGACCGGCACGTTTACGAAGTCGGGATCGCCCAGGTACTCGGCGCGATCGCGATGCACACGGCGCATCGCCTCGACGACCAGGTGCTTGCGCGTGGCACTGTCGAAACTTTTCATGTCGAAGCCGGAAAGAATATTGAGCGCATCGACCAGCCCCACACCGCCGGAGGACGGCGGCGGCGCGGAAATGATTCGCGCGCCGTGATATTCGCCGTAGATGGGCTTGCGCTCCTTGACCTGGTAATTCTCCAGATCCTGCAGCGACCAGATGCCGCCCATGCCGCGCACGCCATCCACCATGCGCTTGGCAACGGCACCTTCATAGAAGCCATCGCGCCCCTGCTCGGCGATGGCGGTCAGGGTACGCGCCAGATCCGGCTGCACGATCAGCGTATTGAGTTCCGGGACTGCCCCGTTGCGCAGAAAGACTTTGGCAGCTGCGCCCTTGTTGAAGGTATTGCGCTTGGCTTCGATGCCGCCGCGCAAACGCGCATTCAGGGGAAAGCCTTCGCGTGCCAGACGGATCGCAGGTTGCATGCTGACTTTGAGCGGCAGCTTGCCGTACTTCGCGGCAAGGTGCGCAAATCCAGCGGGCTCACCGGGAATTCCGGCTGCCAGCGCCGAATTCGTCGACAGGCCCGGCACGACGTTGCCTTCTTTGTCGAGAAACATGTCGTGCGATGCTGCGGCCGGCGCCACTTCGCGCGCATCGACCATGGTTTCGAAGCCGTCGGAAGCCCGATGCAGCAGCCAGAATCCGCCGCCGCCCAGACCCGAGCTGCTCGACTCCACCACCGCCAGCGCCGCGCTCACGGCCACCGCAGCGTCGAACGCGTTGCCGCCCTGCTTGAGAATTTCGAGCCCTGCCTGCGTGGCCAACGGATGCGCGCTGGCAATACCGGCTTTGGCGGGCTTCGCTGGCGCGTCGGCGTAGAGCGCCAGTGGCCAGGCAATGAACGCAACGAGGATCAGGCGCGGCAACGCGCGCAGCGAAATGGTCTTCATGACGGAAAGCGCAACCGATGAAAGTGAAAATTACTGGCCGCGGCGCCGCCCCCCGTCGGGGGTTCCGTGGCGTCGCGCCCAGGCCTGCTTGAGAGCCGTTTCGACCGCGGGATGCACGAACTTGGCGACGTTGCCGCCCAGTCCGGCGATTTCACGCACCAAGGTCGAGGAAATGAAGTTGAACTGCTCGGTCGGCGTCAGGAACACGTAGTCGACCTTGTCGCTCAGGTGGCGGCTCATGGTGGCCAGCTGAAACTCGAACTCGAAGTCGGAAACTGCACGCAGCCCGCGAACCACCACGCGCAGCCCATGCTGACGCGCGAAATCCACCGTCAGGCCGGCGTAGCCCGTCACTTCCACATTGCTGATATCCGACAGCACGGTGCGAGCCAGCTCGACACGCTCATCGAGAGTGAACAGCGGGGCTTTACCCGGATTGGCTGCCACCGCCACCACCACGCGCTCGAAAATATCCGCCGCACGACGCACCAGGTCGTAATGACCGTTGGTGATGGGGTCGAACGTACCGGGATACATGGCGCCGGGCATAGGGATTCCTCTGCAAGTCGTCTCAAGGCGAGCGCAGCAGATGATAGCCCACTTGGCCGGCGCGCTTGGCGCGATGCACCGACCAGCCGGCGGGCAGCGCCGGCAACGGCTGATCGGCTGCAGACTCCAGATAAATGCAGGCCTGCGGCGCGAGCCAGCCGCGTGCAGCCAGCTTGTCGCAGACCTCCTGCAACAACCCGGATGCATAGGGCGGATCGAGAAAGACGATGTCGAAGGGCTGAGACGCACCGTCGAGATACTTCAGCGCATCCACTCTGTGGATCTCGGCCTGCGATGCATCCAGACGCTGCAAGGTCTCTTCGAGATACCGCGCGACGCGCGGCTCGCTTTCGACGAAAGCGACATGGCTTGCGCCTCGCGACAACGCTTCGATTCCCAGCGCGCCGCTGCCGGCGAACAGGTCCAGACAGCGAGCATCGACGATCAGCGGCTGCAACCAGTTGAACAACGTCTCGCGCACGCGATCGGGTGAAGGCCGCAGCGCTGCCACCGGCGGAAACGTAATCGAGATGCCGCGCCAACGCCCGCCAATGATCCGCAGCCGATTCGGCATGGATTTGCCGGCGGACGCGGCCGACTCCTGACTGGAGGAGCTGCGAGCGGGTCGGGGGGCGCGGCTGCGGGTCATAGGCACTCGAAGGACGTCGAGGCGATTCATCATGTCGGGTTGGCGCATCGCCTACAAGATCGAAGTGTTATCGATGCCAGGGCTGCGGATATTTGCGCGCGTGCCGGGGCGGCAGGCCGGGATGCTCCTGCTAGAATCGCCGCCCTTCCTTCCCAGCTCGAGTGTGACCCAGCGATGTTCGGCTTCAGATCGAAAGCCACCGACAAGGCCGCCGATGCCGCCAAGGCCGACAAGCCCGGCCTGCTGCAGCGGCTGCGCGCCCGGCTCAATCGCGGCGACTCCTGGCTGACCTACGATCTGGCGAACCTGCTGCCGGGCGGTCGCATCGACGAGAACGTGCTCGATGAGCTGGAGACGCGGCTGATTACGGCCGATGTCGGCGTCGAAACCACGGAACGCATTCTCGGCGGGCTGCGCAAGCAGGTAGCACGCAACGAACTGGGGAATCTGGACGCGCTGCTCGAGGCACTGCGCAATGAGCTGCTGGCAGTCCTGAAACCCGCGCAAGTGCCGCTGACGATCGATCGCAACGTCGCGCCTTTCGCCATCCTGGTCGTCGGCGTGAACGGCGCCGGCAAGACCACCTCCATCGGCAAGCTCGCACGGCGTCTCAAAGACGCCGACATGAAAGTCATGCTCGCTGCGGGCGACACGTTTCGAGCCGCTGCAGTGGAGCAGCTGCAAATCTGGGGCGAACGCAATGGCGTGCCGGTAATCGCACAGGCAGCCGGCAGCGATCCCGCGGCGGTGGCATTCGACGGCATCCAAGCCGCCAAGGCGCGCGGCATCGATGTGCTGCTGGCGGATACCGCGGGGCGATTGCACACGCAATCGAACCTGATGGAAGAGCTCAAGAAAGTGAAGCGCGTGATGGGCCGCGTCGATCCGGCCGCGCCGCACGAAGTTCTGCTGGTGCTCGACGCCAGCCAAGGACAAAATGCCTTGCAGCAGGCGCGCCTGTTCAATGAAGCGCTCGGCGTCAGCGGCGTGGTGCTCACCAAGCTGGACGGCACCGCCAAGGGCGGCATCGTGCTCGCCATCGCCAGCGAGCTGAAGATCCCGATCCGCTTCATCGGCACCGGCGAGAGCGCGGAGGACTTCGACGAGTTCGATGCCGAAGCATTCGTCGACGCTTTGTTGAAGCGCGACGCCTGATACGCCGTATCGCAAGCCCCCCCAAGAGTAATGATTCGCTTCGATCACGTCTTCAAACGCTATCCGAACGGTCGCGAGGCACTGAGCGACCTGTCGCTGGAGCTGGCCGCCGGCGAGATCGCGTTTCTCACCGGCCATTCCGGTGCGGGCAAATCGAGCCTGCTGAAGCTGATCGCGCTGATCGAGCGCCCCACGCGCGGCCAGCTCATCGTCAACGGCCAGAACGTCGCCGGTGTGTCGCGCTCGAAGGTGCCGGCGTTCCGTCGCCAGATCGGCATCGTGTTCCAGGATCACAAGCTGCTGCCGGACCGCACCATTTTCGACAACGTGGCGCTGCCGCTCATCATCGCCGGCGTGGGCACGAAGGAAATCGGCAAGCGCGTGCGCGCCGCATTGGATCAAGTCGGTCTGCTTGGCCGCGAACAAAGTCAGCCGCTCGAACTCTCCACCGGCGAACAGCAACGCGTCGGCATTGCGCGCGCCGTCGTGAGCAAGCCAGCGCTCCTGATCGCTGATGAGCCCACCGGCAACCTGGATCCGGACCTGTCGGTGGAAGTGATGAACATTTTCCGCCGCTTCAACGAAGTCGGCGTGACCGTGCTGATCGCCAGCCACGACGTGCTGCTGCTGGAGCGCTTTGCGGTGCGTCGTATCCGGCTGGAGGCAGGCCGGATCATCGAAGCCGGCTCGGTCAGGACGGCGGCCATGGCCGAGCCGAAGCTGCTCGATCCCAGCAAGCTGGTCGGGCTCGAAGGGCAATCGTCATGACCGCCTGGATCACGCGGCACCTGCAAACACTCATCGGCGCGCTCGGCCGGCTGTCGCAGCACAAGCTCGCGACCTTCCTGACCACGCTGGTGATCGGAATCGCGCTGGCACTGCCGGCCTGCCTGCACCTGCTGATCGCAAACGCGCAAACGGCCACCGGGAATTGGAATCGCGCAGTCGACGTGTCCGTGTATTTCAAGATGCCGACGTCGGTCGATGAGGCCACGCGTGTAGCCGAGCGCCTGCGGCAGCGACGCGACGTGGCGGAGGTGGACCTCGTCACCGCCGACGACGCGCTCAAGGAATTTCGCCGCGAATCGGGCTTTGGCGCTGCCATCGACGCGCTGACCAGCAACCCACTGCCGCACGCACTGGTGGTGCGCCCGAAAGGCGAATACGCGACGGCGGCGCACCTGGAAGAACTGGCCGGCGACATCCGCGGCCTGCCTTCGGTCGAGCTCGTTCAGCTCGATACAGCCTGGGTCAACCGCCTGCAAGCCATCCTGGAAGCCGTCCGTCGCGGCGTCGTGTTGACGGCGGCCTTGCTGGCGCTCGGCGTCATGGCCATCGTGGGCAACACCATCCGGCTGGATATCCAGAATCGGCGGGCGGAAATCGAGGTCACCAAGCTGGTCGGCGGCAGCAATGCCTTCGTGCGCCGGCCATTTCTCTACAGCGGCGTCTGGTATGGCATCGGTGGCGCAGTGATCGCCTGGCTGCTCACCGCCGTCGTGGTCGGGGTCCTGCGCGATCCGGTGAGCCGGATTGCCGGGCTCTACGGTAGCGGCTTCCAGATCCAGGGCTTGGCTCCGAAGCCGACGCTGATCCTGCTGGGCGCCGGGATCGTGCTGGGCTGGCTGGGGTCCTATATCGCTGCCAGCCGACATTTGCGGCAGATCGAGCCCAGTTGAGCGCGCTTTCCGCGCCGTTCGTCCACGTTCCGAATGTACTTGCAAAATCAATGGGTTAACTCCCATTGAAGCGCCCGCCAGCGCCCCCATCTCCAGGAACCTTTGCCAGCTTTAGCACTCCAATGACCTGACTGCTAAACTCGGACTCGCATCTGGAGGGGAATCTTCGCAATGACAACTGCTACCGCGCTCGTTCGTTCGAATACGGATCTGGTGCTGGCCGGCCCGGTCGGCAGCCTCGATGCCTATATCGAGCGTGTCGCGCGCATCCCGGTGCTGAGCCGGGAAGAGGAGCTCGCGCTGGCGACCCGGTTCCGCAACGACGCCGACCTGAACGCCGCCCGTGAGCTGGTTCTTTCGCACCTTCGTTTCGTGGTGCACATCGCCCGCGGTTACAGCGGCTACGGCCTGCCGGTGGGCGACCTGATCCAGGAAGGCAACGTGGGCCTGATGAAGGCCGTGAAGCGCTTCGATCCGACCGTGGGCGTGCGGCTGGTGTCCTTCGCCGTGCACTGGATCCGCGCCGAGATTCATGAATACGTGCTGCGCAACTGGCGCTTGGTCAAGATCGCGACCACCAAGGCGCAGCGCAAGCTGTTCTTCAACCTGCGCAAGTCCAAGAAGAACCTGGGCTGGCTGTCGGGCGCCGAGACGCAGGCGATCGCCAAGGAGCTGGGGGTGTCCCCGGCCGAGGTCACGGACATGGAGCAGCGGCTGAGCTCGCGCGACCTGTCGTTCGACCCGGCGCCGGATGCCGATGACGAGGATGGCAGCTCCTATTCGCCGTCTTCGTACCTGCCGCATCCGGAAGCGGATCCGTCAGTCGCGGTCGAGCGCGAACAGTGGGAAGACGACACCACGGAGCGCCTGGCGCAGGCGCTGGAAACGCTGGACGACCGCAGCCAGCACATCCTGCGCAGCCGCTGGATGACCGAGCAGAAGGCCACGCTGCATGAGCTGGCCGACAAGTACGGCGTCTCCGCCGAGCGCATCCGCCAGATCGAGGCGAACGCGATCAAGAAGCTGCGTGGCATGGTCAGCGAGCCGGCCGAAGCGTAAACCAGGCCAGCAAGGAATCCGTCAACGAAAAGGGCCGGCTCGAAATGAGCCGGCCCTTTCTTTTTGCCCGCGTCCTGCGGCATTCGAGTTGCGGGTGCAGCGACCACCCGGACTCAGGGTTTCAGCCCTGCGTGACTGGAACGATCGTCAGCTCCACGCGACGATTCGCCGCCTTGCCCTGCTCGGTGTCGTTCGAAGCCACCGGCCGACTTTCGCCGGCGCCCACGGTGATCAGGCGCTTGCCGGAAACACCGTGGCTGCCGAGATAGCTCGCCACCGACTGCGCGCGACGCTCCGACAGCGCCTGGTTGTACTGGTCGGTGCCGCTGCTGTCGGTATGACCCGCTACTTCGACCACCGTCTTCTCGTACTCCTTCAGCACCATCGAGACGCCATCGAGCGCGTTGTAGAACTGCGCATTCAGATCCGCGCTGTTCGATGCAAACGTAATGCTGCTCGGCAGGTTCAACGTGATGTTGTCGCCCATGCGGGTGACGCTGACGCCGGTGCCTTCGAGCTTCTGCCGCAGCTTCGCTTCCTGCACGTCCATGTAGTAACCGACCCCACCGCCGGCGATCGCACCGACACCCGCACCGATCAGTGCGTTCTGCAGCTTGTCGCCCTTGGTGAGCAAGCCGACCACTGCACCGGCCGCCGCGCCGATTCCCGCGCCCTTCGCCGCCTTGCTGGTTTGCTGTTCTCGCGTATACGGATTGATCGTCGTACAGCCGCCGATGAAAGCCACCAGCGCTGCCGCTGCAACCGCCGACTGCCAGCGGCCGAGCTGCAGGGTGTGGGACTTCACGAATCGCTCCATAAAAATCTCCTCCTCGATGCGGAAAAAACCGCGCAAAGCCTTACCAAAAAGGACTGAATACTTACTGAACTCTCATGACCGCCAGCTCTGGCCAAACGCTACGCTCGCGGCCGCAGCGCGACAACAGCGACGTTTGCTGTGCAGCACTGCTTGATCGGCCGAGCATTCTACGCGAGCACACCATTTCCTTGCGGTATGATCGCGACAGGAGAAATCGCATGTCTGCAAACCCCAACACCGCACCGAAATCCGGCACGCCACAGCTCGATCCCCTCGACCTGTACAACATCCGCTCCATGCTCAGCGAGGAGGAACGGCTGGTACAGGATTCAGTGGCCAAGTACGTCGACGACCAGGTCCTGCCCATCATCGCCGACTGCTTCGAGCACGAACGCTTCCCGCGCGAGCTGATCAGCGGCGTGGCCGAGCTCGGCCTGCTCGGCAGCTCCATCGAGGGCTATGGCTGCGCCGGACTGAACGGCGTTTCGTATGGCCTGATCTGCCAGGAGCTGGAGCGCGGCGATTCCGGCCTGCGCAGCTTCGTGTCGGTGCAGTCGAGCCTGTGCATGTATCCGATCTACGCGTTCGGCAGCGAAGAGCAGAAACAGCGCTGGCTGCCGCGCATGGCCAAAGGCGAAGTCATCGGCTGCTTCGGCCTGACCGAACCGCATGGCGGTTCCGATCCGGCCAACATGAAGACCCATGCACGCAAGCAGGGCAAGGACTGGGTGCTCAACGGCGCCAAGATGTGGATCACCAACGGCTCGATCGCCGACGTGGCGGTGGTCTGGGCCATGACCGATGCCGGCATTCGCGGCTTCCTGGTCGAGAAGGGTTTCAAGGGCTTCAGCGCCGAGACCATCAAGCACAAGATGAGCCTGCGTGCCTCGATCACTTCCGGCCTGTTCTTCGACAACGTGGTGGTGCCGGAAGAAAACGTCCTGCCCGGCGTCGTCGGCCTGAAAGGCCCGCTGTCCTGCCTGACGCAGGCGCGCTTCGGCATCGCCTGGGGCGTTACTGGCGCGGCACAGGCGTGCCTGGCGCAGGTCATCGACTACACCAAGACGCGCACCATGTTCGGCAAGGCCATCGCCGGCACCCAGGCGATCCAGATCCGCCTGGCCGAGATGGCGCGCAAGATCACCACCTCGCAGCTGTTGTCGCTGCAACTGGGCCGCCTGAAGGACGCGGGCCAGATGGCGCCCACGCAGGTGTCGCTCGCCAAGTGGCACAACACCCGTGCGGCAATCGAAGTCGCGCGCGATGCGCGTGACATCCTCGGCGGCGCGGGCATCAGCGTCGAGTACGTTCCGATCCGTCACGCGCTGAACCTGGAAAGTGTCATCACTTACGAAGGCACGGAAACCGTGCACCAGTTGACCGTGGGGCGCGCGCTCACGGGCATCAACGCGTTCTGATCGCCGCTACGAAAGCGAGCGGACCATCCGGCCCAGGCCGACGCCCGCTCGCTTCGGCCTCTCGCAATCTCGTCACTCCCGCGCAGGCGGGAGTCCATCCTGCGGACTCGGATGGATTCCCGCCTGCGCGGGAATGACCAGGAAATGAACAGATCGGGCCTTCCCTAAGGAGCAACGGCTTCCAGTCGTTGCTCGCCATGCTCCTCCGCCGCATGGGCGAGGCGCATTCGTGACGGCGAAGCGTGCTGGTCCAACCGAAACGCCGCATCCCAGCACACGACCAGCACCAGCAGCGACGCCCACGCCCAGAACACCTCGAGTCGCGCCCGACTCGCTCGTGAGCCACGTCGTACGGCTGTCGCCCGCAACGGGGGCTGCCCGCTCGAAACCTCGAACATCGCCTGGACCTGATTGTCGACACGCATGGCCGTGGGCTCCCATCGATTGACCACGGCAGTCATTGCAGCGAACGGCTCCGGCAAACCGCCGCGTCGGGCTGACCGATTACGGGCGGATTGTGATCAATCGTGGCAGGTGCGTTCGCGGCCGGTGGCGGCGCTACACTGTGCCCGACTCAACGGAAAGCCCGCCTGCAGCGAACATGAAAAAGCTGATTGCCATCGTCGAAGACGAGCCTGCCATCCGCGACAACTATGCCGCGGCCTTCCAGCGCCACGGCTATTCGGTGCGCACCTACGGCACACGCAAGGAAGCCATCGAAGCCTTCCGCGCCCGCCTGCCGGACCTGGCAGTGATCGATGTCGGTTTGCACGACGAGCCCGAAGGCGGATTCGAGTTGTGCCGCGAGCTGCGCTCGATGTCCGCGGAGTTGCCGATCATTTTCCTGACGGCCCGCGACAGCGAGCTCGATGCGGTCTCCGGGTTGCGGCTCGGCGCCGACGACTATCTCACCAAGGATCTCAGCCTCTCGCATCTGATCGCGCGCGTGGTCGCCTTGTTCCGACGCATCGATGCACTGACCCAGCCCTCGAACCGCGACCAGATCGTCACCCGCGGCCAGCTCATGATCGACACCGCACGCCTGCATGCAACGTGGCAGGACCAGCCACTGGGCCTGACGTTGACGGAGTTCTGGATCGTGCACGCGCTGGCGAAGAATCCCGGGCACGTCAAGAACCGCCAGCAGCTGATGGATGCGGCCAGCGTGGTGCTCGACGACAACACCATCACCTCGCACATCAAGCGCATCCGCCGCAAGTTCCAGGCCATCGATACCTCCTTCGATGCGATCGAGACCATGTACGGCATGGGCTACCGCTGGAAGGAAGGTTGAGGCAGGCGGCCGCAGCTGCAGCCGGCATGATGCAGACGATCGTGCTGCGCTGCCCGCATCTGGCTTTCGAGGCTTAGGGAACGCCGGCTCATGTCCCTGCGCGCCAAGTTGCTGCTGTTGAGTCTGCTGACTCTGATCCTGCCGTGGGCGGGCTGGCAGTACGCCGACCGCATGGAGACGACGCTGCGTCGCGGCCAGGAAGACTCGCTGATCACGACGGCCGACATTCTCAGCCGCGTGGTCGCATCGCAGCCGGAACTGCTGTATCGATTTCCCGAAGAACTGCGGCAGGAGTTCGATCCACGGCACGGCGATCTGTTCGCGCCGCTGCTGCTCGCAACGCCGCTGATCGACGGCTTCGCGGATGAGTGGCCGGCGCCGTCGCGGCCGGTTCCCGGTTTCGATGCGGCGCCGGGATTGCGACTCGGTGTCTCCGGCCGCTTCATGCACGTCTACTTCGAAACCGAAACCAGGGACGTGCGCTACGAGAAGCCGGTTGCCGACGACAGTTCGCCGGACATGCATGCAAGCCGCACGATTTTTCTGACTCGCGACGAGTTCGACCGGGAGCGCGCATGGTCGATCAGCGCCGTGGCCCCCGGCCCCATCATCGCGCGCCCTTGCGAAGTTGGCGCGCCGTGGAAACTCTCGCAGGAAGAAATTCCGCACATCAGCGGCATCTGGCGCGCGACCGATCGCGGTTACGCAATCGAGTTGCGTGCACCGCTCGCCATTTTCGGCACTCAGCTTGCGGTGTTCACTCTGAATGATGGCACCGCCGGACCTCAATCCACCCGCCTCGGCACGCTTCATACAGGCTCGGATGCATTGAAGGCGCGCCTCGAACAATACGCACCGCAAGGACTGCGGGTGTCCGTGGTGGACGCTCGCGGCTGGCTGCTGGCGCGCGCCGGCTCGGTGGCCGTCGACATCCCGTCGGATTACACGGGCCTGCGCCAGGATGAGAACGGTTTCGTGCGCTCCATCTACCGCGGGCTTTTCGGAAGCCGCGACACGATGGCACCGTCGTACGGCCTGCCGTATGGCATGTGGGGCGCTCCGGTGGACGAAGCTCGCGACGGCAACGACACGGCAATCTGGTTCGAGCCCGCGGGCGGCGAACCCTCGCTGGTCCGCGCCGCAGTCCCCATCAAATATTCGGACCAGACCCTGGGAGCGCTGGTCGTCGAGCAGCCCGGCGAACGTCTCGCGATGGTGCGCGAGGAAGCGCTGACGCGCCTGCTCAATCTCACGTTGCTGGCCACGCTGTTCTCCGTTGCGGTGACGCTGGTATTCGCAGCCCGCCTGTCGCAGCGCATTCGCCGTCTCAGCCGTGCGGTGTCCAGCGCGATGACGCCGGAAGGACGGCTGGAGCCGGTCATCCCCGATACGCACTCCAAGGACGAACTCGGCGCATTGGCCCGCAGCTACAGCACCCTGCTGCTGCGCTTGAAGGAATACACCAGCTATCTGCAAACGCTCGGCACCAAGCTCTCGCATGAGCTGCGCACGCCGCTGACCATCGTGAGCTCCTCGCTCGACAATCTCGCCTCGGAGGAGGCTCTGACCGAAACCTCGCAGAGCTACCTGGAGCGGGCGCGCAGCGGCGCTGGACGCATGCACTCGATTCTCACGGCGATGACGGAAGCGACGCGGGTCGAGCAAAGCATCGAGCACACCGATCGGGTGGAATTCGACCTGGCGGCATTGGTCCGCAACATGGGCCAGGCGTACCGCGCCACGTTCGCCAGCTACCAGGTGGAAACCAGCACACCGGAAACCCCCTGCCCGATCGTCGGCTCGCCCGATCTGATCGCGCAGCTGCTGGACAAGCTGATGGACAACGCCGCCGACTTCTGTCCGCCCGGAGGGCGCATCGCGCTGGCGCTGGAGGCGGACGCACGCACTTGCTGGTTGAGTGTGAGCAACGAAGGACCGTCGTTGCCGCCGCAACTGGACGGCCGGCTGTTCGAGTCGCTGGTCAGCGGCCGCAGCGCCAACGACGGCCGGCCGCACCTGGGCCTGGGGTTGTACATCGTGCGGCTGATCGCGGACTTCCACGGCGGTGAGGCTGCGGCCACCAATCTCGAGGATCGCAGCGGGGTCCGGATCTCCATCGAGCTGCCGCGGGCCTCGTGATTTCGGCGGTGCGGCGTCGGACGGCTTTACATCCGGCCGCCCGCAAATTCGGCAGCGGATGTTGTGTCTTTACGACGGCTATTGCTAACTCTCTGTTTCGAGCGGCATACTCCGGCCCGTGGCACACCACTTGCTCGTTATTGCAGGCAATCGTTCAACGCCACTTGCGTCGGACGATTGAAGGCAGAGAGGCGGGGATGGCACCGCAAGGGGAGAGAGGATAAGAGCGATCGAGCGTCAGGACGGCCGGTATTCGACTTGAGAGCGACAGCGCGTTTTCCGCAATTTCGCCGACGCAGCCCAACAACTAGAAGAGTCGTCGGCCCGGAAACGAAAGGCCCCGCGCAAGCGGGGCTTTTTTTTGGCCGG
>Ga0182745_1000173_pt1 | contig 84837 bp, 100 predicted proteins | sample eDN3rd30CKraftBY_FD_128523 | JGI IMG/M metagenome (GOLD analysis project Ga0182745, IMG submission 128523) | Enriched backyard soil microbial communities from Emeryville, California, USA - eDNA 3rd pass 30_C Kraft BY (version 2) (version 2) | ecosystem: Environmental > Terrestrial > Soil >...
CAGATCAAGCGAGTAGGACTTGGTCATCGCTCATCTCCTCCCAAGAAGGCCGAGACAAGTGAATCACGAAGCCGCCAGGCCGCATAGTCCCAAGGATTCCGTCAGAACTGCCGATGCTCTAGCGAGGCCTTCCTGCGCAGCGTGCTCGAGAGTTCGGGCGACTGCATCAAGGTGCTCGACCTCGACGGACGGCTGGAGTTCATGAGCCCGGGCGGGCAGCGGGTGATGGAGGTCGACGACTTCGGTGCCCTGCGGGACCAGTATTGGCCCGACCTCTGGGAGGGGGAGGGGCGGGCCGCTGCCGAAGCCGGCCTGGCCGAGGCCCGCGCTGGCGGCAGCGGCCGCTTCGCGGGCTTTGCCCGCACGGCCAAGGGCTCGCCGCGCTGGTGGGACGTGCAGGTCACTCCGATCCCGGACGAGAACGGAACACCGTCCAAGCTGCTGGCGATCTCGCGCGACATTACGCGGGAACGCGAGAAGCAGCTTGCCATCGACGAGCAGCGGGCCCGCCTCCGGCTGCTGTCGGACGCGGCGACGCAGCTCATCGCGGGACAGGATCCGGACGCCGTGCTCCAGGCCCTGTTCGAGACCATCGCGGTGCATCTCGACCTCGATGCCTGCCTGCACTTCACCGCGGCTGCGGATGGCTCGCTGCGGCTGCAAGGCTCCATCGGCGTATCTGACCTTGCTGCCGCCCGCTTGGCGCGGATCGCCCTGGGCGAGACCGTCTGCGGCCAGGTGGCGCTCTCGCGGCGGCCGATCTACCGCCCGAACGTGCAATCCTCGCGCGACGCCGAGGCGGAGGAGATCCGGCGGCTCGGCCTGCGGGCCTATGTCTGCCATCCCATGATCGCCGAAGACACGCTGTTGGGGACGCTGTCGTTCGGCTCGCGCAGCCGCGATGCCTTCTCCGACGCCGACCTGACGTTCTTCCGCACCATCAGCACGTACGTGGCCATCATCAAGGCGCGCCAGCAGGCCGAGCAGGCGCTGCGGGTCGCCGAGGATCGCCTGCGTCTGGCCGTGGAGGCCACCGACATCGGCATCTACGACTACGATCTCACGACCGAGGTTTTGCGCTGGGACGCGCGGACGAAGGCGCTGTTCGGTCTGCCGGCGGACGCGGCGGTGAGCTACGAGGGCGCCTTCCTGGCGGGATTGCATCCCGACGACCGGGAACGCGCCGACCAAGCCGTGCAGCAGGCGCTCGACCCTGACGGACCCGGGCTGTTCGACATCGAGTACCGGACCGTCGGCCTGACCGATGGGGTGACGCGCTGGATCGCCGCCCGCGGCAAAGCGTCGGTGTCGGAGGGGCGGACCGTTCGCTTCGTCGGCACCGTACGTGACATCACGGCCCGCAAGGAGGCGGAGCGTGGCCTCGCCGAGACGGTCGAGCGCTACAGCCTCGTTACGCGGGCGACGAACGACGCGATCTGGGACTGGGACCTGGTGCGCAATCACGTGCTCTGGAACGAGGCGCTCCACACCGCTTACGGCTACGATACCGACGGGATCGAGACCACGGGCGAATGGTGGCTTGAGCACATCCATCCCGACGACCGCGAGACCGTCGAGCGGGACATCCGCGCCGTGATCGACGGCATGGCCAACGAGTGGTCGCACGAGTACCGCTTCCTGCGCGCCGACGGGACTTATGCCGATGTGCTCGACCGCGGCTACATGGTGCGCAGCCGGAACGGTTCCCCGTTGCGGATGATCGGCGCCATGCTCGACATCACGGATCGCAAGCGTGCCGAGCACCAGCTTCGGGTGCTGCATCAGGAGCTCGGGCATCGGCTCAAGAACGTGCTGACGATGGCACAGGCGATCGCCTCGCAGACGCTGCGCGATGCCCCGTCCATGGAGGCGGCGCGGGACACTTTGGCCGCGCGCCTGATTACCGTGGGCAAGGCGCAGGATGCCTTGATCGCCGGCGCGGCGGATGAGGCCGACATCTCGATCGTGCTGAGGGCCACCCTCGAGCCGCATGGCAGCGACCGCAGCGAGCGGTTCCGGCTGCGTGGGCCGAATCTGCGGCTTGGTGCCGGCATGGCCCTGTCACTCGCCCTCCTGGTGCATGAGCTCGCCACCAACGCGGTCAAGTATGGGGCGCTGTCGGTCCCGGGCGGCCATGTCGATCTCGCCTGGGAAATCACGGAGGACAGGGGTAGATCCTGCTTGGCGTTGCGCTGGTCCGAGCATGGCGGCCCCGCCGTGAGGATCCCGAGCCGCCAGGGCTTCGGCACACGCCTAATCACGCGCGGCCTCGCCGGCGGGGTCGGTGGCGAGGTGCAACTCGACTATGATCCAGCTGGCGTAGTGTGCACGCTCACGGCTCCCCTCGATGATCCCGCGGGTCGGCTGTAACGGCCCCGAAGAAGGCCAAGCACAGGAACGATGTCCCTCGGATGCGGTTGAGAGGCCATGGGTTCTGGTATGCCACAGCGGCGCTACATCCTCGTCGTCGAAGACGAGCCGATCGTGCGCATGAACGCGCTCGACATGTTCGAGGACGCGGGGCTCGAGGCCGAGACCGCCGACACCGCCCTGGACCTGCTCGAGCGCCATGGCGACGAGGTGGCGGTCCTGTTCACCGACATTCACATGCCCGGCAGCATGGATGGCATGGATCTGGCGCGGGCCGTGCATGCGCGCTGGCCGCACATCGTGCCCGTGGTGACCTCGGGCCGGCTGCGCTTGCGCGACAGCGATGTTCCCGACAGCGGCCGCTTCATCGACAAGCCCTATCGCATGACCGAGGTCGTCGACGTCATGCGCAAGGCCTTGGGATGACGGCTGCTCACAAGCCCTCATGGGCCTTCTCTCTCGCGCGTACAGGACGTGAACCGGCGCGCCCTCAGGATGGGGTGCCGCCGTTCGGAAAAGCATCAAGGTCTGGTAACCCAGCAACCCGGGGGCATCCGGTTTCGGATTCTTGGACTTTGACGGGCCAGCCAACGTCTCTCTGAAGAAAATGCCTGAAGCAAGGGGTGACGGGAATTCCGAACGAGATTGTCGCCGTCACAGGCTGCCAGATCGTGGCAGGGGTATGTCCCTATGGGACAAAGCCGCAGCCGGTTCCTGGGCCCCGCCGCGGCCTGAAACCCGATCGCCACGGAGCCGATGAGTCGCGCGTGCGACATGACGAGGCGGCGTCTCGCTCTCTCGTGCGGCGGTGTCTACCAGCCGCCGAGGGGCCCATGACCTGACAGGTGACACCAGCCACACGGAGTCACCGTCAGCCACGTCCTCAGCTCACAATGCGGTGCTTGTGGTGCCTTTCATCAGCACAGGCCCGGTCGGCCGACCGGTGGGCGACCCGGTGGCAGGCTCGAGTGTGATCTCGAAGAGTTGGTTCGGGCCGGTCCGCGGCAGGTTGCTGACATTGAGCGGCACCGTCCGCGCCCGGTCGATAAGACCAATGGAAACGGGGCCACGGGCACGATCCCAGAGCGTCCAGATCTCAAGAGCGCGGCCCGGTGGGACAGGGATCGCATCGAGCGGGATGAGCTCGGCGCTGCCGTTGGCAAAGGCGTTGACGACTGCGGCCGGGCGATTCTGCTCGGTTAGCAGCACGGCAATGAGCACAGGCTCCCGTGCCTCGCGCGTGGCGAGAAGACCGACCCCAACCGCCAGCAGAAGCGAAGCGAACGCCCCTGCCATGCCCACGATGCGCCAGAACGGCAAAGAGCGCCAGAGCACCGCGAAGGAAGCGCGCGGGCTCGGGATCGCAAAGGACACTGGATGCTCGTCCCGCAGGGGAGCAGGGATACCGTCAAGATCGCTTTCGATCCGGCTCCAGAGTTGGTCTCCCGGCGCCACAGGGGTCGCTGTCGCATCGAGTTCCGCCAATCGAGCCTGCCATTGCGCGATGGCCTCCTGAAAGCTCGGGTCACTGCCGGCGAGGCGTTCTGCATTCCGCTGCTCATCATCATCAAGCAGGCCGACGACGTATTCTGCGGCAAGACGCTCGTGCTCTGGGGTCATCGCATGCACTCCCGCAGCGCAGCGAGCGAGCGACGGATCCAGGACTTCATGGTGCCAAGAGGAACACCGAGACGGCCTGCGAGTTCACCGTGGCTCAGACCCTCCACATAGGCGAGAAGGATTGCCTTGCGGCGGACCGGCTCCAAGCGCTCCAGGCATCGCCGCAGGGCGCTTGCATCGGAAAGCCGGACCACGAGCGCCTCGGCATCCTCCCCGGAAGCCTCCAGCCCCATCGGCTCGAAATCATTGACAAGATCCGTCCGGGTCTCCCCCCGCAAGATATTGAGCGCACGGTTGCGCAGAATGGCGTAGAGCCAGGTTAGCCCCTCGCCCCGGGCCGGGTCGAAACTTGCCGCATTCTGCCAGACCTGCACGAAGGTGTCATGCACGGCTTCCTCAGCCAGCGCCCGCCGGCGCAGGAGGCGCATGGCAACACCCAGCATCCGTGCTGCCTCCGCATCGTAGATTGTACGCAAGGCAAGGCGATCGCCACCCGCGGTGAGCGCACGGCGTTGTTCAGGTCGAGAGGTGAGGAAGGCACCCTCCCCAACGCCGCCGTCACGCAAGGTCTCCGTTCTCGGTCGATGCAGAATACACGGCAGCCCCCGCCCTGGATGCAGCCCTTCCACAAAATTTTGCAGTGGAGTGCATCCAACTCTTCACATGCCGTGTAGCCCCTTCACTGGCCGCATCGCGCCGGGAAACATGCTGGAGACCACGATGAAGTCGACCTCCCTTGCCGTCGCGCTCCTTGGCACGATGCTGATCGCCGGTGCCGCCCAGGCCCAATCCGTCGCGGTGCTTGTCGGTGACGATACCATCGCCGTCGTCGACATCGCCGGGAAGCGGGTCGGCGCATCGATGAAGATGTCTGGCCTCTCGGGAAAGCTGTTGGGCATCGACGTCAGGCCTGCGGACGGCCTGCTCTACGGGCTCGTGGGCGATGGCACGATCGTCACCATCGACCCTGCATCCGGCAAGGCCACCCAGAAATCGAAGCTCGACGTGATGTTACCATCCGGAGTGATAGCGACGGTGGACTTCAACCCAGTGGCGGACCGGCTGCGCGTGATCGGATCGGATGGGACCAACCTTCGTGCCAATGTCGATGATGGCAAGGTGACGAAGGACGGGCAGCTCAAGTTCGCCGACAATGACATGCACAAGGGCAAGGCCCCTAAGATCGTGGCCGGCGCGTATACGAACGCCATGAAAGGCGCGAAGGAGACGACGCTTTACGACATCGACGCTACGGGCGCTCTGGTGAAGCAGGTTCCACCGAATGAGGGTGTCCTCAACTCGATTGGCATGATCGGGATGACCGCCGAGACTGCCGCGTTCGATATCGTCGCCGAAACCACGGGCCAGGGCATGAACACAGGGTGGCTGATGGCTGGCGATAGCCTCTACAAGGTCGATCTGGCGACCGGCAAGGCGAGTTCGGTCGGCAAGATCACCGGGGTGAGCGGTTCGGTCCGGGACATCGCGGCGCTGCCGATGAAGTAATCGCGAGACCAGTCCTCGACAATGTCGCGCGGATCGGAATGTGCGCACGTTGACGACCCTTGGGCTGGCGTTTCGGCGTCTCAACTCAAGCATGCGGTTCAACGCATGTTAACGAGTATTGCCTGCCGGGTGTCCTGCATCCGGATCGTCGCACCTATTTTGCCCGCGTTTATTCGATGACCGGCAAAAGGGCCGCCATTTGCTGGCGGCCCTGAACAATCCAATCATCCCCGACGATGAAGCCATCGCTGGATCGCATTCGTGCGCTACCGTGTGTACTTGAATTCCGGCGCAGACTTGAGCTGATCCTTGGTCATGGTCACCATCAGCACAGCGTGATCCGGGGCCATCCGCGCGGCGGCAGCCGTCTGTGTCGTCGGCGCCGTCGTCGTGGCCCCGGTCGTTGCCGGCGCATTCGGAGTGGCGGGAACAGTGGTCGTCATTGGAGCGGCAGCAGTGGCGCGCGGCTCATTGACGAATTTCAGCTGCTCGAAGGGGACCGCCACATCCCGCTCGCCAAGCCCGAGGAAGCCGCCGACCCCGATCACGGCCGCGTGAATCTTGCCGGCATTGTCGACGAGCATTTCGTTGATCTCGCCAATGCGCTCGTTGTTGCTGTTATAGACGACCAGGCCTTCGAGCTGCGACGTGCGCCACTGGCCTGTCTGCGGCTGCGTCATCCAGGAGGTGCTGTCCATCATCGCACCCGCCGGTGCTGCCGTGGTGCCAGAGGACGGCATGGTCGGGCTGGTCGAGGGACTGGTCTGGGCCAGGACTGGGCCTGAAAGCAGAGCCGTGCCGAGGAGGGCGTAGGCGAGGGGTTTCAGCTGCATGACTTCCTCCGTTTTGTCGGTTGACGCAAACGCGCGCTGGGAAGTCAACGGAGAAGCGGGCACTCCGTTCAAAACCGCGCAGCAAGGAGGAGGGTGGGACACGAGGCTGCCTCAGGGGCGATGTCTCAAAGTCTGCTAAAGCTTGAGCGGCGACGATCCATCAAGACAGTATCGCTCTCGCGGGAAAAGGTTGGCGCTCACGGGCTCCCCAAGAGCACCAAGCTTCCTTGGCGACGGCGTTAGCCGCTCCACCACCACACGCGATCCCGCTCAACGCTGCGGCTGCGGAAATGCAGGGGTCTGCGTTGGCACCTCCTGCGGCTCTGTCGGAGGGACACCGAGCGGATCAGCGGGCGCTGGGACGTCCGCGGGCGTGGTTGGCGCAATGCTGCCTCCAGGCTCCTCGTTTCCCGGCAAGTCAGGCGGGCCTGCGGGTGGCCTGACCAGATCAGAACCCGGTGCCGTCACATCGGGCTGCGGCCGAATGGGACGGTCTGGCTGCTGCGGATCTGACATCACGCGCAACCTCCTACCAAATTCTCCCGACGGCTCCTCAATCCGACCTTCGGGATATCGTTGTCGGGCCGTTCAGAGGGCTCCGGCGGCAGGTCCGGCTGTTCGCTGGGATCCGGCTCGACCTCGGGCACGGGTGTCGGAATGTTAGGCAACGGAGGCACGGGAATGTCCGGCTGCGGCGTGTCAGGATAGGGGATGTCCGACATGGAAATGTCCTTAGCGTGTTGTGCGAGAATTCGTGATCATCGCGCGGGTTCCTCATCCCAAAGCTGTCAACATCACAAATCTGGATGCGACGACACCAAGACCGGCATCTAGCGCCTGAGCTTCTCCAGACCCAAATCCCGCCACAGCCAGGTGAAGTCGTAGCTCGCCATCGGATCGCCTTGCGGTCTCCCGCTCTTCGACTGGTTCTCGAGGTGCTTCAACCACTCGGCCACCTTGCGCCGGCCCGCAATGGTTTGGGCAGCGGCGCGTGGGCTCAGATCCCCGAGCGCCGGAATCGGATCGTCGAGCGTCTTGCGGTAATGGTCGGTCAGCGCGCCATGGACGAGCTCAGCCTGCAATTCGGCCGGCAGGTCGCTGGCCCTGTCCTGAGAGACGTTTTCATCGCGCCGGGCCATGGCCTGGTCGAGCGTCTCGATTTCCATCAGAGCCGATCCGACCAGCTCGCCAGCCAGGTCAGCCAAAAGCGCCTGCCCGCGCTCTGCCCGCTCGCGGGAGTTCGCTTCCAGCACGAGCGCCTTGTCGGTCAGCGTGACGGTGCCGAGGACCGTCTCGCCCGTATCGAGCGTCACCTGCATGGACGGGCCCTCCCTCGGAGAGGACTTGCTCACCGGCATGCCGGAGGGGCGCTGAGTGGGCTGGTGCGGCTCAATCCAATTCCAGAAGCCTTGGTTCTCCTGCTGGAATGCCGCTACAGCACGCAGGCGCTCCCGGATCTCCGCGGCAGCCTCTCTTGAGCGCACTGGAAAGCGAACCCGGCAGAACGCCACCGCGTCGCCATCGCTGTTGAGGACGGTCGGCAGGTTTGGGTCGAGCACCGAGGCCAGGGCATCGTCCAGCCAGACATTGCTGAAGATCGGCGCGGCTGTCGCCATGAACAGCAGGTCGGCGATCTGGCCATCCTCGCGGGTGGAGCTGGGCAGCTGGGCGTCCCTGGTCAGCTTGCGGAATTCGCGCCGGGCTTCCTTCCTCGCCGCCTTGAGCTCCTCCATCAGCCGAGCGGCGGCGCTCGGGCGGAAGGGCAGGAGCCCTCCGGCGAGAATGTTCTTGCCCGAGACCGCGACGATGCGGGCGCCGATCTTGTCCCAGACCTTGAGGCTCCTGGTGGCCGAGTGCTCGCTGACAAGGATCGGTTCGCCGCCGAGAAGAAGATCCCGCGCCAGGAAGGATTGGCCGAGCACGATCTCGCTGACCTCGTACAGGCTCATGCACGCATCCCGCAGCGCCTCGATGTAGCGCCGGTTGCCGGCGCTTTCCTTCCAGCCGCGGCGCTTGAGATAGTCGTCGACCATGTTGCGCCCATCCGGCTCGACGGCCTGGGTCAGGAAATCCTCGAAGGCGCAGCCCCACAGGGTCATGGCCCAGTGATCGCCGATCACCTCGGCAATGTCTTCGAAGTCCATCTCGTAGTCTTCGCACACGGGCCCGAGATGCAGGTCGAGGACGTCGGCAAACGGCTCGCGCCATTCCTCGTGCGCGAGCCACTTCATCAGACCTGTGAGAGAATGGTTGCCAAGCATGATCATTCGATCCTGGTTGGGGTGTAGGCGACGCGCGGGCGACCAGGCGGATGGATACGGGTCTCGTCGAGACCGGCGTGGGGCTCAGTGTATCGACGCCAGGTCGCCGATCAAGATTGCGTTCTGAGACACGCGCCAGCCCCGCCGGTGCCGCCGCTTCGGATCGGAGCACAGGTTGTGCGGGGCCTTCACGAGGGAAGGCTCGCGGGCAGCCCGCCTCTGCCTTGACGGCCGGCATGGCCGGCGTGTCAATCAGCACAGATCCAGATCACCTTGGGGAGGACGGGTATGCCGATGAAGTTTGTCATGCTGAAGCTGGACGGTGGTGAGCTGCTGCCGCTTCTGTTTCCCGAGTTCATGCAGCACAGCCATATCGCTCAGGCGGTCCCGGCCACGGTGGTGAGTGCCGGTCGGGTGTCTCTTGAAGACGGAAAGATCGTGGCTCACGGATCGTCCTCGTCGCTTAGGGTCTCTGCCCGCGCGGAGGACAGCCTGATCATTCAGGGTTATTTCGACGGCCAGAACGCCATCCAGCAGGAGGTTTGATGCGGGTCGCTAACCCAGCGCGATTTCGGCAGAGCCGGAGTCTTGTCTGTTTGAGACTCCGATCAAGGCAAGGGCGCATCAAGCCACTGCCCTAGCGATTCAACACCAGACGCAGCTTGGTCCCTGTGGCTTTCCTGTCAGAACGCACGGGATGGCCTTTGACGCCAATGGCATCGGTTGACGCGCTGCTGTGAAGTCTGAGGCCGCACCTCGCGCAATGTTGAGGGCGCACGGTCGCAATCGTCAGAACGCACCGGGGTTGCGGCGAGTTGTCAACAAACCGAGGGATGACTTCTCCGATGTCGGAAGGCGTTGAGATTGCGTAGCTATGGCCATTGACTCCCCACAGCGGGTGCTTGTCGTCGAGGACGAGTCGGCGATCCTGGAGCTGATCACCGAGATGCTGGCCGATCTGTCCTGCACGGTGGTCGCAACCGCCTCTCGCCTGGACGACGCCGTCGCCCTGGCGCAGGAGATCGATGTCGATCTCGCCATTCTCGATGTCAGGCTGCAGGGTCAGCAGAGCGAAGCGGTGGCGCGGATCCTGCAGGCCAGGGGGATCCCTTTCATTTTTGCGACCGGCTACCGAACCTCCGACATCGATGCCGAGTTCCAGGCCATCCCGGCGTTGCCGAAGCCGTTTCAGACGGCCGACCTTGCGCGTGCCATCCGGTCGGCCCTGAAACGTGTTCATGATGGCGTCTGACCGCCATTGCGGGGTCTCGCCGGAGAAGGGGTTGTCCCTCCTATCTGCGGCCGCTGACGAACAGCGTGAGCCCGACCAACAGCACGCTCGCCAGACTGAACGGGGTGCGCAGCGTATTCCACCACATCCAGCGCTGCGCGTAACCCGTCCAGATCTGAGCGGCCCGCTGGGGATCGGCAGGACTCGTCACTCGAGCTAATGCCTCGTTCATGGGATGTTGACCAGCAGTGTCTAAACTGAAGCAAATCCAGCAGGCCGTTGACGCATGAGTCTAGACGCGATTTCCGGTCGGTTTTCAGCGAGCCATTCCTGGGCCTCGGAGGCGTCGACGACACAGGTGAGGGCATCCCACGTGGGATCCTCCAGCGACTCTGTCTTAAGCCGGGTCGCGGCATACTCCACCAGTTGATGCAGGCCCTCGTAGCCCGGCCGGGTCTCAAGCGCATCGGCAATCCAGACGCTGGACCAGTCCTGATCGGCGAGATGGCGGAGGCTCTGCGGATCGGCCTCGCGAAACCAGGGCGTCGCATCGAACTCGAGCACCAGGGCATTGTCGGCCGTATGGCATGCAGCACGGATCATCACGCACCTCATGGGTTCGCTGTCTCGATGGCCATCTTACCCTATCAAGCGACGGCGGCGCCAATGCTGCCGAAAAGCCCCATCCCTTAACCAAGTGCTAACCGCGTTCGGCGGAACAAGCTTATTGTTCTTCCATGCATCTCACACAGCAGGAACCGGCTGGGCTGCACCCGACTTGCCTCAACAGACCGGATCCGATGTTGACCGGCATCCTTCTCAAACCCAGGTGCTGCCATGCGGCTTGCTTTCGCCGTTCTTGCGACGTCTCTTGTCGCGTCTTCGTTCGCCTTGACCCAGGTGCGGCGCAGGTCGAGGCCTGCCGGCTGTCGGGCTTGGCCGCGATCAGGGAGCGCTCGCCCTCCCTCGATCAGATCACGCTCGATCTGCAATCGCTCGCCGTCTCGAAGGCCAACACCAAGGTCGGCGATACGCCGATCAAGATGGTGGTGATGGGTGACGACTATCTCCAGCGCGACACATCCGACAAGCCCAACCGCTTCATCTGCCTCCTCAGCGATCATGACAAGGTCGTGCTGACCTTCTTCACCGAGCAGCAGTGTCATCCGCTTCGCCGCGACGACGACTGCGGCTCTCGGTGTCGCGCGGACCCGCGATCGGTGCGAGCATTGTCCAGCATCAGTATGCCGGTCTCGCTTCGAAGCATGGTACGACCGGCCCTGTCACTCAGCGCTTGAAGTCTGATCGCTCCCGTTCCGCCCGAGAGCTGGCAGAAGATACACTTGGTCGTAAACTCTCTTCTTGGGCGAAAATAGGTGTTGATGAGCGCTGCAATTCTGTGGCCCAGCGCCTGATCCTCATCGCGGTTGTCGGTCTCGAGAATCTCGAGCCTGACGTCAAAATCCGGATCGCAAATGAGAACGGCGGGATCCTGCTCGGGGCCGTCGCCCGAACCATCCAAAAACCAGCCCTCGTCCGGGTTCGGGTCGTCCGGCTGGACACCCGCATTCAGGCTTGCGACAAGGTACCGGGCGAGACGATCGTTGATCCGCGTGCCATCGTCCTCACCAAAGATGAGCCGGGGCTCACCTTGCGGATCCCGGACGACGTGCTGCCGATCTCTTCCGGGGCGGGCGAGGAACAGCGTCCATTGTGACGACGGGCTCATGGGGTTTTCCTCTCGGCATCGGACGACCAAGGAGGTCCAGCCGGCGGTGCGGGACAGCAATGGCATATCCCCATGCTCCTGCGTCCCGGACCTGCTTAGGTTTCGGTTCACGGAGCCAAGAACGCGTTCTGGACCCGTGCGAGCATCCGCTGATGGCGTTTCTCGTTCTTGTCCCCATTCTCCACTGGATTCACAGGGTTTGGCCTCTCGCCTGGGCTATGATGAGCCGAGAGAGCAAGGCCCGTCCCGCGGTCATCTCCGCTCTGGTCAAACTGTGCGGCTCCGGCGGCCCGCGACTGTTCCCAGACAGGTCGGTACCGCTAGCCTGGGCTGATCATCGTCGATTGAGGGGGCGTGACCTCGATGCCGATCGGGCGTTTCCCGTCGGAGATGATCCGCATGGTGTGTCCCAGTGGCAAGGTCACCTCCTCGGCTGTCACGGTCTGCGGCGAAGGCGCAGTGTAAAGAACGAAGGCCTCACGCTTGGCTTCAAGCTCCTGCTGCCAGAAGACATAGAACTCCCGGCCGACCAGAACTTTCTTGCTGGCCAACAGCGGCCTTATCCGGGAGCTGAGTGGCGCATCGTCGATCCGGAATCCCATCGCTTTGAGCTGGATCAGCAAGAAGGCGGCATTGCGCATGGCAACGGCGCCGTATGACCGCGTGGGCATGGATCGGGTGGCGTTGGCCCAAACCTGTATCTCTTCGAAGTCGAAGACCTGCGCCAACGCGTCGATGGCAAGGCCCGCCAGTCGCGGATCCATGGCGGCGATGAGTTCCTCCAAGGAGGCGGAATAGATCCATCCGCGGGTCAGGCCTTCCTCGATCAGGCCCACGAAGGTTTCGGTGAGAGTAAACTCATGCGCGGGCAGTGGTTCTTGAGCTTGCACGATCAGCTGCTCGAACGTGTCCAGCTCCCAGTTCACGGTTATAGGTATATCTTCAGTTCTCTTAAGCATATTTCCCAGCCACTTCTAAGATGTGTCTTGCCCCGTACAGCCTTGGAGTGGCTGTCTTGTTAAGGGCGGAGCCGATAACAGGTAGTGTTACTGCTGAAACATGAAGGCTGTCTGAACCTCTGCTGATCAGCGACATCAATTGCCCTTCGGAAGCAGGCTGCATAAACGGTCCATCAACACGTTTGCGAAAAGCTGAGGAGAGCGCCGCCCCTTGGGGGGATCCTGGCCATGGTCAGTGTGCGTTTTGTTGTCTGCGCGATAACATTCCTCGTGCTGGTTCCAAAGTGCAGGCTCGGCCGAGTCTGACTTCGATGGGGGCGACATCGATGGGGATGGGCAGCTTACGTCGCTTCCCTTGCCGCCTGATCTTGAGCCGATCGCACATCCGCCGTTCTGGACATTGCTTCTCCTCCCGCGGCTCTCAATATTCGCTCCCCTTACTTGCCCTCCATCGCCGAAAGATGAGTCCCGCGCAGCGCATCTGACGCTTTTCTCATCTCCATGATCGACCGGAATCTGTTCGAGACCGCGCACTTGGTGCGCAAATCGGACAGAACTGGCACGAGCGGGTGGAATAAGCCGGACTGTTCTTCAGAGGCGAAGGGGCTTGCCTCGCCGTTGAGCCCAGCCCCCTTGCGAAGTGTCCTATAATGGCGTGGCTGCAGTCGCACGAGCTTCTGTCGTTGTAGCCCCGAGATTCTGCCACTGCTGGGTCACGAACGCGACAGCCGCCTCCCAGGCGCGCTGAACGAGCGTGCCCTGTTCAACGGCCGCGCCCGTGAAGAGCGGCGCCTCGCGAAGGATCTGGTCCTCCTGGCCTTCCGACCGCACGATGCGCAGCATGGCGACCTGGTCACCCTTTGCCACGGGAGCCACAAGAGGATCCTTATGGATGATCTTCAGGTTCAGGTGATCGGTGCCCTGACCTTTGGGGACAACGACATTGACAGGAGCATGAGGAACGAGTGCCACGGCATCGCTGGCTCCACCGAACACCCGGGCCTCGCCGACGGACTTGTCAGCTTGAGCGACGGTGACCTCCTCGAAGGCGCGGAAGCCGTATTCCATCAGCTTCCGAGCCTCCTCGGCTCTCGCCCGTGCCGTCTTCAGACCGCTCATCGCCAGGATCAGGCGCCGGGTGTCGCGCGTGGCCGAGGCGACCAGGCTATAGCCTGACTCCTCCGTGTGGCCCGTTTTGAGCCCGTCTGCGCCCGGTACTTCGGCGAGCGCCGGGTTGCGGTTGTGCTGGCGCACCTTGTTGTGGGTGAATTCCGCTTCGCTAAAGATGCTGTAGCGGTCGGGATAGGTGCGAATGAGATGCGCCGCCAGACGGGCCATGTCCCGCATCGTGACGTATTCGTCCGGATGGGGCAGGCCGTGCGGGTTCGCGAAGTGCGAGCCACTCAGCCCGATGTCCTTCGCCCGCGCGTTCATCCGCTCGGCAAACGCCTCCTCGGTGCCGGCAAGCCCCTCCGCCACCGCGACGGCTGCGTCGTTTCCGGATTGTATGGCGATCCCCTGGATGAGGTCGCCGACTCTGACGGCTTCGCCGGGCTTGAGGAACATGGTCGAGCCGCCGGACTTGGGACCGCCTGAGCGCCAGGCATGCTCGGAGACTGTGAAGGTGTCGTTCAGTCCGACCTTGCCCTCCTGGAGTTCATGAAACAGGATTTCCAGCGTCATCAGCTTGGTCAGGCTTGCGGGAGGAACTGCCTGATCGACGTTCTTCTCGAAGAGAACCGTGTCGGTGTCGTAGTCGATGAGCAGAGCCGCCGGCGCCTCCGTATCGAACCCGACCTGGCTGAGGGCCATGTCGGGTCGGGTGACGCAGGCTACGAGCAGCGCCAGGGCTGCAAGGCCATGATGAAGTGTGGAGCGCAAGCCCGACTGCATGGAATCCCCTTTTTGGTGTATGGTGCCATTCCCGCCTTTAACGGTCCTCAGCTACGCTTGGTTCACAGCCGGCGGGGTCCGAGCGACATCGTGACGCCGATCAGCGTTGCCCGACCTCGAGGGCGCTTGGTTCGTCGAGGCTGGATTTGGCCCTGCCTCCGAGTTGCAGGAGCATTTCCGGATATTGGAGAACGCCTTGACTTGGATCGTCTCGCACTTCAACACGTGATACCACTCTAAGCTCCGCCAGAGCGCGTCCTATGCGGTGACCAAAAGACCGCTATCGCTGCTCAGAGGCAACGTTGCGGAGATCCCGCGCGGCCAATGTTCGCCGCAAATTGCTGCGGCATATTTTGTAGACCGATCAAAACTCTCGCGCCGTTGGAATGGCTCCTGTTTATGAGTCAGCAATCAACGCTTGGCTGCCCGTCCGATAGTGTGTCCGCTTCCGTACCAAATAGCGGCGGGCGATCGCTCGTGAGCCAAACCGTCGGACGCGCTGGACCGTTGGCCAAGGCGCTAAGAGCGCTTGCACATCCCGGTCCGATACGGTCGCGCAGCCCCAGGAGAGTCTGATGCAACATCGAGACATCGATCAGGTACGCAGCTTCGCCGATATTCAACCCGGCCCGCTTCCGCTGACGACCCGACGCGAGCGCCTTGAACGCTGGGCCGAGGTCCTTGACCAAACTTCCAATCGCCGCCTCAACACTCTTGGGGAAATCGAGCATGCAAGCCCTGCGGAGCGTCCTCTGATGCGGGCGGCCAACTCCCCGCTGACGGTCGCGTTCGACGATCCGGTCCTCCAGGCAGCAGGTCTCAGGAGCGACCGACTCGGCGACGCCTTGACCTTCTTCGACATCTCCGAGGATGATGCCCACTACATCATGTGTTCCTGTCTTCACGGCCAGACCACGTCGGCGCGGGCCGCGGCAGCAAGGGTGAGAAATCTGGACAGGTTACACTGGCTGCTTCCGGCAACCGCCCTGCTGGGAATCATTGGCACGCCACTGCTTCTCACCTTTCTCGGCTGAAGCGGCGGCCTTGAGCATCCGTAGGGTCAAGCCATGGATCGGAGCATTGATAACGACCCGCTCCACTCCGTTCTGATGCATGCTTCCGCATCGCTCAGTCATCGCTGGAGGATATTGCGAAACGCGCAAGCATTCGAATGGCGGAGGGCCTTTGGCGAGAGCACAGGGGTGCACAAGCGGACTAGGCGGGATAACCTTGTCATCCGCGGCTTCGGCTCTCACCGCTCTCCCATTCACCAAGCGTGATGGTTGCCATCTCTGACGGCCTCTCACGGGCTGTGCCGCGCAAGGTCATGCTCTCCCGTCAATGGCGACGTCGGCCGGTGCGAGTGATCGCCTCGGCGTGGCGGGTATCCTCTTCGCTGTCGACAACCATCGCATTGCGGCGACGCGGGGCCGGAGCGTTGTCGCCGGCCGGCCAGCCCTCGCGCTGGCGTGCGCGATCGCCATCGGCCTCCTCGGTCTGGTCGTGCAGCAGCACCATGGTGGTCGGGAACGGCAGATCGATCCCGGCATCCCCCAGCGCCTGCCGGATCGCCTGGATCACCCGACCCCGCGCGTGCACGACATCAGCCTGGTGCGGCTCGGTCCACCAGCGCACCCGGATGTTGACGCTCGATCCCGCGAGTTCCCACGGGATCGCGTCCGGCGAAGGATTGGCCGACACACCGGGCAGACCCTTGAGCGCATCGCGGATCACCTCGCACGCATTTTGGGCATCGTCGCCATAGCCGATCCCGACATCGTACTCGCTCCGGCGCCGCTCGAAGGCCGTGTTGACGGTCACGGCCTCGGTGTAGACGCTGCTGTTGGGGATGATCACCCGCTTGCCGTCGTAGGTCCGGATCAGGGTGGCCCGCGCTTCGATCCGCTCAACCGTTCCCTCATGCCGGCCGACGACAATCTGGTCGCCCTGGCGGAAGGGCTGGCGCAGGAGGATCAGGAGACCGGCGAGCCAATTCTGCAGAATGTCCTTGAAGGCAAAGCCGATGGCGATCGAGCCGATGCCCAGGGTCGCCAGAACATCGGCAGGCTTGACGGACGGGAGCACGATGGTGGCCACGATCAGCAGGCCCAGGGCGATGATCGACCAACGCGCGAAGCCGGCGAGCAGGGCGGCGAGATCCGGACGTCTGCGGTGATGGAAAAACCGGGAGACACCCGCCCGCGCGCCCCAGGCGAGGCCAAGGAAGAGCAGGAAGACCACGAGGGCAATGCCGAGGTTGGGCAGGATCCACCAGAATCCGGTGATGAAGCCTTCGATCCGTTCGAGCGTGACGTCAGCATCAGTCTCCACAGGGTCGGCTCCGAGACTACGATAGTGACTAGCGCAACGTCAGGGGACGACACCGTGTTCCGATCCCGGCACGACTATGGGAGGACCGTTACTCTTTCCCCAGCACCGTCAGCGTCGGCTTTGCAGGATCCCCATCTGCCGTCTTGATCACGCTGATGGATCCATCGGTCTCCAGAATGACGGCGTCAGCATCGGCAGCATCCGACAGCCCACTGGCGCAGCGCCGCCATGACCTCGTTCCGGGTCATCCGTTGCGCTCGCAGGGCCCCGTCGAGAAACTGCCCGTGGTGCAAGATCAGAGTGGGCTCACTCTTCATCAGATCCCGGAACCGGGACGAGCGAACCGAGAGCCACGTGATCACGAACTGGAGAAACACCACAAGCGCCATCGCCAGGACGCCCTCGGCGAGCACGACCGACTTGCTCAACAGGACCGTGGCCAGCGTCGAGCCGAGCGCCACCGTAACCACCAGGTCGAAGGCGTTCAGCTTGGTGAGCGTGCGCTTGCCGGAGATCCGCAGGATCGCCACCAGGGCGACGTAGGCGAGGGTGCCCACCACCACGACCCGTACCAGACCGAACCAGGAATCAAAGAACATGAAGACGTCCGCTCTTGGATTGCTGTGGAATCCCTTCCGCCGCCTGCGCGATGCGAACCAGGATGGCCGCCCGGTCGCAGGGGGCAACCGGAGATTGCTCCGCCGTCTCCGCAAGCTTACCAAGCTGGGATGTCACGGCCTGTCTGGCGGGTTCGGTGCGCAGGACGGGCGCGAGCTCGCCCAGCACATCGGCGATCCGGATCAGAACGGCTGGAACAGCGCTCGCAGCCTGGCGGATCGCATCGAAGGCGGCATCAACCAAGCCTTGCGGATCCGAACGCTGGGCAATGACGCGCACCGCACCCGCTTTGTCGCGGAGCAGGATGGGCGGCAGTGAGTGCTCGAGGATTTCCTCGAGCGCGGCACCGAGCTGATTGACGACCGCGATGGCGGTGAAAGGATCGTTGATCCCGGGCGACAGCGCCCGCAGGGCGATCTCGACGAGCTGGCGCAGATTGTACTCCAGGTCCTGGGCCGGGCTGCGCTCCGCCCCGATCACGAACGCGGTCTTGACCGCCTTTGCGGCATCATCGTCCAGGGAGTGTTGGCCATGGACGACGACATGCTCGCCGTGGCGCAGGACGAAATGGCCAGCCCTCACGGTGACCCGGAGGATCGTCTGGGACCGGCACGCCACCTCGACGAGCTGATCATAGTCGACCACTTGGATGTAGCCGACCTTGTCGAGGGCGATCGCCCCCGCCACGGCCTCGGCCATGTCCGGCGGCGCGGTCTCATCCTCCGTGTCCGTCGGCATCCCGGCGATGTTGCGGTGCAGCTCGCCTGCCACCTGCCCGACGACGTTGTCGGCGATGATCGCGCGGGCGATCTTGTGCACGTAGAACAGCAGCGCGAACAGGCAGATGATGGTCAGGGCGCTGCCGATGGTGACGGCGATATGCGGCACGCCCTCGCGGCCGAGGGTTTCGTCGAGGCTGCGCAGGACCAGCAGCACGTAGAGGATGGTGCCCAGGAACAGGCCGAGCACGGTCTGGATCTGACGGTCGGCCATGAAGGTCGCGATCAGGCGGGGACCGAGCTGGTTGGCGGACAGGGTCAGGATGACGAAGGTGACCGAGACGATGAGCGAGGTCATGGTCATCAGGCCCGACAACAGGCTCGACAGCAGGCCCCGGGCCGACGCGGCGTCCCCGCCGTAGAGCCACCAGAACTCGCTGCCGGCAGTCCAGCGCGCGAGCAGGGGTCCGGCCGAGGTGAGAGCCCAGTAGGCGAGGGTCAGGGCGAGCAGGCTGATCGCCAGGGGAATGATCCAGAGCTGCGCGCGCAGAAGCGCGAGGATGTTGCGGATGCGGTCCATGCATGGTCAACCGGGGCGGAGCCGCCTGGATCCATGAGAACCGATCTGGATTCGTGCCGGTTCCAGGCTGCATGAGCATGGCAGCGGGTCCCGTCCGTGGCGCGGGGCAGAGCCAGTTTCGCTTGAACGTCCTTCTCACAATCCATGGAACCACGCGCGTGATCGTAACCCGTCCGGAGCTGGCATGCCTAAAGCCGCCTCGTGTATCCGCTCAGCCCTGCGCGTTCCTCGATAACGAGGCCTCCGGTGGACAACTGGTGCAACAGTGCCTGCATCGTGCGCCTCTTCTTTTCTCGCCCGCATCGAACGGGCGCGGGACCCATCCGAGCCCAGCTCCCCTGATGCAGTCCATCCATCCAACGAACCGGAACGCCTTGTCGGCGGCTTGATCCAACTCTGCATCGATCCAGATCAAGACGGTTGGGCGAGAATCAAACCACCGTGGTTCGGCAGGCCGGTTCAGCGCAAGGAACTTCACGATTTTCGGGGTGGTCTCCTGCCCGTCCTATCAACCGTCTGGCTCGTCAACCACCTTGCCAGGGGGGCGCCATCCGGACACGACGGTGCCGTCTCACGCTCGGCGTCACCGCCAATCGGGAAAGGGGGGAGGCATGAATGAGATCCTCGTCGCCATCGCGACGTTTCTCTGCCTGACCTGCGCAGGGGGCGGTATCATGGCCATGCCCCGTAATCCTTCTTCGAAACACTTGGAGGACGGTACCGTCGCCACGGTCCGACGCATCGCGAACCTGTTCATTGTCCTCGCCTGTGTCGTGCTTGGATTGTTGATGAGTTCGGCCAAGAGCAACTTCGAGGCCATGGACCATGGCATCCATGACTACGCGACTGAGCTGATCAGGCTCGATCGGACGGTGCAATCCCTCGGCCCGGAGGGCGACGAGACCCATCGGAAGCTCATAATCTACATGCAATGGCTTCTCTCGGAACGCTCCACCGTAGATGCCGATCGAGAGTCCGAGCGTCTGCTGGATGAGGTTGGGGACAGCCTCAGGGCCATCCACGTGCCCGACGACCAACAGCTCACCTCGATCTGGAATGATGCTCGCCGTTTGTACGTGGAGACCGCGCGACGACGCTGGGATATCGTCGAACAATCCGAGGGAACCATTCCAGTGCCGCTCTTGGTGCTCGCGATCACGTGGCTCGCGCTGATTTTTGCGAGCTATGGCTATCGGGCGCAGCGGAATGTAGCCACCGTGACCACGCTCGTGGCGGCGGCTCTCCTGATGGCGGGCTCGATCTACCTCATGCTCGCCATGGACGCCCCGTCCTCCAGCATGGCCCAGGCCCTGGATCATTCGTTCCGGCAGGCTCGCGCCGAAATCCAGCATTGACTGCCACGGCTCAGGAAGTCTGCCAGCCGCCCCGCCGATCCGGTTCAGGCTCTGGCCGTGCCGTCGCATGCAGCGGCTGCGGTGCCGCAGGCTCGAGCCCCTCCGTGAGGCAATGCGGATGCGCCTGACTTTTGGAGCTGGAACGCAGCGAGCCGCAGGACGGTCTTCTTGTCGAAGAGCAAGTCAACGCCGCGCTACTGGCCGGCAACGACCTCAGCCATTTTTGTGACGATCAGCCCGCCTTTCTCAACATCCCTTGGAACGCTCCCAAAGGCGATCCGTTAATGCAGGTTGTCTGCAGGATATACACCGCTAGGCACAGGTGCTTGCGATAATGCCTTTGCGCTCTCTTGCTGATCGGAATGTGAGACTTCGTTTGAAGGTTTCCCATTCATGTCCAGACCGTCTGATAAGGTCCAGGTTGAGCGGACCGCATCTTTCTCGACAATCCGTCATCACCCATGCGGAGAAACATCATGGCTGCCTCGTCCAAGGACGACCTTACTTCAGCGCAGTTGGGGAACACAGAGGTCCTGCGCGGTCAGGGTGGCGAAACCCACCAGATTGCAGGGGATGACGTGCCGGTGCTCACCACGCAGCAAGGCGTGCCCATTGCCGACGATCAGAACTCTTTGCGCATCGGTCCCAGAGGTCCGACACTGCTCGAAGACTTTCACTTCCGGGAAAAGATTCTCCACTTCGACCACGAGCGCATTCCCGAGCGTGTGGTTCATGCCCGCGGCTTCGGCGCGCACGGCTTCTTCGAGACATATGAATCACTCTCCGACATCACCCGGGCCGATATCTTCCAGCGTGCCGGAGAAGTCACCCCAGCCTTCGTGCGCTTCTCGACCGTGGCCGGCAACAAGGGCTCATCCGATCTGGCACGCGATGTGCGCGGATTTGCAGTCAAGCTTTACACGAAAGAGGGCAACTGGGACCTCGTCGGCAACAACATCCCGGTCTTCTTCATTCAGGATGCCATCAAGTTTCCGGACATCATCCATGCCGCCAAGCAAGAGCCCGACCGCGGCTTTCCCCAGGCGCAGACGGCGCATGACAACTTCTGGGACTTCATCTCGCTCAGTCCGGAATCCATGCATATGGCGCTATGGATCATGTCGGATCGAACGATCCCGCGTTCGTTCCGCTTCATGGAAGGCTTTGGGGTTCACACCTTCCGGCTGGTGAATGCGGACCAAAAATCCACCTTCGTTAAATTCCATTGGAAGCCCAAGCTCGGACTGCAGTCGGTGGTGTGGAATGAAGCCGTCAAGCTCAACGGCGCCGACCCCGATTTTCATCGCCGCGACCTTTGGAATGCAATCCAGACCGGCGACTTCCCGGAGTGGGAACTGGGTCTGCAGCTCTTCGATGAGGATTTCGCGAACAGCTTCGCGTTCGATGTGCTGGATCCGACGAAGATCATTCCCGAAGAGCAGATTCCCCTTCGCCGCGTCGGCCGGCTGGTGCTGGACCGGACGGTCGACAACTTCTTCGCCGAGACCGAGCAAGTCGCCTTTTGCACGCAAAATATCGTGCCGGGGATAGACTTCACAAACGATCCCTTGCTGCAGGGGCGCAACTTCTCCTATCTCGACACGCAGCTGAAAAGGCTCGGCAGCCCGAACTTCACCTACCTGCCGATCAACGCCCCGAAATGCCCGTTCCATCATTTCCAGCAGGATGGACACATGGCAGTGAGCAATCCGAAGGGACGCGCCAACTACGAGCCGAACTCCTGGGGTGGAACGCAGGGTGGGCCGCGGGAGGCACCCGATCGAGGCTTCCACAGCTTCCCGGCGCCTGAGGAGGGCAACAAGCTGCGGGTCCGGGCCGAGCTGTTCGCGGACCATTACAGTCAGGCACGCCAGTTCTATGTCAGCCAGACGCCGACGGAGCAGACACACATCAAGGATGCCTTCGTGTTCGAGCTCAGCAAGGTGGAAACACCAGCGATCCGTGCCCGCATGGTCTCCCATCTGATGAATGTGGACGAGGATCTCGCCCGCAAGGTGGCCGACGGGCTGGGCCTGTCGACCATGCCGCCAGCGGCGGAGCCCGCTCGCGCAGTCATCCGCGATCTTCCTCCATCGCCTGCGCTCAGCATTCTTGAGAACGGGCCCAAAGACTTCAAGGGCCGCAAGCTCGGGATTCTGGTGACGGACGGATCCAACGCTGATCTCCTGAAGGCGCTGGAGAAAGCTGTCGCCGACGAGGGGGCAATGCTGGAGATTGTCGCGCCGAAGATCGGCGGGATTACCGACAGCGCCGGCACGGAATGGCCTGTCCAGCAGAAGGTGAATGGCGGGCCTTCGGTTCTGTATGACGCGGTCGCGGTCCTACCCTCGGCGGATGGGGCGACCTTGCTGTCGGGGGAGGCCACCGCCAAGGATTTCGTGAGCGATGCCTTTGCCCATGCCAAGTTCATCGCCTATGTCGAGGCAGCAGGCCCGCTGCTGGAGAAGGCTGGGCTGACGGCAATGGATGGCGGCTGCGTCATGCTGCAGACCCCCTCAGACGCCGAGAGGTTCGTGCAGATGTGCCGCAAACTGCGGTTCTGGGACCGCGAACCGGCAGTTCATGCCACCTGAGTGTATCCCGTTTAGGCGGACCAGCTGACCCGCGACCGTGCGGAGAGCGGGCCAGCTCGGTCCTCATCGGCCCATTGAAGGCTCGCGGCCGCGCGATGATTGCATTTGTCGCTGTCATGACTGATGCCTGAATACGAATGCTCCAGTCCTGGGCGGATTGACCCATCCAGCGCTGCGTTTCATGTCCACAGCAACGGCTTGCTCGATGCGCCATAGGGTTGGGCTCACTTCCAACTCATCCGGAGGCTTGAGCATTAGGGCTGACTTGCCCGCCTTCCGCCGAGATCGTCCCCATCCAGATGAAGCAAGGCGGCGAGCCTGTGTCTGGCCCGGTTGACCCGGCTCTTGATGGTTCCGACAGCGCAACCCAATGCCGTCGCCGTCTCTTCGTAGGAGAGGCCCTCCATACCCACCAGCAGTAGCGCTTCCCGTTGCTCACGAGGCAGCTGGGCCAGCGCCGCCTCGAGCTCCTGAAGCACAAGCCTGCTGTCCTGGTCCGCACCGGTCGTCATCTCACCAGCCAGGCGCCCGTCGACATCCTCAATCTCCCGGGCTGCTCGCCGATGGTCGGAAAAGAAGCTGTTGCGCAGGATCGTGAAGAGCCAGGCTTGGAGGTTCGTGCCCTGCTCGAAGCTCTCCTGCCGGCTGAGGGCACGCAGCACCGTGTCCTGAACCAGATCGTCGGCGCGATCGACCGCCTTGGTGAGCGAGATGGCATAGGCTCTCAGGGGAGCCAGATTGCCCATGATCCCATTCAGGAAAGCCTGGTCCACCGGTTCGGTGTGCGCACGGACAGTCTGGGCCATACGTCGGGCGAGCAGGCGCAGCTTGTGGGGAAGTTTATCGTCGGCGGGATCGCCATAGAGGGCACGCAGTTGTGCGCCGAGATGCGCCTGGACAGCAGCGTCAAGGCGACCCTGAAAAGCGTTTGAAGCCTGATCAGTCATTGGGGCCTGAACCTCAAAGATCCCTGACGCGATGGACTGACGGAGCAATCTGGTCGGTAAGAAGCCGAGATTGGGTGAGGCTAGTGCGAAGACCGTCATCCGGTCGTGCGTCGGGTTGGGGCGCCATTCTACCGGATTGCTTGAGCATGAAGAGCTACGTCGATTTACTCGCATTCCGTTTGCGGGTCGCTGCCGCCTTCTTCGCCGAGGCCGAGCGAGCCGCAGCAGGTCGTTTGGCCGAGGCAGCGCCGCCACGGACGCCGCCCTTTTTCGCGGAGGTCGTCGTGTCCTTCTTACCGCGTCCGGAGCCGCTCTTGTTGCCGCCGCCGCTGTCCTTGTTCACGCTCGCCCAGGCCCGTTTCGAGGCTTCCTTTTTCGGTACGCCCCGCTTCTCGTAACCTTCCTCGATATGCTCGGCCTTGCGCTTCTGCTTGTCGGTATAGGCGGATTTGTCGCCACGCGGCATGGACAGTCTCCATTCACCACTCACAACCGGAAGAAGCGTGTCTCCGACACCAATGTCCTGGAGTCCACAAACGACGATGCCCGGCATCTGTTCCAGAGCGCACGTCAGCAGGCGTTGGTATCCAGCCTGTCGATCTGCTGCCGCAGCGTGAGCGGCGCTCCGTGCGGTGTCGTGCAGGCATTCAGCCAGACACAGGCGAGGACGACGAGGACGACGGTCCCGACAATGGCCAAGGTGGGCCATCCGATGCGGCTTGCCCGCTCGATCCGGATCGGCAACTGACCGACGCAATCGGGGCCGTGCGTTCCGGCTGCGTGCCGGAGCCACGCACCCGGACGTCCGGTTGGGTAAGCGGCCGTAGGAGGTTCAGATTGTGCCGGGGAGGCTCCCGGGCTCAGCGGACGGCGCCGCATCCTGCATCCGCCAGGCGACCACGCCCAGCCAGATCATCCATACCAGGCTCACGACCCAGGCCAGCACGATGGCGACCGAATGCGTCGGCGAGAAGCCTTGGGAGCCGAGCACCCAGCCCTGCACCCAGTAGGCGAGGCCGGAGAGCCCCATCAGGTAGGCGATCGGCCGCGGAGCCCAAGCCATCCGTACCACCGCGACCGCGAACAGGAGCAAGGCGAGACCCAGCGCGAGGTCCTGGTAGCTTCTCACCCCCCACTCGAGCCAGCGGATTGCCTCGGCGCTTGCAAAGCGCGCCGCCTTTTCGGCCTCTGGGGCGCTCGCCCAGGCGTTCACGGCCTGCTTAAGGGCGACGCCATCCACCGCCTGGAGGACGCCGTACAGCGCCAGCGCCGCCGTCGCCGAAGCGATACCGAAGCGACCTGCCCATGTCGCCGTTCCATCCCGCACGTCCAAGGCGAAGGACTGGGCGAACAGTCCCGCAATCAGGATCGCCATGCTCGCGAACTGGCCGACGTGCACGGCCGTCCAGATCCCGTTGGTCGCGTACGCTGCGAAGATGGCGGGGTGGTTGTTGGCGTCGCCCCCGGCATGGAACTGGGTGACCACGATGTACAGGAGCTGTCCTGAGAGCAGCAGCCCGGCCGATAGGCGCAGCGACCTGCGCGGACTGAATGCTCTGCTGTCCATGATCATGCTCCTCGTCGGACCCATCGGCGACATCGAAATATACTGGCGTCGCGGCCGCAATGGCGAATGCGGGCTGCTTGGGATCTTGCTTCAGACTGCGGTCGGGGTGCAGCCCGCCGCGGTCACAAGGGCCTTGATCGAACTCACGTCGGTGCTGCCGCGCACCGAGACGAGCTTGGAGGCGGGATCGACCTCGACGCTTGTGCCCGGCAGGCCCGTCTCGATGACCTTCTTGATCGTCCCGGCACAGCGGCCGCAGGTCATGTCCCCGACCCGCAGGGTGAGGATGGACGGATCACGGCCGAGGGGCTGGGTGGACTGGGCTTGGTGGGTGCTGCATCCGCACATGGTGTGCTCTCCAGTTCGGGATGGCGATGGGCACACCCTGCACCTTCCCATGATGGCAAGGTCAAGCGACCCTTGGCCCGATGACTGAGGGGAGAGGCATTCCTGGCTTGCGGAACCATGCGGGAATGGGGTCGTTAGGCCCCTGACCCTCCAAGGATGGTGCCGCGGCCTGCCTTCGCCTGATACTGCGCTGCCTGACGGTCGCGATGCTGGCAGCCGGTCTCGCGAGCGCTCCGCTGTACGCGGTCGCCAAGGCTTCGGACACGCCAGCAGCCTTGCAGCCTCATCACGGGCAGATGGCCCAGATCGGCCCGGGCTCCGTCGACCATGACCATGCAGCCCGCGCCAAGCCGAACACGATGGGTCAGTCCTGCTGCCATCCCGGCTGCATCATGGCCGTTGTGCCGGGCTTCGCCAGCCTGGCGGCCGCCCCGATGCCATGGACCACCCTGGCGATTCCGGGGGATCAAGGGGCGGTTCCCATCCCGCCGCAGGGCCTCGACCGACCGCCAAAGCTCGCCTGAGCCAGATACGAGGCAAGCACGCCTCGGCGTGGGTCCCCGTCCACCACGAGACCTAGCCCGCCGGCGCGTCAGGCGCCGTGCCCGTGCGGGCCGACAACTCACCGCGCCTGGAATTCAGGAGAGACGCTATGCACCAGATGTCGCAAGAGATGCGGTCCTGCATCGACGAATGCCTGCGCTGCTACCAGACCTGCCTCGGGATGGCGATGAGCCATTGCCTGGAGCAGGGCGGCAAGCACGTCGAGCCGGATCATTTCCGCCTCATGATGGCCTGTGCCGAGATCTGCCGCACCTCGGCCCACTTCATGCTGATCGGCACCGAGCATCACAAGCATACCTGCGGCGAGTGCGCCGAGATTTGTGAGGAGTGCGCGAAGTCCTGCGAAGAGGTCGGCGACATGCAGGAATGCGTCGACCAGTGCCGCCGCTGTGCCAAGAGCTGTCGGGCAATGGCGGCCTGATCTCTGCCAATGCGGCGAAGAGTTTCTTCCAAGCAGGTTTGGCGCAATCCACCGCGAAACAGTGGTGGCGGATTGCGCCATCTATAGGATGAAGAGGATGCAAGGATGTCCAAGTACCTGCGCTTCGGCGTGATGATCTTGACGTCAACGGTCGTAATGTTCGGGTTGATGTACCTGAACGTCTACAGCATCGACCATGTCTACTTCAGCCAGACACGAGCCTACATGGCGCTCATCATGGGCGCGACCATGGCCGTCATCATGCTGGCCTTTATGCTCGGCATGTATTCGAACGCCAAGCTCAACCTCGCCATCGTTGTGGGAGGTGCGGCGGTGTTCGCCGCCGCCCTATACCTCGTCCGCAGTCAGGACACAGTTGATGACGTCGCCTGGATGAAGGCCATGATCCCTCACCATTCCATCGCGATCCTGACCAGTGAGCGGGCCAATATCTCGGATCCGCGCGTTAGGAAGCTGGCCGACGCCATCATCAGGGCTCAGCGCCGGGAAATCGACGAGATGAAGGCCTTGCTTCGCGAGTTGGACAACGGCTGACGACGACGGCCAGTCGAAAGATTTCGGCTAGGCTGGCGCGAATGTCTTGATCTCAGACGGCCTTTAAGGACAACCGTCAATGGCGGGATGACCTCCGCCCTGAATGCCATGGAGACAAGCTCGTCCCTCGTTGCACGACAGACGCTTGCGGTTGGATATTCCAAACTAGGCACAGCGCGGAGCAGCTCATCGGTGTAAGACAGGCCGAAACAGCTTTGTATAAGGTCCACGATGAATTTACGCCTTCCTCGGAGATGGCGCCTCTGGCGCTCCTGGCCCTACTGGCGCAGCCGGGTTGTATTCTGGAGCGGTGGTATCTTGGTCGGCATCATTGCCGCCCTATTCGCTATGGCGGCCGACGAGGCACAGGCTCTCTTTGGCCACCTCTTGGCGAGTTCACCCTACTGGCCCCTGGTCATCGTGCCAGCCGGATTTGCGCTCTCGTCAGCTGCCGCCCAGCGCCTCTTTCCCGGTGCCCAGGGCAGTGGCATTCCCCAGACGATTGCGGCCAGGCAGTTAAGAGACGACACGGCCCGTAAGCAGCTGGTGTCGGTTCGCATTGCTGTCGGCAAGGTCGCCTTGACGCTGCTAGGACTGGCGTGTGGGGCGTCGATCGGGCGGGAGGGCCCAACCGTCCAGGTCGGGGCCTCCATTCTCCAGGCGGCTGGGCGGGCCTCCGGCCGCCGCTACCAAGGCCTGCTCCTGGCCGGCAGCGCCGCAGGCGTGGCGGCCGCCTTCAACACGCCGCTTGCCGGCATCGTCTTTGCCATCGAGGAGATGAGCCGCTCGTTCGAGCAGCGGACGAGCGGCCTCGTCCTGACCACCGTTATCATCGCCGGCATGGCGTCACTGGCGCTGCTTGGGAACTACACGTATTTTGGGCACAGCACCGCCACGCTCTCCACGCCCTGGGACTGGCTCGCTGTGCCGGTGTGCGGCATCGGCGGCGGGCTCCTCGGCGGCCTGTTCAGCCGGATCGTTCTCGCGGCCGCCCAGGGGCAGGGGCGCTTCATCATTCGTGCAAAGCGTCATCCCGTGGCCTTTGCTGCCTCCTGCGGCTTGTGTCTCGCCCTTCTCGGGCTGGCGTCCGGAAGCACGATCTATGGAACAGGATACCAAGAAGCCAAGCAACTGCTCGCCGGGTCAGGCGCGGTGCCGCCGACCTTCGGGCTGCTCAAGATGGGAGCGACGATCCTGTCATCGGTCAGCGGCATACCAGGCGGCATCTTCGCTCCCTCGCTCGCGGTCGGGGCAGGCCTCGGTTCAACCCTTTCCGTACTGCTGCCCTGGGTACCTGTGGCGACTGCAGTACTTCTGGGCATGGTTGGTTACTTCGCTGGTGTCGTGCAGGCACCGATCACATCGTTCGTGATCGTGATGGAGATGACCGACAATCACGCCATGGCCATTCCGTTGATGGCGACGGCTCTCATCGGGTATGGGACCTCGCGCCTGAGCGGAACCAAGCCGATTTATCACGCACTTGCTCAATCCTTCTCGCCGCCTGCCAGGAAGGCTGGCGGCTGACATTGCGCTGCGGCTCATGCGTGCCACGACAAATCTCATTGGAGACCTTCCATGACCCATCTCTCTCTTGAGCCCCTAAGCACGTACCGCGCCTATCCGCCCGAGGAGATGATTGCACGGGCGCAGGACTTTTACGAAGACATCAAGCGCCGGCGGACCGTGCGGGATTTCTGCGACACTCCAGTACCGCGGGAGGTGATCGAGTATGCGGTGCTGGCCGCCGGTACGGTGCCCTCCGGTGCCAACCTCCAGCCCTGGCATTTTGCCGTGATCACTGACCCGAAGACGAAACGGCGCATCCGAGAGGAGGCGGAAGTCGAGGAACGTGATTTCTACAATGGCCGTGCTCCCCAGGAATGGCTTGATGCTCTTGCTCCCCTGGGCACCGATGCAAACAAGCCGTTCCTTGAGACTGCACCAGCGTTGATCGCGATCTTCGGTCAGCGGTCGAGCGAGGGTCCTGACGGGCGCCCGATCAAGAACTACTATGTGCCGGAGTCTGTGGGGATCGCCACGGGCTTCCTGATTGCTGCTCTGCATCGGGCCGGCCTGGTTACTCTCACGCATACGCCCAGTCCGATGGGCTTTCTCAACGAGATCTGCCGCCGTCCGGCGACGGAGAAGCCCTATATTCTCATGGTGGTCGGCTATCCGGCGGAGGGGTGCCTGGTGCCGGTTCACGGTGGCATCAAGAAGCCTCTGGAGGCGATTGCCTCTTGGCTATGACGGTGGCCCAGAGACGAAAATCTGGTTACCATCCGAAAATCCGCAATTGGGCTGCAGAAGGGACGCATTCATCAAGCCGGATGGCGGGTCCCCCACGGCGGACGTTCAGGCGTCAGAAGCAGAAATCTGCTCGCATCCAACAGCGTCATTCTGCGGACAGGTTCTAGACGATCACGATTTTCGACCGATGTTAAGGGTCGACTTGGCCGCGTGAGGAGCGGCTTCATTGATGACCGCGGGCGAGTCGTCCGTCTCCAATACGACAGCCGCCACTTCAGCAGCGCCCCCACCCCGTTTGAGCGCGAGGCGGCCATGACTTCCTCGTGCGTGGTCCGCTGTGCCCACAAGGCAGTGCCGAGAAACTGACCTTTATGCACGACGAGGGTTAGGCTCGCTCTTCACGAATGCCCGGAAGCGAGATGAGCGAGCCGACAGCCACGTTATCACGAGCTGCAGGAACACGAGAAGAGTCGGCGCCAGGACTCCTTCGGCTAAGGCTACCAACTTGCTGAGCAGAACTGTGGCCAGCGGAGAGCCAAGCACAAACGTGACCACGAGGTCGACGGCGTTCAACTTGGTGAGAGCGCGCTTGCCGGACATGCGCGAAATGAGGATTAAAGCAATGTAGGCCAGCGTGCCGACCATAAGAACGGGCTCCAAGCCACCCCATGAGTCAAAGAACATGGATGCTCGCTCCCTTGGGCTGTGATGGCCGTCCTGGCTTGCTCGATCCTGACCAAGATGGCCTTTCGGTCGCTGGGTGCCAGGGATGCGGTTTCGGCCGTTTCGGCTAACCTGCCAAGATGTTCCGTGATCGCCGAATGTTTGACTTCCGAGCGCACGCTTGGGGCGAGCTGGGCCAGGACATCGGCCATCCGGATCAACACGGCAGGTGTGTCACGACCGGCCTGACGGATGGCATCGAACGCGGCGTCGGTGAACCCCTGAACGTCGGAGCGCTGGGCGATTACCCGGACCGCACCGCGCTTGTCACGCCAGATAAGCGGCTGGAGTGACCGTTGGAAAATCTCCTCGAGCGCTGCGCCAAGCTGGTTGATGACAGCAATGGCTGTGAACGGATCGTTGATCCCAGGCGAGAGGGCTCTCAAAGCGATCTCGACCAACTGGCGCAGACTGTATTCCAAATCCTGTGCGGGGCTGCGTTCTGCGCCGACAACAAACGCGCCTCGGATAGCCTGAATTGTCTCTGGAACGAGCGGATGATCGGCATGAACCACGACATGTTCACCGTTGCGCAGCACGAAATGTCCCGCCCGAACCTTAACCTGAAAAGCCGCCATCTCGCGACTGGCGATGGCGGTGAGAGCCTCATAATCGATCATCTGAATATAGCCGGTCTGATCCAACGGAACAGCGCCAACTCGTGGCTTGGGTATTGCGGGCTGGTCATGCTCGACTGCCACTCCATTCTCCGGCAACATGCTGCGGATGTTGCGCTGCAGATCGCCCGCGACCCGCGCGACGATATTGTCCGCAATAATCGAGCGGGCGATTTTGTGCACGTAGAACAGTAGAGCAAAGAGGCAAATGATGGTCAGCGCGCTGCCGATGGTTACCGCAATATGCGGGACGCCAGGCGCCCCGAGAGTTTCATCGAGACTGCGCAACACGATTACCAAGTAGAGGATCGTGCCGAGGAACAGACCTAGCACCGCCTGGATCTGCCGGTCCGCCATAAAGGTCGAGATCAGGCGCGGCCCCAGTTGGTTTGCCGCAAGGGTCAAGATGACGAATGTCACGGAGACAATAAGCGATGTCATCGTCATCAGCCCTGACAGCAGGCTCGATAGAAGGTCCCGGGCCGTGCTGGCGTCACCGCTGTAGAGCCACCAATGCTCGCTGTTCCAACCGCCGAGGAGAGATGCACCACTAGTGAGAAGCCAGAAGGCAAGGACCAGCGCAAGAATGCTGAGAAGCAGCGGGATGATCCACAGCTGCCCGCGCAAAAGTGCGAGAAAGTTGCGAATGCGGCCCATGCTAAATCTGGGTTGTCGGAGATGTGACGTTAGTCAAGGCTAGGCGGTGTGCCGCCGCGCCCTGGTGAGAGACGGTGCTTCCGAGGTCTCTTTGAATTGTTCCAAGGATAGGGAAAACCGAATTCAAACGAATGAAGCAATGCGGCATCGAATAGGGCCTCCCGATAAACGCAGATAATGCGCCAACGTCGGTGCGTAGAAGAGGTTCTCCGTCATCTTAAAGCGAAGCTTGCTCAGGGAGAATGCACCGCAAGATCCAGATCGTTGCAGTTATGCGCCTTACTCATGGCGATAGCCGCTCGTAGCGAGGTGCTCTGCGCCGCACGAGGATGCTCGTCCGCCGAGCCAAGAATAGGGTTTGCGCTATTCCGATTGATCTGGCGGCATAGGGAGCCAGTAAGTCGGCGTGAGCACTACACTCGTATCAATGTAGGCCAGCCATTTTCCCAGGAACCAGACACCAGTATGCCAGCCTCCCTGCTCCGGACAGAACAGCAGCAAAGGATGGTCCTCATGTTGTGGAGCAGTGGAAATCGGTCGTGGGATCAAAGCTTTTCCTCTTCGGGACGGGGAAACCCTTCTGCCTAAGATCGCTCTACGAGGCAAGGCCGCGAGGTCATTCCTATGAATGCCCCTGAGAGACTGTTCTCAGCGACGCGGACCATTTTGAGAGGTCACCATAAACCATGAAACCAAGCCCTGGCCGTTACACCGTAGGAGCTCACATGCATGTGTCCACCTCTCGTCTCGGCGCACAATCATCAGTGACGCAGTCACCGGTGGTCGCGCTCACAACGGAATGGCAAACGTGGCTTTGGCAACGCGAGATCACCTCCGGGCGGTATCAACTTCGAGGCGCTGCGCAGCCATGTCCTTGGCCCGTCATTGCTGTATCGGTTCAACAACGCATTGACAACCGTGGTCCTGCGGCTGATAGGGCTCGACATCAGGCAAGAGATCCTGGATCGGCAACGTTGCTTGGCCGCGCCGGGCGCCGTCGGAGATCGCGGCACTTGGCGGCATGATGGTACCAGTCTTGATCTACCCCGCCTTCAATGGCGGGCCGATGGCGACCCACGTGGTCAGGCCCTCATCGGCCACCGCTGTTGCCTACTTGGAGCATTCTGTCGCTGCGGCCCCAGTCTCGATCAGGACCGCATACTGGAGTGGACACTTGAGCACCGTATCGCGTCGAGAGTCCGGCACTGTCCGGCAAAGTGGAATAGGTGAAAGATCCAAAGAAGATCCGCGGCGAGCGTAGCCAGAGACAATTCATCCGTTCTTCAAAGCATGCAGCAAACTCGGTGCGATGGGCCTGCCAGGGATGACGTCGGGCTTTCCACTCTCGGCGATCACGATGGGTGTCCAAAATCGAATCAGTAACGGGACTGCCAAAAGGATGGTGACAAAAGCGATCACCGCTAAGGTAAGTCTGAATGGTTCACGGATGAACACCTGATCTCTTCGCATCGTCTCGCCTGCTGAGGCTGCCAGCTCGCCGGAAACTAGATCTTACCGTCGCTATCGCCAAGCTAAACTTTGTAACTAGCATACCATAATAATTACACTGGTTCGCCTATTCCCACTGGGAGCTGTCTTCATTAACAAGTGCATGAATGATCGCTCTCGCTTCAAGCTAGCCCCAGCAGCCTGATGCGCTATAAAACCGATCATGCAGTGTGACCGCTATCTGATTATCTTCGAAAACGGTCGGTGGGTAATACAGCAGGACTCCACCGTGCTCGGAGTGTTCTCTAGCAGAAGCGAGGTGATGCAGGCTGCAATTGCAGTTGCCTGCTCCTCAGGACGCTGCGGACATCAGGCAGAAGTGCTGACCAAGAGCAAGGATGGTGATTCCGTTCCGGTTTGGATCTATGGGTTGGATGGTTACTCTGGTGGGGCCCTGTAGTGTCCCGCGAGTCAATGGGAATTTTCGAAAAAGCGTACGGACGTTGGATTGATGGATGATGAACTGCGTGACTTTCTTTGCCATTCCCTCCGGTCGGTCTGGAATATTGAACTGCTTCTTTGGCTTTACCGGCACGGAAGCCGCGGATGGTATGCCGCTGATCTTGTGCAGGAAATGCGCGCCAGTGACCTGATCGTCAGTCAGGGCATTGCCAGCTTGCAGCAGGCAGGCTTGATCGCGGTAGAAACAGGAGGCGCCTGCCATTACTCGCCTGCCACTCCTGAACTTGACCACCTCATGCAGCGGCTAGATTGTATCTACCGTGAGCGCCCCACCGTCGTCACCCGGGCCCTGTTCTCAACGTCCCGGAACAATTTTGATTCTCTGGCCGAACTATCCCGACGGAAGAAGGATTGATCCTCCAACTCGGTGCTGAGACGAGCTTCCACAGCTGTTACCTCGTTCCGGGAGCAGGAGTGCTGAACTTTGCGCAGGTTCGCCACCAAGGGTGTGTGGGCCAACCCATAGAAGCATGGAGAGTGGAATTTACTTGGTACGCTAGCGGACAGACATTCTCAGGAAATTCGTCATCGTTGGAATTTGATCTGCGCTTCCGTCAAACAGATATTCCAAATCAGCCAGGAACTTGATATCGGAGATGCCAGGGAGAGCCATATCAGCCGCCCAACCTTGCGAGAGGTCGCTACGCAGTCGAGCCGACCAGATAGACAATGCGCCAAGCCGCCTCCGTCAAGGAAACTGAATTGGCTCGCCGAAATGCCGAACACGAGTTGATGCAATCTCTCCTTCTGCATGGAGCTTGCACGGTCATAAAAAAAGGGAGCCTGGAGGCCGAGATGCGTTGAATTAAGTCGAAAATTTGGGCTCCATGTCGCGCGAGAGATGGCCCTCGCACCGGATCCAACTAACAACGTCGCTGCATTCAGAACTAGCAAGGCCCAGGCATCGCGGATCCCACAGGCGCGCGGCGAGCTGCCGAGATCGACGCCGAGACATTGGCATCTTGGAGCCCGCCTGTTGCCTGAAGGGCGCAAATCACATCTTCGCGCATTGAGCTCCATTCCCCTCTGACCACGGCTTTGTTCACTTTCGCTCAAAAATCACCTGCGCATCAAAGCTTCTGCTGTCGAAAGGACCATCGTGACGCAAATACAAGGACGCAGTGGTACTCCCACCAAAAGCCTCATCGCGATCATCGCGATAGCCATCATTGCTGCTGCAGGATGGGGCGCCTGCGCCTACTCGGCTCTCTCATCCATGGACCTAGAACGAAAGCTCAGCGGACAAATGGTCGCTCTCAGGGAGTATCAAGCCCAATGCCTGTTGCAACGGAGGACGGCAGAAGAGGGGAGACTTGAGATCACAAAGCTTCGTGAGCAACTCGCGTCTGCAAAGCATGAGAGTGAACGTCTCGCGAGCGAGCACAAGGCGACAGAAGTCAGCCTCATGACCGCACGAGAACAGCTGGCGTCGTTCCAGAAAATCCATGCGTCCCCGGCCCTTGACGGTGCCCCCGCCCTGCGCGGCATCACTCCACTGCCGACGAGGCAGGATGTGCTGGCGGCACAAAAGGCTTTGAGCCGGCTCGGGTTTGGTGAGCTTGAAGCCGACGGCATCGTTGGTCCTACCACTCGTCAAGCCATTGAAGAGTTCCAACGCGTGACTGGGCTCACTATAACCGGAGAGCTTCATGCGCAGACGCTGCAATCACTGATGCGGTCAGAGAAGGTGGTGAGGTTTGCAGCCAGTGCACTGAGTAACGCCTCCGACGCACCGTAGCCGCAGCTGCAGGTTCGGACCACCAGTGTGTTCAGGAACATCGGCGGAGCTGGCGCGGCCCGTCTTGAATGCGCAATAGTCTCTTGCCCGCTTTGCCGGGTATTCCCGGAGATTAGGACTCGTCGCTGCCAGGTCAGCAGGATTAACGCTCAGGTAACCTCGCGTTGAGAGGTTGCAGGCTCCATCACCACCAAGGCGAGTATTCTGTCAATGAAGGTCACTGGCGCAGCTCTAGCGATTGTCGTCCTCTCGAGCACCTCCACTTTGGCGCAGACACCGCGATTGATTGGAACGAGCCACAGCTGGAGCACCTGGAAGGGCTACGAGAACAAGTCTGCCAGCTGCTATGTTTATTCCGACGCCTCATTGAAGAAGCCGGAGAATCTCGATCATGGACGGGTTACGCTGTTCGTCCGCCGGCTCAACCGCGGCAAGGTTCGAACGGAGGCGAGCCTTCAAGTCGGCTACAAACTTGCGCCAATGGTCGTTCGCCTTACCGTCGACGGTAAGCGCTTCACTATGATCCCGCGTCGGAGCTTTGCGTGGCTGCGACGAAGCGAGCGCGAGGCTGAGTTCGTCCGCGCGCTTGAGAAGGGTAGGACGGCGGTTCTCGAAGCGACTTCGCAACGTGGGAACGCGACGACCTACAGCTTTCCGCTCAAAGGCTTCACCGCCGCCATGAGAAAAGCTCGCCAGGAGTGCCGATAACGTGTTCAAGGCTGCGGTGCAAATTATATCAGCGATACTCTTCTGCCTGTGTGGTAAAATCTTCTCAGATGCCCGTGCGGAGCCGCGCCGTGTCACAGAACGAACAATCCCGCGCTTTGTGTCGCTCAAACGATCGAAGACGAATGTCCGTTTCGGACCGGGAACGCAATATCCGGTTCGGTGGGTCTATCAACGCCAAGGATTGCCACTTGAGATCGTCTCCGAATTCGGGAACTGGCGACGCATCAGGGCGAGCGACGGCTCCGACGGTTGGGTTCATGCGGCACTTCTCTCGACAAGAAGAACTGCTCTTGCTGCACCGTGGGACAAAATCAGTATCCAACTCCGGGCAGAGCCAGGTGATCGGGCCGCAGTTCTCGCACGGCTTGAACCAAGGGTGCTTGTCGACCTCAAGCACTGTGATCGCATCTGGTGCGCTGTCAGTGTGCCTGGGAAGAACCTGTGGGGCTATGTTCGGCAGGTGAAACTCTGGGGTGTATACCCCGATGAAACCATTTGAGATGCGGTTCACGCTGTCTCAAGCAGATTGGGGTTAAGTAAGCCCTTGCTGAGGACAGATCTGCTTCGATTTCACCCCGGAGAGTCTGATACAGTTTTGATCCCCTAAGCACCCCGAGAGGTTCTGATGATGCCAAGCTATCCGCAGCGTAGTCCGACCAACCGTTTCGTGCTTCCGATCACGTTGGCCCTCGTCGCCGCTATTGGGTGGGGATTGCTGCTCGTGTCGCGACAGTCGGCCGCTGAATTCGAGGCGCATCTGCGTCGGCAGGTTTCCAATCTGCATCAGAGGCAGCTGGAATTGCTCGACGAGAAGGCCCGAACGGAGGGAGCGGTCGGCAGTCTTGAGAAGCACAGATCCGAGATAGCCACGCTGGGAAAAGAGGTTGACGGTTTGAAACAGGCGCGGCAGCAAGTCCAGGCCGATCTGACAGGACTGCGGGTACAGCGGGACGCCTCTTCGAGACAGCCGCAGAGTGCCCAAGGAGAGATGGCGTCGCCGTCCAGTGTGAGGCAGGTGCCTGAGCATGCCAGCATCGTCGCATCGCAACGAACGCTGACCAAGCTCGGCTATGGTCCCCTTGTCCTTGATGGGATCATTGGGCCGGGCACACGCCAGGCTATCGAGGACTTCCAGGACGATCATGGGATGCAGGTGACGAGCGAACTGGATTCAGCGACGATGCGTCAGCTCAACAATTCGAACACCGCTGCCACACTGGAGTAGCAGTGGTTCCGTGCTCGGTTCGATAACACGACATTGCAATGAAAGGAGAACGCCCACGATGCGGTTCAGCTCCCGCCTTATCGGCTCTGCGGTGATAATGGCACTCGCACTCAGCCCCGTGCCCGGACTGGCCCAAGCGGCCGGACAGGCGCCGAAACCCAAGCAGCCTGCGCCCAAAGCTCGGCAGACGCGGCAGGATGCTGGGCCGGCAACCGTACAGCTGAAACCGGAGCCGGCTCAACCGGAATGGACCAAGGTGTGCGCAAAGGATGAGAAGGCGAAGAGAGAGATCTGCTACACCACACGTGACTTTGTCACTGACAAGGCGCAACGAGCAATTGCTGTGGCTGTCTATGATACAAAGGGCAAGAAGGGCGAGAAGACTTTGCGGATCCTGACGCCGCTCGGTTTCCTTCTCTCCCCTGGTCTTCGGGTCTCGGTGGATAAACGGCCGCCGGTGGCTGGTCGCTATGCGACATGCCTTCCGCACGGTTGCTTTGCCGAGGCTGTACTGAAGGATGATTCTGTCAATGCCATCAAGAATGGATCTGAGCTGAATGTGAGTGCTCGGAACCAAGTCGGCGCCGTAGTGACGTTCGTCATACCGATGGACGGGTTCAGGACGGCCTTCGACGGCCCACCTATTGATCCGCAGGTTTTGGCGGAGCAGCAGAAAAGGACGCAGGAGGCACTTCAAAGGCGGTCAGACGAACTTCGCAGGCGTCTGAGCAGTCAGTCAAATAGACCAGCTGCGAATCCGGCGGCTAACACCCCACCGTTGTCGATGAACTGAAGCCATCCCAATCCACTTCACATGGCTGAAGCCTCCGGGAGTTAGACTCAGCAAGGCAGGACCAGGTTTATCGCACCCGCAGTCGATGGAGCCAACGCAGCCAAGGTCGACCTTCCTGGGCAATCGGAAGCGTCAGGAGGATCGCCCCTTCATCGGTCTTGCGGATGTGAAGTGTGCGGGTGTGAAACCTCTCCAGCCCGGGTCGATGGCCGATCGACAGCACGGATGTATCGACCAGTTCATGCTCGAAGATCGCCAACATCGAGGCTTGATTGTCGTCGTCGAGTGCCGAGGTCGCCTCATCCATGAACACCCATTTGGGTTTGTGAAGCAGAACCCGCGCGAACGCCACGCGCTGCTGCTGACCGAGCGACAATGAGCGATCCCAGCGCTCGACACGGTCGAGCGCCTTGGCGAATTCATGCAGACGCACGCGATTCAGCGCGGCCATGACCGCCGCATCGTCGAATCTATCCGCACTGGCAGGGTAACAGATCGCCGAACGGAGGCTACCAAGCGGAAGGTAGGGACGTTGTGGCAGGAACATCATGTCATGGCCGGCCGGGGCACAGATGACACCTGATCCCCAGGGCCAAAGCCCGGCAATCGCCCGAAACAACGTGCTCTTGCCCGAGCCGGAAGCTCCGACGATCAGGACACGCTCGCCGGTACGAACCTCGGCCGTTGCCTCCTCAATGAGAATGCTTCCATCGTTCAGGGCAATAGAGAGGTTTTCGAAACTGAGCCAGCCCTTGGGATGATCGCGGATTTCGATCCTTCGGCTCCCGGCTGCGATGCGATCGAGATCGAGTGCCGCCTGCCGGAACACGGCTATGCGCAGCACGGCTGAGCGCCAGTCGGCGATCTTCGGAAAGTTGTCGACGAAGTAGCGCAAGGCGGCTTGAACCTGATTGAAAGCGCCAACAACCATCATCATCTCGCCGAACGAAAGCCGGCCGCTGAAATACCCTGGCGCTGCGGCAAGGATCGGCACCACGATCGCAAGCCAGCCATAGCCCGACGTGATCCATGTCAGGCGGGCTAACGCGCCTGAGAGACGACGCGTCGAGAGCAGCACGGCATCGAGGAAGGTGTTGAGATTGCGGCGCTCGTCTGGCTCCCCAGAATAAAGCGCCACGCTCTCGGCGCTTTCGCTGACGCGTACGATCGCAAAGCGCAGGTCTGCCTCACGGGCATAGCGTTCGGTGTTGAGGCGAATCAGCGGTCGGCCGACAAGCCAAGTCAGTCCTGAGCCGATACCGGCGTAGGCAACCGCAACCCACACCATATAGCCTGGGATGACGATTTCACGGCCTTCGAACTCAAAGCTGGCGTAGGAGGAGAGGGTCCACAGGACGCCGATGAAGCTGACCAGCAGAAGAAGGGCCTGCAGCATGCCGATCCCAAGCTCGGTCGTGAATTCCGAGAACAAGCGGCAGTCTTCCTGCAGGCGTTGATCGGCCTGGGATCCGGAAGGGCCAACGTGACCGAGCTGATACGCTCGGGCGGGCTGAAGCCACACATCGAACAAGGTGTGGGTCAGCCTCTCTCTCAAGCGTATTTTCAGCCTCTCCTGAAGCCAGGTTTGGGCGACGACGAGCGCCAAAAGGACCGCAATGATGATGAGGAAAACCACGAGCTGGTTGAGAAACGCGACAGAATTGCGCTTCTCGACGGCATCGAAAAAGGCGCCATTCCACTCGTTCAGCCGGACCTGACCAAACATATTGCCGATCAACACCACGACAATTGCCAAGAACAGCCGAATGACCGGCCAACCCGCTCGACCTTGCAACAATTCACGCAAGAGACGAAGCAAATCACTGATGACACTGCTGGGACGAGGCGGCTTGTCGGCTTCCGCGCTCAGAACATGCTGGGTTGCCTGCTCGACAGCCTCCGCGGTTTCGATAGGCTGGCTAAGATCGGCCTCCTGTTCTACGCCTGTGGTCGCAGCCGGAAGCGGGCTGTGGCGGCCGGAGAGGCCTTTTGACTCATGTTTTGATCGTGGCACGGTGCGCTGCTCGCTCCTGTGTCTGAGGCCTGATAGCTCAGGCCCGATCCTGTGAGTTCGTACGAAATCAAGGAGTGTCGGCGACCCGGCGAAATTCACCCTTGCCGCCCTTATGAGCTTTTTCAAGGTGACGTTGAGTCTCTTGACATCCCTCAAGAGGACCGATGAGAGCTGCAGTTTCCGCTTCGTAGCTTGAGAACAGTGTAACGCATTCCCTCATCTCGATCTCTATGCGGATTCCCGTCTTCAGACGACAGCCGCTGTCCAGCCCAACATTGCTGGATCTGTTAGACCCGTGGATGATTGCGTCGCACGTTGTGTCCATTGAAGGCTAAGGGCAGAATGATGCCACGTCGAATATGGAGAAGAGTGCATGTCTCAGCCTTATGTGGGCGCTTTGCTTGTCGCCTCGTTGATCGCAGCTGCTCCGTCGGCTGCGCAGACCACTCCCTCGCAGGTGGTCCCGGCAGAGGGTAGCGCACCGAGCGCGGGTCCAGCCACGAAAGGCCCTGTCTTCCTTGAGATGCGCAGACCGGATCAGTTTCGCTCGACCAACTTGCGTGGAACGCGTGTGTATGGCGCCAACAATGAGAACATCGGGGAGATCAATGACGTCTTGCTCTCCCGCAGTGGGCAGGTGGCCGCAGTCATCATCGGCGTGGGCGGCTTTCTCGGGATTGGTGAGAAGGATGTCGCCGTTCCCATGTCCATGCTTGTGTTTCAACCTGGAGCGATCGAAGCAAATCCCGACACAGCGCCCTCTGGCGCGGCGGTTATGGCCCCCCAGCCGGGAACGCCAGTGCCAGCCTCCCCTGCAACTGGCGCGGCCGCACGCCATGACACTGGCATTCCGGATCGCCTCATTCTGAAAATGACCAAGGAACAGCTCCAAAGCGCTCCGGCTTTCAGAGACAACATCGGCAACAGCGTTCCAAGTACGGAGAATTCCGGTTCGACTGCGCCCGGCGCGGTACCAATACAAAAACCTTGAGTGAAGTCAGTTCACCAATGACGAAATCCGATTGGTGCCTTTAGGCCGCACGATATGGGACGACAGCGTATCTAAAGCGACGCTCAGAGACCGAAAACTGAGCCCGATGAACAATCACCCTGGCAGAGTTTTCGATCCCAACAACTGCACACCGTTCGGATCTCACCTACTCTGCACGGCTCAGGAACACTAAGTTGAGGGGGTGCTCGCGGCTTGCGGATTAGGTGAGTTCGCGCCGTAGCAATAGCGGCAGTTTCAAACCGGAGACATCCAGGTCAGCGCCAACGCAGACACAAACAGTCCGGTGCAAAGAACCACTAAACTACGCTCCCACGGGATAGGCCGGTTTGACCGCATGATCATGCTCCACATTCGAGAAGGACGCTGAGTAGGATGACCGCTGCTGATTAACGATCGGTATCCACTCACCGATGACTATGCTGCAGAGTGCACTGTTGCCACGCTTGATTCAAGCGCTGTTGAACGCGCACTTGGTCTAAAGTGCCAGGAGGAGTTGGGAGCTGAGGAGAGGGAATCCATCGAAAGAGGGCATCCCATAGATGCCGCTTTTAAGTGAACGCTGGCTGGACCATCCATGATGGAGCATTCCTTCCCGAATGCGTCCACGTCCTTAGCGACAAAAACTCCGTCTGTGCCAACGTCAACGTTCTTCAATGACGCTTCAGTCGAAGCATGCCCACCACCCCTTCTGAGTTATATGGGAACGCAAATCGGCGTCGAGGATTAAGTCTTCGCTCTCATCGTGGAGATCGCTATGATCGGTTTTCGAATTCCAGCAACTGCCATGTTTCTTTTCAGCCTTATTCCCTTGGCAGCAGCCGAGAACACAGTGTCGGATACCTATGGCCAACATCACCTCTGGTCCCAGAAGTTTGCTAGTCCGTCTGATCCCGAGGTCACAGGCTCGAACAGTCGCCAAATTCGTCAGAACGTCCATCTGGGACAAAAAACTTACGTTCCGGAGGCCCTGAGGTTTAGCCATGCGCCGCTTGTTGAGTGGCGCATCGGATCATGTTCGTAGATTGGAAGCGACTTGCGTGATCCTGAAGAGGATCATGCTGACTCTCCTGTCCTGGTCAGTCAGCGTTTCCAGCACATGGCCGGGAACCGGCGAGAGGTCGCTGCGAAGCGTACGATGGTCAATGCAGTGTAATTGGCGAGGAGGCGGAATGTACAGCAAGTGCATGGGAGCTAAGAGTGATGCTCCTGCGCGGCACTTCGACCGAAAGGATAAAGCCATCTTTCCCGGCCCTCAGCCATTTCGGCAGGCGAAGGATCATGTGAAGCTCACCTCGAATATTCACATGCGTCCCCTGCAGTATGAGGTGATGTTGGGGTAGGCGGCTCGTGCCGCCTTTTATCCAGACAAAGGCCCCTGCCGGCAGGTTTGTCGCTGTAATTGCGACCTGCGCACCGGGCGTTAAGACCGGAGGGTCGATGACGAGCCAGTTGGCAGTCGCAGGGGTAGCGGGTTGTATCCAGTTTCGGTCTTGCGGTCGTCTTGGCAGCGACAGAGTTGTGCCAATGGTCAGGATATCGGGATCGTTCAGCTGTGAATTAGCCTCAATAAGGGCCGATAGGGTCACATTGCAGCGTCGTGCCAGAATTGAAAGCGTGTCGCCATGTGAAACGGTTACCGATGTTCCGCACTTACCTTGATCTCCCGCTACCACGCTAGAGTTCATGATGATCAATCCGAAGCCGATCAAGGGTGACCATCGACAGATGGCGAACATTTGGTATCTCCGAAGCGCTAACGGTTAGCCTGTGCTTAAGAGGCGAACGATGATTTCGGGTACTCGTTCCCTAAGCCACTCGGGTTCAGACGAAGCAGACTCTCGGCTTGGTCAAACGCCGCAAAAGCGCGTAACTGCTGCGGATTGCGACCCCGCGATGCGGAGGGCTCATACCCGCTCTGCAGTCCGGTAGAGACGCTCTCGCTGTTTGATTTCCAAGCAGATTACCTTGCGTGTGAATGCGCAGTCTCAAAATGCGACCGGAGATGCCCGAAATCGCACTCCCGGGGCTGCCGTATCGAATGGCAAGTGGTCGCGTTCTGTAGGTTTATTCACGATTGACAGACAGTGGCCCCCTCCGATGCAGATAGGGCATTTGTCAATCTCATTCGAGCGCCAACTAAGCGATCCCAAATTGCTGCGGGGGTCGTACGACAGATCTCGGCCACCTGATCGAGCTGAAATTCCTCACAGACGGTCAGCAGAAATGCCTCGCGCTGGTCATCGTCGAGCTGGGAAAGCGTCGTCAGCATGTCACCGAACCCTAGCGGTGAATCTGTTTCCAGCAAGTCCCGGATCCGCGCCAGAGCAGACTCCGTAGCGAACCAGGCGTTCGGCGATTTGATCCTCATTACGTGATACTCATCGCACAGCGTGATGAACAGCCAAATTCTTGGATTTGTGCCGGGCCGCCATTGATCAGCCGTTGTTAAGGCTTGCAGGATCGTGGACTGCACCAGGTCGTCCGCATACTCCTTCCGTCCAGTCATGAAAGTTGCAAAGGCGCGCAGATGGGGAGTAGTTGCGATCACATCGTGCATTATGGTCTCGACCGTCATATCGGGGTGCTCCGGATCCAGGATCATGCAGAGGGGGCGGCGTTTGGCCGAACTACGGTAAAACAGCTCGATCGATTGTTGCGGCTCAGGTGGATCGCTGGGCCTGGGCTACGCATTCCATTCACCGAGGTCCGAATCGCTAGCCAGTTCGGTCTCGTAGGAGCGGGGCGTGGTTTTGATGCAGATGCCGGCGGTCGCGGAAAGTGGGAAAACCTGGCCGAGAGATGGAAAGTGGGCCGCTGTGGTCCGGCGATGGTGGAGGATGCACAGTTGTTGGACGATTGGCTGTCGTTCGTACAGGCGACGATACTCCAGTTGCTCCAGGCGCCAATCCTTCCACGGCTGAGGGTGCAGCGCTCCTTCGATGATGCTTCTCTCGCTTTCGTAGCGTCGCTCCACCTCTGCAAGCAATACGAGCGCATGCTCAATCAAGGCTTCTGTTCGGCGGTGATCAAGGTGTGCTCGAGCGGCTGGCATAGGCGAAGAGGTAACGCTTTGCAGAGCAGGCATCGCCAATTCCTTCCGTCATGACGCGAGAAGCATCGCTGCGCCGCCTTGAACGCTCCGGGTTGGCGCGACGGGATTGGTCGACCAGACCAAACGCTGATGCTCACTGCGGATTGTGCGGTAGCACTCACAGGCTTCGGCCTCGACACCGGCCTTGTTCGCAATCATGATGTGGCCACGACCTCGATGAAGCAGGCCTGCTTCTTCCAGCCTCCCCATGGCTGTTGTGACCCCGGCCCGCCGCACTCCCAGGGTCCGGCTGAGAGTTTGATGGGTCAGCGGGATCTCATCCCCCGGCAGACGATCGTGGATCGCAAGCAGGCATCGGGCCAGACGCTGCTTGAGATTGTGAGATGAATTGCAGACAGCAAGTTGCGCCGTTTCGACCATCGTGGCCTGTGCATAGGCCAGCAGAATGGTCCGTACGGAGGGGTATTCGTTCAGGGCGCGATCAAGATGGTCCGCTGAGATCCTGAAAGCCGAACCGCTCGTCTGCATCACACACCGGTGTGGAGTTCGTTCCGTGCCGAGAACCAAGGGCAAGCCGACGAAGTCGGAGCACCCCAGCAGACCAACCTCGTAGAAGCCGCGCGCTGCAACCCGCGCCAGCAAAGATGCTACCCCGTCCTCAAGGAAATAGGCATAAGCCAGTGGAACGTTGCGCTCATGCAAAATCTGCCGCCGTTTCAATGGGACGTATTCGAGGTAAGGTGCGAGTGAGACGAGAGCATCTTTGGGCAGGCCCGCGAGGATGCGGTTGCGGCGTGAATGCGGCGAGGGGGGCTGTCCCGGTTGGCGAGCCTTCGCCCCGTTTGGGCGATCGCGTGAAGGGAAATACTTGTCCGAGGTCGTCAGCATTACGGATATCCAGGCATGCGTGTTCCGGTTGGGCTTTCGGAAGCATGGTGGCATCAGTGAGAGTGCGTGCGTAGTCAGGTCAAACGGCACCCATGTCAGGTAATACCTGACACAGGGGCAGGTCACGTTGTCGTGAGATCCGTCCAGTTCCGCGAGGAGGCATATCGGACGATCTCAGCACGGGAATGCAGCTTGAGCTTCGCCGTAGCGCGGGCCTTGTAGGTTTCGACACTTTTGATCCCAACCGCGAGGCGCGTCGCGATTTCCTTGTTGGTATAACCTTGCGCTGTAAGCTTGAGAACATCCAGCTCGCGTGGGCTCAATTCCTCCCCCTTGCCGGGATCACCGTCCCTGCTTGCCTGCGGCGGGGACGTGACTAGCGCCTTCTCGGCTATCGATGGATCGAGATAGATACCGCCTGCCGCAATGGCCCGAACGGCCTGGACCAAACCCTCCGCGGCCGAGCGCTTCAGGATGTATCCTCGAACGCCCAGCTGGAGCAGGCGTTGGACGTAAGCCTGATCCTCGTGAAAGGTCTGGGCCAGGAGTTTCACCTCCGGACAGGTGGCAGCAAGCCTCTCCGCCAACTCCAGGCCGTTGAGGTCCGGCATCGAGATGTCGATGACGGCAATATCGGGGTTGGCTTGAGAAATCAGCTCAAGAGCCGCTTCGCCACTGACGGCCTCCCCAATTACCTCGAACTCTGGTGAGCTCTGGAGCAGGGCCTTCACACCGGCCAGCACCACGGGATGGTCGTCGACCAGGACAATGCGGATGGGAGACATGCTGATCACCTGCTTATTCGGTTGGAATTTGAAAAAACAGTGACGTTCCGGCCCCCGGGGCGGACTCCACCGTCAGCGAGCCGTCAAGCAGGGCCAGCCGCTCCCGCATACCAATCAGGCCGAGATGACCGCCGCCGACTGCATCGGGATCGAAGCCCTTGCCGTTGTCCTCAATGACCACCCGTAGGATCTTGTCGCGGAACTCCAGGACGATGCCGACGCTCGTTGCTTCAGCGTGCCGTACCGCATTGGTGAGTGCCTCCTGGACAACGCGGTAAGCCGCGGTTTCGACCGAGGGTGGCAGACGACGGACACGACCGAGGCTCTGCAGATCGGAACTGATACCGGAACGCCGACTCCACTCCTGCAGAAAGGTAGCAAGCGCCCTTTCCAGTCCAAAGTCGTCAATGGCAGTGGGCCGCAGGTCGACCGCAGCACGGTGAATGTCACGGCCAATCTCGTTCGTCAGCCCCTGAAGCCAGTGGACCTGGTCCTGGATCGCATTTGCCGGCGCACCGGTCACGAGGGCCTGCTCCAGGCCCTTGAGCCCGAGGGACAGGCCAGTAACCGTTTGGCCGACTTGGTCGTGCAGATCGCGTGCGATACGCCGCTGCTCGGTCTCCTGCGCCTCAGCGAGGTTTCTGAGAAGATGTGCCCGCTCCGCCTCCGCCGTCTTGCGGAGGGTGACATCGGCCGCGACGCCATGAACCTGCCTTGGCAACTCCGGTCCGCTCAAAGGGCAACGTCCGGTCATGCGCACCCAGCGGATCTGGCCGCTGCGCTGCACGGCCTGGATTTCGACATCGACGGCCTCGTCGGCATCCAGGCAGTGCCGGAAGGCCGATCGCATCGCGTCATGGTCCTCTGGCTGAAGCGATGCAAAGAATCGATCGAGGGGCCAGCTCGTTTCGGACTGATCCCCTGTAGACCCCCGCGGCAAATCGAAAAGAACCCGCATGCGCTCCGAGCCTGCGATCTCGCTGCGAACCGGGTCAAGCCGCCAGGTGCCGAGCTCTGCGGCATCCACGGCGAGATCGCGGCCGGCTTCGGTGAGACTGAGTTCGAGCGCGGATCGCCGCCTCTCCTGGCGTCGTCGCTGGGCGATATCCCGGGCGACCAGGACGGCAAGTCCTCCAGCAAGAGCAAAGCTCGCCAGGCCTCCGCCGGCGAGGGCATAGAGCGAGCGGAGGACGGGAGTATGTAATGCCTCAGTCGGAATCCCGAAGTGAACGGACCATCCACTCGGCTGGGCAAGCGTCCGGAACGCGGACTCCACCTCAACGTCATCCAGGGTTCGCCCTCCATAGAAGCCCTCGGAGCCACGGGCGACGGCATCACGCAGAGCCTGACTGGCTGGACGACCGAGCTCTGTCCCTTCGGCCCGTGTACGAGCAACGATGTCGCCTTTGGCATCGACGATAATGCCGACCCAGCCATCTGGGGCGCCGGCGTTGCGCAGGATTCCACCGATGCCGCTCGGGACAAGCCCGACAGTCAGAACGTAGTGCAGCACGCCTTCGCGGGTTACGGGAATCCGTAAGGGAACCAGCCGCTTGCCCGAGAGGCGGCCGACCGGGCCCAGGCCGCCGATCGCGGCCTTCCGCTCCAGCAAAACTTGCTCAAAACTTCCATCGTCATAGGGGGCACCCAAGTCCTCACCAAGCGGCCGCAGGATATTGAGAACCTGAAGCCGGTCAGGAGTCGCCAGGGACACCGTCTCCCACAAGGGCCGGGCCGCCGTGAGACGTTGCGCCTCCTTGTAGAAGACAGGTAGGTCGGGCTTGTCGAGATGGATCGAACCGGCAAGCGCCTCAGCGACCTCAAGCTCCTTATCAAGTTCTGCACTGAGTTGGTCAGCCACCCGTTGCACCGCGGCAAAAGCCGCCCGTCGCGCGTCTGTTCGCTCGCGATCGGCCGTGATATAGGCCATCCAGCCAGCGAACAGGATAACGGGGATGCTTGCCGCGAAGACTAGCGACAGCACAAGGAAACGGACGCCGCCCTTAAGCTCAGGGAGCGGTGCTTTCGATGGCGTCTTCCTTAGGCCGTCGAATCGTCGCATTGGACCAGACTATCCTCGGATGAGCTTTATCATGATAAATAGGGTGATGACCGAAACGGCCAGGGATCTAACCGGTCTCTTGAATCAGTACAGAACTGCACCATCCACGAACCCCAGGCTCTGGCCAGCGTTGACTTTTGTCAGGTGAGGAAAACCCTCACATAAGCAAGTTGAGAAATTGGACGTCCTGATACCAGAGATGACAAGACTGCTATATGGACCAATTCCGTTCCTGCTGGGTGCAGGCATGCTCGCCATGTCGATGGCGGCTGTCACGGCGCAAGAGCATGTTATCTCCGGGCCAGTAGTTTCAACCTCGCAGCAGAACAAAGCTGCCAGCATCGTTAGCCCTGGTGATGCCGAAAAGGTGAGGATGCAACTCGCCGAGCGAGGGATGCGGGACATTCGCAATCTGCGGCGCGAGGATGACATTTACCGAGCCGATGCCTCATGGTACGGGGAGACCATCGACATTCATGTCGATGCGACCACCGGTGAGGTCAAGCAGCCGACCCGCCTCAGCAGCAAGCAAGTCGAGGTCCTCCTGAGTGACGCAGGTTGGCATCAGATTGGCCAAGCAGAGAGGGCAGGCGACACCTTCAGCATTGAGGCGCAACGGAACGGCCAAGGCTTCAATCTGAAGATCGACGCCCAGACAGGCCGGATCATTGAGGCTCTCGAACGCGGCTCGCGTTAACCGAGTTCACGAGGATCAGGGACGTGCATCAGGCGATTCAGCCGATGTATAATAGATGCCGCTCAAAGCTTTCACTGCAGGCGAGATTCTAGGCTGCGGCCGTTTGGCCGACAATTCCACCGTATGCGACTCGAAGCTCGAGCAGTGGAGGGCCGAGTTCGAGTTTTGTGCGTCGAAACTTGGTGCACTTTCGTACCGACCCCATCGATGCTCCGGACCTTCCCGGAACCGAGAACTAGGACATTCCATTGAAGCCATGACGAATCGGACTTTTTGCGTTTCGTCGAATCAGTGTGAAGCTCCAAGACCACGGGAGAGCCCAGTGCTTAGACCTGGGCTCTCTTGTTTATAGACAGAAGGCTGGTCACCCGGCGTGACCCCTCGAATGAGAACGGGCCGCCGATCGCGCACCCTCCCGTCACACTGCGCTTTTCGAGCTTCCGAACCATTAGCAGATGACTTACCTCTATCGTTGCCGATGAACGACAAGCTCGTTCTGCTCATTCATGACCCCCGTGCATCGTCCCGCCCGGCCGCGATCAGCAATTGACTCCTCACCGTTGAACAGCGATTGCAGCCCATCTTGGGGTCACCGTGAACTTGCTCGCGTAACGAGACGCATGAAGAATTATGTTCGCTAATGTACTTAAAATGCCGGCGAAGCGGGGAAATGCGAAACCAATGACGATGCCGAGACTTCCAAACGCATGCGCCGATGGGCGTGAGCTATCCACATCCGATCACAAGGAGAAAAATTCATGCGCTTACACATCATCATTGGCCTGTTGGCTGGAACAGTTCTATCCGGCACCGCGTGGGCTCAGACGTCCACGGTCCCATCGAGTGCGGGACAGCAGGGCAGCACAACGGCGCCGATGAACCAAACCCAGAGCTCGACACCGAGCCAGGGAACCACTGTCCCGCAGCAAGCCGGAGGCATCCCGTACATCACTCAAAACCGTGCTGATCTGTGGCGCGCCTCGAAGCTGGAAGGGGTGAACGTCTATAACCAGAACAATGAAAAGATTGGCGACATCAGCGAAGTGCTTGTCAATCGACAGGGGCAGGTTGAGGCGGTGGTGATCGGAGTTGGCGGTTTCCTTGGGATCGGTGAACGTGATGTAGCGGTTCCATACAACGCGCTACAGTGGCAAAACCAGGAGCAGACCGCCATGTCAGAACGTGCTCCTGGAGCAGGGCAGACAACAGCCGCGAGTAAGACGACTGCTGCAAGTGGTTCAGTCAACACAGGACCGGCTGCCACCAGTCCGCAGACAGCGAATGCTCCTGCGACCAGCGCTACTATGAATGACCGCGCGAGAGCCCCGGTGACAACTGGCACCGTAGGTACAACCCGCGGCGTCCTCGATACGACTGGTGATAGGACGCGCGACTATCCCGAGCGCGCGGTGCTACCGAACGCAACGAAGGACCAGCTCGAGCGCGCACCGGAATTCCGATACGCGCAGTAAGAGTGGTCTCAGATGGGGAAGAGGCGAGGAGGCCTCTTCTCCGCCCCGCCGGAAACGCCGATACGCGGATCTATTGCGCTCGCATTCTCTTCCTAAACGGGCCTCTTGATAACGCATTGACCTCGAATGGACAGGAGGGCGTCAATATGTTGTCTCATCTTACCGTGATCGCCGGCACCCTCGGTCCCGGCCAAGCGGACGAGCGCCTTCAGACAGCGACGCTGATCAAAGCGAGCTATAATCTCGCGGAAAATCGATCATGATGGCCCCTCATCTATAGTGACCTGAGACAAATCAGCCAAACATGCTAAAATCAGGCATCGCTTGTGGTTGCTCCATTCCCCTTGACCTAACCTTTTTGCCCGAACGGAAGGAAGACTTCTATGGCCAGGCTCGCGTTGTATGTGGCACTGGAAGCCAAATCGGGGAAAGAGGAAGAGGCGGCTGAGTTCCTCCGTTCGGCTTTGCCTCTCGTTGAGGAGGAGCCGGGCACGACAACGTGGTACGCTTTGCGGTTTGATCGCAACACATTTGCGATCTTCGATGCGTTCCCAGATGAGACTGCTCGAGATGCCCATCTTGCAGGCAATGTTGCCGTGGCTCTCATCCAAAGGGCTCCCGATCTCTTCGTTGATCCTCCCGAGATTCAACGCCTCGAGATCTTGGCCTATAAGCCTCATCAGGCGGCTTAAGAGATCTCGATAACCGGATCGGGTCCTGGCGAGAGTGTCGAACACCGGTGGGCCGCGCAGGCGAGTGCTTCAGTGGGGCCGGGTTTGGCGATAGCCATTTCGATGGCAAGACCGGCGGACGCGCCGAGAACTTTTCATGCTGGGTGTCCGCGCACGTCCCTTCCAGTGCCGATGCGCGCCCAGAAAAGATCGCCCTCCAAGACAAATCGGACGTGACGTATGCATGCTCAAGATCCAGCGGCCACGGCAGCCCTCTACCGAAGTCTCTCCCAATCTATTGCCCGCATGAGCTGTCGCCCGCGGATTGGACACGGGTATTTTTGAGGCGACGGTAGCGTGCCCGAAGGCGACGGCGGGTACTCTCACCCGCTGTTCGCAGTGGATTCCGATGCGGGCAGGAGATCCCTCTCGCGCACCACCCGCTCGATCGGCCCGCTCGCGGCCCTGATCCGGTAAAGTGGCTCGCCGTCCGGCCCACTCGGGAGAGGCCGCAGGATTTCATAGATGCCGGCATTCTCGAGAAGCCTCTCGCGTGGCCGCACGAGCTGGCCGATCTCGAATTTATGATCCATGATATTGCCTCCGCGTCTTCGGGCACGACCATGCCGGGGCGGCTCGGTCGTCAATCGCAGCCTCGCCGCTCGGGATGTTCGACTGGATCCATCCTGCCGGCAGTCGGTCGGGTCATCGCACGTCGTCGGCCAGAAGCCGGTACCCGACACCTGTCTCCGTCAGGATGTGCCGGGGCTGGTCGGGGCGCTCCTCCAGTTTCTGGCGGAGCTGGCGCACGTAGATCCGCAGGTATTGCACGTCGACCTTCGGTCCCCAGACCTCCTGCATGATCATACGGTGGGTCACGACTTGGCCAGCGTGCAGCACGAGCAGGCGCAGGATGTCCCACTCCTTGTTGGACAGTTTCACCTCGGCGCCGCGAACCATGACCCGGCGGAACGCGAGGTCAACGGACAGGTCGCCATGCGTGAACAGCGGCTCGGCCCCCTGCCGCTGGACCCGGTGGCGCAGCGCCGTGCGGATGCGGGCGACGAGTTCGGCCATGCCGAACGGCTTGGTCACGTAGTCGTCGGCGCCGAGATCGAGTGCCTCCACCTTGGCGGCCTCCTCACCACGGCTCGACAGCACAAGGATTGCGACCTTCGACCCAGCGGCCCGCAGCCGCCGGATCACCTCCAGCCCGTCCTGGTCCGGCAATCCGAGGTCAAGGAGCACGACCTCGGGCGCCTCGCGGGCGACGATCTCAAGCGCGGCGCGGGCGCTTCCAGCCTCCAGGATCCGGTAGCCCTGGACCGCGAGGCTGGTGCGCAGGAACCGCCGGATCGGCGGCTCGTCGTCGACGACGATGAGCGGAATGCTGCCACGGGTGCTCATTCGGCCGCATCCTCCTGAGGCAGGCTGGTGAAGACTGATCGGGGAAACGTGATGGTGAAGATCGTCCCCGGCCCATCGATCCGGTTGGCGGCGGCGATCGTTCCGCCGAGAACGTCGACAAAGCCGCGGCAGATGGACAGGCCGAGACCAGTTCCCGCCCGCTGCCGGTCGCCCTTGGTGACGCGGTGGAACATCTCGAACACCCGCTCCAGGTCCCCAGGCGGAATGCCTGGCCCCTCGTCGCCGACCGTGAGCTCCACCTGCTCTCCATCGCAGGCGGCGCCGATGGCGATCCTCGATCCGGGCGGGGAGTACTTGGCGGCATTGTCGAGCAGGTTGACCAGAACCTGCTCGAACAGCACGACGTCGAGGTCGAGCATGGGGAGACCGCTCGGCAGATCGACGGTGATCTGGTGTTCGCCGAGCACGCCCTGCATGCGCTGCAAGGCCGCGCCGACGACCTCGCCCAGGTCGACCGGCTCCCGCTTCAGTTCGATGCCGCCGGCCTTAAGGCGGGTCATGTCGAGGAGGTTGGCGACGAAGCGGGACAGGCGCTCAGCCTCTCCTTGGATCGTGGCGGCGAGTTCCTCACGGGCGGCCGCATCGTAGAGCTCGCTGTATTGGCGCAGGGACGTCGATGCGCCGGTAATGGAGGCCAGCGGGGTCTTCAGGTCGTGCGAGAGCGACGACAGCAGGGCCGTCCGCAGCCGTTCGGTCTCGGCAGCGAGGCGGGCCGCGTCCATCGCGGCGGCCAGCCGAATGCGCTCGATGGCGAAGGTCGCCTGGTCCAGCAGAGCCCCCAGCAGTCGCTCCTCCTCGGCCGTCAGCCGGGGTGTGACGCCGTCCCGGGTGACGGCGATCACGCCGACGGGGCCGCGACTTGTCCTGAGGGGGTGGAAGAGGGAGCCCGCGACGCCGTGAGACCGCCGGCTCCCGGGCGTGGATCGGCCCTCGTCCCAGACCCGATGGGCCTCCGCATCGAGGTCGTCCCTCGATCCCGCGGGTGGGCCCCCTGTGCGGATTTGCAGCCTGCCCTCCGCGTCGGGCAGCCAGACCGCAGCGTCCAGCCGCATCATCGACGCGATCCGCTCGCGAGTAACCTGGAGCAAATCGTCGAGTGTGACCACGCCAGCGATCTTGCGGCTGAAGGCATAGAGGGCCTCGGTGGTGGCCGCGTGACGGCGCGCATCCAGGGCATCGGCGCGCGCCCGGGCAGCGAGGTGGCCGGTGAACACCGTGGCGACCAGGAAGAAGAACAGGGTGACGATGTTGCCCGGATCCGTCGCGACGAGACCATGGATCGGCGGGATGAAGAAGAACTTGTAGGTGAGGACGCTGAAGACACAGGCCGCTAGGGACGGCCCGAGCCCGTAACGGGCGGCGACGACGATCACGGCGATCAGGAACACCAGATCGACGTTCTCGGTCCCGGCGAACGGGATGAGCAGCAGAGCCACGCCCAATGCCAGCGCCACGGTGAGGAGGGCCGCACCGTAAGGGAGTATGTCGAGGGCCCAGCTCCGCGGCAAAAGCCTCTGCCAGTCCCGGAACCCTCCCTGATCGGCCGCATGGCGGGCCTGTTCGTCGTCTCGCGTCATCGTCTGCGCATGCTCCCGTCGTTGCACCATAAGGCAGATGCCCCGCGAGGCGAGGGACCTGGGCGCCTGCCGATATAGGAATCTCATATATAAACCCGCGTTTCCGCGCGTTCCGCACCCACATCGGGCTGCAATCTCCGGATTTGCGGGCTAAGCGGGTCTACCTTTCCCCAAAAGGAGGTCCGATGCACGCCCCGACGCCGCCGCGCCCGCGCTCCGCCCTGCGCGCCTTTCTCGACGGCGAATCCTCCGGCGGTCTCGTGCTCATGGGAGCGGCGGCTCTCGCCCTTGTTATCGCCAACTCACCTCTGGCCGATTCCTATTTCGGCGTGCTGAAAACCTATGTGCTCGGTCTCAGCGTCCTGCACTGGATCAACGACGCCCTGATGGCCGTGTTCTTCCTGCTGGTCGGGCTGGAGATCAAGCGCGAGATGCTCGACGGGCAGCTCTCCACCTGGCCGCGCCGGGCCTTGCCAGGCATCGCGGCGCTCGGCGGCATGGCGGTGCCAGCCATGATCTATCTTGTGGTCAACGGCGGACCGGACGGCCACCCGCGCGGCTGGGCCATCCCATCGGCCACCGACATCGCCTTCGCGCTCGGCGTCCTGTCTCTGCTCGGGCCACGGGTGCCGATCTCGCTCAAGATATTCCTGACCGCGCTGGCCATCCTTGACGACCTCGGGGCGGTACTGATCATCGCCGTGTTCTATACCGGCGACCTCAATCTCGCGGCGCTCGGCGGCGCGATCTTCGTCCTGAGCATCCTGCGCGGGTTCAACGCCTTCGGCTACAACGGCCTCACACCCTACCTCGTGCTGGGAGCGGTGCTGTGGGTTCTGGTCCTCCTGTCCGGCGTCCATGCGACGCTCGCTGGTGTCGCCCTGGCGTTCACCATCCCTCTGAGGGCCTCGCCTGGAAAGCCTGAGGACACCTCCTCGCCGCTGCACCGTCTCGAGCACGCTCTCCAGCCCTGGGTCGCATTCCTGATCGTCCCGGTTTTCGGCTTCGCCAATGCTGGTGTGTCCTTCGCAGGCATGTCGGTCGCATCCCTTCTCAACCCGGTGCCGCTCGGGGTGGCGCTCGGGCTGTTCGTCGGCAAGCAGCTCGGCGTGTTCGCGTTCTCCTGGGCGGTGATCCGCGCGGGCTGGGCCGACCTGCCGACGAACGCATCCTGGGCGCAGCTCTATGGTGTGGCGCTGCTGTGCGGCATCGGCTTCACCATGAGCCTGTTCATCGGCCTGCTCGCCTTCCCAAACTCACCCGAGCTTCAGGACGCCACCAAGCTCGGCGTGCTGCTCGGATCCGGCCTGTCGGCCCTGGCCGGTGCCGTGCTGCTGCGTGCGGCGAAGCCGGAACGGGGTCTGAAGCATGCCTGACCGTCACAGCGGCAACGAACGGTCCGGCAAGGACTAAGGGAGGAAACCATGAACCTGACCATTGGCATCGTGATGCTGGCCATCGGTGTCGGCATGATCCTGTTCGGACGCCGCCACGGGTCGCGTCCGGTTATGCAATCGCACCTTGTCTTCGCGCTCTATCCCGCGATGACCCTGGTGTTCCTGGCGATGGGCACCCTTGCGATCGTGATGAATCTCGGAGGATAGCGGGCTTCATGGGAGATTGGTCCGTTGAGCACGCCTTCGCTGCGCGGCCATGGCGGATCGGAAGTCCCCGAAAGGCGCTAAGTGATGCTGACAACCTAGTTTACCGTCTCAGCTTCTGGCGCGGACTTGAATTGCTGGTGCAGCCTCACGCAACGAGCTGTACTGGTAATGCCGCCAGGGCGCGGATGCCAAGGCGCTTGCGCCACCTAATTTTCTTTCCCTCGATTGTGAGGCGAACATCAGGATAACGTGCGAGGAGGCGCTCCAGCGCAACCGCGGCCTCTACCCGGGCGAGTTGGAAACCGAGGCAGAAATGTACGCCCGTGCCGAAGGACAGGTGCGGGTTTGGGTGACGCTTGATATCGAACCTGTCGGGCTCCTCGAACTTGCTCGGATCGCTGTTCGCCGCCGCCAGGAATCCTGCGAACATGTCGCCGCGACGAAACGGCCGCCCCTGCCAGACCATGTCACGGACCGCAAACCGCGGCTTGGTCATCTGCACGGGTGACACGTACCGCAGGCATTCCTCGACGCAAAGCGGCATCAAGCTCGGATCATCCCGGAGCCGGCGCCGTTGATCTGGGTGTGTCAGGAGCGCGAAGAGCCCACCGGCAATCAGGTGAGTCGTGGTTTCCTGGCCCGCCCCGAAGAGCAGGAAAATCATTGAGACCAACTCATTCTCACTCAGCCTCTGTCCTTCCGCTTCAGCGTCACGCAGTGCGGCGATGAGCCCATTGGGCAGAGCTCCGCCTCCTGGGCGCGAGACGCGGCGGAGGTAGCGGACGACCCGGATCACGCCGGGAACGGCACGGATCACCGATCCCAGGTTGGCGGTATCCTTCAGCCCTGCCAGCCAATGCTTGAAGCGATGATGATCCTGCTCCGGAAGGCCGAGCATGGCGCAGATGACCGAAAGCGGTAAATCGCGGCAATACTCGGCCATGAGATCGGCTTCGGTTCTTCCCTCCAATCGGTCGAGAAGCCGATCGGCGATGTTCGTGATCACGGGCCTCATCGCCGCAATCGTACGACGCTGGAAGGCCTGGTCGACGAGGCCGCGCAGGCGGCGGTGCTCAGGATCGTCGTGACCGAGCATGTTCAGTGCCAGAAGTCCGATCGTCCTCGGCAGGACGGCTAATATTCGTGCCTGCGTTTTGCTTCCGGCATTCGCTGGATCGCGCGCGAAGGTTTCGTGATCCTTCAGCAGCGCCGCGCACGCCTCATGGCTCACGGCAAGCCAGGTGCGGCCAACAATTGGCAGCTTTAAGCAAACAACCGGGCCTTCGGCTCGCATATTGGCAAGCGTCGGGAAGGGGTTTGCGTGAAATCCCGACGAGAGAATGTCGAAGTCGTGTGTCTCGGCTGTTGCCTTCACCAAAGCCGGTGTGACTGCCGGTCCTCGGCCCATCGGAAATGTCCGCTCGAGTAGGTACAATCGGACGATAGCAGACCTTGTCCCCGCATGTCACTCCACGGGCCTGAACTCCCTCTGCTCCATGCCTCCATCATTGCCACCTGCTGGCTTTAGCGACCTGGCTCAGCCCTGGATTGCAGCTGAGATCGCCCGCTGCAAGGCGAAGTTCTAGAGCGGCAGGCTTCGGAGGGCCGAGATCGTCGTCATGACGCCCCGCAGCTCGGCCAAGCCCCTCATTCGGCCAATGATCGGATAGCCCGGATGCGTGGGTCTGCCCACATCATCGAGCAACTCCTGGCCATGGTCCGGGCGCATGGGAATGCGCCAGTGCGGCACCCCTGCATCCTTGCGACGCTTCTGCTCTTCCAGCAGCACCGTCACCAGAGCGACCATGTCTGTGTCGCCACCGAGATGATCCGCCTCCATGAAGGAGCCGTCCGGGTCCTTGGCGACATTGCGCAGATGCGCGAACCAGATCCGGTCGGCGAAGCGCCGCGCGATCGCCGGCACGTCGTTGGTCGGATTGGCGCCGAGCGAGCCGCTGCACAGGGTGAGGCCGTTGGCGGGTGAGTCGATCGCGTCAAGGATAAAGGCGATGTCGTCCGCATTGGATACGATACGCGGCAGGCCCATGAGCGGGCGCGGCGGGTCGTCGGGATGGATACACATGCGGATGCCGACCTCTTGCGCGGTCGGGATGACCTCGCGCAGGAAGCGGGCGAGGTTCTCGCGCAGAGCCGCCGCGTCGATGTCCTTGTAGCGCTCGAGCATGACGCGCAGGCTTGGAATGTCGTATCGGTCATAGGCGCCGGGCAGGCCTGCCATGATGCTGGACAGCAGTTGGCGCTGATCGGCCTCCGATGACCCGTCAAACCACGCCTTCGCGCGGGTGAGCACCTCGGGCGCATACTCTGCATCGGCGCTGGGCCTCTCGAGCATGAAGCAATCGAAGGCGGCGAACTCGTGCAGGTTGAAGCGCAGGGCCGTGCCGCCGCCGGGCAGGGGATGGGCCAGTTCCGTGCGGGTCCAGTCCACCACCGGCATGAAGTTGTAACACACGGTGGTGATGCCGCACTGCGCCAGGTTGCGCAGGGACTGTCGGTAGCTGTCGAACAAGGGCGTCAGATCGCCTTCGCCGAGCTTGATGCTCTCGTGGATCGGCAGGCTCTCGACCACGCTCCAGCGCAATCCCAGCGAGGGATCGGCGGCGATCATGGCTTTGCGCTGCTCGATCTCCTCGACGCTCCAGATCACGCCATAGGGAATCTGGTGCAGGGCGGTCACGATGCCGGTGGCCCCGGTCTGACGGATGTGGGAAAGCTGCACCACATCGTCGGGTCCGAACCAACGCCAAGTCTGTTCCATGGTCATAACCTCGTAGTAGCCGAGCTCAGAGACCGGCCGAAATGAGCTCCGCGACGGCATTTCGGGCACCGCGCATGAGAAGTTGGGTGTAGGCGGCGGTTAGCGCATCCCCAAAGCGTGCGTCGCGGGGCAGATCGGAACCGAAGATCGCTTCAATCTCCAGAACCGCTCGGACTCGATCCTGTGGCGCGGTGCCGGCCTTGTCGAGCACAGTTCTGAGCTGGAGGGCAACGGGATCGCGGACGTCGATTGCGCGTCCGCTCTCGTCGATGCCGCCAACATAGCGCAGCCATGCCGCCACAGCGAGTGCAAGTCTCGGCAGGGGCAGGTCGCGCGTCAGGCGCTCGCGCGCGGTTGCGAGCAACCGCTGCGGCAGCTTCTGCGATCCATCCATGGCGATCTGCCAGGTGCGATGCCGGATGGCGGGGTTGGAGAAGCGCTCCAGGAGCAAGGTTGCATAGTTGGACAGATCAGTTCCAGGCGGGGCCGGAACCACAGGAATGATCTCGTCCCGCCAGAGCCCTGCAACAAACGCGCGCAGGACCGGATCCTCCACCGTGTCCGCAATCGTCTCGTGACCCGCCAGATAGCCGAGATACGCCAGGGCCGAGTGGGCGCCATTGAGCAACCGAAGCTTCATGTGCTCATAGGGTGCGACGTCCCCCACCAACTCGGCTCCGACACGCTCCCAGCGCGGGCGCGCGTTCTCGATGAACCGGTCCTCGATCACCCATTGCCGGAAAGGCTCGTGCACGACGGGGGCCGCGTCCATGAGCCCTGTCAGACCGGCAGCCTCCGCGATATCGTCGGCCGTCGTCGCCGGGACGATCCGATCCACCATGGTGGACGGAAAGGAAGCATGGGTTTCGACCCAGGTGGCGAGCCCGCAATCACGCAGGGCGGCAAAGTCGCTGACGAGCGAAGCAAGCAGGCGCCCGTTTGACGGAAGGTTGTCGCAGCACAAAACCGTGAACGGCGCCATGCCTTCATCCCGCCGGCGCTCCAGCGCCGCCAGGATCAGGCCAACGGCTGTGCGCGGCTCGCCGGGATGTTCGAGGTCATGGCGAATGTCGGGATGATGGTACTGCAAGCGCCCGGTTGCCGGGTCGATGCAATAGCCCTTCTAGGTGACCGTAAGGCTAACGATCTTCACGCGCGGGTCAGCCATCGCTTCGACCACCGACACAGGGTCTTCCGGCGCGACCATGACCGAGTCGAGGCAGCCCACGATGCGAGCCGACACCCCAACACGATCCTTCTGCAGTGCCGTGTAGAGCCCAGCCTGTGGCATGAGACGATCGCGCTGATCCGGACGCTGGAGGCTGACGCCTGTCATTCCCCAGTCGCCCGGCTCAACGGCCAGCAGGTCTTCCGTATAAATTGCCTGGTGCGCACGGGCGAAGGCGCCGAGGCCAAGATGGACGATGCCGGTCCGAAGCCGAGCACGGTCATAAGCGGGACGCTGCGTTCCAGCCCTGGCATGAACGCGAGTTTCAGGCGAAAGACGGGGATGTTCTGCTGCCATCGCTTCTTTCAGATCAGACATCGTTGGCGATCAGATCCGGGTGCTCCGCGGCCAGTTGCTCGGTGATCTTGAGCACCTCGGAGAGATGGACGCGCATGGCTGCTTCAGCCTCGTCGGCATTGCGGCTGAGCACGGCCTTGAGGATCTCCCTGTGCTGCCGGATCAGTGCCTCGACAGGCGTTTTGACGGGGAGGCTGAGAAAGCGTATCCGATCGAACTGCGACTTTTCCCGTTCCAGCACCGACCAGATCAGCGCAATGCCGATATCGTCGGCAATAGCGCGATGAAAGGCGTCATCCGCGAAGGTAAAGTGCTCAGGGTCGGCCTGGGCGCTTTCCTGATCGGCGAGTGCTGCCGTGATCTTGTCCTGGGCGGCCGGTGACAGGCCGCGCTCAGCCGCACGCCGGACGATCGCGATCTCCAGGGCTTCAGGGCATTCCTGAGGAAGTGCACATAGCAGCGTTGATAGGCGGCCTCTGACAGCACCTCGCGGATCGCCGCCCGCAGGCCGGCGTGATCGTCCGCCACCACCAGCTCCACCCCTGACAGGCCGCGCTCGCGCAGGCCCAGCAGAAAGGTGCGCCACGAGGACTGGCTTTCGCGGTTGGCCATCTCGACGCCCAGGATCTGGCGCCGGCCGTCCCAGTCGATGCCCACCGCAATCAGCACCGCCTGCGAGGCGACGATGCCGCCCTCGCGCACCTTCTCGTAGCGCGCATCCAGGATCAGGTACGGAAACGCCTCCTCGAGCCTTCGGGAGGCGAACTGGGCCAGGCTGTCGTCGAGCCGCTTGTTGATCGAGGAAATCGCTGAGGCCGAGAAGCTGTGGCCGCACAGCTCCTCGGTGATCGCCTTGACCTTGCGGGTGGAGACCCCCTGGACGTACATCTCGGCCAGGGTGGCGACGAGCGCCTGCTCGGAGCGCTGATAGCGTTCGAACAGCTCGGTCGAAAAGCGGCCGTCCCGATCCTGCGGCACGCGCAGCTCGAGCTTGCCGACCCGGGTCACCAGGGTGCGGGTATAGTAGCCCGAGCGGTAGCCGAGGCGAGCCGCGGTGCGCTCCCCCTTCTCGGCCTGGAGAGCGTCGGTCATCTCAGCTTCGAGCATCTCCTGCATGACGGCGCGCCGATCTCGCGCAGCCCGTCAGGGCTCTGGCTCAGAAGGTCCTTGATGGCGGCCGCGGCAGGTTTATCCTTGGTGCTGGTCATGGTGGGACTCCTCTCGGAGGGTGACGTTGGACATCACCATCCTGCCATGACCGCCCCGCTCAGGCGATTTGCAGAACCTTCACCACACTACTCACCACCGACATGACCCAGCAGGAGATCGCGTTCCAGCTTGGGATCAACCAAGGTCGGGTGAACGAGGTCATCAAGCGCGGCAAGTGGCTGACCGAAGACCCACGGTCTGAGGAAGCACAGGCTCGTGACAAGGCGAAGGCTCGGATGAAGCGCATGCAGTCGGAAGACACGCCGATCCCGCGCAAGCAGCCTGTAGCTGTGGGCGCTGAGGTTGCTCCAAAGGAGCCCAAGGCGAAGTCATCCAGTCCCGCACAGCTGTCGATCGACGACTTCCTCAAGGTATCAGGCAACTGAACGGAATCTTGTATCAACGCGAGCCCGCCCCGCTGGTGACGATCAGTTCCAGCCGTGGCAAATCAGTGTGGTGCATCAGCAGCACGCCGTTCTTGTGCGCGAGCTGGTGGGCCGACTTGGTAAAGACCGAATTGGTGACAACCACGGCGTAAGGCGCATCCTGGAAGGCCGCGGCAGCATAGGCCTCTTGCACGGCCTTATTTCCGACGGTGCCGTTGTAGAATTTACACTGGATAACAACCCGTCTGTCGTCCTTCTCCGCGATGATATCGGCGCCTTGGTCACCTGATCCTGGTGTCAAGACCGCATGCCACTCGGCTTCCTGTAGGATGTTGCGACAGTAAAGTTCAAACTCCCTGCCCGTCATCGCGGCATCGAATTCGACCGCTGGCTCGGCTGGCTGGAAACGGTCGACGATTCGATTGATCCGCGTCCTCAGACGGGCGACGGATTGTTTCGGATCCTTGGCCAGAAGGTGATCGATCTTCTGGCGCTCGAATTCCGGCAGGAGCGTTTTCTTGATGAAAGTGTTGAGGTGCTTGTCCCACGTTTCCTCAGACACATTCCCGTATTCGTCGGGCGAAAGCATGTGGGCGCGTTTGGTCGACAGAGTCCGGACATGTTTCATGGCCGCCCGGTCGGTCAAATCATAGATCAGAAGAAGCGAGTGAACCTTCGTCAGGCGCAAGAAAAGCAGTAGCGCAAGCCCAGACCAGGCAGCGATCGGCTTCAGGTACAAGCCTGCCGCGAAAAAGGTGAGCAGCACAGCGCTGAATGCTTTATGTCTCCAAAGGTACCGAAACATCTCCTGCCCGCGTCAGCTGGTCGTCATCACAATGGTCATCAGCCATTTCGATAGCTGGGTGCGATTACCGGCGGCTTCGCACCAAGCTACATTGCGGGGGTACTCACAGGATTATTTCAGTGCCGTATCGCTTGGCGCCTCGTGCGGACCCAGAGGGTAGCGTCAGTGACCCAAAGGGCCACTCGGCGTCTAAAGGCATCCATCCTGATCGGGGGGAAAATCCGACACCGCATATGCCTGGGACTTCCACAAGCGGCCAAGCCGAAGCTAGTACCGTTGAACTAGAATCTAGCTCAAATAATCAAGGGTTGCTTTGGTTCCAGAACCAGTCATTAACCATGTCTGCGTTCCAGCTGCAGAATCATCAGGTTGAGCCGCGAGTCGAGTGGCAGTGCCAATACTCGCGATAACGAATCAAGTGCGTAACTTGGAATAGCCTGGAACCAGGGATTTACATGCGAATTGATTCGGCCTTTTCAGCTAAATGATTCTGGCTAAAGAAGTTTCCACCGCTGAATCGATCTATTGTGAATGGATTCTTGACGCGCGACTCCACAGCCAACTCAGAATCGGGCATTTCTCGATACGTCACTAGTGCAGTGGGTGGAGTGCCATGCCTGACGTGAAAGGTATCGAGCGGGTTCAACGCTTCCGCAAGTCTCGCCGGGAACGGGGGGATCGGGAATTGAACGTCTGGATACCTGGGCTTCTCGGGGCTGCGATCGACCAAGCTGTTGAGAGCGGCCGGTTCAAGACACGCCAGGAGGTCATCACCCATGCGCTTGAGACCATGTTCGCCCAAAAGGATCGAAATGTCGTGACGTAAACCAGGCAAAGCAAAAGGCCCACGAAGCTGGACACTTCGAGAGCCTTTGGAGACCCACCGAGGGGTGGGCGTAAGGGAATTTAAGCACCTTCCTTATGCCATCCCGACAAACTGACTGTCAAGAGACATCGGCTTCGGTGAACGCTCCCGCTTTGCCCTCAACATGGAGGGTACGATGCAGCTTGCATCGTCAGGAGGCCGGCGGCTGAGACATGCCGCTCTGGCCGGAAGGAAGCTTGCGCTCGAGACCGGGCGCACGGTGACACGAAAAGAACTATCTGCGGCAGCCCGCGAGGCCGGCAAGGCCCTCGACCTGAGGCCGGCCCAGCGCGCGGTGCTCTCGGAACTGGTCGCCTGCTGGGGCGAGCAGGAATGGGAGCGGCTGCTGGTGTGGCCGTCCAACGACTATCTCATGACCCGCACCGGCCTGACCGAGCGGGCGATCCGGCGCATCCTGCGCCAGCTCGTCGACCTGCAGCTGCTCACGCCCAAGGACTCGCCCAACGGCAAGCGCTTTGCCGTCAAGGACCTGGCCGGGCAGGTGGTCGACGCCTTCGGCTTCGATCTGACCCCGATCTATGCCCGCCGGGGCGACTGGACCGCCCTGCTCCTCGAGCAGAAGCAGCTGCGCGAGGTCCGCAAGCGGGCCTTTGACGAGGTCACGATCTGCCGGCGGGCGACCGAGGAGGCTCTCAGCGCGCTGGCGGAGCAGTTCCCAGCCATCGACCGCGATGAGCTCGAGGACAGGCTGAAGACCCTGCAGGCCCGGACACCGGTCCGCTCGCAGGTCACGCTGCCGGCCGATCTCCTGGACGCCTGGCAGCTGTTGAGAACCGATGCGGAAGAGACCTTCTATCAAGCGGGCAATGCCGGACTCGGAGTCCGCCACTTAGAAACACACAACGGTTCTCCTAGTGAGACTTGTAACAAAGGCTTTCCGAAGAAAGCTGAGGCGGTTCGTCAAACCGAACAACCGCCGGAGCACCTATCACCGGAATTGATCCTCGAGGCCTGCCCGACCCTGAGCGATTACCCCGAACCCATCGAGGACCTGGCCAGCCTAGTCGCAGCCGGACGCTATCTGCGGGCCTCGCTCGGGGCGAACGAAAGTGCCTGGAACGAGGCGGTGGCCGAGATCGGTCTGGTGCGGGCCGCGGTAACCGTGATCTATGTGCTGCAGCTCTACGACGACGACGTCTCGCGCGGCGAGGGCCGGATCAAGAACCCGGGCGGGTACTTCCGGGCCATGGCGCGCCTGGTCAAAGCCGGCAGGATCGACCTGGGCGTCGAGCTCCTCGCCATGCGCAGACGGAGGATGTCATGAGGGGAGGGGACGATGCCGATTGAGGTAACTGACTGGCCAACTTTTCTGGCGCCGGAGCGCAGGATTCACGTATGAAGATGCTCGCTCAGGCAAGCCATTCGAAGGCTAAAACTTCGCAAATGGCAGGTGCAGCATCACTGTCGTGAATCGTTGGTGCGCAAAGGATTCAGGACTTTGATTGGACTTCGTCGAGGTGTCTGCACGACACTGGCGCATGGCTCAAGTCACGATCCAATGTCTGGTCCTGCACAGGTGCGATCCAAGCTGCAACATGGCTCGCTACTATGTCCTGGCGATCGAGCCCAGCCTGTTTGGTGATGCGACCCTGATCCGCGAGTGGGGTCGAATTGGCCGATCAGGCCAGCGCAGGGTCGAACTCTACGAACACCAGTCATATGCGTTGGAAGCCCTCGAGACCTGGCTCGAGCGAAAGCGGCGACGCGGGTATCTGCTACAAGGCGGATAGGGCAGCGGTATAGCGAAACCCGGATCGGTCTCAGCGTAGGACCTTGAGCAGTTCTTCGACAGCTTCAGCCTCCTTGAGGCTGCCTCTCTCGTACTGGCGCAGCACGCCCCTGATCTGAGCGCGCTTTGAGCGTGAGCTGTCAGCTTGCTCAACATGGGCAGTTTCTTGCCGCTGAATTACGGGTGATAGTTCGGTCTTGCGGAAATAGGTCTGAGCTTTTTGCAGCAGTCTCATGGTCAGCATTCTTCGTCGATGCGTCTGAATGATCGATGTAGGAGCTCTTGAGGCCGGTCCGTCCACTCTTATCCTTAACAACCGGCAGGATTGAGGAAGACAGACTTTGGTAGAAAGTTTCGGAGTGAGAAAGCCGCACTTCGATCACTCCCTCGCTAGTAGACCGTCATGTCAGGCGTGTGCAGTCAGTGTCAGTCAAGGCGAAGCGGAGTGCGTGAGGAGTTGATCGTGCCGTGCGCCGGCGTGGCAGCTCAGGGCCTTGCAAGCGGCGTCTCTTAATGGTGCACCGGCCTCGACCGCCGTTTTCTTCTGGTGTCAGCCGACAAGAGCCACCTGATGGAGACGGAGCCTTTGTCCGTTGAGACATCGGGCATCGCATGCGGCCTCTCAAGGGGCTGGTCTGATCGCAGGTCGGCTGCGCCTCGATCCCTTGTCCGCAACAGCGGGTCCGGACCTCTCGGTCCTGAGCGCTTTTTTCCCCGGCCTTTCGGCCTTCCTCGCGAGACAAAAAAGCTCTCCCCGCGCCGTCCTCCACGTGCGTTGCGGGCCTGCGGCTGCGGCGTGATCGCCTGACGATCCTTCGACCGCCATCGAGGCCGCGCAGTGCGGCCCGACCAACGGAAAAAGGAACACTCCCATGGCGACCATCGGCACCTTCCGGAAAACCGACAAAGGCTCCTACACCGGCACCCTCAAGACCCTCACCCTCTCGGTCAAGACCCACATCACCAAGAGCCCGAAGTCGAACGATCAGGCTCCCGACTACCGGATCTTCGTTGGCCCGACCGAATTTGGCGCCGCCTGGCTGAAAACCTCCCGCGACGGCCGCGAGTACCTCTCGGTCAGAATGGACGATCCGAGCTTTCCTGCTCCGATCTTCGCCTCCCTGGTCGAGGGAGAAGGCGACGAGTTCAGCCTCATCTGGTCGCGCCGGTCTGGCGACTGACCCTCCGGCCCCCGCCTCACGGGCGGGGGCACCAACCCCACCAGCGTCATACCAGAGAGAGCACTCATGTCCGCCTTCGTTGTCTCGACCGCCCATATCGATACCATCGTCTCCGCCGCTATCGACCTCGAACTCTTCGCTCCCGCACCGACCACGGCACCCTCGAGCGGGTCTGCTACGAGACGGCGACTGCCTTCGGCAAGATGCTGCTGGCCGAGAATGTGCGCTCCGTCGTCCACCGCTACCGCCTGACCGGCAGCACCGAGGCCTCTGATTACGGCGAGCTCATGGAGACCTACGAGTTCCGGTACCGTCCCTGCATCCGGGCCAGCATCGCTGCCAAGGCCCTGGACTGCTTCGACTACCAGTCTTGCGAGACCGACACCTACGAGACGAGCCTCGCCTATGCCTTTACCTGTCGGATGGCGAAGGCCCTCAACAAGCACCTCAACGGCTACGAGGCAGCCCCCTGGGGCATCGATGACCGGATCCCGACACCAGCGCACTGACGTCGCCCAACTTGGCCCCGCCGACCCGGCGGGGTCCTTTTCCATCTCGCACCGGAGACAGGGACCACGACCCGCGAACCGACCACGCCTCTCCCCCAGCAACCGGAAAATCCGGTCCCGATCTTTCGGTCTGTCAGGCCGAAGGGCCCACCATCCCTGCACACTGCGCTTGGCTCACTTCGCTGGCCTGAGCGAGCCTTCCCATTGCCGGTGGAAAACCGTTAACAAACCTTTAAGAGCAGCAATCCCGCCGTCATAAGTCAGCTGGATGGAGCGGGCCGTACCGTGCAGATTGCAACACTCATTGCCGATCAGGATTTCACCTTCTTCACCTGGCGCGGAAAGGTTCGCACCGTCCGGTCCCTTGGCCGGGGCAGCCGCACACGCGAGATCCTGATTCAAGCGAGAGACGGCAAAAAGCGCAGCATCACAGTGCAGACGATGATCCGCATCGAAGCCGGTCATGACGTGTCGCTTGTCTATGCCCGTCGATCCGACGGCAAGCGCGGCGCTCTTGTCGGAATGCTGAATCACACCAGCGACAGGCATTGCTCCATGCCGCAGGGCCATGTGCCGATCCAATTGAGGCCATCCCTCTTTGTCGACCTTATGAAGGAGATTGAGCGCTATTCCCTGCCAGGAGCCGCATTTCTCCTGACGGTCTTTGCCGCCGCCTGCCTGTTTTGTGCCGGCATAACCTATTCGGTTCTGACTTGGGGCATGATCGGCGGTGTATTGACCGCTCTCCTGTGGGCCTTCAACGAGCTGGCCCACTGGCACTCTGAGGTGGCCGATGATCGGCTGATTGCAAGCACGGATGAGATCCTGGACCACTTCGCAGCGGTGGAGCGGATCGCGAATGGCCCCGAGCCCTATGACAGCTATGGCGCGACGTGGGTTCTCGAAGGCCAGAGAGATTGGACCCCTGCTCTTGAACCGACACCCAGTCAGTGGGGCGTGCAGACGGAAATTTACGAGCCTCGCAGCAGCTACCGACCCGTTTGAGGCCGTCTTTCAGTCAGGCTCCATCGGCCGCGTGTCCAAGATTTCCAGCAGGAGAGCGCCCAGGATAGCCACAGCCAGCAGGGTCATCAGCGTCAGGATGAGGCCGTGCCACTTTCCCTGCTGCGCCAGCGTCGTCTTAATGGCTTCAAGCTTGCGTTCTCGCTCACGCTCAAGGGACATGTTTCTTCCTGGATCGCCCAACTATTGCGTGGGGTACCTGGGAAGATAATCAGCCGAGCGTGGACGAAGCTGTGCGATATCACACACGAGACAGGCCAAATCCGAACTGATCGGATTTCGATATGGACGGTGAACCGTCTCTGAAAATTCTCATCCGAGGGTCATGCGGGCCACAGGTATGAGACTAAAATTCATACTTAAAATGGTATTGTAATTTGGTCTAATTGCACTATATTACATTCTTGGTTTGGAGGATTCACATGCAGCGCGTGGAAGCTGAAATCGCAGTCAGCGTCTCGGACTTGAAGAAAAATCCAACGGCTATCATGAATGAAGCCGGCGGCTCCCCAGTCGCGGTCCTCAACCATAACCGCGTCATGGCTTACATGGTGCCGGCTGAGACGTTCGAGATCATGATGGAGCAGTTGGACGACATCAAGCTGGCACAGATCATCAAACAGCGGTCTGGCGAGGTTCCGGTCCCCGTTGCCCTCGATGACCTATAAGCTTGAGTTTCTGCCATCCGCGCTGAAGGAATGGAACAAGCTCGGGTCCACTCTTCGCGATCAGTTCAAAAAGAAACTTGCGGAGCGACTGAAGGCACCACGCGTCCCCGGTGACGCGCTCCACAACATGACGGACCACTACAAGATCAAGCTTCGAGCGGCGGGCTACCGCCTTGTCTATCGGGTCAACGATGAGACCGTGACGGTGCTCGTCGTTGCCGTCGGCAAGCGTGAAGGATCTGAGGTTTACAGGACAGCGAAGAAGCGTTGATAGACAAACCCGACACATAGGATGTTTGAGCTTATTGGCGGCTGCGCACCGATCTCTCGCGTAGATTGGCGCATCCTCTCGAGCGCCACGGCTGACGCCGTGAGTTTCATTGAATAGTCCATCTCTGCGGCGGCCGCTTTTGGCGGCCGGTTCATGGCTCTTGTGCCGTCGGGAGGGGAGAGGGGCGCGCGGCCCCCTCTCCCCAGCAACCAGAAAATCCGGTCTCCCCATCATTCGGGCTGTCAGGCCAGAGGGCCTGCATCCCTGCATGACCGCTGACGCAGCCCTCCAGCCGTCAGCCGGCTTGCGGGTGGGAGATACCCCTCCGGATTTTCAGGTTGCCCCCCTCTCTCCCCCGCTGTTCGCCACGTGGCAGGGGCGCAGGCGCAGGCGCTTGCGCCCCAACCCAAGGAGAGACACCATGACGATCACCACCATTGCCCTGTCCAAGCTGATCCCGAGCGAGGCGAACGTCCGCCGCTTCAATTCCGAGGCCGGAATCGAGGCCCTCGCCGCCGACATTGCCGCGCATGGCCTGATCCAGAGCCTCAACGTCAAGGCCACTGCCAAAGGTAGGTTCGAAGTCCTGGCGGGTGGACGCCGGTTGCGCGCTCTCAGGCATCTTCAGAGCAAGGGCGGTTGCATTCTCGGTCAGAAGGTGACGAAGGACTACCCCGTTCCCGTTCTGCAGGGGCTTGCCGAGGGCGTCACCGAGACGGAAATCTCCCTTGCTGAAAACTTCCAGCGCTCGGCCATGCACCCCGTCGAGGAGATCGCCGCCTTCGGCAAACTCAACAAGGACGAGGGCATTTCGCCGGAGGAGATCGCAGCCCGGTTCGGCATTTCACGAATGACCGTCCGCCGCCGTCTGGTTCTTGCCGACCTCTCGCCGCGCATCCTGGAGGAACTGCGCCAGGATCACATGAGCCTGGAACAGGCGCAGGCTCTGACCATCACGCCCGATCACGACCGCCAGGAAGCCGCTTGGTTCGGAGCGCAGCACTCGTGGAACCGTGAGCCACAGCACCTGAAGCGCCGCCTGTCCGAGGAGCGTTTGCATCCGACCGACAAAATCTCGCACTTCATCCGCGAAGAATATCTTGCAGCTGCAGGAGCCGTCGAGCGTGACCTGTTCGCTACGCAGGAGCAGGTCTATCTGGTCGACAAAGATCTCGCTTACAGCCTCGCCGAGCAAAAGCTCGAGACACACCGCGAGGCTGTTACCGCAGAAGGCTGGAAGTGGATCACGGTCGCGCCGGATTTTGCCTATCAGACCAGCCACCAGTACGGCCGTGTATACGCGGAGAAAGTTGATCTGTCGGCCGAGGATCAAGCCAGGCTTGATGCGCTGAAAGCGGAGCTTGAGGCGTTATCCGCTCAGTTGGATGAGCATGGGCTTTACGGCGACGAGGATCTTGGGGACCTGACCGCCGAGCAGGCAGCCATCGTCGAAAGCTACAATAAGGTGAACAGCGCCATCGAGGTCATCCAGGACCGCGAGGACGTTTACACCGCTGAGCAGAAAGCAATCGCCGGAGCCGTCGTGACACTCAATCCAGGTGGAGACATCAGGATCGAGCGCGGCTTGATTGCTCCGCAGGATCGCATTGCCCATGAGGGCAATGCGAAAGCCGCCGAGATGGCCATGGAAGCCGATGGCGAAACGGCGTCCACCGAGGCAGAGGCTGATGTTGAGACCAACACCCTGTCGGCAGCCTTGACGGAGGATCTGACGGCGCAGCGCACCGCAGCCCTCGCCGTGGAACTTGCCATGCGCCCCGATGTGGCGATCCTCGCCACCACCTACAGCCTCGCGCTACAGCACTTCTATTCTGGCTTCTACGACACGTCGAAGCCGATCAGTGCGGTGCAGATCAAGCGCGAGACCCCGCCCCGCGCATCCGATGAGATCGCACAGACCCCGGCCATCCTCGCATTGGCGGCGCTTGAGACCGCTTGGAGGGATCGCCTCCCAAGGAAGGCTGCGGATCTGTGGGATTGGTGCGCAACCGCTGAGCCCGCAACGCTGTTCGACCTTCTGGCCGCCCTGACGGGATTGAGCCTCAATGCCACGCAGCAGCGCCATGAGAAGCGTCACACCCGCCACGAGAACGCAGACCAGATCGCCCGGGCGATCGACTTCGACATGGCGAAGTATTGGCAACCGGATACAGCCTTCTTCCGCCGCACGAGCAAAGCCTTCATGGCCGATGCGATCAAGGAAACCACGAGCGAGAGCCACCACACCGTTGCCAAGGGCCTTCTGAAGCTTGGTAAGGCTGAGGCCATCGAGTCTGCAGTAGAGGCCGTGTCCGGTCGCGGTTGGTTACCGATGCCCCTCCGGACTCCTGCAATGGCCGTTCCGGTCGATGCCCTGGAGCAGCACATGGACGAGGCCGCTTAAGCCGTCTCAGACTCGGAGCCCTTGCGCCGTCGGTTGTCTGGCGCAAGGGCCCTTTGACAAAGCGCCGAGCAGCAGGGGAGGGCAGGCCCTCCCGCGTCCACACGGCCGCCGCCGCAAGCGGCGGCCACTTTTTGCAGATCCCCAATGCTGAAAGAGGAGGTGCTGGTGCACCCTCTCTCGCCTAGTTTTGGCAGCATGGCGAGCTTAGGACCAGTGCAGATCGAGGCAGAGGCGAGGGCTATCCTGTGGCGCAGGATCGAGCACCTTGGATGGTTCCCCGGCTTGTCCGAGGAGGAGCGCGCCGAGCGGATCGCCCAGGACGTTGAGCTCTACTGGCCGACAATGGTGCATGAGGCCGCCTGCAGCCTCCTGGACAAGTTAGAGGAGAGCGACACCGCTGAATGACCTCGCTCGCAGCACCGTCATCCAGCCCTGACAGTCGGCAGCTCATCGAGCCGGGTCGTGTAGCGCGGCGAGCGCCGCTCAAACTTTGTCGCCCAGGTTCGCGCAACACCCACTGATCCCGGTTTCACAATTCCGCGCCCATAGCGTCGGTTGCAGGCATCTACAGCCGCCATGAGCCGCTTGGATCGCTCATGATCCCGCGCGTCGAGCAAGGCGAGTTGCGACCGGCCATCCGGCACCAGGTCCGCCGTCATGACCCCGGCTTTGGCATAGCGATAGCCCTCCCGCCACAAGTGTCGAGCTCCCCTGACGGCGGCTGCCGCAAGCTCCAAGCTGTCGCTTGATGCTTGCGGCAGATGCACCGTCGTCGCCGCGCTATGACGCAGATCGTCGTTGAAGCGGCTCGTGTGCATGAACACCTGCAGGTGTGTGGCCGCCATGCCGTCGCGCCGCAGCTTCTCCCCGAGCCGGTTGGCATAGTCCGCAACCGCCTCCAGCATCCGGTCAAGATCGTCGATCTTGACGGAGAATGAGCGCGTGACCGCGCAACCCTTCCTTTCTGCCGGGAGGGTTTCGAGCGCAAGACAAGAGACGCCGCGGAGCTCGTGAGCGATCCTCTCCCCGACGACCGTGAGGAGATCGCGCGCCAAGCGCGGATCGAGGTCGCGCAGATCGGCCACACTCTCGAGACCGAGACGTTGCAGCTTCGCGGCTGAGGCGGCGCCAATGCCCCATACCTCGTCGAACGGAACGCGGATCAGCCAATGATCCCGTTCCGCCTCGTCGGTCAGATCACAAACCCCGCCGAGTTCGGGGATTTGCTTGGCGATATGGTTCGCGAGCTTCGCCAGCGTCTTGGTTGGGCCGAGGCCGACGCAGGTCGGAACGCCGGTCCAGGCCCGAACGGTCGCGCGCAGATCGCGCGCCAAGTCCGGCAGGTCGCGCCGCCGCTCACCTGTCAGATCGAGAAAACTTTCATCAATCGAGTAGGTTTCGACTTCCGGCGAGAATTGCCGGTAAATCTGGTTCATGCGGGCGCTCATATCGCCATAGAGCGCATAGTTGCTTGAGAAAACGGACACCCTTTCCCGGTTGCAAAGATCGCGGATCTTGAAGAAGGGTTCCCCCATCCTGATCCCAAGCGCCTTGGCTTCCACCGTCCGAGCGACGGCGCAGCCATCATTGTTGGACAGCACAATGACGGGCCTCCCCTCTAAGCGAGGATCAAACACCCGCTCGCAGGAGCAGTAAAAGCTATTGCCGTCGATCAGGGCGAGCACCTGGCTCATGATTGGACAATCCGCACCAGGCTGCGCATGACGCCCCACACGGTCACATCGGCGAGGTCTGGCAGCTCGTAGGGCGGCAGGTCGCGGTTCTCGAAGGTCAGAAGCAGGCGGCCATGAATCCGGCTCACCCGTTTGAGCGAGGGTTCGCCGTTGACCACGGCTACCACGATAGACTCGTTGCGAGGGCGCAGGCTGCGATCGATGATGGCAATATCGCCATCATGGATCCCGGCTTCCTTCATGGAGGAGCCGGACACTCGCCATGCGAAGGTCGCAGGCGGGTTCGGCACCAGCCAGAGCGGGAAATCAAGGCCGCCGTCCAAGTAGTCGTCGGCAGGGGAGGGAAAGCCTGCGCAGAGCGCAGCCCCCATGAGAGGTATTCGAACCGTCCCGACTTCCGCAAGCACCCGAACGCTCCAAATCACATCCAGAACAGATAGGGAACACAGAAGAGTGGCTTGCGGTCAAATCGGGCCTGTGGAGCAGTGTGGACAAGGGCGCCTGGACCACATTGCGGGAGGCGCCGCCTCCCGGTTTCACAAAGCCGCCGCCGTTGTCGGCGCCGACAGTCAACGATCTATACTCCAGGGGAGGGAAGAGGGGCGCGCGGCCCCCTCTCCCCACGCAACCCGCTCCGCCCGGTTTCCCCATCGTTCGGTCTGTCAGGCCTAAGGGCCTGCCATCCCTGCACGACCGCTCTGCGGCGGCCCTCCAGGCGCGAGCGCCTTCCGGGTGGGTGATCCCCCACCGGGCTCCGGGGTTGCCCCCCTCTCCCCCCGCTGTTCGCCACGAAGGCAGGGGCGCAGGCGCTGGCGCTGCGCCCACAACAAGAGAGAGAGAGAGAGAGAGCATGAACCGGAACCTTTATCGTGATGTCACCGACCGCATTCTTGGCGAGATGGAGAAGGGCGCGCTTCCGTGGGTCAAGCCATGGAGCGGCTATACCGGCTCGCAGATGCCGCACAACGCCGCGACGGGCCGCGCGTATTCGGGCTGCAATGTCGTGCTGCTGTGGATGGCGCAAGCGGCCGGCGGTTTCGCAAGCCCCCGCTTCATGACCTTCAAGCAGGCTCAGGAGTTGGGCGGCAATGTGCGCAAGGGCGAGAAGGGCCACAAGATCGTTTACGTGAACGCCTTCGAGAAGGAGGAGGCCAGCGACACCGGCGAGACCGAGACCCGTCGCATTCCCTTCTTGAGGGAGTTTACCGTCTTCAATCTCGACCAGATCGAGAACCTGCCCGAAACCGTCACCGGCTACCAAGCGGCAGCGCAGAACCCGGAGCAACGGACCGACGTTGCCCAGGACTTCGTGAAGGCGACTCGCGCCGACGTTCGCCACGGCGAGGGCCAAGCCTATTACCGCCCGAGCGCCGATTTCGTGATGATGCCCGATTTCGGCACGTTCAAGAGCGCCGATCATTATTATGCGACTTTGTTCCATGAACTCGGTCATTGGACCGGCAGCGACAAGCGCCTTGCGCGCGACCTGCGCAACCGTTTCGGCTCCGAAGCCTACGCCGCCGAAGAGCTTGTTGCCGAACTGACGAGCGCCTTTCTTTGCGCGGAATTTGGCTTTGACGGCGATATTCGCCACGCCGGCTATATTCAGAACTGGATTGCCATACTGAAAAATGACGAGCGGGCATTCTTCACCGCCGCCAGCGCAGCACAGAAGGCCGCCGACCACTTGCGCGGCCTGGCCCTTGCCGACCTCGCGCCGCTTGCGGCGTGAGGGGAGGGCGCCTCATGAGCTTCAAGCCTCAATCCTTTGCAGCGAGGGTCCGCTATGCGGCGGACCTGATCGCCAGCGGCGCGCGGCCTTGCCGCGCCTTTGATTCATGCTTTGAGAATTACGACGGCGACGCCATAGCCGCCGCCTTGATCCGACAAGCCGCCACGAACCGGGATCTGGAGCATAATCTTGGACGGTACTTCAACCGCGCTCGAGCCGAGGAAGCCGCGGAGCAGTGGCAGCATTTGAGCGACGAGGAGCTCAAGCGCCTGGCTGCACGGCTCCGGCGCGAGGGCAGGGCGGAGGCTGAGACTAAGCCGCCCCGCAATGTGCAACTCGGTCTCTGGTGAGCCTCAAGGCCGGACCGTGCATCTTTCACAAAGGTCGGATAAGACGCCGCGAGCGCCATTCCTATCCGCGGTTTGTAAGAAAGACAGCCGAGCCGCGCGAGCCAGCGTCGGGAGGCGTTCTCTCCCGTCTCCCGACCTGTGCCGCCCAGGGGCGAGGGCAAGCCCTCAGAGTTCACACAGCCGCCGCCGATTCCGGCGGCGATGGTCTTTTGGGCTAGTTGTAGTTCGTGGGGAAGAGAGGCGCGCGGCCCTCTCTCCCCTCGCAACCCGTCTCGCCGGTCTCCCCATCCTTCAGCTTCGCTTGCAGGATCGCTCTCCGGCGGCGCTCCAGGCGCGAGCGCCTTCCGCGTGGGCGATTCCCCTCCGGCACTCAGGATTGCCCCCCTCTCTCCCCGCTGTTCGCCACGAGGCAAGGACGCAGGCGCAGGCGCTTGCGCCCGAGAATGAGAGAGAGGTTAGATCATGAATGCCATCGTTCGGCGTGACACCGTTGAAGACATTGTGACCAAGCGCACCCGCGCCATCGCGCTTTATGCCGAGGCGCACCGGGCCATTGAGATTGCAGCCGAGGCCGTCAGCCTCGCGCACGAGGCCGCGCAATCCGCCTCGCCCGGCGTCAACGCTTTCACGCATAGCCACGCCGAAGAAATCAAAGCGTTCTATACCGCCGTGCGGCTTCCCGACCGTGAGCAGTATCTCCGCACCGCCCGACGGCTGATTGATATCAATGTCTGGTCGTGGATCATCGAGCGCACCGACTTGGAGCGGCTGATGGACAAGGAAGCCAAGGACATTCTTCGGAAGCAGATGGCCTATGTCCCCGAACAGCTGGATCGCGCCGGCCAGCTCATCAACCAGGAGGAGATCGAGCGCGGCTTGCCGGAGGTCAGCGTCGAGAACATCCAGGCGACCTTGGAGCAGTTCAGCGCCGACGCCGACATGATCTTTCGGCGCGGGATCGCGAACGCCTTCGCCAAATTGGATCGCCGCTTCAAAAGCCACGACGGCTTTAAGGTCGGAAGTCGCGTCATCCTCAACAACGCTTTCAACGATAGCGGCCATTGGAGCTATTACAGCCACCACCGCGATACGTTGATCGACATCGAGCGCACGTTCGCGGTCCTAGACGGCAAGACCGTTGGCGCATCCTATGCCACGACGATCGGAGCGATTGACCTTGCCCGCTCCGGCCGATGGGGTGCGCGGCAGACGGAGGTCGATACCGAGTATTTCAAGATCCGCATTTGGATGAACGGGAACGCTCATCTGTGGTTCAAGCGGGACGACCTTGTGCGGAAGGTCAACAAGCTGCTGGCCGAGTATTACGGCGAAGTCATAGGAGACGGCCAGGGCGCCGAGGAAGACCCGTTCCAGACCATCAAGACGACGCCAGCGCGCCGGTATGGCTTTTTCCCGACACCTGACGCGGCAGGCGCCAGGCTCTTGGAGGACGTGCCGCTCCTGCGGAGGAAGGACGAGCCGCAATTGCGGATCCTTGAGCCGTCAGCCGGGACTGGCAATTTGGCGCGGCGGTGTGTCAGTGATCCAGCCGCGTTTGATAACTGGAGCGGTGGCCGCGAAAGATGGGCGCAGGAATACCGGCTTGATAATTGGGTCGATTGCGTCGAGATCCAGCCGCATCTTGCCGCCGACTTGCAGGCCGAGGGCATCTATCACCAAGTTTACAACCAGGACTTCTTGACCCTGACTCCTGACGTTACTGGCCTTTATGACCGTATCGTCATGAACCCGCCCTTTGATCGCGAGCGCGACATTGATCATGTTATGCACGCCCTCAGGTTCCTCAAGGATGACGGATGCCTCACAGCCATCATGTCGGCGGGGACCGAGTTCCGCGAGACCAGGAAGGCGACCGCCTTCCGCGCGCACATGACGAAACTGAATGTGACTTGGATCGACCTCCCGGCCAGCTCCTTTGCCTCAGTTGGCACCAACGTGAACACCATCATTGTACGGGTCTGGAAGAATGGCCGCCGCTGGTAGCGGCCAGGCGCAGCCCAAGGTGTCGAGCGGTTTACGGAAGCGCAAGGAGATTGGGATTAGGTAGACGGCAAGTTTTGAGGGCGACAGCAGCAGCGCCAAGCCAGCGGCGCGATCTGGGAGGATGAGCCACCTAGACAGAGGCGGACGGCTCCGCCCTCAAACGGAGGTCAAAGCATGTGGTTTTTACCCATTAGCTTTGCCCTGGACGCAAAAAAGACCCGGAGAAGCTGGCGAGTTTCGATCCGGGTCTTCTTTTGGCTCTAGTTCAGGAAACGGATGGCGGGCGCAAGCCCGTCATCCACTCCGGACCTCAATATAGCGCAGGCCGCGCCCTGATCCAAGACTCGTCATCCGGCTTTGGTTTCACAAGCCACCGCGCCTGGCTTCCGGCATCATGGATACTGAAGTTGCCGTCCGGAGCCTAACTCTCATAGATCCGTAGGAAGGTTTCAACCCGCTTCAACCGGGTCTCGGGAGCATAAGCTATCCTGTATCAGCCTTGACATTTTATCTATACAGAGCGATATATACGTATATATGGAGGTTTATAGATATGGCCTTCTCTGTGACAGACCCAGCGACCGATAGCGCCGTGCGGCGTCTGGCCAAGTTGAAGAACACCACCCTGACGAATGCCATCCGCGAAGCGGTCGAAAACGAGTACCAGCGCACGCGCCAGGCGGTTCCGTTGGCCGACCGTCTTCAAGCCTTGGGAGATCGTTTCGCCACCTATCCGAAGACCGGCGAAAAGGCGGACAAAGCGTTTTACGATGACCTCGGAGGCGACCTGTAAATGTTCGTCGATGCGTCGGTCGTTGTTGCGATCCTGAAGCAGGAGGAGGGATGGCGCACCTTTGCCGCTCGCTTGTCCGAGGCGAGCAAAGTCTACGTCTCGCCTTTGTCGATTTGGGAATCGGTGCTTGGTCTTGTGAAAGAGGCCAAGATTCCATTCGAGGATGCGGAGGCTCTGGTGGATGGCTTCGTTAAGGAGGTGAACGCGCAGACCATCCAGATTTCGGCCAGCATTGGGCGCGAGGCCTTGATCGCCTCCCGCCTCTATGGTCGCAACCGTCACCCGGCCGATCTCAACTTTGGCGACTGCTTTGCCTATGCCTGTGCCAAAGCCTATCGCATCCCCTTGCTCTACAAGGGCGACGACTTCGCGCAAACGGATCTGGCCTAAAGCGCGCAACATTAGGTTGATCCGGCTTGCCCTTAGCCACGTCGGATCTTGCCGCGACGGACAGTGGCGCAGGCTTTGTCGGCGGCTTGCGCTGTCGCGAAAGGCCGCCGCAAAACGCGGTTTGCGCCGCCGATCCTTCCCCCTTCCCGCACCAGCACGATTTCCCCGATCAAGTCGGGCACCAGGCGCATGACTGAGAGCCGGACTATTTCGCGGGCTGGATCGCGGCGGGTGAGGAAAATCTCGGTCACAGATCGCAGGCCTTATCGTGACGAGACCGCTTGTTTCAGAAAGGCCTCAACCGCATCATCGAGGACGACATAGGGGGAAACGTCGCGATCAAGTGCGAGCTTGCGCAGGCCCAGGAGCAAATCTGACCGAACCATCGTATCCCACCGAACACGATCCGGGACAGGTTTCGGTGCCGGTTTCTTCCTGGTTCGCGCACCAGCCCCTTTGATTGCTGCTTTAGTTGTCGTTCTGGCCATTGGCGCCTCTTGAGAGATTAGGATTCCCGTTTGGTGGAACTGTTTTGGAGGTAGGCACCTACGGCTTCCTCCAGCACATCGAAGGGTGACATTCGCCGATCAAGCGCGATCCGGCGCACGCCGAGAATGAAATCAGTCCGCATCTGGACGCCCCACTTCTCGCGCTTCTGGTCGGGCTTGGGACGCGGCGGCCGCCCCATCTTTTTTGGACCCGGTGCGGAATTTTCTTCACTAACCTGCTTTGACGATCGAGCAGGCTCTTGCGCGGCTGGGTCTGAGAGCTCTTTTGCAGACTCCGGTACCGGTTTCGGCGGCTGCGGGGCAGGGGGCTTGTCGCCAGTAATGATCTGGCCCGTGGCGGCGGCCGCTTCGCGGCCTTTCGCCAGAATTTCATCGAGGGAAAGCTCCTTCCCTCCACCAACCGCCGGATCAGGCAGCGTAAACTTTGACATGGTATGACCCCGGCTCACACCGCCTCAGCGGCGAGAACAGTTTCCTGCGTTCTCGGATCGGTTGCGCCCTTGTCGGTTTGAACCGTGACGGGCTGTTGAGGAGGCGGGCTCAAAAGGTCCAAGATCTCAGTCATCAGGCCAAAGACGTTCGCGCGAGCCTTACGCACACTTTCCGGGTCCGCGTCCAAGGTTGCGAGCATCCCCTTGTCGTTGGTGATGGCCCGGAACATGGGCCTTTGCTGCAATATGGTGCGGAAGTACGGGATCTTGTTGTCTTGGAGATACGCAACCGCGTCCTTGAAGACCTGCGTTGTCCGCGCAATGCCTTCCACCTCGTTGAGGAACACCCGCACCCCGCTGCTGCGGAAGTGGGCGGTGTATTGCACAAAGGGAAGCGCTTCTTCCAGATCAAGCTGACTGGCTCGGCTTGGCACAACCACCACATTGGCGCGCGCCGCGACAATCGCCATGACCGGGGAGAGGATACCCTGAACGTCGATGAACACAAAGCCGTCGACTGGCAGAGCCTTGAGGCGATCCGCCAGCGCCGCTTCGCCTAAGCACGAGACAACCTCAATCCGTTCCGGCAGGCGATTGGCTGCCCGGCATCGCTCGAACCATTTGACTACAGACTGTTGCGGGTCCGTGTCGAGGATCAACACGCGCTCGCCTCGGGCAGCGATTTCCCCCGCTACGAGAATGCAGCTCGTGGTCTTGCCGCTCCCGCCCTTGGAAGTCGCAAACGCAATAATCGGCACTTGTTCCATCTCTCCCACCCTCTTTCTCCGGCAGCCAAAAATCCTTCAGCCATCCGCCGACGTTTCAAAACTTTTCTACATTCCGACAGTTTGAAGGCTTTGCGCCATTACCGGCGTTCCGCCGCCGCAAAAGCTTTCCAACATTCGTGAGTTTCGCAACTTTCTGCGCCTTTGGAGGCTTCTGTGTATGCAAAATATGTGCGTAATTACAGGTGGTGAAAAGAGCAACAAATAATATAAATGTCGATGACTTATCCACTCCTCGAAGGTTTTGCGCCTTGTCGACTTTTGATGGTTCTGAAGTTTCTCGCGCTTTTGCCTCTTTCGGGGCCTCCGATCTTTTGCCGGGTTCAGAGTGTTTCATGACTTTCGAGCCCTCAAAATGTTGAGAAGGTTCAGGGGGCAAAAAATTCGTAAGGCTGCTTCTTAAATGGCAGGATAGGGAACATCGTAGTACACGATCTTCCCTGTGCCCTGACCGGGCGGGTTATTGAGGCTGCGGCAGTTGCCGGCAAGCGGCAACCGCAGCCTCTCGACGTCACAAAGGACTTCAGAATTGGCCGCAAAAGAGACGCGCAGCGACGTGATCATGGTCAGGCTCCAGCCGACCGAACGCGCGCGCTTTGCCGCCGAATGCAAAGTTCACAACGTCACCGAGAGTGAGGGCCTGCGCCGTCTGGTCCGGGCGGCGAGCGGTCTTGGCCCGACGTTCGACGGCGAGGCGAAGGCCGCGATCCAGGAGCTGTCGGCGCAGGCGCGCGCGGTGGGTGTGAACCTCAACCAGATCGCGCGAGTGATGAACCAGGGCTTGATTCCCGCTGATGCGACGTTGCGAAAGGTTCTGGAAGACATCGCAGAGACCATCGACGGTTATGACCGGCTGTTTGTTGCCATGGTGGCGCGGGCGCGGAAACTGGCGACCACCTCGCTCAAGGACGATCAGGCATGATCGGAGCGGGGGCGTTTGATGGCCTCGATTTTAGCGCGCGCAGCTTGCGCTTGCGCGCTCGCCGTCTGGCCATGGCGAATGATGCGGCGATTGCGAACGGTCTGTATGACGAGGCTTCAGCCATGTCCCCGGCCAAGCGTCAGTCTCCGGCTCAGAACCGCGGCATGCCGGCAGCGCCATCCGCCCCACGGCCCGCGAGCTATCTTCCCGCGTCCGGTTCACGGATCGTCATCACGCCAGAAGAAGAAGAGCGCCGCCGGCGTCCGGTCGCTGTCGCAGGGGCTGACATCGTCGTCGCGCGTCCGGTTCTTGCCGTGCAATCGGTAGGAGCCGCGCAGGAGGCTTACGCGGTCGAGGTCCGTTCAGTCGCAGTGAAGCGCGCCGCCCTCGCGATGGGATCACAAGCCGCCGTCGTGAAGCTCGCCAGCTATGCCAATGGCCGCGCCCGCGTGTCAGCGCTTCTAACCTATCAGAGCCATGACGGCGAGTTGGCGCTCGAGCGTCTGGACGGATCTTTTGTGCAGGGCAAGGAGGCCATTCGGGAGCTTGTGGCCCTGTGGCAGGAGGATGCCCCACCGCGTGAGCCGTCGAAGGATGTTCTCAGCTTCACCCTCACGATTAACGGCGAGGTTTCACAAGAGGAAGCCCAAGCGGCTCTTTCGAAGGCGCTTGCCGGTCATCGCTATGCCTTCCGCATCGAGGACGAGGGCGGTTTCTCCCGGCTGCATGTGGTGATGTCGGCCGCCAGCTCGCAGCGCGACGAGCGGGGCAGGGCGGTTCGGATCTTCGACAACCAGAAATCCCTCGGCGCCCTTGAGAGCCGCCTGTCGGATTCGTTCGATGGAGCGACCTTCCAGCATCAAGGGTTCCTGCATGGGGTCGAGGGCGCAACCGTTCGCCTCCTGCGCCTGTCCAGGAACAGCGACCAGACCGTTATCACCAGCCGGGGCAAGGTTCTGACAGGCGAGGACGCGGCACGGTCCGAGGCGAAGTCGTGGAAGCGGGATCTGCGATCGACCGATCAGCGCGAGGTTGCGCACATCATCTTTTCCGCCAAGCCCGGCACCGATAAAGCGGCATTCATGGACGCTGTTCGCGCCACCTTGGATCGGGAGTTCGCTGGCCGGCAGTATGTGTTCGCGCTCCATACGAACCGGCAGCACATCCACGTTCACGCCGCCGTCAGAATGCGGGACAGCCACGGCAAGAAGATGGACCCGCGCATTCAGGACCTGCAGCGTTGGCGCGAGACCCTGGCCGAGGAGGCCCGGCAGCGGAATATCCCGATGGAGGCGATGAGCCGGTTCGAGCAGGCCCATGTTCCCGGCTACAAGCTTAAGGACATCCGCCGCGTCGAGCGCGGCACGGCCTCCGAGAGCACCCGTCGTCGCGTCGAGGCGGCTCAGACGCGCGCCATTCACATTCCGACCCGCAAGGAAGGCCGCAAGCGCGCCCATGAGGTTGCGCGTGGGTGGCAGGCTGTCGCGATTGCCCGGGCCTCTGGTCCCGAGCCGTCCCCGGCTCCCGATACAATCCGGCTTTATCGTGCCGAGCGGCCGGCCGCGCCTGCATCGAGCGCGCCCTTGTTTGCCCGCGACCGCGCCACCGCCGAGACTTTGGCGGCGTCGTTCAAGGGTATTGTGTCATACGTTGACGTGCCCCGGTCGCGCCTGTCTGAAGTCAAGCCATCCCGCACGAATCCCGAGGCTTATGTCACGGTCAGCCGCGACTTGGCGGCACGGCAGCAGCCATTGATGGCGGCACCGGAGCGGAAGGTATTGGAGATTCAAGAACGCACCCGCACGGCCATTGAGCGCACCGAGCAGCCATCCGAACCCCAATCCGAACACAAAGGAAAGCCCGCCATGCCAAGGATCGAACGGATGGAGAGCGCCCTTGCCTCCATCAAGGTCAATATCGGCGCGATCATCGAGGCTGCCCCCGAGCAGTCACGCCCGGCCTTGGAGGAGGCTGCCGAGGTCGCCATGACGGACCTTGAGAACGCCGTGGCCGAGAAGCGCAAGCAGGCTGACAGCCGCCGCCCTGACATCGAGGGCGACCGGTATGTTGAGCCGAGGCCGAACAGCATCGAGGGCTTCCGCTCGAAGGCCAGGGGATCGGACGTTCACTATTTCCGTGAGACGCCGATGGGCGAGAAGCTGGCCTTTGTCGATAACGGCAAGCAGGTAAAGATCCACGACTGGCAGGACCGTGAGACGGTTCGTGCGGCCCTGCACCTGTCGTCCGAGAAGTGGGATGGTCTGACGATCAAGGGCAATGACGCGTACCAGAGCATGGTTGTGAGCCTTGCCGCCGAGTACGGCTTCAAGATCGCAAACCCCGAACTGCAAGAGCGGATCGCCGCCGAGCGGCAGCGCCTTGGCAAAACGCAGCCGTTGAAGGAAACCACAGAGGTGCGCGAGGCTGCATCGATGGCGAAGATGGAGCTAGCCCAGCCTGTCCAAAAGCCGTCCTCGAGCGCAGCACCAGAGGCGAAGACCGAAGCCGCAGGCAAGCCGGAAGTGCCTGCGCCCAAGTCTAGCCCGAGCGCCAAGGCTGAGAAAGTCAGTGCCGAGCGGCCGCCGATGGTCGGTGTCCTGGTAGCGATCGGGGAGGGCCGCTACAAGGACGATCCGAGGAACGGCGTTTCCCCATACGTCGATATTCGGACAGCGTCCGGCGTGCATCGGATCTGGAGCGTTCAGGTTGCCAAGGCTGTGAAAGCTGCCGATGCTCATCCGGGCGATACTGTGAAGGCGCAGTATCTCGGCAAGGAGCAGGTGACGAAGCCGGTTCCCGTGACGGACGAGAAGACCGGCGAGGTCACTCACCGCGAGCAGCAGCCCGTTGAGCGCGGCGTATGGCGGACGGAGGTTGTGCGTCAGGTGCAGAAGGAGCAGCCAGTGAGCCCGCAGGTAAAATCCGCTGAAGCCGAGAGCCGCAAGGAACAGGATCGCGCCGAGGATCAGCAGCGGCGTGAGACGGAGCGCCGCAAGACCCATAAGCCCCGTAATCGTCACTAAGGTGCAGAGGTTCTGTTATGTCGCGCACTGTCCTTGACTATGAACGGATGTCAGAAGGATCTACGGAGATCTTCGACGCCTTGACGGGGAGGGTTATTGTTCGCCTCCCGGCCGTCCTATCGTTCATGGCCGCTCCGCTTTGGCACCTGTGGCACACCACGTCTTCGCTTAGGCGTCGGGTGACAGCGTATCGCGAGATCACCCATGTTTGACGCCCTCTAAAGGGCGGTTGGCGGTCTCATGATCGCGTCGCTTCTCTTGCTGGCCGCGCTGTGGGTGCAGATCCGCCGCGACCTCAAGTCGAGCTATTTCCGAGGCATTGCATCCGCCCTAGCATTGCCGGTGCCGCCGGTACGGGCGATATAGCCGGCATGAATCCAGGGGCCGGCCGGGATGTCGTCAATGTTCGCCCAGGAACGTGAGCATCCACCTCCCAGATTCGAGAAGTGACAGAAAGGGCAATCTCTTCGCTTCTAGGTTCGCGCCTTCAGTTGGGCCATGGCCGGGCAAAAGCGGTGTCTCTCCAAGAACACAGTCTGCTCGGATGAGTTCGGCTCATTAAGATATGTGAATGCCAGAGCGTTGCGCAGCCGCCTAACCGTCCAGTTGTGGGCTCCTGAAGTGCTTAACTGGCACGGCACGAGCTATTACTGGGGGCAACAATGCGCATTTCTCTACTCGCGATTATCGCGGGCAGCCTTTCGTTGGGCGCCTGCGCCACGGTTACGCGTGGCACGACTGAACAGATCACTTTCGACTCTGAGCCGCCATCGGCCATGCGGACTTCGACCGGCCTGACCTGCCCGACGACTCCTTGCACCTTGCAGGTCGATCGGAAGGCGGAATTCGTCGCTACGTTCTCCAAAGACGGCTACGAAAGTCAGGACATCATGGTTCAGACGCGCATTGCCGGCAGTGGCGCGGCAGGATTTGCCGGCAACGTCCTGATCGGCGGCCTTGTCGGAATGGGCGTCGATGCCGCAACTGGCGCCACGCTTGAGCACTTTCCGAACCCTGTGAACGCGAGCCTGGCTCCGCTCGCCGTCTCGTCGAAGTACCGCGGGCGCAAACGCTCGGCTCCCCGTGGACCGGTGAAGGAAGCTGTCCCGCCGACCTCGTGATTTTCAGACGGACGAATGCACAACCCCGGCCTTGGCCGGGGTTTTTGTATGTCTGCCGTCATTCCCCTTTTACCGTCGTGCTGCACCCACTGCGCTCACCGGCCGGCAACCCTTAGAGACGGCCGCACGAGGCGCCTCTACCTCTTCATGCCACTCCCGCAGCGGCTCATATCGGCGATAATCGGGGGCGGGATATGACGATGATAGGCAGTGAAGAACCGGCTACCGATCATTTTGGCCGTTGCTGGGTGGGCTATGGGCGGGTTTTTCTTTCTGGAAAGCCGCTCGGGAGCTGCGGCTCAGGCTGAGGTTGCGCGCTTGACTCAGGCGGTCCAAACGGCCGAGGCGAAGCGCGACGCACTCGCGGAAGAATTGGGGCGTTTCAAGGAGGCGCATCAGGATCTGAAGCATGTCGAAAGGCGGATCGCCTCCACATCTGAAGAACTGAGGCATCTTGAGTATCTTCGAGCTCGCGTCAGCGGCGAGATCGACGTAATACGCCCTTAGTCCCACGGTCGAAGATATCTATTTTCAGCTACCGAATGTTTACGTTGCCTGTCCATTATCATCGGGCCGGGCGCGTTGCGTATCAGCCCGAACCGATGCGGAGCCCTTACTGCGGATTTCGCTGATCGTGAGCAGCCGTTTCACGCGATGGTGAGCGCTCATTTCGTGGGATCGTGAGCAAGCATTTCACGCGATCATGAGCGGTCGCGTCGACCGATGGGGTGATGGAGTC
>Ga0182745_1000175_pt1 | contig 84614 bp, 61 predicted proteins | sample eDN3rd30CKraftBY_FD_128523 | JGI IMG/M metagenome (GOLD analysis project Ga0182745, IMG submission 128523) | Enriched backyard soil microbial communities from Emeryville, California, USA - eDNA 3rd pass 30_C Kraft BY (version 2) (version 2) | ecosystem: Environmental > Terrestrial > Soil >...
AAGCCGAAGCTGCATAACACAGCTCTACCGAAATCTTTCTTTCCGGGAACTGTCCATGAGTACGAAGAACCCCGCCACACCTCCCATTATCATCGTCAAAAAAGTGGTTGCCTCCGGTCATCACGGGGGAGCCTGGAAGGTCGCCTACGCCGACTTTGTCACCGCCATGATGGCGCTATTTATTGTGCTTTGGCTGATGAATGCCAGCCCGGAAATCCAGAAGGCCGTGTCCATGTATTTCACAGATCCTAAGGGCTTCCAGAACATGGATGGCAGCGGCAAAGTGGGTGGAGAGTTTGATAAGTCTCTCACCTTGCGCAAAGAGGACATGCCGGATCTGAAGGATAAATTGGACCGGACCTTGAAGGCGATGCCCGAACTGGGCAAGTTGAAAGAGCAGGTTGAAATGACCGTCACCGGAGAAGGGCTTCGGATTGAACTGGTCGAATCAGAAGGCAATAGCTTCTTCGCCTCCGGGGACCGCGAGCTTACAGAATCCGCGCAGATGGTGGTGTCGGCGTTGGCGAGGGAAATCGGGCAAATCGACAATCCCATCGTTCTGGAAGGCCACACCGATGCCCGTCCTTTTTCCAACAAAGGATATTACACCAACTGGGACCTCTCTACAGACCGCGCTAACTTTGCCCGCCGCTTCATGGAACAGCACGGCATCCGTCCCAATCAGGTAGTGCAGCTACGCGGCTATGCAGACCGTCAGTTGCGCCGGCCAGAGAATCCTACTGATTTCTCCAACCGGCGAGTCTCCATCATTGTTGGGTTCCTGGAGCCCCCTCCGGAAAGCAAAGCAGGCGCGGGGCATCCGCATGAGGCAAGCCCCGGTGACGGCAAGGGCGACGTACACGCCAAACAGTCGGGTTCTTCCGCCCACACGGAAACTGAGTCACCACCGAAAGCTGCCAAGCAATAGTCCCCCTGCGGAGGCCGCTTGTGTTGCCGCGCGGTACGCGCCGAATCATAACGGCGCACTCATCCATCTACCTCTCAGCGACGGCGTTCCTCCTGCGCCAATTCAGGATTCGCCAATTCAGGATTCGCCAGTGAGGCAAGATGCGTCCATGACACAAGGTCCGTCGTTCCGGAGGTCTGATCCGCATGATGTCTGCCGCTGAGAGCGTACTCGGAATCAATTCGCCTCCACGCTTTCGTCAACACGAACGTCGCTTCCTTCGTGCGGGCCGCTGGTTGCTCTGGCTCACCATTGTGCTGGCGGCTCTTGGTCTATTTGGCGAAGGGCTGCTGAGTCACGCCGATACAAGCAACGCCGATGCTTCCCTGCATCTGCGTTACGAACGTTTTCTACGTCGTGGCTTGGAAACCCGCCTGAACCTGCAATTGCGCTCTCCTCTGGATCCAAGGCAGCCCTTCACTCTATGGATTGATCGAGCCTCCTTTGACCGTATGCAGTCCTTACGCATTACGCCGCATCCCCTGGCTATGTCGCTTACGGAAGATCGAGTGTTTCTCGAATTGGAAGAGCCTGCCAGCGATGACGCGCGCCATGTCGCGATCGACTTTCAGGCTGAGGAATCCGGCCCGGCTACGCTGAGCCTCGGCCTGAAAGGCGATGCTGGCGTCACCGTCACGCAGTTTGTCTTTTTTTAGCTGCTGACGTTTTTTGACAAGGAGCCCTTCAAATGGAATCCGTCCTTCGTGCAGTCATTGCCTATTTGTTCCTGATGGTCGTGCTCCGCATTGCGGGTAAGCGCACTCTTGGTGAGGTTACCACTTTCGACTTTGTACTGATGTTGGCTATTGGTGAAGCAACGCAGAGCATGTTGCTTGGGCAAGATCCGTCCGTCACCAATAGCGTCATCGTCATCGTCACGCTGGTGATGATCGACCACGGCTTTGCATCGCTAAAGCGAAAATGGCCGCGTGTTGATCGCGCCCTGGAAAGCCTTCCCGTTGTGCTTGTGGTGGACGGTGTGCCGTTGTTGGATCGCATGAAACACGAACAGGTAGATCTGCAGGATCTGCTGGCGATTGCCCGCAGCAAACACGGCATCATCAGCATCAAACAGATTCGCTATGCCGTCCTGGAATGTGGGGGCGATATTTCTATCGTCCCCAGAACGACCTCATAGCCATTTTTGCCCGGGATTGCTGGTTTAATGTAGTTACTTATTCCTTTGATAGGATGCGCAGCCGCCGTGGAGCAATCAAATTGTAACTACTGACAATTAGCGATTCCACCTCGGGCCAGGGTGTTTTGCTGTTCAAGCGCAAGCATACCCATCCATGTCTGCCAATATAGGGCGCCTGAAAAAATCGCTCATCGCGCAGGAAAAGGTCCAGATTTTCCTTGCCGATTTTCACGGCCACCACGTTGTCCGTTGCATGCGTGGAAAGGCAACAGAACATCTTACCCAGCACGCGAAACCATGGGTCGCCAAACGGGCTGGCCTCATCCGTTTCCGGTAAACTCAATGCGCGTTTGCGAATCCGGTCTTGCATGGTCCCACTGCTCGCCATTTTTTTCATCCTTCTGACAAGTTCTAAACCCGGAAATCTCCCCTATTTGGGGAAATTTCCGAAATTTGACCACCGTGCGCTAGGCCCCTCAGATATCACGTCGCACATAGTCCCGGGAAACGAAGCGTGTTGCTTTTGTGTCCCATTAGCGAGGACGCGGATCACCATATGTTTATACCGAGATAACCGCCGTTTTTTGCCCTTATCATATGGATAAAACATTTGAAACAAGGCAAAGCGGCGCCTCTGTTAAGCTAATTAATGTAGGGGTCGAACGGCCCTGATCTGGCCTCACTTTATTATGAGCAAGAAAAAGACCGACGTTCCCGTTTCCGCTGCGGCCGCCGAAGCGCCCAAAGCTACCAGCACGGTGAAGAAAACGAGTACGGCAAAGCCGAAAGCAACGCCCGAAAAGGCTGCTGTGAAGACCGCAACCAAGAAGGCGCCCGCAAAGAAGGCTGCTATCCCTCCTTCTGCGGTTGTCGATGTGCCGCCGGCTCCGCTGACGCCTACCAAGAAGGCGTTCAAAGCTCCCAAGCCGGAGCCCGTCGTGGACGTGCCCATTCCCGTGGCTTCCAACGCTCCTTCCTACGAAGAAATTGCGCAGCTTGCCTATTCCTATGCGGAAGCGCGCAGCTTTGTTGGCGGATCTTCCGACGAAGATTGGTTCCGCGCCGAAGCTGAGTTGCGGCGGATTCGCGGACTCTAGGCCCGCTGAATCCCCGGTTTGTGTTACCTATGCGATTCGTGGAGGGCTGAGGGATCGAAGTGCGTTTACTCGCGCATGCAGCTCCGGACGCAGCCCTTCCTTTTCTTTTTCCGCCTTATCGATTCCTAGAATCGCGAAGCGCAGACTCGTATCCAGCAAGTGCCAGATGGCGTCATAGCTTCCAACGGTTCGTCCATCCCCGGGGGCTACTGCGGCCGATGCGCCATCTGTAACCAGCATGTCGGTCCCGCCGACTGCCTGGGTAACCTGCTGAGCGTGTTTTCGTGTCGATGCCAACTGCATCTTTACCTCAGCGCACCATTCCGCATGCCGTAGCAGTTTATGCAGTTGTTCCCCTTCGGCGCTGGCGCTTCCCTGCATCTGCGGCATGGCATCGATTTCTCGCGAGGCGCGGTGCGCGATTTGCGCCCAATCGCATCCTGCCGCATGTAGTTCCCCTTGCCGTTCCGCCCGCAGCGCCCATTGTGCTGCCTGCGCCAGCAACTGCAGAGACTGCTGGTAACTGCTTTCGGCCTCATTTTCTCCCTCGGTATCCAGGTTTCCTGCAAACCGCGCTGGCGCCAACGCTTCAATCCGGTTCTCCAGCACTTGCTCTGATCGGAAATTGACGAAATGTAGCCCTGCCTGCAGGTTGGCCTCCAGCGCCTTACGCGGCAGAAAACCGATCAACTCACTCCCGACAACCTCTACGTCCTTCCGTTCCGCCTCCCTGCGAATCACATCGAAGACGGGCTGCATGGGAGTTTCCTCAAAATCCAATAGATTCATGGATACCTGAGTCATGTGCCGACTCGGCAACGCCAGGCCCAGCGCCTTGACGAAAGGGAATCCGCCGGATGACTGCCGCACCAGCGCTGCAATCGATTTCGCGATTTCCAAGTCTTCGGTTTGTAGCAGTACATTCCAGGCAATCAAGAACTTCCGCGCTCCCACGGCCGTCGCTCCGGCTGTCGGATGTAGACCCGGACCACCAATGTCGGGCTGCCGTTCAGCCCTGAGGAGGCTTTCCTTCGCGAGGCCTTCGAATCCACCTCTCCGTACGTCTGCGAGATTCCGGTTCTGCGGCCGTCGGGCGGCTGCTTCATAGAGGTAGCAGGGAATCCGGCACTGCTCCCAAATCGCCTGCGCGGCTTGTTCGGCTAGCGCTGCGCATTCCGCCAGTGTGATGTTCTGCACAGGGATAAATGGCAAGACATCCAGCGCGCCAATCCGCGGGTGCACACCCTGGTGCAAGTTCAGGTCGATACGCGCCAGCGCCACGCGTGCCGCCGCTACCGCCGCCTGCACCACAGCCTGCGGACTTCCCACGTAAGTGATCACGGCGCGGTTGTGGTCACCGTCTTGTTCCTGGCCCAGCAGTAGAATTCCAGAAACTTTGCGGATGGCATCCGCGATCTCCTGCACGGTATCCGCGCTTCGGCCTTCTGAAAAATTGGGAACGCACTCAACAATCTGACGGACCATCTTCTGATTATCGCCACCCGGCTCACCGTTCATCCTCACTGACAAAAAAATCATCTGGCGAAGTGGTTGCCGACCCAGTCAAACCATGGATAGATAAACTATAGATAGAAGCAAAGCGCTAGACAGGCCATCCCGTCTCCATGATGACGGTCCAGGGTGATCGTCACCATCCTTGTCCAAAATCTCTTGGTTCCCGAACAAAACGCTTTGCATCCAACTAAGTTGGACGCCACGTCATGCTGCACGCGGAGTTGATTCTCGAGCTTTCCAAGGCCGCGAATGCGCACCTCGATATCGATGGTGTCCTGGCGGCGCTCTGCCGTGGTCTTTGTCCGGAAGTGGGGTTTGAGGCGCTTACCGTCTTGGCCTGCCGTGGTTCCCGCATTCGGCTTCACGCTCTTCACGTGTCGGCAAACCCGCGGCATCCCGGGGAATCTCTTCCTGCCTATGTAGATCGCAATCGGGCCTTGCGTGGTTTGCCCCCGCTGGGGGGATCGGTCATCCCCGATATGCCCCTTGATTGGAGCGCGCTCAGCCTACTGAAAGGCGCCGGGGATTACTACGTCTGCGAAGACCTTTCGCGTCCCGCTCGCTTCCAGCAGGAAGAAATGCTCATCACCCATGGCTTCCGCAGCTACATCATGCTGCCTCTGGTGAAGTCGGGCGCTGTCATCGGCGCCATCATGTTGTTTAACTACACGCCACGCCGCAAGTGTGAAGGTGAACTCGCGGTGCTCCAGGGCGCTTGTGACATCATTTCCATCGCTGTCGCCAATGCCTTGGCCTACGAAGAAATTGCCGCGCTGAAAGAGCAGTTACAGAACGAGAACCGCTTGCTGCAGGACGAAATCGACCATCGCTGGATGTTTGAGGAGATTGTCGGCTCCTCCCCGCCGCTGCGTATTGTGCTGGATGCCTTGGCCCAGGTATCTCCTACCGATACCACCGTCCTCATTACGGGCGAGACCGGCACCGGAAAAGAGCTGATTGCGCGCGCCATCCACCGCCGCTCCCAACGCGCCCATCGCGCGATGGTCAGCGTGAATTGCGCCAGCCTTGCGCCGGATCTGATTGCCAGCGAACTCTTCGGCCATGAGAAGGGGGCCTTTACCGGAGCACTTTCGCGCCGTATTGGCCGCTTTGAAAGTGCCCACCGAGGCAGTATCTTTCTGGATGAAATCGGCGAACTCAGCCCGGAACTTCAGGCCGGCTTGCTGCGTGTCCTGCAGGAACGCTCCTTCGAACGTGTCGGTGGCTCCGAGACCATTGAGACGGACGCGCGCATCATCGCCGCCACGAATCGCGACCTGGAAGCAGAGGTCGAACATGGTCGCTTCCGCCGCGACCTCTTCTATCGTCTGAATGTCTTCCCCATTCACGCTCCGCCCTTACGCAGCCGTATTGAAGACATTCCTGTGCTTGCCGACTATTTCGTCGGACGTTTCGCCCGACGCACCAGCAAACGTATTGATCGCATCAGCCGCGATGCCCTGGACGCGTTGATGTCTTATTCCTGGCCCGGCAACATCCGCGAATTGCAGAATGTGCTGGAACGCGCAGTCATCCTTACGACCGGGGATACCTTACTGCTGCAGGCTCTGGGCGGCGTGTTTCAACCGCGGCCCGCCAACGGTGTTCCCCGGCCTGCTGCTTCGCAAGTGGTCGTCGCAGATGCTCCGTTTCTTGCGTCCATCTCGCCCGTGCCGGTGACCTCGCCAACTGGCAATGGGGATGCCACGAATTCTCAGGTGAACCCGTGCTCTGACCACGAACGCATTCAGTTGGAAAACGCGCTTCGTCGCTGTCGTGGGCGTGTGGCTGGCGATAAGGGAGCGGCCAAGCTGCTAGGCGTTCCTCCCTCCACGCTGGAATCTCGCATTCGCGTGCTGGGCATCGATAAACGCCAGTTCCGCTACGTTTCCTAGCCTCTTTTCCCCATTGCGCGCGTTTGGCAACGCAGATGCACTACTCCTTGCTGAGGATACCCCCCACAGTGTTGCGCATCGACGTCTCTACCGAGAACAGCCAAGAAGCCATCATTAGCTTGTCCGGGAATTTCACCGGCGAATATATCCGTTGTGTCGAAGCTGCCATCGCTGACGTTCCTCAGAAAAACCAGTCCATCTTGCTGAATTTAAAACATGTCGGCGTAGTTGACCGTGAGTCCATGTCCTTCCTTCGCTCCCTGGGCGATCGGGATATCCGGCTTACGCAATGTCCCGCCTACGTCCTTCGGTGGATGGATCAGGATTGTCGGAACTGTTCGTGATTCTCACGAATTTTCTTATGAAAATTCCGCGAAAGTCGTTTATTTCGCGAATGTCGTGAAAATCGCATGTCCTCGTACCTTGTGATTTGTGACCATGAGCAGTTGCTCAAAGGATGTCCCCTCAATGAAGCAAGCATTGCTAGCATTTCGCTTATTTTTGCTCGTGTGCGGTGTCGCGCTGGCGATTCTCCTAACCAGTTGCGGTTCCAGCGGCCAGGCAGCTACCCCGGGCGCTATGCCGCCACCGGCCGTTTCCACCGTCACTCTGGGCGTTCAGGATGCGTCGGTCATTCGGGAGTACGCCGCCCAGACCTTTGCCCGAAACATGGTGGAAGTCCGTGCCCGGGTGGATGGCTACCTCGAAAGCCGTCCCTTTGAAGTCGGGTCGGACGTGCGCAAAGGCCAGCCGCTGTATGTGCTGGATCTTCGGCCCTATGACGCTGCCGTGAAGAAAGCTCGCGCAGAGGTTGTCGAAAGCCGCGCAAACGCCGAATTTGCCACCAAGCAGGTCTCCCTGCTGCAAGCAGAAGCTAATCTGGCGCAGGCCAAAGCCAATCTGTTGAAGGCGCAACAGGATGTGAAGCGCCTTACCCCGCTCGTGGCCGAAGATGCGGCTTCCAGACAGGATCTCGATAACGCGCAGGCTGCGCTTGAAGCCAATCTGGCCAATGTGAAGGCGCAGGAAGCTGCCGTGGAACAGGCTCGCCTGAACACCACAGCTCAAATCCAGACCGCCGAAGCCCAGGTGCAGGCCAACGAGGCCGCGCTGCGCACTGCTGAACTGAATCTGGAATACGCCACCATCCGCGCCCCCATTGATGGACGCGTCGGCGATAGCACGGTGCAGGTCGGTGGGCTTGTCAGCGCCACCGGGCAAACCGCGCTTACCACCATCATGCCTTTGGATGTGATTTGGGTGCGCTTCCAGTTGAGCGAAACGGAGTATCTGGAATACGAAAAGCGTCGCACCAATTCTCCCACCCAGAGCATTCCCTTGACGCTGGTGCTTGCCAATGGACAGATTCATCCGCATCCCGGTCGCATCCAGAACGCGAACAATCAGATCGATCCCCGAACCGGCACCCTCGAATTGCAGGCCACGTTCCCCAACCCGGGACACCGTCTGCTTCCCGGTCAGTTCGGACGTATCCGCATGGCCATCGAAACGCGTTCCAACGCCCTGCTCATTCCCCAGATTGCCGTTACCGATCGGCAGGGTGAGCAGACGGTCTACACCATCGGTGAAGACAACAAAGCACAGCTTCGCAACATCGTCGCGAAAGAGCGCATTGGCAACAGCTTCCTGGTTAGCCAGGGTCTGAAACCCGGTGACCGCCTGGTTGTCGAAGGCATCCAGAAGGTGCGTCCCGGCGCCCCTGTCACCCCCAGCCCCTACACGCCGAACCCTGCGGATGCGCAAGAGCTTGCCAAGCCCGATGCCAGCAGCGGGGCCGCTGCCGGAAAACAGGGGGCCGAATAACACATGGCACGTTTCTTTATTGACCATCCGGTCTTCGCCATCGTCATTTCGGTGGTTATCGTTATCCTCGGCGCGGTTGCCATCCCCAACCTGCCGGTCGCTACCTATCCTGAGGTTGTTCCCCCCGTTGTGCAGATTGTGGCCAACTACCAGGGCGGCAATGCGCAGGATTTGGAAAAGACCGTGGCGCAGCCCATCGAACAACAGCTTGTTGGCCTCGATGGCATGCTCTACTTCTTCTCTCGCAGCGCCAACAACGGCGCCTTGACCATCGACGTCACCTTTGAACTGGGTACGGATATCGACATTGCCACGGTGCAGACACAGAACAAGGTGAACCTGGCCTTGCCCCTGTTGCCACCCGAAGTGCAACGCGTCGGTGTCACGGTGAATAAAGTGTCTTCGGCCTTCCTTTTCGCCATCGCCTTGACGGCTGACGAAGGGCGCTATGACACCACCTACCTGGCCAACTACGCCACCATCAACCTCATTGATCGCATTGGCAGCATCCCCGGTGTAGGTTCCACTCGTATTGCCGCTGCTCGTGACTACAGCATGCGGCTCTGGGTAAACCCTGACCGCATGGCAACGTTGGGCCTGACGGCAACCGATGTCGCGAATGCCGTGCAGTCGCAGAACCGCCAGAATCCCTCTGGCACGCTGGGTCAGTCTCCAGCCCCCACCGGCACCGCGTTCCAATACCCGGTTACGGCCAGTGGCCGGCTGCTGAATGAAGATCAGTTCAGCGATATCATCTTGCGCGCTGGCGCCGATGGTTCCATGCTGCGATTGAAAGACATTGCGAATGTCGAGTTGGGTTCACAGACCTACAGCGGATTCAACTACCTGAGTCAGCAACCGGCCGCCGTTATCATTGCTTACCTGCAACCCGGCGCCAATGCTGTGGAAACTGCAGATCGTGTTCGTACCTATCTGGACGAAGCTGCTGGCAACTTCCCGGAAGGCATCCGTTATCGCATCAGTTACGATGCGACAAAGTTTGTCCGTTCCGCCATCAGCGACGTGGTCACCACGCTTTTTGAAGCCGTGGTCCTCGTGCTCTTCGTTACGTTCATCTTCTTGCAGAACTGGCGAGCCACACTCATCCCGTTGCTGGCGGTGCCGGTTTCCATCGTGGGTACCTTCGCGTTGTTCCCGGTGCTTGGCTTCACCATCAACATGACCAGCATGTTTGGTCTTGTGCTAGCCATCGGTATCGTTGTCGATGACGCCATCGTCGTCACGGAGGCCGTGCAGTACAACATCGATCAGGGCATGAGCCCTCGTGAGGCCACCATCAAGGCCATGAGCGAGGTGTCCGGACCCGTAGTCGCCATTGCCCTTGTGCTGAGCGCGGTGTTTATCCCCGTGGCTTTCATCGGCGGCATCAGCGGTCAGATCTACCAGCAGTTCGCGCTCACCATCGCGACCTCTGTGTTGATTTCCGCAGTTTGCGCACTGACGCTTAGCCCGGCGCTCTGCGCCATGATTCTGCGTCCCCACGATCATGGGAACAAGCATGGCTTCATCGGTGGTTTCTTCGACCGCTTTAACCGGGGCTTCGATTGGACGACCCATAAATATCTGGGCAGCGTGCGCTTCATGATCCGTCGCAGCGCGCTGTCTTTGGTTGGCTTGGCGGCCTTCGCCTTCCTGGCTGGAGGCTTGTTCAAAATTCTTCCTGGCGGCTTCCTTCCGGACGAAGACCAGGGCGTTATCTTCTCTGTGGTAAGGCTGCCCGATGGAGCCAGCCTGGAACGCACAGAGGCTGTGACGAACAAGCTGCAGGAATCTTTGCTCAAGATCAAAGGCGTCGAAGCCATCACGGTCATCGGCGGTATGGATCTCACCACGCAAACGCAGAATTCCAACGTGGCCTCGGTCATTTTGGCCTTAACGCCGTGGGATGAACGCCATGCCAAAGAACTTCAGTTCGAATCCATTCTGGGTCAGGTGAATGGCATCATGTTCCAGACCAAAGAGGCCTTTGCCTTCGCATTTGGCTTGCCTCCCATTCTCGGTCTCGGCACCTCGGGTGGTTTCGAATTCATGTTGCAGGATCGGTCTGACGGAGAGGTGGCAGAACTTGCCGCGGTAGCCAATGAAATTGCCGCTGCCGCCATGCAGGATCCTTCCATCGCCAACGTAGCCAACTCCCTGCAGGTGGCCACGCCCGGCTATGGTGTCGATCTGGATATCGAAAAGGCGCAGTCGATGGGCATTCCCACCACGGATGTTTATAACGCACTGCAGACATTCCTGGGTGGTCTCTACATCAATGACTTCAACCGCTTCGGCAGAACCTGGCGTGTGTATATGCAAGCGGATGCGCCTTACCGCACCAAACCGGAGGACGTAAACCGCTTCTTCGTGCGCACCAATACGGGGGCGATGGCGCCCTTGTCTACGTTGGTTTCGCTGCATCCAACCACGGCGCCGGATGTGATCTATCGTTACAACCGCTACCGCACGGCGAAACTGCTTGGCCAATATACGCCTGGCTTCAGTTCGGGGCAGGGCATCGCGGCGATGGAACGCATTGCGAAAGAGAAGTTGCCAGCAGGTTATGGCTACGAATGGACGGGTACGGTCTTCCAGCAGAAATTGACGGAAGGAAAAGAAGGCATCATCTTCGGCTTCGCTGCCGTGCTGGTGTTCTTGTTCCTTGCAGCTCAGTATGAAAGCTGGATCATTCCTCTCGCCGTCGTATTGGCCATTCCACTGGGTCTATTCGGGGCCTTGGCCGGTATCTTCCTACGTAGCTATGCGTATGACGTTTATACGCAGATCGGCATCGTCACACTCATCGGCTTGGCGTCGAAAAACGCCATTCTTATCGTGGAGTTTGCGCTCATCAAATACCAGGAAGGCATGTCCATTGTGGATTCTGCCATTGAAGCGGCGAAGCTTCGCCTTCGCCCCATCATCATGACCTCCTTCGCGTTCATCCTGGGCGTTGTGCCTTTGCTGATCGCACAAGGCGCTGGTGGTGGCGCCCGTCGTGCTCTCGGCACAACCGTGTTTTCGGGCATGTTGGCGGCTACCATTCTTGGCATTTTCTTTGTTCCCGTGCTCTCGGTGGTCATGCAACGCATTGCCCATTGGCGCACAGGGGAACACCCGCAGGTTACTGGTGGCCCTGCGGAGGAGGTGAAAGCATGAAACCGATTATTCTAACCGTTGCCTTGTCCGCTTCGTTGCTGACTGGATGCGCTGTCGGTCCCAATTACAAACGTCCGGTTGTGGATGCGCCTACCGTGCACCGCAATCCGGAAGGTGACGAGACTGCGGCGGCTTCCAATTCCCTGGCGGAAAAGCCGTGGAAGGAAGTCTTCAACGATCCGGTCATGCACCAGTTGGTGGAAACGGCGCTTACCGATAACTTTGACCTGCGCATCGCCACGGAACGCATCGCGCAGGCGCGGGCACAGTATGGGATATCCACGTCCCGTCTGTATCCCACCGTTGATGGTCAGTTGAAGTTCACCAGCCAGCGTGGCTCTTCGGCGGGCTCTATCATCTTTGTGCCCAAGGGAACGAACCTGGATGTCAGCTACACCGATGGCGGTGGTCTGCTGAATTGGGAACTGGATCTGTGGGGACGCTTGCGCCGTCTGCGGGAAAGCGCCCGTGCACAGTATCTGGCTACCGAAGAGGCGCGCCATGCGGTGCAGACTTCTATCGTTGCGGATGTGTCTTTTGCCTACCTGCAGTTGCGTGAACTGGACCTGGAGCTGGAGATTGCGGAAAAGACCCGCAAGATTGCAGAAGACGGTCTACGTCTTACCCAACTGCGCCGCGGTAGTGGCGTAGCAACTGGGCTGGATGTGCGCCAAGCAGAAACCCTGCTCTATACGGCGACTTCGCAGCTCGCGGAAACCCGCCGTGCTATCGAACAACAGGAAAACGCAATCCGTTTCCTGCTCGGTGGCAGCCCGGGTTCCGTGGAACGCGGCAAACCTCTGGGTGAGATCGTTGTTCCGGACGCGATTCCTGCCGACATCCCGTCTGCTCTGCTGGATCGCCGCCCAGACATCCGTCAGGCCGAGCAGCAACTGGTCTCTGCCAATGCACAGATCGGTGCCGCCAAGGCACAGTATTTCCCGAAGATCTCACTCACCAGTGCGGTCGGTGGGCAAAGCCGCGCCTTGTCTGACCTGTTCACCGGTCCGGCTCGCCTGTGGAGCTTCTCTCCCGGCGTCACCGTGCCGATCTTCAATGCGGGGCGTATCCGCAATGATGTCCGTTACACCGAGGCCATGCAACGTGAAGCAGAGATCAACTACCAGAAGACCATTCAGACGGCCTTCCGGGAGGTTTCCGATTCCCTGATTGCCTATACCCACTTGCAGGAACAACGCGAGCAACAACAACTGCTCGTGACCTCGTTGCGCGAAAGTGCACGGCTTTCCAACTCCCGCTACCGTGGTGGTTTGGATAGCTATCTGCAAGTGCTGGATGCGGAGCGCAATCTCTTCAACGGAGAGATGGTGTTGGCGCAACTCCAGTTGGCCGAACTCAACTCCGTCGTCCAGGTCTATCGCGCACTTGGCGGCGGCTGGCAGCAGTAGGCGCCAGCGAAAGAAAGGTCCTTTCGGAAGGACTTGTGGTGTAGGAAGGCCCCGGTTTACCACCGGGGCCTTCCTGCATTTGTGGGCTGTCCGTTGTGTATCTTCACTGCAGCCTGCGCAGAATAGACCTATGCGTTCCTTTGGCTGGTATCTGCTTGCTTCAGTCTGTGAAATCGCTGGCTGCTTTTCCTTCTGGGCATGGTTGCGGCTGCAGAAGTCACCACTCTGGACCATTCCCGGCGTCTTGCTGCTTCTCGCCTTCGCGCTGATTCTCACACGCATCGATACCGAGCAGGCGGGCCGCGCCTATGCCGCCTACGGAGCCGTCTACATCCTCTCGTCTCTATTCTGGATGTGGCTGGTGGAAGGGGCTCGGCCTGACCGCTGGGACGCCATCGGGGCCACGGTGTGTCTGGCTGGCGCCGTGATTATCCTCTATGGCCCCAGAGCCGCGTAGATAACCTCCGCTCGCCAACCAGCAGCCCTCTACCTATTTCTTCTTCTTGCCGCCGAACAGATCCTTCAATTGTCGAACCGCCTCTCCCGGAGATTCGGCGGATGCGCTGCCATAGCTGTTCACATGGATGTCCGTAAAGCTCATGGCGTATTCGCGTTTGGTCGCCACATGTTCCGGAGAGAGCACTTCGAGTTCCGCCAGCGCGATATCCCAACTGAACTCGGTGCCCAACGGCGTATTGCCAGGCCGATAGCGAATGAGTTGGAAGGTCGCGTTCCGACTTTTTCCCGGGTTCAGCACAAAGCTGCTGTTTGCGCTTCGTTTGGTGGATGTCCCAATGCCGGTTGCGCTGGTATCCACCGTGTTCACACGTCCCCAGAAGTAACGATTCCCCAGATTGTCCGTCATCAGGGAGGAACTCGCCACATAAGCTAGAATCAGCGGCTCCTGGGTCAAGTTGTGGATCTTCAGATTCACGCGCAGGACATGGTCCTTGTACGTGCCCACGCGCGCCGAAGTGATTTGCGCCACCTCCGCATAGTAGGGCCCCGCAAAATAGCAACGTTGCTTGCCCACACAGGGGTCAGCCACCGGCACGGTGGCCGCGGACGCTGTATCGGCGGATGTCGCGGTATTCGATACCATCGTCCTCGATCCTGCCGTGCTAGTCGTCCCGCTTGTAGCTGGACCGGGTGTTGCGCCCACCCCGCCCTGCAACCCATTCGTCAGCCCATCAAAATGCAGGGCGTGTTCGGCTCCCATGCGAAACTGGGCGGCATCCACGCGGTCGATTTCACGCACTGCTAGGTCCAGCGCAAACACGTGCCCGTACAGATCTCGGCTGCTGTGTCTCCATATCAGTTCAAAACGGGCATCCGCGCCCTGGCCTGCTGGAATCGTGAACTTCGGGTCAAAACGGTTATTCACGATCTCGCCAATGCCCCTCACGGCGTTCGTTCCGTACACCACATACCGATTGCCGCGTTCATCGGTGGCAATGCCGGAATTCTTCACGTAGCCAAGAATGAGCGGACGGTTCGTCTTGTTTTCGAAACGCACGGTTACCGACGCCACCTTTTGTCGATCTCCATTACTGATGCGAAAGCTGGTGACCGTGGCTACCGTCGAGTTTGTGTCGTAGCAGTATTGCCGTCCCTGGCAACTGAATGTCTGTGCGACACCGGCTGGGCATAGCAGCGCCAAAACCGCTATGACCTGAATGAAGAGAAGTTTAGTCGTTGAGCAATGCATGAATCTTTCAGTCCTTTGCCGGGCGAACTCTCGTAATGGGTTAGCCTCGGTTCTTCTGCCAAAAGGCAGCTAAGCTTGCAGCAACGCAATCGCCGATGTTACCGTCCCTGGAGAGAACACCTTTGCCGGACGAGCTTCGGATCTGGGGATCTGCCCTGTGCGTGTTGCGGCACACTGCTGCGGAACATGGGCAGACACGTGCGTCCTGCAAGATAGATTTTTTCTTTCCTGCATTGCGTGGTCATTAGCCGGAAACTGTCATGGATACTTTAAAAAACGCATTGCCCTGGGAAGACGCCGATGCCGCCTTGGTGGGCACAACCTCGCGGGAGACTCTTGATTACCTGTTCAGCGTTACTTACGAAGAGTTGAAACGCTTGGCTTCCGTGGTCAGACGCGGCGATGCCCAGGCCACTATGAGTTCCACTGCCCTGGTGAATGAGGCCTGGATCAAACTCGCGCGTTCTCCCCAGTTCCGCGCGCTCTCTTTGCTGCATTTCAAGCGCATTGCCGCACGTGCCATGCGACAGCTGCTTATTGAATCTGCACGGCGTCGAACTGCCGGCAAACGTAGCGCGGAATCGAATGCGCTTCCCCTCAATGAAGCCGTCGTCGGCATACCGGGACTCGATCGCGATGTCCTTGCTCTGGATGCCGCATTGCACACCATGGCAACCCTCCATCCCAGGCAGGCCTTCATCGTGGAGAGCCGCTATTTCGGTGGCCTGGAGGTTGCAGAGACCGCTGCATTGCTGGGTGTTTCGGAAGCCACGGTACAACGGGAATGGCGTGCCGCGAAGGCTTGGCTCTCGCGTGAAATCCGTTCGCAAACAACATAGCCCCCACCATGACACCTGAACGATTCGCCCGCGTCCATGAGCTCTTCCTCTCCATCGTGGATCTCCCCCACGACCAGCAGGAGCAGGCCCTCCTCAGTCTTGTCGGCGATGATGCGCCATTAGTGGACGAGTTGCGGCAATTGCTTCGGGAAGATGCGGAACCCGTCGAGATTCTGGGGCATGACGTTGCGGAACTCGCGGCTGGCCTGTTGCAGGAGTCGGAAAAGGATCGCCTAGCGGACCGCTTCGTTGGTCCCTACCGTCTCCGTCGTCTGGTGGGCGAAGGCGGTATGGGTGTCGTCTATCTGGCGGAGCGGGACGACCTTGCACAGACCGTTGCCGTGAAGATTTTGCGAGATGCCTGGCTTTCTCCGGCCCGGCGCGCCCGCTTTCTGGATGAACAGAAGCTGCTGGCGCAGTTGTCCCATTCTTCCATTGCACAAATCTACGATGCAGGGACCTTGCGGGACGACGTTCTTAGGGATACCAAGCCTGATGACGTCGGCCTGGAAGATGGAGTTCCCTGGTTCGCCATGGAGTATGTCGACGGAGAGCCCCTCACGGCATTTGCACGATCAAAGGCGCTCCCCATTCCCCAACGGCTCAAGCTTCTGGAGCGCGTAGCGGAGGCCATCCAGTTTGCGCACAGCCGCGCCGTGTTGCATCGGGATATCAAACCGTCCAACGTTCTGGCCACCGCGGATGGATCCATCCGCTTGCTTGATTTCGGAATCGCCAGCCGTTTGGAACTCGACGGCGTCGCTTCCGGCCGTACGGTAACTGGCTTGCGTATGTATACGCCCACATGGGCAGCGCCCGAAGTCGTTCGGGGCGAAAGCGTCGGCGTACAGGCGGATGTCTACTCCCTGGGCGTATTGCTCTACGAATTGCTTACCGACGAGTTGCCCTCCGTACAGGGGAATACCGCTGCTGTTGAAGCCGCCCAGGCGCAGCCTCACCTTAGGGGGGGCACAGCCGCTCCCTCGGTGGTTGCTCGTCGAAATGGCTATCCCACCGGCAAGCTCACGGCCTCTGCATGGGCAGATCTAGACGTCCTTTGCCTTTCCGCCATGCACCCGGATCCGCAGCGACGCTATGCGTCTGCTGAGGCACTGCTTCGCGACATCCGGCATTTTCTGAGTCAGGAACCTCTGGAAGCTCGGCCGGATTCCTGGGCATATCGCGTCTCGAAGTTTGTTAGACGTAACCAGAGGTTGGTTATCGCCGCATCTGTGGCCCTTCTTTCCATCCTCATCATCTCCGGGGTATCGGCATGGCGTGTCTCCGTGGCTCGTGATCTGGCGGCTGCTGAAGCATTGCGCGCCCAACATGTCCACAGCTTTCTCACCGGGCTTTTCGATGGTGGTGACGAATACGCAGGCCCCGCGAAAGACCTCCGCGTCACAACCTTGCTCGATCGGGGCCGTCGCGATGCCCAAGCCATGTCCGACGACGACCCACTCAAGGCAGATCTGTTCGAAAGTCTGGGCGGGGTCTATCAAAAGCTGGGTGAATTGGACGATGCCGAGTCTCTGTTGACCGAATCTCTGGCCCACCGTCGTTCCCGGTTGGGCAACGCACATCCGGATGTTGCTCGCACTGAGGTTGCTCTGGGGCTTCTTCGCCTCGACCAGGCTCGTCTGGAAGAGGCCGAAACGCTCGTGCAAGGCGGCATTTCAAGCTTGCGCGCCCAACTGCCCACTGCCCAGACCGCCCTGGACCAGGCTGAGCTTGCCCTTGGTTTCGTGTACGTCGAGGAAGGGGAGTACACACAGGCGATCGAAATGTTGCAGGCGCTGCGCAAGCGGCTGCAACCCGTGCAGCAAGCCACACAGGATCTTGATCGACATGCTGCTCTCCAACTCGCGAATGCGTACTTCTACGCGGGTGACTACGATGCTTCACGAAAGCTAAACCTGGAGTTGCTGGACCAACGAAAGCAGCAATTTGGCGAGAATCACCCTTCCGTGGCTGACCTGCTGGTCAACCTCGGCGCGATTGATACAGAGCAGGGCAACTTCGCGGAGGCTGAGTCCCGCTATCGGCAAGCGCTCCGTTCCGCCGAAGTCTGGTTTGGGGAAACCCACCCCCGCGCAGCGTCCATGCAGACCATGCTTGGTCGTGTGCTTATCAAGGCTGGCGACTTGTCGAGTGCCTCCATCGCGCTGGAGAAATCCTACGGCGTGCAACTCCGCACCCATGGTGAGAACCACCCCGCTGTCGCCTCCGCGCTCAACGAACTGGGTATCCTCTCTTTGCAAAGAAAGGAATACCCCCAAGCGGAATCGCAACTCCTGCGCGTGGCGCAGATCTACCGGAATATCCATCCCAAAGGCCACTACCTGCATGGCATCGCTTCTTCCAATTTGGGCAGCGTCGCCTCCGCGAAAGAGGATCTGTCCCAGGCCGAGAGGTACTTCCGCTCGGCTATCTCCCAGTTCACCGGGGCGCTGGAAGCCGATCACCTGAACACGGGCATCGCGCGCCTTAAGTTGGGACGCGTCCTGCTTAAACAGCGTCGTCTCGACGAAGCCAGGCAAGAAATTGAAGCAGGTCGCGCGATTGTTCTCAAAAAGTCCGGGCAGGAGAACGCCTGGACCAAAGCGGCGGACGAAGACCTGGCGAAGCTGAACCGGGAAGTCGCTCAGCGTCGTTGATCTCCCGGCCCAAATCTGGCTTCGTTTCGTAAAATGAGGGCATGGGCGATGAGCGATCAGCGAAGGGTGTGCATTTCTGCTAACCTTCCGTTGCGGTTCTAGACCTCTACTTTGCGACGACGCTTCTCACAGTTCAATCAGGTCTTTTCGCAGCACCAGGTGCTGCGCGTGGTGGCGCTTGGCTTTACGTTGTTGGTGCTACTAGTCATCGCGGCGGTGATAGTTGGCTTCCGCGGGTCACTGTTCATCCAACAAAGCGCCCAGCAAATGGTCCGTGAACACTTAGTGTCGGATGGCCGTGGCTCTGAGCTGGAAGCCGAAATCGAAGCACAGTCTCAACTCCTTATCCAGGAACTCGGCCTCATTCTCGGCGGCTGTCTCCTGCTGGCTGGCGGCTGTTCCATCATGACCATCCTGGTGATTACCCGCACTCTGACGCGGTTGGAATGGCAGACCGCCGAACTCAGCCGCGTGTCCTGGCACATGATCAACGCCCAGGAGAATGTTGCGCGCCGTTTTTCCCACGAAATGCACGACGAACTGGGGCAGGCTCTCACCGGTCTGAAGGGCATGGCCAAGCACTGGACTCCCGAACAGTTTGCCGAAGGCCGCAAGGATTTCGTTACTCTGCTGGATGAAATTCTCAGTGGTGTCCGTGAACTCTCACAGCTCCTGCGGCCTGTCATTCTTGACGATTTTGGCTTGGATGCCGGACTCCGTTCCCTCTGCGCTCGATTTTCGGAAAGAACTCAGATTATCATCGAGTTTGAATCTACCTTTACGGGTCGGCTATCCGATCAGTTGGAAACACACCTCTTTCGCATTACCCAAGAAGCGTTAACAAACGTGGCCCGACATTCCGGGGCTTCCCTGGTAAAGGTGTCTCTGCATACACACGACGACTTCATTTGTCTGCAGATCAGCGACAACGGCCGGGGTTTGGTAAAAGAGGACGTTCGAGATCATCCCAGCCTGGGAATGGTGGGGATGCGTGCGCGAGCCCGTCACCTGGGTGGGGTTCTGCGTGTCGATAGCCCGAGCGAGGGCGGTGTCATCATCACGGTGGATGTCCCCATCCAACTGGATGAAACGGAGAAGGGTGCAGGTAGCTATGCAGCAAAAGTCGATTCGGGTTCTACTGGCTGACGACCATACCGTTGTCCGCCGGGGCTTCGGGTTGATTCTCTCTTCTCAACCGGATATGGAAGTGGTCGGAGATGCGCAGAATGGCCGTGAGGCTGTGGAGCTATCGGAACAACTCAACCCTGATGTCGTGGTCATCGACGTTTCGATGCCGGAACTGAACGGGATTGAGGGTACGCGCCGCATTACGGAGTCCTGCCCCAGAACGCGTGTGCTCGCCCTCAGCATGCATCGTGATGCCGTTTACGTGCGGGAAATCCTGAGAGCCGGGGCTCGCGGCTACCTAGTGAAGGATGCGGATGATGACGCCCTGGTGGATGCCGTCCGAGCGGTGGCGCGAGGGGAAGCCTACCTAAGCCCGGCGATTTCAGAACTGGTGTTGAACGACTATCGACGCCATGTCACTGACCCTCTCGATCTGCTGACCAGCCGGGAAAGGGAAGTGCTGCAGATGATTGCCGAGGGCCAGACCAATAAGGAAATTGCAGGCAGGCTGAACCTCAGCGTCTACACAGTGGAAGCCCACCGTGGAAAGATCATGGAGAAGCTCAATCTCCACAGCGCCGGCGACATTGTGCGCTTTGCTATCCGCAACGGCATCATCGCTTAGCAGCGCTGCATAGTCGCGGCCCGCCACGTAGTTGGTTGTCTGCTAGACACACGTGACGGGCCAATCCGCCCTTACATGCGGAAGTCCAGATAGAACGCGTAGAATCCCGGGTGGGCGCCGGGACTGTTTTGTTGCACGAAGTCGCCCGCGAAGAAGTGCCCATACTGGGCGCCCAACACATAGTAGCGACTGGGTTTCGCTTCGGCGCTAATGTCGAACTCGCTGCCGACATGCGACGACTGCGCACCCCCGGCGACCGGCGCTATGGCTTGGGCGCCCGTCACGCCGTACAATCCGTCAAAGCGGCTTGCCAGCCAAAAGGAGTGCCCCTCGGTCTTCAAGGTCAGCCACTTCCGCGGATGCAACCAAATACCGCCCCGTACCTGCCGGGTGTTGCTGCGTCCAATTTGATCCGCAATGCCGTAAATGCTGTGGTTTGTGGGATAAAGCTGATCGTAGGTGTTGGTCTTGCCATCCCCCTGCTTTCTGTCGCCGGATGCGTAGTTTGCCTCGCCTACCAGCGAAGGCTGCCAGATCACATTGTGAAAGTGCCTCTGGATCTGGGCCATCGCGGCCCATGCGCTTAAGTTCTGGGCTGGCCTGGTTCGGCCGTGTTGCGTAATGCCTTCTGCTTCGTAAGACCACTTGTCGCTCAGGTCGCCAGCTGAGCGCAGACCGGTTGTCCAGCTGTTGCCGAGTGTCAGATGGTTGGTGCGGTACAGCAAATACGGCTCCACCTTGGAACCTGGCAGCAAAGAACCTAACGAGGCATAGGCCCCATGCAGGTTGTTCCCTTGCCGGTGATGGTCCCAGCGATCCATGTCGTTTTCCACCACAGACGCCGTGAATACGTCCACGCTATCTTTAGCGTGTCCTAAGGTCAGCTTCGCCGCGTCAAACACGCGTGCCGAATTCAGCCAATCTGCGGCGCCAATCACTCTCTGTGACCCGTAAGAAAGCGGTTGGCGGCCAACCTTCACATGCCACCAACTCGCCTCCGTACCAACAGTCACATAGGCTTCCCGTAAGTCAAAGGTGTCCTTATACGATCCGTTTGGGCGGTCCTGACCCGCAGATCGGGCATCTTGCCCCATGAAATGGAGCTGCAGGTAGTGGGTTGGTTTCAGTCCCAGAGATACACGGTTGCGCATCAGCAGGAAGTCATCACTGTTGCCGTCTTTAAAGCCAATGGAATGCTGGCCTTCAGCGCGCCAACGGGATTCAATACCAACGGACATCCACTCTGGTAGCTCTTTCTCCAGGGGGCTTCGGTCCGCTGCACTCGCTGGCAGCACGATCATGAATGACACGGTCATTAACGATACGGCCACTAACGATAGAGACAGGAATAGTCGTACTCGTCGCATATCTCTCCCAACGGCAGAATAGCAACGGCATCTTCGGGATTCGCGGGACTAGTCCCTTTCCGGGGTCAGAATACCCTCCCCAGGGGATGGGATGTTTGCCTCCATCCAGGCAACCTGTTAAGGCAGGAGTATTTCCCACCGATGAAGCTTCCTCAAAATCTGCAGTCCGACATCGTGTCCGGGCTGCTTGTGTTCCTCATCGCTTTGCCGCTCTGCCTGGGCATCTCAATGGCTAGTGGCGTTCCTCCAATCGCTGGTATTCTGACCGCGATTGTTGGGGGCATTCTTGTTTCTTTGCTCGGTAGTTCGCCGCTGACCATCAAAGGTCCGGCCGCCGGGCTGATCGTGATTGTGCTCGGCTGCGTTACCGAACTGGGCATGGGGAATATGGCCGATGGCTACCGCCGCATGCTGGCCGTGGCCGTCATTGCTGGCATCCTGCAAGTTGTGCTGGCGCTTTCAAAAGCAGGCGTGGCTGGGGAACTGATGCCTTCGGCCGTCGTCCATGGCATGCTTGCGGCAATCGGCGTCATCATCATTTCCAAGCAGGCCCACGTGGTGCTGGGCGTATCTCCGGAAGCCAAGGAACCGCTCGAACTGCTGGCGGAAATCCCTCATAGCATCATGCACATGAACCCGGAGGTGTTCCTGATCGGGTTGGTGTCATTGCTGATTCTCTTTGTGTTGCCACAGTTGAAGTCGCCGTTGATTCGTCGTATCCCCGGTCCCATGCTGGTGCTGCTTGCTGCTGTGCCGTTAGGGCTCTATTTGAATCTGGGCGACGAGCACGTCTACGAACTTTTTGACCACGTTTACTCCATCGGTCCCAAGTTTCTGATCCGGCTTCCGCATTCCTTGCTTGGCGCGCTAACCTATCCTGACTTTTCCATGATTACTAGCATGACGTCCATCAAATACGTCGTCATGTTCACTTTGGTTGGCAGCATCGAGTCGCTTCTCAGCGTCACCGCCGTGGATGCCCTTGACCCGCAACGGCGCAATAGCAACCTGAATAAAGACCTGTTGGCCACCGGTATCGGTAACACCTTGGTCGCCTGCATCGGCGGCATTCCGATGATTTCGGAAATCGTTCGTAGCAAGGCCAACATTGATGCTGGCGCCAAGACGCAATGGTCGAACTTCTTCCACGGCCTCTTCCTGCTGCTTTCGGTAGCTGCGATTCCCACCTTGCTCGAAAAAGTGCCCCTTGCTGCTCTTGCCGCGATGCTGATCTACACCGGCACCCGGTTGGCTTCTCCGAAAGAGTTTATGCACGTCTACCGCATTGGTCCCGAACAGTTGTTGCTCTTTGTCAGCACCATGTTGGTGACCTTGGCTACCGACCTTCTGGTGGGCGTCGGCTTCGGGTTGATTCTGAAACTGCTTCTGCATCTGAAGAACGGAGCTCCGCTGCGCAGCCTCTTCCAGGCCGTTGTTACCCAAGAGCGCGATGGGGACACCCTCATCCTGAACGTGCATGATGCGGCCATCTTCACCAACTACCTGGGCCTGAAGAGGCATCTGGTGAACACGCCAGCCGACGTAAAAACCATTCTGGTGAATTTTGACCGTGCCTGGGTGGTGGACCACACTGTGCTTGGCAAGCTTAGTTCGCTCGCCGACCGGATGACAGACAAGCAGCTGGTGCTCACGGGCTTAGATGATCATCAGCCGATGTCCAGCCATGAACTGTCGGCTCGCCGAAAATCGCGTCAATTGTTGACCGCCTAAGGGAGACGCCATGACGAATGAATCGCATTCCGACAACCTGCACGGGATTCTGCACCATGTCGGGCATCTACTGCCCGCGCAGGGGCCCATTGGCGTCTTTGTCCATCACAATACACTGCACGCCTTCCAGCACAAGCCGTTTGAGGAAGCTGTGGTGGAAGCGTCCAAGGTCTACGGGTCACAGCCCTATCTGACGGAAGCGGCCTACCGCGCGGAAATGAAGCGTGGACGCATTCTTCTGGAAGATATTGATGCGATTCTGAACCGGGAAGAGAATGTGGCGATCTTGGGAACCAACCTGGATCGCCGCACCCTCCGTCGCATGGTTTTGTTGTCCGGTCGCGGCTCCTCTGATCCGAACACGCTGGCATGGCAGTTGGAAGAAGACCAGGGGATGCGCGCTGATGGTACGGCTCTCTATCAGGCCTGCCTACGCCACGTGCCACTGGCTTCCACCGAGGCCTACACGCATCCGCAGCGTCCGCGTGACGGGGTGTTGGCGCATTTGGGCATCGATCTGGATGATGTCATCCACCCAGTTCTGATTCGTGCCGCCGCCTCCTACTTGGACCAGGGCTTGGCTTACTGGCCGATGCCAGACCGGGAGCGTGGCTTCTTCGGAAGCGTCTGCCAGTTGCTCTCCCAGCCGCTTGCTTTGCATGCCGAACACCTGGATGGCATGCCCGAGGAGTTTGGCCGCCAACAGCGGCGCAAACACACCGCGGAAGAGTCCGTGCGCGAGAGCTTACAACTTCTGGCGGTTGATGAGCTTCATTGGGAAGCCTTTATTCGCGCGGAACTATTGGCGCTTCCCGGGTGGGCGGGGCTGTTTCATACCTTGGAAGTCTCACCAGATCTGGCGCCACACATCGTGTTGCCCGTCTCTTTGATGGACTTCCTGGCCGTGCGTCTGGTGCTGTTGCGGGTAGCCTTGCACAGCGCAACACGGGGCGCCTCTGATTGCTGGGAGCTGCCGATCGCGGAATCTGGACAGCAAAGACTTGCCGCTGCTGCTGCCCTCTTCGACGTCGCCCATGCCGTCTTTCTTTCGGCGCAGGAACTCGAAAAACTTCCAGCGGAGCATCGAAACCGTCTGGTGACCGAAGCCTTGGCCTTCGACAACCTGGAACGCCGCAGAGTGCTGCACCTGGCCTACGAGCGTCGCCATGAACTGCAGATTCTACTGCCCTTGCGTACGCATCGCCAAAGCCTGGGGCACCTTCCCGTGGCGCCTAGGCCTAAGGCGCAGGTGGTGTTCTGCCTGGACGAGCGGGAAGAATCTCCACGTCGCCACCTGGAAGAACTCGCGCCGGATATTGAGACGCTTGGCGCTGCCGGCTTCTTCGGTGTCGCCATCGACTACAAAAGTCTCGAAGACGCAGATTCCGTCTCCCTTTGCCCGGTTGTTGTTTCCCCGCAGCACGCGGTACGCGAAACCGTGCTGGATGGGCACCACTCTGCTTGGGAACGCTGGACCGCATTCCGAAAGATCAGCGGCAGAATGTCCCGTGCGGGATTTCTGGCCAGCCGTTCCTTGCTGCGTGGTTGGTTTGCCACAGCGACCCTGGGTGTGTTGTCTCTGTTTCCACTGATCGCCCGTACTCTACGTCCACGGGAATACGCCAGATTGCGCGAGCGTCTGAACAGCATGATCATTCCGAGGCCAGAGACCGAATTGGCCTTCACCCGCGACGGCCATGAACTGCTCGATGGTCTGCAGAAGGGCTTTGCCATTGCAGAAAAGGCAGATCGCGTGGCCGGTGTCTTAGGCGGCGCGGGCTTGCTCGGTAGGCTTTCGCGGCTCGTCGTCATTTTGGGACATGGCGCCACCTGCGTGAATAACCCTCACGAATCCGCGTACAACTGTGGAGCCTGTGGCGGCCATCGTGGTGGACCCAATGCTCGTCTCTTCGCGGCCATGGCCAATCATGCGGAAGTGCGCGCGGAACTGGCCCGCCGAGGCATGCCCATTCCCGAAGACACGCACTTCGTTGGCGGCTACCATGACACAGCCAGCGATGACATCGACCTGTATCACACCAGCGATATTCCCTCGACCCACATTGCGGAGTTCCAGGAACTGCGCCAGACCCTCGATCAGGTGCGCGCCCTGAATGCACAGGAACGTTCCCGGCGTTTTGCGCTTGCCGATTCCCGCGGCAGCGCCGCAAAAGCGCTGCAGCATGTCGAGGAACGCACCGAGCATCTGGCGGAGCCCCGGCCCGAATACGGCCACTGCACCAACGCAGTTTGTATCGTAGGTCGTCGGTCTATTACGCGTGGACTGTTCCTTGATCGACGTGCCTTCCTGGTTTCCTACGATGCCACGCAAGATCCGGAAGACCGCTACTTGGCCGCCCAGTTGGGCGCTGCTGTTCCCGTGTGCGGCGGCATCAACCTGGAATACTACTTCTCCTGTGTCGACAACGAAATCTTTGGCTGTGGCACCAAACTGCCTCACAACGTTGCGGGCCTGGTAGGTGTGATGAACGGGCACCAGGGTGATCTGCGCACTGGCTTGGCCCAGCAGATGATCGAGATCCATGAGCCTGTCCGTGCACTTTTCGTGATTGAAACGACGCCGGAGCGCCTGCGCAAAGTCATCGACGGCAATGCGGTCGTTCGCGAGTTCTGCCTCAATCAATGGGTGCGCGTCTCCACCATCGATCCTGATACAGGCGTCGTGCACGTGCTGCGCAATGGCGAATTTGAAGTGCTGAAGGGCGAGTCTAAAGAGATTCCCTCAGCCACGTCTTCCGCCGAATGGTATCGAGGTCGCTCCGGGCACCTGCCCATCGCCCGCATCATTCCTGTCCCGTCCGCTGTTTCGGCGACTGAGGTTCGCCAGTAAATGGATCCAGAAGTATTGCTCACCGCATTGGTTCTATTGCCTGGACTTGCATTTCTTCTTTTTGGGGCATGCTGGCTCTTCGGTGTGCGTCTCACAGAGAAGTTCGTACGTGTGGTCAGCGCGGGTGTCTATGTGTCCGCTACTGTCCTGGTTGCCGCCCTGGCCATCGTTGCCCCCGCCTGCACCACGGTTTCCGCCGTCTGGTTTGCGGTGGGCAACTATCACTTTGCCTTGTCGCTGCTGCTTGATTCCTTGTCTCTGCCCTTCGTGGGCTTGACGGTGATTCTTACCGGTATCATTAGTGCGTTTTCTGCCCGCTATTTGCATCGCGAGGCCGGTTTTTTCCGGTTCTTCGTCCTTCTGCATCTTTTCGCTTTTGGCTCTTTGCTGCTCTTTACGGCCGGTTCGCTTGACCTGCTGCTGGGTGGGTGGGAATTGTTGGGTATCACCTCTGTGATGCTGATCGGCTTCTTTCAAGATCGGCCGTCGCCTCTGCAGAACGGGCTCCGCGTATTCGGCATCTATCGCACGGCCGATGTTGGCCTCTTGCTCGCGATCGTAGCGCTGCACCACTTTGCGGGCACAACCACCTTCACGGAGCTATTTCAAGGCGAGTGGCCGCGATATGTCAGCGTTCTCCACGGACGCGAGGCCATGCTGGTAGGCATTCTGCTGCTTTTTGCCGCTTGTGGCAAGTCGGCGCAGGGGCCGTTTTCCAGTTGGTTGCCACGCGCCATGGAAGGCCCCACGCCATCCAGCGCCATCTTTTACGGCGCCATCTCCATCCACGCTGGCTGCTATATGCTGCTGCGGTTCTATCCGTTGCTGAGTGACTCTGCTCTGGTCATGGGCGCCATCGCCGCCACGGGCGTGTTTACCGCGTTGATGGGCACCATGGTAGGGCGCAGCTGTACGGACGCAAAAGGTATTCTGGCCTACGCCTCGCTATCCCAGGTCGGCTTGATCTTCTTTGAAATCGGTATAGGGTTTCCCACGCTCGCTCTGTGGCACGCATCAGGCCACGCCGTGGTGCGTACCCTACAGTTTCTCCGTGCTCCTTCCGCCCTGCATGAGTTTCACCAGATGCATGCGTCGGCTGGTGGGAACCTGGAACAGCCGGGAACCTACTACAGCTTGCTTGTGCCCACTTCCTTGCGTCGTTGGTTCTATCGGCTAGCCCTGGAACGTGGCTATCTGGATGCCCTGCTGGATCGGTTTGTGGTCGTGCCCCTGCGCAACGTAGGTCAGGTTCTGCTGATGGTTGAGTCCCATCTGACGAGCGCTCCCACACGGCGCCCTACCCCCGACTCACAGCGAATACCCGCAGGCAGCCGTCCCACCCGCAGCACGCTGACAGGAGAAGTTGATGCCTAGCCTTTCGTTCCCTTTTCTTACCGTAGCTGTGCTGTTGCCGCTGGCTGCCGCTCTGTTTCTGGCGAAAATTCCAGAGTCCAGGCGTCGCGCCACAGCGCTGTTTGCGGTGTTGGGAACCGCCGTCTGCGGTGTAGCGGCCAGTCTGGAGCTTTGGTTGCAATCCGCCAGATCTCTGGCCGATCCGCTCTTTGCCGCTTCCTGGTCGCGCCCGCTGCTATCGGTGGATACTCTGGGCGCCTTTGCGTTGGTGGTCTACGCGATTGTGGCCATCGTCCTTTTCAGCAGTATGCCGCGCAGGGACTCCACACTTTCCGGTTTGCGCAATCATCTTTGGATTCTCGCCGGCGCCACCTTGGCTTACAGCGCAGAGAACCTGCTGCTGCTATTTCTGGGTTGGGTGGTTGCCAGTTTGCCGCTGGTGATCGCAAAGGTGGAAACCTCCACCGGCGATAAGCCGCGTTGGCACTTTCCGCAGATCGCCATGGTGTCGGGCAGTCTCTGTCTGGGTATTGCTTTCGTCTTGATGGTCACCGAAGCGTATCAGGCATCAGGTGTGCTGGAGCTATCAATCACCCGTCTGGCCGCCAGCCCTGCCATGGTGGACCATGTGGCGACGCTGGTCTTTCTGATGCTTGCCGTGTTGCTGCGCAAAGGGGTCTTCCCTCTCCACTCCTGGGTGACACAGGCGACCGAACAGTATGACCTTCTGCAAACCATTGGCTTCGTAAACACGCATCTTGGCGTTTTCGTATTGGCCAAAGTAGCCATTCCGCTCTTGCCCCATGCGAGTGCAGGCATCTTTCATCCGCTGACGGACCTTGCTCTGATCACGGCTCTGCTGACCTCGCTGATGGCAGTGGCGGCCATGCAGCCCCGCACGATGGTTGCTCTGTTGGCGGCCAGCCAATCGTCTTTCATTCTGGCGGGCATCGGCAGCGGCAGCGCCGAAGCGATTACCGGCGCCCTCATGTTCTGGGCGGTTGTTTCCTTGGCGACCACCGCGATCTTCGTTGTACTGCGGTCGTTGGAGGTGCGTCTGTCGACTCCGCTGACGCTGCGTGATTTCCACGGCTTCGGGCATCACGCCCCACGCTTGGCTGTGTTCTTCTTGGTGAGCGCGCTGGCTCTTGTGGGCCTACCTGGGACCCTGGGTTTCTGTGCGGAAGATTTGTTGCTGCACGGCACCCTGGAAGCGCATCCCTTCGTAGGCATTCTGCTTCCCATCGCAACCGCCATCAATGCCATCAGTTTCTTGAGGCTATTTAACCGATTGTTTCTGGGGAAGCGGGGCATTCATGTGCCCAACATCGCCGACGCCATGCCTCGCGAACGCTGGGCGCTGGCAACTGTTGTGATGCTGATTATCCTCACGGGCCTGCTGCCCGGAACGCTCGTGAACGCGCTCTCCAAAGCGGCGCACGAACATGTGATCGAGACAACGGTTTTGACTTACCTCCATGGGGTCCCTGGTTCTGCGGGTTTCTGACGTGCCGTCTGAAGCCACCTCGCAGAGCGTGCATGGGCGCGATCTTTTGCCCAGACCGCGCCCTTTTTTTGCCCAAATGCGAAACGCCGGAATTCTGAAGAACTAGAGGCCGGAAACGCTACCGCCACGCAACCAGCTCAGTACATCATCTTCACTTTCCCGATCCCACACCACGCGGCCCGTATGCAGATCATAGTGCGCGCCAACGATCTTCACTTTGCTTTCCAGTACGGCCCCCTTCAACACGGGCTCGGAAGCTTTCAACTGTTTGACGATGCGGCTCACCATCAGGCACATGGCATTGTGGACCAAGTCCCCTTCTTGCTTTCGAGCCTCAGCGACCACCGGACGTAGCCAATCCGTGAACGAGCGGGTGTGGTTTGCCTCCGGTTCCCCGGTCGCCGCCGTTACGGCTCCGCACTTTTCGTGACCAAGCACCAGCACCAACGGGGTATGCAGGTGATGAACGGCGTATTCGATGCTGCCGATCACCTCATCATCCGGAACATTGCCTGCCACGCGCACAACGAAGAGGTCGCCCAGACCCTGGTCAAATAAAATCTCTGGCGGAACCCGGGAATCAGAACAGCCCAACACAACCGCAAAGGGATGCTGTGCCTGCTCCACTTCGTGCAGCCGCGCCTCTGTCTGATCGGGGTGCTCTAACTTGTGGGCGACATAACGTTGGTTCCCGGCTTTCAGGCGCGTGACGGCAGCGTCCGCGCTGACTACCTGCAACTGGTGCGGCAGGTCCTCGGCAGGAGCTTCTGTATAGGCTGGTTGTCCTGCGATCAAGGCATAACACCCAGCCAGCAGGGCCAGCCTTAGGGCAGAACGAAAGAATGGAAGGGTAAGATGGCGTCTCATCGGTAGGAGACCTCCCGGTCATCAATGGAGGATTCAATAAGAAGGTCGTGGGCGCGTTGTATCGCAACGCGTACGGTCGAGCAGATGTTTTCTTCGCCCACCTGCTGGCGGAAATCGGCTTGCTCCATCAACGCTTTGGGTTGTGGTCGCATCCCGCACAACAGCATCACTTTGCCTGCCGCGCGCAGTCTGACGGAAAGGCTCTGTAGCGCATGCAGACCAGTGGCGTCGATCGCCGTCATGTTGCGCAGTCGAATGATGACAACCCGGGGCAGGGTGGGCAGGTCATGCTCCACCAATTGCAGCTTCTTGGTAGAGCCAAAAAGAAAAGGGCCGTGGATGCGATAGAGCGCCACATCCGCTGGAATCTCGTGCAATTGCAGGCTGTGCTGCTCGCCATCCAGCACATCCTGCGGGGTGATGCGTGTGACAGTGCTGGTTTGCGTAACGCCGCGAATGTACAGCAGCATCGCCAGAATCATGCCGGCTTCCACCGCCACGGTCAGGTCCGCCAATACCGTCAGCAGAAAGGTGACGGCCCACACCACAATGTCCGTCCAACTAAGGCGCAGAATCGGTAGAATCTCTGCCCATTCCCCCATGTTGTAGGCGACGGTCAGCAGGATGGCGGCGAGCACGGCCAGTGGGATGTGTTTCGCCAATGGAGCCGCGAAAAGCAGCACTAGCAATAGGGTGATGGCATGAATGATGCCAGCTACCGGGGTCTGCGCGCCGCAGCGTATGTTTGTGGCGGTACGTGCGATCGCGCCGGTGGCGGGAAGTCCTCCAGCCAGCGGCGACACGATATTCGCAACGCCCTGCGCGACCAATTCCACGTTGGGGTTGTGCTGGTCGCCGCTCATCCGGTCGGCCACCACAGCCGAAAGCAGGCTTTCGATGGCTCCCAGCATGGCCACCGTCAGCGCGGGAGCCAGCAGCGTCAGCATCAAGTCCGGGCGGAAACTGGGCAAGTGAAACTGGGGCAGCCCGGCAGGCAGATCGCCAAATACGCTTCCGACGGTCGCCAAAGGGAGACCGAGTCCAGCTGCCAGTGCGGTTCCTGCCACCATCGCCATCACAGGTCCCGGCCATCGGGGAGCCCAGCGTTTCATCAGCAAAATCAGTCCCAAGGCGCCTGCTGCCGTTGCGGTGGCAGTGAGGTCTATGGTGTTCCAGGCTGCGGCCAGCGCTTCCATCCGAGGCAGAAACTGATCGGGCGCCTTCTCCAACTGCAGTCCAAAGAAATCTTTTAACTGCGTACTGGCGATCAGCACCGCGATGCCGTTCGTGAACCCAATCACCACGGGGCGGGGAATATATTGAATGGCGGACCCCATGCCGGTAAGGCCCAGAATCACCAGCAACACGCCGGCCATCAGCGTACACATGTACAACCCGTCCAGGCCATACGTCGCGACAATTCCCGACACCACCACCACAAAAGCGCCCGTGGGGCCGCCGATCTGGGTGCGTGATCCACCCAGGGCTGAAATTAAAAATCCGGCAAGAATGGCGCAATACAGGCCCGCCGCGGGGGGCACTCCTGAGGCGATGGCAAAGGCTAGAGCGAGGGGTAACGCCACCAACCCGACGGTGACGCCGGCCGAAAGATCGCGGATAAATGTGGCTGGAGCGTAAGAGGTGAGGACCTGGAACGACTTGGGTAGGATATCTTCGTAGGGCTGCAAACGTCTCAGCATGCGTCAAACCACAAGCCAGACGGGAAGGCCTATGGCTTGCAGTCACCTCAAACTAAAATGAAAAGATCGAAAGGGAAGGCTTTTTGTGCCAGCCCTATCAGGCTCGCATATTTCGGATGGTGATGTCCAGAATTGGCTTGACGCCACACGCCCCGGCAGCACTCCCCAAAGTGTTCATTAGCGGACAGCGTCAGCGTCGTCAGCGAACGCGACAAAGCGGGAGCCTGCCCGTCGTTCCCATTGCAATGTTCGTGTTATCAATCAGATAGAGTTCGCTTCGACTTTGGCAGGGCGTTTGCATATAAGTCCATCAACTGCTGAAGGCAGCACCGGAATTATATGGATATAGCACGTCCTGATTTGGCGAAGAAACGCACTTGGAAACGGGTCTCCTGGGTGGCGATTGCCGTGGTTTCCCTGGCCGCTGTCAGTTGGGCGGTTTCCCGCCTGCAACCCGCAGCGCCCACGGTGGAGCGAGCGGTAGTGTGGATGGATACCGTGAAACGAGGTCCAATGGTGCGGCAAGTCCGCGGCCTAGGCACGCTCGTTCCCGAAGAAATCCTGTTCATTCCCGCTCTCAGCGAGGGGCGGGTCGCCCAGGTCGTGAACCGGGCGGGCGTCCAGGTAACACCAGATACCGTCCTGTTGATTCTGACGAATCCAGAACTGGAAGTGCAGGCGCAGGATGCCGAATGGAAGGTGCGCGAAGCCGAGGCCAATCTGCGTAACCTTCGAGTGAAGCTCGAAAGCGACCGCCTGGATACGGAAGCCCGACTGGCCCAGGTCCAGAGCGAATTCGTACAGGCATCCATGAAGAGTGAGCGAGACGACAAACTGCTGGCTGAAGGGCTTGCCGTCGAGTTGGACGTGAAACTGGCTCGCGCTACCAAAGAGGAATTGGGAAAGCGCTTTGAGCTGGAAAAGCGGCGGCTCGATATCAGCGAAGTATCGGTGGAAGCCCAGGTGGCGGCGCAGCAGGTGCAAATCGAGCAGTTGAAGGCGGCTCTCGCACTCTCCCGGGAAAAAGTACGTAGACTCACTGTCCGCGCTGGCGCCACCGGTGTTCTGCAGGCCATGAACGTAGAGCCCGGCCAACAGGTCACCATGGGCACGGTTCTTGCCAAAGTTGCCCAGCCGCAGAAGCTGAAAGCGCAGATTCGCATTGCCGAAACACAGGCCAAAGACGTGCTGCTAGGCCAGAAAGCGACCATCGATACACGCAACGGTGTGGTGGATGGTGAAGTTTCTCGTATAGATCCTGCAGTAGTTGAGGGAACAGTTACCGTTGATGTGCGTATTACCGGTGAGTTGCCATCCGGTGCGCGTCCGGACCTCAGTGTGGATGGAACCGTGGAGCTGGAACGTCTGGATGACGTGATTTACGTCGGACGTCCCGCTTTCGGACAACCTGGCAGCACGGTGGGGTTGTTCAAGTTGGAAACCGACGGCATGCACGCCAGCCGCATCCCGGTGAAGTTGGGCCGGAATTCGGTAAACACCATCGAGGTGGAACAGGGGCTGCAGCCGGGGGATAGTGTGATTCTCAGCGACATGTCGCAGTGGGATTCCCACGATCGCATCCGACTACGGTAGACGGAGAGCGCCTCCCCATGGGGAGAGGCGATAGCAACGCATCGAATGGCGACAGGTCAGCAAAATTTTCAGGTTGGGAACGGGAGGAGCAAGATTCAATGAGCGCGAGCAATGGCAATTCCACACTATTGGAACTGGATGGCGTTACCAAGCACTTCTTCACAGATGAGGTGGAAACCCACGCCCTCGATGGCATTCATCTGGATGTACAGCGTGGCGAGTTTCTTTCAATTGCAGGCCCTTCCGGCTGCGGCAAATCGACGTTGCTATCCATCATCGGGCTACTGGATACGCCTACCGGCGGTCGATACCTCATTAAGGGGCAGCCGGTGGAAAATCTGAAGCCTTCAGACCGGGCGCGTATTCGCAATCGGGAGATCGGCTTCATTTTTCAGGCATTCAACCTCATCGGCGATTTGACCGTGTATGAGAATGTGGAACTGCCGCTTACCTACCGCAACATGCCCTCCAGCGAACGCAAAGATCGTGTGCAGCAGGCTTTGGAACGTGTGGGTATGGCGCATCGTGTGAAGCACTACCCCAGCCAGCTCTCAGGTGGTCAACAGCAGCGTGTTGCCGTCGCCCGAGCTCTGGTTGGCGAACCTGCCATCTTGCTCGCGGACGAACCTACGGGTAATCTTGATTCCAAGAACGGCGAAGCCGTGATGGATCTGCTGCGGGAGATTCATGCCCAGGGCGCCACCATCTGCATGGTCACCCACGATCCTCGTTACGCTCTGATTGCCGACAGAAATGTGCACCTGTTTGATGGGCGCATCGTCGATGAAAGTGTCGCCATGGAGAATGCGGTTCACTAGCCCCATTCTGGCGGCAAACCGAAAGAGAGTCTCCTGATGCTTCCTTCCAAAAAGCCGGGAAAAGAACCAAGTGCGTTTCGGGATTTAGCGGTCCCACTGCTCGCTTTGGCGATTGTGGCTTCCGCACACTGGTTTACGGAAGTCGCTTCCATGGGCATGGCTATGCGTGGCGATGTTGTCATGCGTAGTGATGTCGCCATGAACAGCGCCGAGGCGACCACCAGCGAGGGCGAGATCCATGCCCCCGCTGGGGCTGCGGCCGAATCCCTACGCGATGTGGCCGAGATTTTGCGTGACGAAATCACAACCGCCGCGCAAGAGATGGCGACTGAGTTGCGAGATGGTGTCGGTGAGCTTCGCGACGGTTTCCGTGGGGGCCTCCGTGATGGGTTGCGGGGAGGCCTGCAGAACTTCATTTGTGGGGATCTGAGCATTCCCCTCTCTCTTCGTATTTCCAAGTCCAGCCCACCTTCTGAGCCCAGAGTGATCCCCATCTCGGGAAGAAACAAACGGCAGGCCAAAGTAGAGCCGGTCGCCACCTGCGTCACCTCAAGGAGCCAGTGTTGATTGAACTGCAGAGCATTGAACGTAGCTATAAGACCAAGGCTGGTGTGTTCTACGTCCTCCGACGTATCGAGCTCTCCGTCAAGGAAGGCGAGTTCCTTACGATCATGGGGCCCTCTGGCTCCGGCAAAAGCACGCTTCTGAACATTCTGGGGATGCTGGATAACGAATGGTCAGGATCTTTTGTATTTGACGGGCATCCGGTCCACGCTATGAATCCGAAGCAGCGCAAGGAAATCAGCAAGTCTCACATCGGCTTCGTGTTCCAGAGCTATCACCTGCTGGATGATTTGACGGTGGCGGAAAATCTCGATCTGCCCCTGAGCTATCGCAATTTGCGGACTTCTGAACGACAGGCTCTGGTGGCAGACACCCTCGATCGCTTTGGCATCGTGGGGAAGAAGGATCTTTATCCTAGCCAGCTATCGGGTGGCCAGCAGCAGCTTGTCGGTGTTGCCCGTGCGTTGATCTTTAGTCCCCGTCTGCTATTGGCGGATGAGCCAACCGGCAATCTGCATTCGCAGCAGGCCCGGGAAATCATGCAGCTCTTCCAGGAAATCAACGGGAAGGGAACCACTGTTATTCAGGTGACACACTCCGAAGAGAACGCCTCTTACGGTGATCGCATCATTCGTCTTGCGGATGGTTGGATTGCGGGTGAAGAGTTTCCAAGGCGTCAAGTCCAGGTTGCGACATCCTAGGGTTTGGGGTACGTCGGGCAACGGTTCCCGTCATTTCGATTCCAGCTGGAACAATCAGCGGGAATCGACGTATTCCTTCCCAAGTCGGCCAATGAACGCACTAGGCAACGCGCCGACGCCGCAAAGAAGGAGATCTTGCAACCATGTTTAAGCAAATCGGACGTCTGTGCACCGGCGCGCTCGCCGTCGCATTTCTGTTCCCGGCTGTAGCCCAATCTACCGATACCTTTCGTTGGAATGGCAAGCTTGCGAACGGCCAGCGTGTCCATGTCATGGATGTCAACGGCAGCATTGCAGTGACGCCCTCTTCTGGTGACGCCGTGTCGGTTGTTGCAGAGAAGAAAGCCAATCGCGATGGCAACCTGAATGACGTCGAGTTTAAGGTGGAGCAATCCTCGGAAGGTCTGACAATCTGTAGTCTCTACCGTAGGGAAGATGGCAGTTTCCCAGCCTCTTGCGCCGAGCGGAGCGACAACAACAAGCGCACCAAGCGGAACATCAATGTAGGAACCAAGATCAACCTGCAGATGCCCGCAAGCGCCAATCTAAAAGCGCAGACCGTGAATGGTGGTATCGATGTGCACGGGCTGCGTGGCTCCGTGGATGCCAACACCGTGAATGGCGGCATTGACATTGAAACGACCGGCCTCGCGAACGCCAAAACCGTAAACGGTGGCGTCCGGGCCAAAGTGGGCACGCTCAATCAGGATTGCACCTTCAGCACCGTAAACGGTCGTGTGGTAGTGGCGGTGAGCCCCAATCTGAACGCCACCCTGAGCGCCAGCACGGTGAACGGAAAGATCGAATCAGACCTGCCCATTACCTTGCAGGGCTCCATCAATCGCCGCAACCTTCAAGGCAAGATTGGCAATGGTGGCGCGAACCTGAAGCTCAGCACCGTCAACGGTGGTATCCGGCTGGAACGGGCCTCCATCTAGAGCTCATCGCAGGAAGGGCCTTCGGGCAAGGTTGGCAGTCAGCGGCATGGTAAGGTTTGTGGCGGGAACAAAGATGGCTTGAGCGGCGCTCGTGGCTTGGGTTCGTAAGACCCAAAGGCATAGGTCTGCGCCGCCCGCGCCAGTTCTTACGCTGGTTTATTTGATAGGTTCAACCGAGGGAGTACGCACAGAGAATCACGCACAGTGCGTGGTGGTCACGTATAGAGCGTATCGTGAATGTGGTGGATAACTCCGCTACCTTCACGCCTCATCCCAGCGGTGAACTTTGTTGAAGCGTACTTGCATGCCAACCATTCTAATTGCAGATGACCAGCAGGATGTCCTTGAAGCCCTGCGTTTTCTTTTGAAGGGCGAGGGTTTTCGTATCGAAACGGCTACCTCACCCAGCAGCGCCTTAGCGTTGTTGGGTAAGGGTTCTTTTGACGCGGCAATCCTCGATTTGAACTATGCGCGCGACACCACTTCCGGTCAGGAAGGGCTAGATCTTCTACAGCAATTCCAGAAAGCAGACCCACAACTTCCCGTCATTGTGATGACCGCGTGGGGTAGTGTCGATCTTGCAGTCGAAGCCATGCGCCAAGGCGCCCGTGACTTCGTGCAGAAGCCCTGGGACAACGCGCGTCTGCTGGCCACCGTGCGTACGCAGGTGGAACTGGGCGCCACACTCCGCCGCGCAGATCGTCTGCAAGCAGAAAACGACATGCTGCGTGGGGAGTCCATTCCCGACGTCATCGCGGAATCTCCGTCAATGCAGCCCATTCTGCGGATGATTGCGCGTGTGGGGCCCTCCGACGCCAACGTGCTGATTACCGGCGAGCATGGCAGCGGCAAAGGCGTCATCGCCCGCGCGCTGCATCGCATGTCTCGTCGTTCCGGTCGTTCGTTGGTCACGGTAAACACCGGCGGACTCTCAGAAGGTGTCTTTGAAAGCGAACTTTTTGGGCACACCAAAGGCGCCTACACCGACGCAAAAGCAGACCGCATGGGCCGTTTTGAAGTGGCCGATGGCGGAACCCTCTTCCTCGACGAAATCGCAAACGTCCCATTGAGCCAGCAGGCCAAGCTGTTGCGTGTGTTGGAAACGGGCGAGTTCGAACGGGTTGGTTCGTCGAAAACTCATCGTGTCGATGTGCGCATCCTATCCGCCACCAACGCGAACCTGCGCGAAGAGGTGGAAGCCGGAAGGTTCCGCGAAGACTTGCTCTACCGCCTCAACACCATCGAGATTGCCATTCCACCTTTGCGAGATCGCCGCGAAGATATTCCCTTGCTGGCTGCCTTCTTCCTTAGCCGTAGCGCGGAAAAGTATGGCAAGCAGATTCAGGGCTTTGCCCGCGCGGCCATGCAGCAGTTGTTGCGGCATACCTGGCCTGGCAACGTGCGCGAACTGGAACACACCATGGAGCGCGCCGTGTTGATGAGCGCGCACAACGAAATCCGCGAAGAAGACCTGCTGTTGCAGGTGCGTGGCGGCGACCAACCTCGCATCGAAGACCTCAGCCTGGAAGAGATGGAAAAGCTTCTGATTGAAAAAGCGCTCTCCCGTTTCGATGGAAATGTCAGCCGAACCGCTGATGCTTTGGGGCTTTCCCGTAGCGCCCTGTATCGAAGACTGCAAAGATACAACCTATGAGTGCTTTGGCGCCCGATGCGCGGACAGCGGCAGACAACGATTCCACTCCACCTTCGGGGACTCGTGTCTCTTTGCGCCGCGCTTCGTCCACCACGTCGCCAGCCGGCAAGCGTGCCTGGTATGGCCTCAGTTACGAGACGCGTCTTGCCATCCTGGTGCTTGCCGGGGGGCTACCAGCCATCATCACCTCGGCCCTCTTCCTCTGGCACTGGGATCGCCACTCTTACCTCCGTCTATCCCTCTTCCTCGGCGTCTTTTTCAGTTGGCTCATCACGGCGTTGGCCGCGCGCGACGCCGTCATCCGCACGCTGCAGACACTCTCGAACCTACTCGCCGGTCTGCGCGAAGGCGACTATTCCATCCGCGGCCGCGTCAAGAATCAGAGTGACGTGCATGGCGAAGTGATGGCCGAAGTGAACCAGCTTGCTGACCTGCTGCACGCCCAGCGTCTTGGCGCGGTGGAGGCCACCACCTTGCTATTGCGGGTGATGGAGGTTATCGAAGTCGCCATCTTCACCTTCGATGCCCAAGGCCATCTACGCTTTGTGAACCGTGCGGGACGCCACTTGCTCGCCAGGCCCGACGAACACCTGCTGGGTACAAGTGCGGAATCTCTTGGACTCGATGAATGCCTCACCGAGATTGGTGACCGTACCATGGACCTCACCTTCCCCGCCGCCGGTGGGCGTTGGGGCGTCAGCACCACCATCTTTCGCGAAGAGGGCATGCAGCAACACCTAGTGGCCATTCAGGACCTCACCCGCGCTCTGCGTGAAGAAGAGATCGCCACCTGGAAGCGTTTGGTGCGTGTGCTTGGCCACGAACTGAACAACTCGCTGGCGCCGATCATGTCGATCGCGGGCAGTGTGCAGACGCTGGTTGGCCGCGATCCTCTGCCTGAAGACTGGCAGGAAGATGTGCAGCGTGGACTTGAGATTATCGAGAAGCGAGCTGGCGCCCTCAGCCGTTTCATGAGCCATTACGCCCAACTGGCTAAGCTCCCGCCCCCGGTGTTGCGACAGGTGACTCTATCCCCATTGGTGCATCGGGTCGCGAATCTGGAAACGCGCATGTCCGTGCGGGTGGAAGAGGGGCCCCCCGTGGAGTTGCAGGCGGATAGCGACCAGTTGGAACAGGTGCTCATTAACCTGATCCGCAACGCGGTGGATGCCTCGCTGGAAACGGGAGGTCGTGTCACCGTTTGCTGGCAGTTGGAACGTGACCAGTTGCTGCTGCGCATTCTGGACGAAGGCCTGGGCGTCGCCAACACCACCAACCTCTTTGTTCCTTTCTTCACGACAAAGAAGGGTGGCTCAGGCATCGGCCTCGTGCTTTGCCGACAGATCGTAGAAGCTCACGGAGGCAACATCAGCCTGCAGAATCGCGAAGATCAGGTTGGCTGCGCCGTGTTGGTGCGTCTGCCCGTGATGGTACTGACCGAGAACGAGCCCTGATTCCCACGGACTCAGTTCCTCAAAAGAAGCGGCCCCTACTGGCGGGAATGCTGCACTGATACGCGTCTATCAGAGCAGCGTCTGCCAGATTCCACGTCCTGCCGGAAAGGAATAACCCCTACCGCCCTTCGGTCATGGCTACAGACAGCCAGAGATGAGACATGTGTTAACTAGCGATGCAAATATCCATAAACAAGCGGATAAGCCGAGAAAACAGCAGGTCTTGTTGACCCAGGCGGTGTCTTCATATTCTTGTGGGCCTCCAACTTTCTCCTCCTAATATTCCTTCCGTGGAACTTGCACGGCGGACCTTGTTCTTGCGAAGACCGAGGCGGCCCCATCGTCTCCTTTTTAGAAGGAAAAACTCCAACTAGATCCAGCTAGAGCTATTGCGCAGTATTTACGATTTGGTACTGCTGGGACCTAAACATGACATTTTTGGTGTGTTTGCAGCAGGGCTTGTGATAGCTTCTTGGGAACTCCCCAAAACAGCTAAAGAGGTCCTGATGCGTATTGTCGCTCGTATATTTGCCTGCCGTTTTATTTACAATCTCAGAGCATCCGCCCTGTGTTTATTGCTTCTAGCCACTGGGCTTTATGCCATTCCTTTTGATGCTCGGGTGAATGCGGTTGTGGCGGATCCGGCCGAACCCAATCGGCTTTATGCCAGTTCCATCGGTGGCATCTTGCGCAGCGAAGATCGCGGTAAGACCTGGCAGCAGATTCCCGTATTTCCGTTGGGCCAGCGGCAGCCGTCATTCCAAAAGGTGCAATTCGACCCCGCCAATTCGGCAACGATCTACGCAATCGCTACCGGAGATTTGGCGGAATCACGCGTTGGCATCTGGCGCTCCTATGACCGTGGCGCCCATTGGGAATACCTTACGCCAGCAGGGACCTTTCTTGAGGGAAGTGAGCTCACTCGTTTGCTGGTAGCTCCGTCGAACGGTTCGGTACTCTATGCCGTAACGCGTGCTGACAGCACCACCAGAACCTATCGAAGCAATAATGGCGGGAGCACCTGGACTGTCGCGACACAAACGGATGTCCTTGCGATTTCGCCGACCTCACCGGACACAATCTACCGGGGCGGCGTCTACCAAATCTACCGCTCGACTAACGGAGGCGCCAACTGGTCCCAGATTGGCCAGACAAAAGAGACAGCAGGTGGGTTCAACGGCATCAATGGCATTACCATTTCACCCGCAAACCCTAACCTGATGATCGCGAACGTCGGAGGCTCGTCGGTGAATTCCGTGGGGATCTATCGATCCACGAATGGCGGCACGTCCTGGACACAAATCAAGACCGGAAGCGCCGTGGGCGGTGGGGCGTTCAATCCTAAGAATCCAACCCAGGTGATTGTGGGAGACTGTTGCGGCCTGAGCATTTGGTACAGCAGCAACTCCGGCCAAGACTTTGCGTCCTTGTCGGATAACACTGGCGGGTTCACGAGTCGGTTGACGCTGTCCCCGGCAAATGTCAGTTTCGATGCTAGCCCCAATGGGTTCCTGCTGCATGCAATCTCACGGGCGGAAAACAACGGAGGCGTGGCGGAACGCACCTCGGCAAACGCCAAGTGGGAACGGCTTGCGGGGACGTATACGCCTTCAGCAGTCGCCAGCGCTGAGGTGAAGAGCGCGAAGGTGCTGAGCGATGACGCGAGCGTGCTGGTCGACAGTCTGAAGATTGAAGCTGCTGAGGGGAGCCCCAACCCTCACTTCACCATGGGTGGCCCGATATCCACAACCGACGGCGTTTCTGTAAACATCACCAACGATGGTTCCAACCCAGAGTCCCCCGCCATCGAGTTCAGCCTGCGCCGGAGTGCCAAGGGCCTGGGGGCCGGCGTTTATACGTCGACCATTGAGGTGCCGGTAAGGGGAGCGGTGAACGACAATGCCCTCCTTCCCATGAGTCTAGAGGTGTTGGAGAAACCCGAAACACCTGGGGTATACCTTGGTCGGGGACTCCCCGATGGCATGAGTACTTCGGTGGACGGTGTCGCGTTACATCAAGGTGTGCTGTATGTGGCGGGCTTCGGGCAGATCAATGCCATTGGACCGGACGGTGGGCATTGGCGCGTGGCCGGGAAGGGCTATGGCAATTCCGGTGAAGGCGGCCCAGCCGTGGACGCGGAAATCGGCTTCACCCGATCACTGACCGTGGCTCCCAACGGAACGATCTACTTCGTGGATTGGACCGCGTCTGTGGTGCGATCGGTAACCCCAGATGGAATCATTCGCACGGTAGCCGGATCAAGCAGTGGCTCGTCCTCCATTTCCTCAAGCGTGCAGCAGACGGCCGCATCCAGCGTAAGGATTGGGTCCAGCATCCCATTGGGGACGCGCGCTGACAGCAGTCTGCTTCTGGGGATTTCGGGCAAGGTATGGCATCTGGATGGCACGGTGCTGCGCGCTGTTACCGGTACGGCCAACACGGAAACGGCGGCTGGTGGGGCGCTGGCGAGAAATGTGATCCTCAATTCGATAGTGGCTATTGAGAGAGATGCAAACGGGTTAATGGTGATTGCGACGACACGGCAGGTTTTTCGCGTCAACAACGCAGGCGCCCTGGAACACCTCGCCGGTAGTACAGCTTCCGGAGCGGCTGGCCCAGACGCCAGAAGTACTTGGTTCACCATCAATGCCTTGGCGCTGTACCAGGATCGACTGTTGATCATGGACGGCCATTCGGGGAGTCTGAAGCGCATCGACCCTGATTTTTCCGTGCATCACGTTGGCTTTAACGGGCGGCAGGGAACGCCATCCGGTTGTAGCGGCGCGACGTATGTGCCGAGGTCTTCCAGCCTGACTTACGGATTGGCGGCAACCGACGAGGGAATGGTATATCTGGGCTCCACCACCCTGCCTCGATTCTGGCTGCCTCTGCCAGCGGAGGCAGGTGGTTCCATTCCCTCCGTTCCCTCGGAGGGAATCGTGAACGCCGCGTCCTTCGGTCGAGAGATTTCCCCCGGTAGCCTCGTGAGTGTATTTGGATCTGATGTTGCCGCACAGCAAACCGCAGCCCCCTCTCTGCCATTACCCGCGCAACTGGGTGGAGGCGTCGCGTGCATCGATAGCCAAGTGGCTCCGCAGATCTTTGCCAGTCCTCTGCAAGTGAACGTACAGGTTCCCTTCGGCCTGGAGCCGGGAACCCGTACCGCTCGCTTCTTCAACGCGCACGGTGGAACGGCGCCCGTATCCGTTGAGGTACAAGCTTCTTCCCCTGAGGTCTTCCGGGATCACAACAACCGTGGCATCATCATCAATCCCGATGGTGGCCTCAACGGACCGGGAGCAGCAGCCGCGCCTGGGGAATACGTGGTCGTCTATCTGACCGGGATTGGCGATGTGGAACCGGCGGTCACCACGGGGGCCGCAAGTCCGGCAGATCCACTTGCACGTCCCAAACAGGAATACCGGGCGACGGTGGGCGGCGCGGATCGATCTTTGTACTTCTTGGGTCTCTCCCCAGGTTTTGCAGGACTAGCCCAGGCCAACCTGGAGGTTCCCCAACTTGCGCCAGGGGAACACGACTTGACGATCACCGTGGGCGGACACACCAGCCAGACTGTGAAACTGACCGTGAAGTAGGAACGCACGTGTCAGGACAGGTGGGCCCTAAATTTGGGTAGGGGACTCGAGTTGTGAGTGTCAAAATCGGTCCGGTATTCGCTCTGATGCCAATGCCGGACCGCCTATGGGGAATACTGAGGGCAGGTGATGCAGCCTTCGGAATTCCTTGCCAAGCTGAACTTGCAACTGTTCTGACCGTCGCGATACCGTTCCGCAACATGCCAGGACCAGTCTGCAACAAATTCCTATTCCCGCTCCCGCATTCCCATAGAGAATAGTAATTTGTTCCCATGCTGAAGTTACGCCCAGCCATTCTGGCCGTTGTGGGATGGACCGCACTTGGGTTGCTGTTCGCGGCGCCCATGATGAACAACGGCGGAGAGTGGCTGCCTGCCCTCAAAAACTCCCTTGCGCAATGGTGGGCCTGGGGAATCATCAGTATGCTGATCGCAGCCGTGGACCGGCGTCTGCCGTTCAACGATCATCGCATCGGTCTGCGTCTGCTAAGCCATGTTCCCATCAGCATCGTGCTGACCAGCCTGTTCGTCTATGTCACCCTTGCTTTGCGCGTTGTACTTGGCACGGCAACTCTCTCCGAACTCATCAGTACGCAGATGCTGGTGATGGGCCTTCGAGGCGGCCTGCTTTGGAGCCTGCTCGTCTATTGGCTGATTCTTGGTGGCTGGATGGCCAAGCAATACTACCAGCGCGTTCTGACGAATGAACTGCGCGTGGAACGCCTCGAACGACTGACCGCCGAAGCGCAAATGCACGCCTTGCGGCTGCAGCTCGATCCGCACTTTCTATTCAATGCGCTGAATACCATTTCCTCTCAAGTAGAGGCGGAGCCGCGGCTCGCCCGTTCGATGATTGAACACCTGGGGGAGTTGCTACGCCTCACGCTCGAAAGCAATCAACAGCAGCACGTGCCGCTTGCGCAAGAGCTCTCGTTCCTGGGTCACTATCTCGCCATCCAGAAGATTCGTTTTGGCGACCGCCTCCACTTCGAGCAGGACATCGACAAAGACTGTCTTCTTGCGTTGGTTCCATCCATGCTCATTCAACCGCTGGTGGAAAACGCCATCCGCCACGGGATTTCGCCGCGCGCATCAGGTGGTCTGGTTCGCCTGACCGTCAGATCCGTGCAAGACGAGTTGCTGATTCGCATTGAAGATGATGGCGTTGGTTTGCCTACCAATTGGGAAAAGACTCCGACGGAAGGAATCGGGTTGTCCGTTACCCGGCAACGTCTTCATGGGTTCTACGCCAGCACATCCAGTTCCTTTCAGATCCGCGGACGAGAGGGTGGGGGCGTGGTCGTGGAATTGAGCCTGCCGTTGATGCATGCCGTCGGCGAGGTAGCATCAAGACAGCCGCGCCAATCGATATGAGCACCATACCCCTTCGTGTACTGGTAGTGGATGACGAAGCTCCCGCTCGTCGTCGCGTCGTCGACCTGCTTCATCGGGAAGCGGGGATCGGCCCTATCAGGGAGGCGTCCACGGGAATGCTGGCTGCAGAAGCAATTCGCGAAGGCGCGACGGACCTGATGTTTCTCGATATCCAAATGCCAGAGCTTGATGGTTTGGGTGTAGTGAAAGCCATTGGCGTAGACGCTCTACCAATTACGGTTTTCGTGACCGCATGGGATCAGCACGCGATTGCCGCCTTTGAGGCCAATGCGCTCGACTATCTGTTAAAGCCCTTCAGCGACGAACGGTTCGAGGCCACCATGGAGCGCGTGCGCAATCGTTGGAAGCAGCGCGAACTGAGTGAATTTGGAGAGAGCGTCAGGCGTATGATTCACTCAGGAGCGGATATCACCCCGACGTTGAGCCGCCTTGTGGTCAAAGGCTCCGGAGCAACTTATCTGCTAAACGTGGAAGATGTTGATTGGATTGAGGCAGCAGGCGTGTATGTCACGTTGCACCTGAAAGAAAAATCGATACTACATCGCATGAGCCTGGCCGAACTCGAGCAGCGTCTGGACCCCACCCGCTTCATTCGCATCCACCGCTCCGCCATCGTGAACATCAATGAGGTCGTGCGTTTGGAACCGATATCACATGGAGAGTTTCACGTTCTGATGCGAAGTGGGGCGCGGGTAAAGCTGAGCCGAACCTATCGCGCCCACTTGGAGCTTTGCTTGGGGCAAGCGCTATAGCTGTCCCTATAGATAAAAGTCCTAGCGCTTCACCAGCCAAGCCAGAACTTCCTCCATGAAAGCAGCGCTATCGGCTCCCCAGTATTCGGTGCGTTGTGGACTTCGCGGTACGCCGCTGAGACGCTTCGCATTCTTCTGGCCCAGGAACAGGCTAGCCATTGCTTCGCCCATCACGACAATGCGGCCACCGTTTTCAACCTTCTTCCAGGCTGCAAATGGTTGCGCTGGCTTACCGTCCTTATCCAACTGAAAGGCGAATGGCGTTCCCCCTTCCACCGCTCTGCCTCCGCTATAAGGGATCTCGCGGTCGGCAGCGTGGATCTCTCCCGCTTTTGCCAGGCCGCCGCAGTTGTGCAGATATGGCGTATCCGCAGTCAGCTTCATTCCAAATGGAGCGAGAATGTCGTTCACTCCGGTAGTGGTCAGAGATTGCCTCTCTTCCTCATCCAGCACCAGAAGCAGTGAACCGCCGTTTCGTACGAAGCTGACAATGGCTTCCTTTTCACTTGCGGAGAACGCTTTCGACGGAGCCTTCAAGTGGAGCAGCTTAACCTTCTGCAGCGCCGCTGGCGTGATTTCCGTGCTGCGCGTGGCTACCTGAAACCCCACCCTCATACCGATCTCGGCCATATCCGGTGGAGGTCCGGCTTCCCCGTGCTGTTGATCATAGTAGACGCTCGACTGCATGACTTTGGGGTCCGAGCTCGGCGGAACGATGCCTTTCAACCGTAGGTAGGTGACCACGTTGCCATAGTGTTCATTCAGGTGTGCGATGTTTGCCCACAGCACGGTCATCTTGGTTGCCGTTTGTCCGAATAGCTTTACTTCCGTCCCAGCATCGGCATCCTGAAGCCTGTCTGCGGCGGCTGTGCAGAACGCGGCTGCGTTCTTCAGAGCCTGCACCAGATCCTGCTTGCTGGTCAATTTTGAAGCGCCAGAAGCAGGCTGACCGGGTGGTAGCAGCGGTGCGCAAAAGGCGCGCTCAGCATCAGCAATGTGCCCGATCAATTCCGCGAAGGAGCGTACATCAGCCGTAGGCCGGAAGCCGTAATCCGCTTCAGGGAACTTAGCCGCCGCACCGATCAAATTGCTGTTGATGGCATGCAAAAAATAACGAGCCTCTGAGGCTTGGCCGCCGAAGATAGGAGCCGTACAACTGAGTCCAATGCAAACCGCGGCGAGGGTCACGAAGATTCTTTTCATGCCCTATTGTTGAGGGTTGCTGGTTATCTCGAAGAGCGATTTGTTGCCATCCGGCCTAAGGGCGATACAGGACGGTTCTTAAACAGATCGCACGCAGTCCCCTCAAGCCGAAGCTCGCCGTGCTCTCGCCAACCGTTTCGCACGGCATCCCTCCTAGGCCGGGGTATAGGGAGTCGAAATAGAAGAAGATCCCGTGAGCCGGTAGATTTTGGACAGTGCTTGCGCTGCCTCAACGACGGGCTCCACCGAGCGTGCCACAAAGTCCTCCATGGAGCCGGTAAGCGCGGGGCTTGCGACGCTGACGGCAGCATAGGGTTGCCCGTCTGCATCCAAAATGGGAGCGGCAACCACCCGAATGCCGAGTACTGTTTCCTGGTCGGATAAGGCGTAGCCCTCTTCCCGCACTCGTTGTAGCCGCTTCTCAATCACAGCGATGCTGGTGGGCGTGTAGGGCGTGGTGCGCACCATTTCCCGCTGTTTCAGAATGTGGCGCCGTTCTGCCTGCGGCAGGTGCGCGATCAGTGCGTGCCCAATGGCTGAAGAATAAACCGGCACACGTGAACCAATGCGCACATTCACCCCCAGACGCACGATGCCCGCGTGAACACGCTCTACGTAAACAACATCCCCGCCATCCAATACACCAATACTGGCGGCCTCGCGGACACGGCCCACCAAGGACCGCAGAATGGGCCGGACCGCATCGTGGGACTGCATGCGCGCGATTGCGTTGAAACCAAGATCCAGCACCTTCAGACCCAAGCGGTATCTCTTGCTCTTGGGGACCTCGTGGATGTACTGCAGATCCACAAGTGTGCGCAGCAAACGAAACGTGGTTCCGGCATCCAAGCCCGTGCGGGCTGCAACCTCGCTGAGTGTCATCTCACCGTGTTCTGGATCGAAAGCTTCTAGCACAAGAAAGCCCTTCGCCAGCGAGTGCACACGATTCTTTTCAGAATTTGCGGAATTCGTCTTGCTTGCTTCTTGGTTCAGTGACATTATTTCTGTTGCCTGAAACTGAAAGTTTTTTCGCTATCCGAAACTATCATGACCATGTGGCTTCTGCAATGAATCGGCGAGACCTTCTTTTGACCCTTTGTGCGACTGCATCAACTTTTGCTGCACAGCGCGCGCGTCGCCCCAATATTGTCTTCATTCTTGCGGATGATCTCGGCTATGGCGATTTGGGCTGCTATGGGCAGAAGCAGATCGCCACACCTCGTATCGACGAGTTGTCCAGGAATGGATTGCGGTTCACACATGCCTATGCCGGCAGTCCGGTCTGCGCGCCATCGCGTTGCTGCCTAATCACGGGGCAACACAGCGGCCATGGAACCATTCGGTGGAACACCAGTGCGGAAGGCAAGCGTGTCCCCCTGAAGACGGGCGAGCACACGCTTCCTGGGCAATTGAAGGCACTGGGCTATCGCACCGGCATGATCGGTAAATGGGGACTGGGTGAAGCGCATACGAGCGGCATTCCCACGCGGCAAGGTTTTGATGAGTTCTTTGGCTATCTGAATCAGGACCACGCGTTGCAGCACTATCCAGCGCATCTCTGGCACAATGAGCAGGAGGTATTTCCCTCCGGCAACCAAGGCGGGCGCACCTCCGCCTATGCACAGGATCTGTTTCTGAAAGAGACCTTGCAGTTCATCGAAAATCACAAGGCACAGCCATTCTTCCTATACCTTCCCTACACCTTGCCGCACGCGGATAGCGACGCTGGCCGCCATGGTGGGGTCACCTATCCGGTGACGGAAAATCGCTACGCGGAACAGTCGTGGCCTCGCGATGAACAAGGCTACGCGGCGATGGTCACCAGGTTGGATGGGGATGTCGGGCAGATTGTAGACAAGCTACGGGCGTTGCAACTGGAAGACAACACATTGATCATCTTCACCAGTGACAACGGTCCGGCGAAAGACGGTACACACAGGCCTGAGTTTTTTGGCAGCAGCGGAGCGCTGCGAGGGATGAAGGGCCAAGTGTATGAGGGTGGCGTACGCGTTCCCACAATTGCTTCTTGGAAGGGAAAGATTGCAGCGGGGACGACTACTGACCAGCCAGTAGCCATGTGGGATTGGCTGCCCACATTGGTTGGCATCGCCGGCGGCCGCGCGCAGACTGGCATCGACGGTTCAGATCAATCGGCTGTTCTTCGTGGCGGCAAACGCCAGGGCGAGGTCGCTTTCTACTGGGAATCCCATGGCGATTCCTTCGTGCAGGGTGCGCGGCTCGGCAACTACAAGGGCGTCCGTGCGCAAGGTCGTACGGAGGTCTATGATTTGTCCTCTGATCCAGCGGAAAAACGCAATCTGGCGGAGGAGAGTGTGGAACTCAGCAAGCGGTTCCAAGCCTTTTTTGACAGCGCACGAACGCCTTCGCCGGAGTTCCCACCCGTTCGCGAGAAGCGTCGTCGCTAGGCTGGCGCGGAGAGAAAGCCAGCACGTTGAGCAGGCTCGATGCGGATGCGGCCACGGTCGGCGCAAACCGCCCGTCGGCCATGTCAGCGAAGTCCAGACGATATCGTCGTGAGTAAACGCAGTTTCGGCAGCGCAGGGGCTGGGATTTTCCCTGTTCTGCCTCTTGGTTCCCCCGAAAGGTCTGCCCGGTTAGCCGGTCTGTGGGTTGAACCTCATTACCCAGCCACGTGACGCATCAATACAGTTCAAAAAGGAGACACCATGAGCAGTCGCTATTGGTTCGCGACCCTACTCTGTCTATTCACGTTTTCATTGAGTGCGCAGGACATCAACGCGACCGTCTATGGCATCGTGACGGATGCCAGCGGAGCATCCATTCCCGCAGCGAACGTCACTGCGGTCAATCCGAACACTGGCCTTTCGCTATCCGCACAAGCCGACGAGGCGGGCAGTTTCACCATTCGCCCGCTACCGGCGGGTACGTACACAATTACCGTGGAGTCAGACGGCTTCAAGTCTTTGCGCCGAGCGGAAGTTCCGCTCGCTGCTGGTCAGCGCGTTCGCCTGGAGTTCTCTCTGGAACTTGGCCAAGTCACCCAGGCGATCGACGTTACCGATGCGATTCCCATGCTGAACACCGTGAATGCGGAACAACGTTCGAACATTGAATCCCGGCAGATCCGGGAGCTTCCCGTCGCTCGCCGGGATTGGTCAGCGCTGCTTGCTCTGGAAAACGGCGTGAACAATGCAGACGGCCGTATCGCGATGAACGGACTGCCCGGTGCAGGATTTCGCCTGACGGTGGATGGCACGGATGCCGCGATGGATTCTGAAGCGCCTTCGCTTTCCATGTCTGGCGGGTTCAACCTGATCAAAGGCGTCAGTACGGAAGCCATTGAACAAGTGAACGTGGCCAAGGGCATTGCATCTGCGGAAGTAGGACAAACGCTTTCCGGCAACGTGAACATCACCACCAAACGAGGCACCAATGATGTTCATGGCAGTCTATTCATGCTGAACCAGACCGAGAACCTGAACGCTCGCGCACAGTTTCTTAGCAACAAACCGGGCATGGTCTTCAACCAGTTCGGCGGTTCGCTGGGCGGCGCAATCATCAAGAACAAACTCTTCTATTTCGGCGTGTATGAAGGCTATCGTCTGCGTGGGTTCACGTCGCTTGTGGGCAACGTGCCCACGGTGGAATTCAAGCAGAGAGCCATTGCGGCGGTGCCGGCCTACAAGGCCGCTCTCGACCTGTTCCCTGATCCAAATACCGCCGTTGCCCCAGGAGCCACCAACGCGACCTATGTTGGTTCAGCATCAGATCGTTCCGACGACAACCACGCTGTCATGCGTGTGGATTACCACGCGACGGAGCGCTTGGTTCTTTCGGCGCGATACACGCGTGGCCGTCCGTACCGGTTGACGCCGCGTCTGGCCAACAACCCGCGCACTTTCCAGGGTCTCAACGAGATTGGTTCCTTCAATGCGACATATGCTGCAGGTAGATGGACCTCCGAAAGCCGTTTTGGCGTGAACCATAACCAAGTGGAACGCGGTGATTACCTGCAGATGGCTGGCATTTCTGGCATCACGGGTGGTTTGGGCTGGTCGCTTACCGGGGAGGTTCTGAACCGACGCGGGACCAACTGGTCTATCGAAGAAACTCTGGGAACAACAATCGGGAAGCACTCCCTGAAGTTTGGTGGCGTCTTCATTCGTCCGACCGGAGGACGCGTAAATGTCGAGGCGCCTGCTCTGAACTACGCCAACGTCAACGACTTCCTCTCGAACACGCCAACGTCGGTGCAGATCACCTTTGGCGTTCGTGACTACAACGTGCTTACCTTCAACACAGGTATGTTCCTGCAAGACGACTGGAGACTTAACCGTCGTCTGACAGTGAGCATGGGCTTGCGTTGGGACTACTTCTCTGTGCCCAGCGAGCGTGACAACCGGTTGATCAACAGGAATGAGCCTCTCGGCTTTGGATCTTTCCGGCCTGCGGATTCTCCTTGGAATGCGAAGTACAATTCCTTTTCTCCCCGGCTTGGATTGTCCTGGGATGTGAGCGGAAAGGGTTCTACTGTTGTTCGCGCTGGAGCTGGTACTTTCCAGAATCCCCGGCCACTGTTCGGGTCGTCTGTTGACATCGTGCAGAACGCACCGGACGAACCTTTCCGTGTAACCTACGCGCGGGCCGACGTGTTGCGCTATGGCGATCTGTTGCGCTACCCGGTCGAACCAGTTGCCGTGTTGCCGATCGCCAAGGGCGTGGATGCGCCTATCTCCGGAACCGCGATCAACCCGAATTGGGGTAACCCCTACAGCTACCAATGGCTGCTGACCGTGCAGCAGATGCTGCCCGGTGGCATTGTGGCTGAAAGCGGTTACGTAGGTACTCGAGGCGTGTCGCTGATGATGGCGCGCACGCTAAATCAGCCTGACCGCGAGACGGGTATCCGACCGATGGATGGTTACCTCCAGTTCCGCTATCGGGATGGCTCCGAACGCAGTAACTACCATGGTTGGCAATCCAATCTTCGTAAGCAGTTCTCTTCAGCGCTACTGCTGCAGACAAACTACACCTTTAGCCGTCAGATGTCCTTTACGAATGCGGCGGACTTGCTGCTTCCGGCGGCTCCGCAGGATCCCTTCAACTACAGGGCGGATTACGGTCCTACCGATAGCGACATCAAACACAATCTGGCAACCAGTTTTGTCTTTGAGCCGCAGTTGACGAAGTGGTTCAATGCCACAGGCTCCAAATCCCGTCTTGCTCTGGATGGTTGGCAAGTGTCCGGCGTATTGACTGCCCGCACTGGCATGCCGTTGACTGTGATGCAACCTAGCGGTCTTACTGACAGTCGTCCCGACTATGTAGGCGGAAGCGCCACTCTCGACAACTACACTGACACCCTGAGCTACTTGAATCCCGCCGCGTTCGCGCGAGTCCCCTTGTCGCCTGTCAGCGGCCTACCCATTCGTCCAGGCAGCGTGGGACGCGCTTCTGTGCGCGCACCCGGGGCCTGGAATCTGGATCTGGCGGTGGCTAAGTCGGTGCTCTTTACGGAACGCTGGCGCCTGCAATTCCGTGCCGATCTGATGAACTCACTGAATCATACGAACCTGAGTGGGGTCGTCACGCGCATTGACGCTGCGAACTTTGGACGATTCACCTCCACGGCGGGAGCACGCTCCGTACAACTGTCTGTGCGACTATCGTTCTAACCTCCTCTTTACTGGTCCCCCCGGCAGACCCGGGGGGACCAGTAACCGCTGTGTCTGTGCTGTATCAGCTTCGTCCCAACGCCCTCTTCGGTGTCTGCCTCCTAAGCCACCAGGTCACCAGCCACGCAATCAGTCCCCATTGGAAAAACGACAAGATCATTGTCGTGATCAGCACCCAGGAGCCGATCGACAGAGATGCCCATCGCTCATCCCAGGTTCTACCACTCCATCCGTTCACGACCTTAACCAGGACGAAATGCGTCGGCTGTTGAAGCACATGCATGCGTCGCAACGAGATCATTCTGTGTTCCGAGGAGAACGGGATAGCCCGCCCACCAAATTTGTACATGGGGACAACTTCGCAAAGTACGGGCGGGTGTTCCACGTAAGGCTCCAGATTACGTGCTACGTCTGTCCAGAGCCACACCTAAAATAGAGTGTTGATTGTGAAGACAACCCAGATTGGATGTAGTTTGAGGTTTCTTAGGTGCATAGCGTAGCTGTCAGTATTTACGTCATTCAAATTTTTGGTATTCCACTATAAATCTCCACTTGAGTAGCGATCCCCAAGGGCAAGGTGGCAAGCAAGTGTTTCCTCACTTCCACAGGCCCACAAACCCGGCAAATTCACACAAAAAAACTTCTTCGACCGAAAATGGTTCCTCATGTGACGCCTGTGCCTTATGCTGGATGTGCTCTCTATATTCCAAAGGTGGATAGTTCATTGTTACTAAATAAGTATGCTAGACGCCTGGCGTCGAGTCCCTGGCGCTACATCCTCGGAGCCTTGGCGGTTGCATGGCTCAATCTTTATATCATCCGGGACGTCTTCTTCCTGGAGCATAGCGCCCGAATGAATGCCATGCATGGCTACTGGATGGCGATGGCTCGGCTTGCAGAGAACCATTGGTGGAGCCCCGGTTGGTGGCCATGGGCCGATGGCGGTGTTCCCTTCGAGTTCATGTATGCACCTTTGACGCCGGGTTTGATGCGGCTATGGTCTTACCTGGGCTCGGTTCCGGAATCTCGCGCTTATTTCGGTGTTACGGCTCTATATTATCTGCTTGGCCCGCTGACCTTGTACGCCTTCTCCGCGTGGTTCCTTCGTTCTGCTGCTGTTGCTACGGGTGCGGCGTTCTGCTACACCCTGATTTCGCCTTCCAGCTTTCTTGTGCCCGATGCCCAGTTTGGCTTTCGTGAACTTCTGATTGATCGCCGGGCCTACCTGATGGGGGTGTGGGACGACACCCCGCACATGGCGACGTTGGTAATTCTGCCCGTCCTATGGTTCTTTCTGGTTCGGGCTTTACAGCACCGGCGAAGGTTGGATGTGGCGGTGGCTATCGCCCTAATTAGCCTGCAGGTGGTGGCGTCTGCATTTGGCCCAGTGCTGGTGACCCTAAGCGCAGCTTGTCTGTGCTTCACGCTTACGAAGCGCGATGGTTGGTTGCGCAACCTCCTGTTCTGCGGCTTCATGGGCGTGACAGCATGGATGATTGCTTGCCCGTGGCTTTCACCCAGTTTGATCAAAGCCATTTCGGTGAACGCACAAGAGCATGGCGATACCGGTTTCAGTGTGTCCGCGCTGACGGTTGTGTCGCTGATCATTCTGACCTGGGTATTAATCCAACGTGTGCTGCCCCGTGAACCCGACGCTTGGCGTACGCACTTTGTCATCTTGTTTGCACTGGTAGTGACCACCATTCCCGCGGTCTCGCTCTACATGGGTCGCGCTTTTGTGCCGCAGGCGGGGCGGTACCGTATGGAGATGGATCTTGCATTGGCTTTGCTTCTGGCTGTTGTGGTGGGGAAACTATGCCGGCGGATGCCTTCCAATGTAGCTGTAGCGGCTGGATTGGTATTACTTTCATTCGGAGCAGAACAGCTGGTGCATCATCGTCGTTATGTGAAGACCGATGCCTTCCGGCCCGTGTCTATCACGGAAACCATGGATTATTCGCTGTCTCGCTTTGTAGAAGCCAAACTTCCCCTGGGTGGGCGCGTGTTTCTTCCAGGAAGCATGGCTCCTTGGTTTAACGCTCTTTCAGACCGGGAGCAGTTCACCGGTAGTTCCTGGAGCACCGCATATAACCAGGTCCAACAGAAAGCCGTATACTTCCTTTACTCCAGTGACCGCAACCAATTGGATAAGAATCTACATTGGCTGAAGGCCTATGGCGTTCAGGCTCTTGTCGTGCCGGGCAAGGATAGCCCGGAAACTTGGCATCCCTATCAGCACACGGATAAGTTTGATGGCACGTTGGAACCTCTCTGGAAAGAACGGGACACCACGCTGTATCGTGTCCCCCTGCGATCTCTATCGTTGGCGCACCTGGTGCGAGAGGATGCCATCGTTCTAGACCGGCCAGCGAACGCGGAGGATACCGCTGCCCTCGCGCGGTACGTCAACGACTTGGATGATGAAGAGTTGCCGAGCGCAACCTGGGAATGGACGGGGACGGGGTCAGCAGTCGCGACCGCGGAGTCGACAGATGGCCACGCGCTCTCTTTCCAGGTGTCGTATCATCCCGGCTGGAACGCCAAAGTCGACGGAGAACCAGTGCCACTTCATGCGGATGGACTCGGCCTGATGTGGATGAAGCCTCCGCAACCTGGTCCGCTGCGAGTCGAACTGGAATATACAGCTGGCCGCGAAGCGCTTGTGATGCAAATTCTCAGTTGCGTGGGGCTCACTTTGCTGGGCCTCTACGGCTTTGGCCTATTGCCTGTAGACCGCCTTTTATTACATCCAGGGCCGCAAGGTGGCTCCTGATCGGGTAACTCGGAGAACATTCTCGCAAGCACCAACGCACTGAGGGAAACAGCATCTTTCCCCTGTCTGCATCGCGAGTGTTGGCGAACGGCGCGCTCCCCTTGGACGGTTCCTCTAAAACTTTCCCGCACAATCCCGCCAGAAAGATGGAACACTCCATATTTCGCAACGTATACTTAGCTAGCTATGCCAAAGAGCCAGAATGACAAGCTACAGGGCACGCTGACACTCCTGATCCTGCGGACCCTCGAAAGCCGCGGGGCCCTGCACGGTTACGGACTCTGTCACCACATCCACTTGGTCTCCCAGGATCTGTTGCAGGTGGAAGAAGGGTCTGTGTATCCCGCGCTCCACCGCATGGAACAGGACGGTTGGATTTCCGCCGAATGGCAAATCACGGACAAGGGCCGACGCGCTAAGTTCTACACCATCACCGCACTGGGCAAGAGGCAGCTCGAACAGGAGCGCGAAAACTGGGCGCGATTGACGCAGGGTGTGGAACGCGTACTCCGCTACTCCTAAAGATCGGAAGCCATCTATGCCTTGGTACAAACGTTGGCAAAATGTCTGGCGGCCTGAAGCCCTCAATCATGAGCTCGATCAGGAGCTTGCGTTTCATATTGCAGAAACGGTGGATACGCTCGTCGCCAGCGGGATGACCCAACGCGACGCCCTGCGGGAAGCCCACCGTCGTCTCGGCAATTACTGCCTGCAGAAGGAAAGGACACGGGATATGGATATCTCCACTTGGCTTGAGACACTCCGCGCGGACATACAATACGGCGCGCGCCAGCTTCGCTTGAACCCTGGGTTTGCGGTCATCGCCATTCTCTCCCTCGCCCTCGGTATCGGAGCGAATACGGCGATGTTCCAGTTGATCAACGCCATCCGTCTCACATCTCTTCCCGTGAAAGACCCAGGAAGCCTTGCTCTTGTTGTCTTCGGGGAGAACTCCGCGCGCGCCGGTTGGTGGTCCACGCGAAGCGCGGAATTCACCTCGTCGCAAGTGGATGTTCTCCGGAAGGAACAGCAAGCCTTCGACGAAATCGGGGTATGGAGCGCTGCTCGCTTTGATCTGACGACCGGTGGCGAGCCACGTTATGCCGAAGGTCTATTTGTCAGCGGCGATTTCTTTCAGACCTTGGGCGTCAACGCGGCTATGGGTCGCACGCTCACCCCTGCGGATGACAGGGAATCCTGCGAAGTCGGCGCTGTCGTTAGCGATTCCTTCTGGAACCGGGAGCTGGGCGCGGACCGCAACGTGCTTTCTCGGCAAATTACGCTGAACGGCCAAACCTTCCCTGTCATCGGCGTCACGCCACCTTCCTTCTTTGGCGTCGAGGTCGGTACTCGCTACGACGTGGCGATCCCTCTGTGTGCAGACCGCCTGCTCGCCGATGACAAACTGGGCCGGGCCCCCGTGCAGGCTGCCTGGTGGATTTCCGTCCTAGGTCGTCTGAAGCCTGGCTGGACAGTAGAAAAGGCCTCCGCGCATATCGAATCCATCTCTCCCGCCATCATGCAGGCCACCTTGCCAACCAGCTACAAGACCGACCTCGCCGAGCGTTACCTAAAGAACCGGCTGATCGTTCGTGACGGCAGCACCGGCGTCTCCGGCTTGCGGCGGCAGTACGAAAATCCTCTGCTGATTCTCATCGGGACGACAGGCCTCGTATTGCTGATTGCCTGCGCCAATCTTGCCAATCTCCTGTTGGCTCGCGCTACGGCGCGTGAACAGGAAATCGCAGTCCGTATGGCCATCGGGTCTTCCAGGTTCCGCATCATTCGCCAACTTCTTACGGAAAGCTTGCTGCTCGCTGTCGGCGGAGCCGTCCTCGGCGCCGGGCTGGCTCTCGTCTTGAGTAGGGGATTGCTCATATTCATCAGCACATCGAACAACCCAGTGTTTGTGGGCTTGGGCATGGATTGGTCCGTCCTCGGCTTCACCGCACTGCTTGCCGTCATCACATGTCTTTCGTTCGGGCTGCTGCCAGCCTTGCGAGCCACGCATATGTCGCCGGTTGCCGCCATCCGCTCCGAAGGGCGTGGCGCGAGCGCCAGCCGAGAAAAGTTCGGTCTCCGCAGAGCGCTAGTCGCCACTCAGGTGGCGGTATCAGTCGTGCTCCTCGTAGGCGCTCTACTCTTCGTGCGCAGTCTGAACAACCTGCTCACCACCGATCCCGGATTCCAGTCCGAGGGAGTCCTTTCGGTGTCCGTGAACTTCAGCCGCGCTTCCTTCCCGGAGGAGCGGCGCATTGATCTTTATCGGGATTTTCAAGACCGTCTTGCGGCCGTTCCTGGCGTGACTTCTGTCGCCCAAGTCGGCTTCACACCTGTCAGCGGAAGTGGTTGGGACAACGCGGTTGGACCCGATAACACCCCAGCAGCCGGAAGCGGCAAAGACAGTTGGTTCAACCGTGCGGCGCCGGGCTACTTCAAGACCATGGGAACGCGGCTGCTTGCCGGTCGCGAGTTCACCGAGCGTGACGTCCGCGGAGCTCCAAAGGTCGCCATCGTCAATGAAAAGTTCGCGCAGAAAATGTTCGATGGCCAGAACCCTGTCGGCCGCACCTTTCGCCTGGAGGCGCCTGCCGGTCAGCCCGAACAAACCTTCGAAATCGTTGGTCTCATCGCGAACACCAAGTATCGACAGCTGCGCGAAGATTTCTACGCCATCGGGTTCTTCCCCGTTGCCCAGGATGAGAACCCAGGGGCGGGCGCCAACTATGTCTTGCGTATCTCTGGCTCGCCCGGAAAAGTCATGGAGCAAGCCAAGGCCACCATGCTGCAGGTGTCTCCCTCCCTTGCCATTTCTTTCCTCCCCTTCTCGCAACAATTGGAGGAATCCCTGCTACGTGAACGGCTGATTGCCAGCCTCTCCGGTGGCTTTGGCCTGCTTGCAGGCTTGCTGGCGACCATGGGGCTCTATGGCGTCATCGTCTACATGGTCGAACGCCGCCGAAGCGAATTCGGTATCCGCATGGCCCTGGGAGCCAATCGAGGGCAGGTCATGAAGCTTGTGCTGAAAGAGGCTTTGATTCTTCTGGGGATCGGGCTGCCGGTGGGTATCGGGCTTTCCCTGTGGACCGGGCGTGCCGCGTCCGCGCTTCTATTTGGCATCGAGGCGCATGATGTAGCTACGCTCGCTGGCGCTTGCCTTCTGCTGGCTGTAGTCGCTCTACTAGCGGGCTACATCCCTGCGATGAAAGCGGCCAGCCTTGACCCGGCATCCACGCTGCGGGCCGACTGAGTTTCTCGCGAACGCCTATCACCAAAGGAACTCGCACAGCCGAAAAAGGACCCTCACACTGAGTCCTCTTTCGGCTGTCCTTCGTCTGGCTCAGACTCTTTAGCCAACATGAACGGTGGGAAAGATCGACATCTCAATATCGGGCCCCTGCCCTGTCTGTCCCCAATCCGCTGCGGTAGCAGCGCCCCCATTTTCCAGGTCCGCAGATTTTTTATCTTCTGATCCCACAAAGGCTTAGCCGCAAATGCCTTCAAGCCTCTGCGGACATGCGTCCCTATAATGGCGCGAGGTCACACACATGCCCACCACTCCTGACAGCATCGCCGCACGCAATCGCAGCAACGCGCGGCACTCCACCGGGCCCCGCACTTCCGAGGGCAAGGCCATTGCATCGCAGAACGCGCGAAAGCACAGTTTCACCGTTCTCTCCCACACCGTCCTAGCCAACGAAGATCCTGAAGTTTACGCAGCCTTTGAACGCGAAGTCGTCGAAGCCTACAACCCGCAGAGCGACCGCGAACGCTTGGCCTCCCTCGAAATCGCAAATTGCCGCTGGGCTCTCCGCCGCTTTGACGAAGCAGAGGCTGCCCTGTGGAATACCTGCTTTGCCCGCGACAACCAGTCCGCAGGCGAAACCCTGGCTGACCAATGTATCCGCGGAGTTGGTGACCCGCCCAGCGTCGCGCTTCATTCGATGGATTTACTCACGCGCTATCGCCGCCCTTGGGATCGCCGCCTCCAGAACGCCGTCCGCGAGTTCGACCGCGCCCGCCTGGACCGCAACCGGGAAGAACGGCTCGCCCTTGCCAAAGAGCGCGGAGCGCGTCTCGCCAGCAATAAAGAGCGCGAAGCGCGTCAGCAAGCCCAACAGGGGCAGCGGAACACCCCGCGCTCTGGAAAACCCAGCCAGGAAGGGCCGGGAGCACCGTTCGTGGAAATACCGTGCGTGGAAATGCCATTGGGTGCACATCAGGCAGAGGCGCCGCCGCAATCTGGCTTCGTTTCGTCACCGGCCATTCCTGCTCCTTCATGGGGACATCAATCTGCCGCGGCCTAATGCCCAGCAACCCACCACAAACACCCGGAAGCTAAGACTCACTGCGAACCCTCACCACAACTAAGCTCGTCGTACGCCCAAACGGCGCTCGTAGCCGAAGTATCGGCAGAAGGCATTGTATACTCGATGGATCTAGTAGATTACTGAGTCGGTGCAATCCGTGCAAGGACGAATGACCATGAGCAAAAGCCCAAAGAAGACCCGTACCCTGCGAGCCACGACCTTGCAAGTCGTAGCCCTCGGCGCGGCGCTCGCAGCGACATGGACGCTGACGCCGCAGTTGGTGCGCGCCCAGGCCACCCATACCTCTCAGGATTGGGCGCAATCGCCAGCGGCCTTCGACGACGGCGATGGGTTGCGGGATTTCCAGACCCGTCTGCGTTCGGCCCTGTTCCTTCTGAAAGGCCAGCCGCAGATCCAGCAGCCGCTCAAACTCTCCGGTACCGTCACCGCCGTCAGCCGTACGGGCATTCGTCGCCTGCGCATCCGTGATTTTCAACTGCTGAGCGATGGTCGGCGGGAAGCAGGCGAGTTCAATCTCGGAGCCGGTTCCTGGCCCAGCGTCGTCGGAGCCTTGGGCAGCGCCTTAGCGGGCGACTATCTGGTGCAGGCCGCGATCAAGGGGATTCCCATCGACAACCTGGAGGTGGTGTTCACCAGCAAACCCGGCACGGCCCCGTCGCAAACCACGGGCACGCAGGTGACCTATCCGCGCAATCTGCAATACGTCGTGTTCATCCAGTCTCCGGCTACCGATGCCCAACTGGAAGATCTGCGGAGCACGGTCGAACGCGTTTCACCGGTCTTTCGGTTGGTGACCGAGGCGCAGAAGGTGGAGCACGGCAAGCTCGTCTACACCAAGACCCCGTTAAAGCGGGAAGGGAAGACTCTCGACGGCCTGCGCGAATTCCTCACCGACACCAACGCCAGCCGACAAGGCGCAACGCCGGTAGAAGGCCCAAGCCCGAAACCCGCAGCCGACGATTGGCGACAACCGCTGCGTGCCCACATCAAAGTGGAAGGCAGCACCGGTATCCGCCACGTCCGCACAGACATCGGCAACTTCCAGGTCATTCACGACTACCCGCGTTATCTGGGCGGACACAATCTAGGACCGGTGCCCGAAGAAGACATTCTGGGCCGCATGATCACCTGCCTGACGCACATCTACGAAATCGAAGCCTCCCGCCGGCAGATCAAACTAGACGGTTTGGAGCTGAATGTCGAAGGCACGCTAACCAGCCGCCTGGGCAACATCGACACGCCACCCGTCTACAAGGACATCGCCTACACAGTAAACATCGCTTCGCCAGAGACCAAAGAAACGATCGAGGAACTACAGAAAGCCGTCGAAGCCGTCTGCCCCATCTACAACATGATCAAAGACTCCCAGCCCATCAAGAGCACAATCATCCGCGGCCCCTATGCGGAGGAAAAAGAACAAGCAGCGATTGCCGGGAAGTAGAAGTATGGTGATACTCATGGAAACGCATTGATTCGAGTCTATGAGAATATCTGCTCACAGATACGATAGAAACGATTGAATGAGCGGGCTTGGCGTGCTTCTGTGATGTCCAATTTTTTTGTGAGTTTGTCCTGATCAACGGTTTCGGAGTATCGTTGGCCGGGCCTCAACTGCTTTAAACGCCCCTTGGCGTCCCGCACGCCCTCCGGCTGCAAAAGATTACTTGCAGAATACAGAAGGCCTTGGGCCTCGAGCGCCTGCGCAGAAGCCAAGATCCAGCTTTCGTATTCGTACATTGGCAGTATGACGTCAACGTTTAGCCCCTCCCGAGCTTGTCGGGCTCGACGACGAAGATCAGGTCCGAGGGTAGCGGGGCAGTCGTCATCAGCATCAAGGAAGAGCAGAATCCAACCGTATTTTAAGGCGTCACGCTCTTCAAGTAGATAACTGGCTTGTATGACGTCCTTTTCAAGTTCCCGTGGCTTGACGATCTGACTCCTAGATCGTCGAATCGGATTGCACACCACTAGTTGGAGCTCGGGCGCGATATGCCTCGCGATCTTGTGCAGGAGCGACGGGATGGCCCTGACCTCTCCATATCCTTCAACAATGGGTGCGATCACCATGCCAGTGGACATTCTATTTAAAATAGACTTCCCTGTGTTGTTGTCGGTCTCGGGATACGGCGACGGTCGGGTAGCATTTGATTCATCCGCAGAAGATCACCGGGGGTTCGGAGCCGTTCTTCTAACATGCGCCTTGAACTAGGGTTAACAGTGGAAATAAGGGTTTTACCTTCATCCCACTGAACGGCCAGCAGGGAATTTGGATCCAGGTCCCATCTGTCCAACAGGTCGGGACTATGGCTCGTTACGAGGACCTGCCTGCGTTCCGACGCTTCCTTCAAGGAATCAAACAAGACGCCTGCCGCCGCGGGATGCAAGGCCACTTCAGGTTCTTCTACTGCCACCAGCGGCAACAACGGTCCGCCGCTAGACTGAAATAGTGCGACTAACACACCCAATGCGCGTAACGTCCCATCTGACATGGAGGCCGCAAGAAATTTTGTGCGTTTATGGCCAGCAGAGATCTGCTCAAACTCTAGCGTTTCTTTAGGCCCCAGCGGTTTCAGGTTTACATTGTCAATCTCAGGAACAACGGTCGAAAGAAATTCGACGATGCGATCCTTAAGGTCCGGTCGTGTACGCTGCAAACGGCCCAGCACCGATGCCAGATTTGCTCCGTCTCTACTGAGAAGATCTCCGGCGTCAGGAGCTTGTAGATCGCGGATTCGGTCTGGGTTCAGGCTATAAAACCCCATATCGGCGATGCCTTTTCGCAAGTGTCTAAACACATCTATGCCGAAACCAAGAAATAGTCGGTCGTCGCCCACGTCACTAAGTCTCAACTCTTCATAACTATGATCTTCGAGTTTTCCTTTCTTTACTCGGAAGTGCCTCGACACTTCTCCCGAGTCATCTCTAAATCGGCACTTCCCAGACTCTTTCTGGACCGCAAATCTACCGTCTGGACGTGCCGCAATCTCAAATTCGTACTCAAAATGATAGGCCTCGTTAATGTCGAGCTCTAGGCCAACGGCGAAATGGTTCGGTCGCCCTCCGGATCGTCGGCGTACTTCGTTAATACCGCCACGCTCCCTAAGAGCGCTATCCACACCATTTCGAAGTGCATCGGCTACAAAGCGGAGGCTGTCAACAAAGTTACTCTTCCCGGCACCATTTGGGCCAACAAGACACGCAAGCGGAGGCAGCCTGACATCGCATGCCTGGATGCTCTTGTAGTTTCTGAGAATTACCCGTTTTAACCCAATGCCTAGAGACATGTCTGTGCCTTAAAGTACTAACGGCCAGCACGACCGTGAATCGATTTCAGTATAGGAGAGTGCCTTTGGCTATGCACTACCTCAACCTGAATGGTCCGTGCTGCGAGGCCTCGGATTTGTGCGATGGACTTCCCTCCAGATCCCTCGCCCGGTTCACCCTCGTACGGACCCTGCTGCTCATCAATTTGGGAAACTAGGAACGCGAACCCTAAGTACCAGGAAGCTTTTTAGATGCAAGAATACCTCTTCGTCTCGTGGAACCCCGACAGTAGGATTGATAGTGAAATGCATATGGTCACCCTACTTGCGAGTCTAAGATCAGAGTTTAGGCATGGAGAGTTCGAGGTCAGCGACTGCCGTCAATTGCGTCGAGTAGTCCTTTCGGAAGTGCCTCAGGCATACGGTGTATATGTAATCCACACAGTGGGAGAAGATGGCCGTAACCTTGTTTACATTGGGAAAGCTGGCACTCTTAAGAGTGATGGTAAATTTTGCGAACAAAACCTCCGTGGGCGAATGACAAATAAGCAGGGAGGTGTGCCTCGCGCAGAATTCTTCGCAAAGAAAATGGCAAATGCGTATTCTAATTCTCTGCATTTTGAATGGTTTGCAGAAAATATAGATGGCAAGCAAAGATTTCTTCCCTTCTTTGTGGAAGCACAGTTGCTCGCTGCCTACTTCACGGAGAACCGATGCCTTCCTCCCTGGAATCTGCGCGCTTAAATGCAACCTAAGTGTAGCCCCCTAATACGCCAGAACCCGCCGCAGTTCCTTCACCAGATCCTGCGTCTGCGGCAGGATCTCGTTTTCCAACATCGGGTGGTAGGCGACCCAGACGTCTTTGGCGGCGACACGGCCTACGGGGGCGTCGAGGGACGAGAAGAGATCGTTGGCGATGCGGGCGGAGATTTCCGCGCCGTAGCCCCAACTCAGGGTATCTTCGTGCGCCACGATCACCCGGTTGGTTTTGCGGACGCTTGTCGCGATCGCATCCCAGTCGTAGGGGGAAAGGCTACGCAGGTCGATGATCTCCACCGTGTTGTCCGGGTTCTCGGCTTCAAGGATGGCGGCGGCTTGTTCGGCTTTGTGTACCAAGGCGCCGTACGTCACCACCGTGATCGCTTCACCTGTCTTGGCGATGCGGGCTTTGCCGAAGGGAATGGTGTAATCCGGCCCGGGGTGCGGATTGCGGTTATAGGGTTCGCGGTAGAGCCGCTTATGTTCCAGGAACAGCACCGGGTCGTCGCAACGAATGGCCGTGCGCAACAGGCCGCAGGCATCCTGGGCGTTCGAGGGGAAGACCACCCGCAAGCCAGGGATATGGGTAAAGGCGACCTCGCCACTTTGGCTGTGATACACCGCGCCGCCATTCAGATAACCACCAATGGGCACACGAATGACGATGGGGCAGGAGAAGCCGTTGTAGGAACGCCAACGCATGGTGCACAGCTCATCGCGGATCTGCATCATGGCGGGCCAGATGTAGTCGAAGAACTGAATCTCCACCACGGGCTTCATGCCCCGCAGAGCCATGCCCAGGGCGCGACCCACGATACCAGCTTCGGCCAGGGTTGAGTTAAAGCAGCGCTGGTCGCCGAACTCGCGTTGCAGGCCCAGCGTCACCTTGAACACGCCGCCCTTGCCCTTCACATCGGGAAGCGCCTCGCTGCGGCTGCAATCGGCGACGTCTTCGCCGAACACCACCATGTGCGGATTAGCGCGCATTTCTTCGTGCAGGGTCAGGTTGATGGCATCCAGCATGGTCCGCTGCGTGCCGGGGTCGGCAGGCTGCGGTTCTGCGGCGAAGGCATCTGAGGTCGGGTCCACGGTGGGCGAGTAGAGGTAATCCAGAATGCCCGCCGGGTCTGGCAGTTCTTCCTGTAAGACTTCCTGCTCTAGGTCGGCGATCTCTTTTTCGATCTCGCGGCGAAGCGCCTCGATTTCCGAAGCCGTATACACGCCACCTTCCACCAGCAATTCGCTGATGCGGCGATTGGGATCTTTCAGTGCGTCCCGTTCCCGCTCTTCTTCAGAACGATAGTGGCGCTCGTCGTCCGAAAGCGAATGCGAATAAGGCCGGGTGACGTGGGCATGCACAAAGGCAGGGCCACGCCGTTCGCGGCAATACTGCACCGCTTCCACCATGGCGAGGTAGCTGGCGACAAAATCGGTGCCGTCCACCTCAATGATGTGCAGGTCCGGGTAGCTGCGGACGAGGCGCGAAATGCTGCCGCCCGCAGTCTGATGCTCCACCGGGGTGGAGATGGCGTATTGGTTGTCCTGAATCAGGTACACCACAGGCAGTTTGCCGAGGCAGGCAATGTTCAAGGATTCCCAGAACTCGCCTTCGCTGGTGGCGCCTTCGCCGGAAGAACACAGGGACACTTCGTCGCTATCGGGGTTCAAACGCACGGAAGCATCGGCGGAGCCGACGGCGTGCAGATAGTGGGACCCCGTGGGCGACGACGAACTGACGATGTGGAGTTCGGGGCTGCTCCAGTGCGAAGGCATCTGGCGGCCACCCGAAGCAGTGTCGGCTTTGGCGCCTACGCCTTGCAGTAACTGCGCACGGGGGCTCCAACCCATGGCCATGGAGCTGGCGCGGTCGCGGTAATAGGGGAAGAACCAGTCATAGCCTGGTTTCAGCGCCATACCGGCGGCGGTCTGGATGGCTTCGTGCCCGGCAGCGCTGATCTGGAAATGGATCCGCTGTTGCCGCTTCATCATCACTTCCCGGTCATCAATTGCTCGGGAAGTGAGCATGTTGCGCAACGCCGTTTGCAAAATGTCTACGGCAACGCCGCGAAGCTCACCAGGAGTCTCCTGGGCTGGCTGCGAACCGGCGATACTGGCCATCCATCCCCTCCATCCATGCAGAAATCTCAGTGTATCGTGGCGAAAATCGATCAGTCAAAGCAATGGGCTCTATAAGAATGACTTATTGGGGTGCTTTGCGTTTCGACCACGGTGCGCATGAAATACGCAAGAAAACCGTCGCTTGCAGACTGGGAAGCGGAAAGCCTTCCAGACTATTTTAACTAGCACCACCTCTTGGTGCTGGCAGTTCGTCATTTTCCTGCGCACTGCCTCGGAAATTTTTGCCCTCAAGGCGGAATTGTCCCAAGCGCAGGCGATCCAGGTTAAAATTCCTGACAACCCGGATGCGTGATAGCGCGTCTGATGGAACGTGGGGAATCACATGCTCTATTTCCAAAGATTCGCGGTCATGGCTCTTCTGCTGACAGGGTGCTTCAGCGCATTCGGCGCCACCGGCGACCCGAGCGAAGCCGAAATCCAGAAGATCATCAAGGCCTTTGCCGAGCGTGAATCCGCGTTTCTGAAGGCCAGAGAGCGCTACACCTACCGCCAGAGTGTGAAGCTGGCGGAATTGACGGCGGCAGGCCGGGAAGTGGGCAAGTGGGAATACAAGAGCGACATCGTATTTGGTGAAAACAAAGAACGTACCGAGCGAGTGACTTGGGCTCCGGTGCGTACGCTGCAGAACATCGTGCTGACTCCGGACGACGAGAAGGATTTGCGGGATGTGCAGCCCTTCGTGCTGAACAGCGAGAGCCTGGACGAATATAACGTCCGCTACCTGGGCAAGCAGAACGCGGACGAAATCTCCTGCTACATGTTCGCGGTGCGTCCCAAGTCGATGGAAAAGGACAAACGTTACTTTGCCGGCGTGATCTGGGTGGATGACGAGGACCTGCAAATTGTAAAAACATACGGTCGTGGCGTGGGCCTGCAACGCAAAGGTGGGGACAACCAATTTCCCAAGTTTGAGACATATCGGGAGCAGGTTGACGGTCGCTTCTGGTTTCCCGTGTTCACCATTGCAGAGACGGTTCTTCCCTTCAAGGCTGGCCCTCAACCAATCAAAATGGTCGTGAAATACGAAGACTATAAGGTCTTTGGTTCCACCAGTGACATCAAATTTGGTGGTGAAGCAGATGTGGCGCCAGAGCAGATTGAGCCGCCCGCCGCGCCAGCGCCCAAGCCCTAATTGGGTCTGCCGCCTATCGATCTACGCAATTCACCTGCTTTGTTTCAGTGTTACCATTACAGCTTGGGGATTCTCCCCCTTGTGGGGTTCCCAGCTGTAACGGGAATCTGCATTAGTTTGTAACGTTTGATTTTGGGAGAAACACCGCTTGCCTGGAATTCGCCGGACGCTGCGTGCGACGAGCCGTCGTCTTCGTGAGATCAAACTCATCCTGGATGGCATCCGAAACACGGATCATCCGGTGATGGCGCACATGATTCCCATTCGCCGTTGCAACTTGGCCTGCACCTACTGCAACGAGTTCGATAACTTCTCAAAGCCCCTCCCCATCGACACGCTCCGTGAGCGCATCGATCATCTGGGCCGCTTGGGTACCTCCATCGTTACCATGAGCGGCGGCGAACCTCTGCTGCACCCCGATCTTGACGACGTGTTCCGCCGTGTGCGGCAAAACGGCATGATCGCGGGCATGATCACGAACGGCTATCTGCTGACTGCTGATCGTATCCACCGCTTGAACGAAGCGGGTCTGGATCACATGCAGATCAGCATCGATAACGTGATGCCGGACGAGGTCTCAAAGAAGAGCCTGAAGGTTCTGGATAAGAAACTGGAACTGCTGAGTTTGCACGCGGATTTCCACGTGAACATCAATTCCGTGGTGGGTGGCGGCATCCGCAACCCCCATGACGCGCTTATCGTAGGCCGCCGCGCCGTGGAACTGGGTTTCACCAGCACGGTGGGCATTATTCATGATGGCGACGGGCAGTTGCAGCCGCTGGGCGAAGTGGAACGTAAGGTTTATAGCCGCGTCAAGAAGCTCGGGAAGAGCAGCTACGCGCAGCTAAATTACTTCCAGGAGAATATCGCCAACGGTCGCGCCAACAGTTGGAAATGCCGGGCCGGCGCACGATATCTCTATATCTGCGAAGACGGCTTGGTGCACTACTGTTCCCAGCAGCGCGGTAACCCCGGTGTTCCCATCGAGAAATACACGGTGGAAGACATTCGTCGGGAGTTCATCACCGAAAAGGGATGTGCGCCGTTCTGCACGGTGGCTTGCGTACACCAGGTGTCCTACATGGATTTCTGGCGCTCCCCCCAGACGCTGACTGTGCCGGAACGACCGCTTTCCGGTGAGCAGGAACTGGTACAGATCGCTGGAAGCAGCTCCCGCTAGTTCGCGGCCGGAAGCAATCCTTACTGTAGAATTGAAAAACGGCCTACGCACGGGCTTCGTGTTGCAGGCCGTTTTTCACGTTTGGACCCCGATATGGCAGAAAACAAACACCCGCGAGTGATTCCTCTGGCCCCGATGCCACCCGAAAAATGCGCCTATGCACTCGCGCGTTACAGCCGTTCTGCCGATTCCATTCGCGATTCCCTGAACTGGGTGCGTACCCACGATTCGCAGAAGTTCCTGGAGAGCTTTTATTTCCAGTACGGCCACGCGTCGATTGCAGATCTGGGACATCTGGCGCTTTGTTTTGAAGGCATTTCAGAACTAGTGGCCACGGAAATCGAAGACGAACAGCTTTGGGACGGGCAGGCAAAGTCCACCCGTTATCAGGACTTTTCGGCAGTCGGCGTAGTAAATCCGCCGGGGCTGGATGCCGAACAGCAGGATTTCTATCAACGTGCCGCGCGTGCTCTGCTCGACGCTTACCAGCAGGTGCATGCCGCCAGCTTCGCGTATTTGAAGCAGCAACTGCCGCGTCCGGAAGCCATGAAGGAAGCGGCGTATGAGCGCAATCTCGCCGCACGCGCTTTCGATGTCGCCCGGTATCTGCTGTTTTGGGGCATTCCGACGAACATTGGCCAAGTCACCAGCATCCGTACCTTGGAACGACAGATCCGCCGCATGAAAGCGTCGCCCTATGCGGAACTGCGAGAGATCGGGGAAGAGACCGCCGCCGCCTGTGCCTCGCTCGACGTCTGCCGTCTGGAACCCGAAGACGGTGCCGAAGCCGTGGCGCCGACGCTTGCCAAGTACACGGACCCCGACACCTTCGGCCCGGAAATCCAGCGGCTGCTGCGTGAATGGGTGGCCCGCAATCTGCCCTCGGAAACGACTCCCTACAGCGGCGAAGCCGTGGACTTACTGAAGCCGATCCAATCGCTTGCGGACATCGTGACGACGCTGTTGTACCCGGTGACCGCCCTGTCGTTTCGAGCACTGCATGAACTGGTGGCGGAATGGCCGGAAGAGCGCCTGCGGGAAGTCATTGATCTGGTGCTGAGCGCCCGCGGGCCACATGACGAACTGCCTCGCGCCTTCCGCAACGCGCCCTACGTCTATGACATCGTGATGGACCTGGGCGCCTATCGTGACCTGCATCGGCACCGTCGCTGCCAGCAGCTTCGCCAAGCCTATGACACGAACTTAGGCTATGAGACTCCGGCGCTGGTGGAAACCGCAGGTCTGACCGGCCTCTATCAGGACGCCATCGGCGCCGCTTTCGAAGCCTCCCGAAGCCTGCCCGACCCCGCAGGCCAATATCTGCTGCCTTTCGCTACCCGCGCTCGCTTCCTATTCCGCATGGATTTCGCCGAATCTGAATACATCGCGAAGCTGCGTAGCGGCGTGAAGGGCCACTTCAGCTATCGCAACATCGCCTGGCAGATGCGCGAAAAGATGCGTGAACTGGAACCGGTTCTGGGCCAGTGGATGGAAGCGACTTCCCCGGAGATCGAAGACCCGTTGACGCGGTAGGGACGGGGCTATTGCTCCAAACAATTCGGAGTGATCTCCGAGCCTCTGTTCGGCCGGAGATCCTGTTGATTGTACGGGTTGACCGTATTCCCGTGGTCGAGGCTCTTCGCCCGCGACGTACCCACATTCATGCAGGACGCCTTCCGAGGGGCCGCGGCAGCGGGCCCCATAGTATAGCCCCGTCCTTTAGGGCGGGGGCCATGTTCCTCCCGCACTACCGCGCCACAGCTGTGGCGCCACCTCTCAGGAATGGATAGACGAGGTATCGCCGGTACCCCGGCAAAAAAACAGGGTGGGGGCCGGGTCCCCGTCCTAAAGGACGGGGCTATCCTCTTTTGGTGGCTCCCGCCACCGCGAACTGCCACCCGAGAGCGCTGGTCCTCACCTTCATCAGGGCGTCTTCCTCCACCGCTTTAGAAGCTTAGTGCAAATACGGTCTAGCGCACGGTAGATTGCGAAATAGATCGCGAAGTTGATAGCAGCTGCTATCTCCAAAGAGAACGCATGGACATTGTTTGCGACCCCATGGCTACCAGAATGCCTGGAAATAGAAACGGGACTAGAAATGAGAGTCCAAAGAAGCCCAGCGGCATGGCCAGGGTTGCCCCTCCGGCGATTATCCCTAAAAGCACAGCCGCTAGCATCCGGTAGTTCAAGTTGCGTTTCATTCTTTGGCCGCGTTGCTCTCAGGATACAGATCCCGAAAATTGTCGGGGAGGGCGTGCACGGCTTCCTTTCGCCTACAGAAACTCCCCCTCCACCGCCAATCCATTTCAGCGTAAACTAGAACCATTCCATCCCCGTCGCCGCCTGCCGTGTCTGCTTGGCGGTTTCCATGATCGTGGCGCTTTGCGCCTTCGTAAGCAATCTTTCGTATATAGGGAACCTGTCAATGAACCGACGACAATTGTTTGGGTTGGGGGCGGGCGTAGTTGCCGTTCTCCAGAGCGACGCCATCCAGAAGATTCAGGCGGCCACCAAAACTCTTGGCAATATGGCGGTGGAAGAAGCTGCCATGGATGAGGACTTCTGGTTTCAGGTCCGCCATGCATTTACGGTCGACCGCAACATCATCAACCTGAACAACGGGGGAGTCTCCCCCAGTCCACGGCCTGTGCAGGATGCCGCCCGGCATTATCAGGAGTTCAGCGACATGGGACCTTCCCACCATATGTGGCGCACGCTGACGCCGAACCTGGAACCTGTCCGTCGCGAACTTGCCCGCACCTTTGGCGCGGACCCCGAAGAAATTGCCATCACCCGCAATGCCAGCGAGGCGCTCGAAGCCGCCATCCTGGGTGTCGATCTGAAGGCCGGTGACGAAGTCATCACCACCAATCAGGACTACCCGCGCATGCGCACCACCTGGTATCAGCGAGCGCGCCGCGAAGGCATTGTCATCAAAGAAGCCAAGTTTCCCGTGCCGCCGCCCAGCATGGATTACCTGGTGAAGATTGTTGAAGACCAGATCACGCCGCGCACCAAGGTGATTTCGCTGTGCCACATCACCAACCTCAGCGGGCAGATCTTCCCCATCAAACGCATTTGCGACATGGCCCGGCAGAAGGGGATTTTCACCATCATTGATGGCGCCCATGCCTTTGCCCAGTGGCCTTACACCCGTGATGAACTCGGTTGCGATGCCTATGGCAGTTCGCTTCACAAGTGGCTGACCGCGCCCATTGGCACGGGCTTCCTTTATGTGAAGCGCGACCGCATCAAGGACGTTTGGCCGTTGATGGCGGCCAGCAAAGGACAGACCGAGGACATTCGTAAGTTCGAGGAAATCGGCACGCACCCGGCGGCGAACCGCAATGCCATTTCCGAAGCGCTGGTCTTCCATCACAGCATCGGGGGTGACCGGAAGGCGGCGCGACTGCGTTATCTGCGTGCCCGCTGGACCAACCGTCTGCGGAAGTATCCGCAGGTGAAGTTGTTCACCTCCGACGATCCGGAACAATCCTGCGGTATTGGTCTGGTTGGGGTGGAAGGGATTGAGTCCGGCAAAATCGTAAGCCATCTCTACGACAAGTGGCGGATTGTGACGACGCCGGCAGGCACCCGTGGCGAGTACAGCGGCATTCGCGTGACGCCGAACGTCTACAGCACCTTGCAGGATGTGGATACCTTTGCGGATGCGATGGAAGAGGTTCTGACGAAGGGACTACCTGGCTAAGGCAGCGGGCGCTGTATGGCGCCGTTGATGTTTTCGCAAGAGGGGCGGAAGGATGGGTTTGCCCATATTCTTCTGCCCCTCTCTTTTTTAGCCGCAGAATGTCTACCAGGCGGACCAGGCGCCGGTATCCACGGGAAGCGACTCAGTATCTTCGGATGGTGCTCCGTTGGACGCAGGCGCGATGTCTGGCTGGTTGGATCGCAATAGGCCGGTAACGCAATGAATGCCCCCATTGGACGCGAGGGCTTCCCGGGCATAGATCGGAATCACACGATAGGGTTTGGGCAATCTATCCTGAATGCCCGCAATGACCTCACGTTCAAAGGGACCCAGCCCGAACACCGGCATGAATACCGATTGGTGAATGGTGACGAAGTTGGTGTAGCTGATGCCGGCCCACTTGGTCAGGGTGCCGGAAAGCCCGCCAATGCGCGGTACTTCGACCACGTGAAATCCAAGCCCCTGCAGGTCGTTGATCAGCTCTTCCACACGACGATCCACCTTGCGGTCGGGTTCCGCCAACTGGCTGGCAAGCAAGCCCAGCATGGCGGAGGAGCTGCGTTCCTGCGCCTTCAAGTCACTGGCCACTTCTACCCAAGCGCGAGCGAGTTCCGGGTCGCGCTCCATCAACTCTTCCAGGTGATTGGACATGAGACAGCGCGGGAGATCGCCATCGCAGTATTTGTCCGCGTAGAGTTGGGCGCGACGAATGACGACCACATCCATCATGCGGGGCCATTCCACACTATCGTCCAGCGCCTTCTTAATCAGATCCATCAACTGGCGGCGGTCTTCGATTTTGGGCAGCGCGCCTTCGCCGTAGAATGCGGCAATTTCCAGCAGGGCAGGGACATTACCGTGGATTTCGAGAAGCACCTGCAGGGCGTAGTTGCTGAGCGGGTAACTTTCGTAGACCGGTCTGGATACGAGAGCGGTGGCGCTGTCCGGAAGGAAATTCAGGGCGTAGTCCGCATGGGTGGCGATGCCCCCGACGTCCACAGCGGAATCGGCCCCGAATTCGATCTTCAGCACATGGGCGTACTCGGAGTCGTTCAACGACTTGGCCCAATAGGGGCGGGCTGCATCCCCATAAAACAGCACGTGCCGGTTGGGATTATGGGGATCTCTGGAAACCAGCAGGTCGCCGCCGTCCCAGCTTAGCTTCGATCGCACCCAGTGGGTCTGTTGCAGGGTGTCGAGCAAGGGCTCAAACACCGCTCCATTTTCCGGACTGCCCTCATAGGCCATGCGGGGAAGAAGGACGACACTTTCCCCGGTGATAGCTCCGCTTTTCACGTAATCCTGTGCCCAGAAGTTCTCTCTGGCGGCGGGATTGGGAACGGTTTCGACGGCGTGCTCGCTGGCTTCGAAATGATGACGCTCGGCTTCATACAGCCAGTGTTCGGACACGTCGACACGGGTGTTCAACACCATTTCCAGGGCAGTTGGCGTCAAATGCGCCATGGCTTTGGCGATGTCCAGACTGTCGCCGACCTTGCGGTTGCGTTGGGCCAGGTAGCTACGGGATTCGACTCCAAAAACGACTCCCTGGACGGGGTCAGCTTCGGAATGGGCGCGAAAGCCGGGGACGGTGGGGCGATAGAAAATATGGCAGTAGGTTGTCTGGGTGTTCCGGTGCACCAGCTTGGGGTCAAAGGGCGTGCGGTTGAATTCAAAGAACGCGCGTAGCTCCTCGGTCTTGGGGGAACAGGCGTATTGCAAAGCTCCGGGAACGGTGGCCTTGGCGAATTCCTTCGGAATCTTAATCGGCTCCAGGCGGACTTGGAAATTGTTGCCGTCCTGACCGGACTTGGTTTCCTGGGATAGCGTGTTTTGAATGAAAATAAAGGCAAAAAATAGAGTTAAAAAAAAGATGCGCTTTCCAGCGCTAGGGCTACGGTGAGTCCCAATCATACAAAGTGAGAATCCGCTTCACAATTCCATTGGACAACGTTGCAGCAGCTGCTACCGGGGCCTTCGGACATCTTGCGAAGCGCAGACTGCCTCCGCTTGTGAGGACTGCAACCAAACTGCAATTGTTAGCGCTGCATTGTTAAAATGCGGATCTAATTCTTGAATATCGGTTCATTATTGTAGGAAATATATCAGTTTTTTTCTGGTGTGAATCAGGGGATGAGAAGGCAGACGGGGAGTTGTGCTTCCACGTTTGTGATCCAGTTGTCGGCTGGTCTCCTGGGATGCGATAGGCCAGGAAGTCGGTCCGCATCAAGCTTGGGCAGACGTAAAACCCTAGATACGTCTCGACGCGATAGCCTAGTTATGATAAAACTCAATAGCCTAGTAAATGCACACCGCAAAACCCTAGTTAGAGCACGTAAATGGCAACCCCTTCCGAAAAACTCGCCGAGTCCCTGGAGATCCTGCACAAGCTTCAGAATGCGAATGGCGCTGCGGCGATCCACACACGTAAGCTGACACGCACGCACCGAGAGCGCCTGCTGAAAAATGGCTTTCTGCAGGAGGTGATGAAGGGCTGGTACATCCCAACACGTCCCGACGAAATAGGAGGAGAAAGCACGGCGTGGTATGCCTCCTTCTGGCGTTTCGCTGCTGCATACCTCGACACGCGTTTTCGAAAGAGCTGGAGCCTGTCGCCGGAGCAGTCGCTGTCACTTCATGCGGGCAACTGGACTGTTCCTCGTCAACTCGCTGTGCGTTCACCGAAAGGTACCAACAGCGTGACGCGACTGCCGCACGGCACATCGTTGTTCGACCTTCAGGCAGCACTGCCACCAACGACGGAGAGGATTGAAAAGAATGGCTTGCGTCTCTTCTCGCTTGAGACGGCATTGATTGAGGCGTCTCCGCGCTACTTTCTTAACTACGCCACAGATGCACGGACAGCGCTGGCGATGATACGCGATGTTTCGAGTCTGCTGGCCAAACTGCTTGACGGTGGCCACAGCACGATAGCGGGAAGATTGGCCGGCGCATTACGCAACAATGGACGCGACGCGCTGGCCGGGGAGATCATCGACACCATGTCCGCCGCTGGCTACACGATAAGGGAAAGCGATCCTTTCACGGACCGCCCGGTGATTACGTTGCCTACCCGTGAAACTTCGCCTTACGTGAACCGGATCAGAATCCTGTGGGAAAAAATGCGTCAGCCGGTGATCGAGATCTTTCCGAAGGCGCCAGGACTTCCGCGTAACCCTGCCCCCTATTTGAAGCGTGTCGAGGAATCCTACGTGACGGACGCCTATCACTCGTTATCGATCGAGGGCTACCGTGTTACGCCCGAACTGATCCGGCGCGTGCGTAGCGGCTCTTGGAACCCCGACAACAACGATCAGGACTGGGAACAACGAAACGCTATGGCTGCGCGCGGCTATTGGCAAACGTTTCAACTCGTCGAAAAGAGCATTGGCAAGGTGCTTGGTGGTCAGAATCCCGGAGATGTTGCTGACGAGGATCACCGTACGTGGTACCGGGAAATGTTCGCCCCTAGCGTGACGGCTGGCCTTCTAAAGGTTTCCGACCTTGCCGGTTACCGGAATGGACAGGTCTTCATCCGCCAGTCGATGCATGTTCCTCTGAATAAGGATGCGGTGAGGGATGCAATGCCCACATTCTTTGAGCTTCTCCGCACCGAGGAACACCCGGCCGTGCGCGTCGTCCTGGGGCATTTCGTTTTCGTCTATATCCATCCCTACATTGATGGAAACGGGCGCATGGGTCGGTTCCTGATGAACTTGATGATGGCCGCAGGAGGTTATCCCTGGACCGTCATTCCGATGTCGGATCGCCATGCCTACATGGCGGCATTGGAAAAGGCCAGCGTCGACGAGGACATTGCTCCGTTTGCCGAGTTTCTGGGAACGCTAGTACGCAAGCGGCTAGCGGGGGAGCCACTGCCGAGGGTGCCGTAGGCAGTGGAGGTCAGGAGATTTCCGCATTTGCTTGGGATCAACGGGCGTGTGGTTGTCTTGAAAGAGCGCGCGTGGGTACTCTGTCTGGGGAACACGCGTATTGCAGGACTCCGGGAACGGTGGCTCTAGTGAATTTTTCCGGAATCTTAGCCGGTTCCAGGCGGACTTGAAAATTGTTGCCATCCTGACCGGACTTGGCTTCCTGGGCGAGCGTGTTTTGAACGAAAATAAAGGCAAAAATAGCGATAAAAGGGATCTCTACACTAGCAAACTGCAGAGGCGAACTCAATTTTGTTTCCATCCTCAAAAGTCGTCCACCGGTGCAGCCTGATGGGAATCGCAGTTGATGCTGTTTGCGGAAGTTTTAGTATCGAAACTTATCGCAGTTCCCGTCTGTCTAAAGTGGGGCAATCCTACCCGCGGATTGCACGTGAATTAAGACGAGCTCCAATACTAGCTTCGATCATTTTCTGTCTCAATCTTTCTGAATCGTCTTCTCGAATCACAGGAAGGTCCATAAGACGTGCTGTGGCTTCCAGTTCCTTCTTTGTCAGATTAGCGCTCTGCAGAAGATGTATGCCCTCTTCTCTGGACTCCAGCGATTGAAGGGTATGAATAATTTCTTGCAGTTGGTGCGCTCCGCGTATTGTCCGTTTGCTACTTGAATAACGCCTTTCATTCGCAGATCTACTATCAATCTGCAAGCGCGCCTGACCTGAAAGCAGGGCGTCTACATCGCTAGTCGAACAGCGCTCAACTAATTCCGCTAGCAACCGCAGCAAGTGTGAAACCTCTTTCGGACCCATACTATAACCCCAATTCCTGTTCAACCTTGTCGGCGACTTTTTCCAGTCCCTCGATCACATTTCGATGACTGCCTGAATTGTAAGACAAGACGACCGGTGGTAGTCCATATTGGGGTGCGGCAGAAAAAATACTATCGTTTCTTTTGATGTATTCAGGAAATACATTGATGCCGGATATATTTCGTACTTGGTTCATAAATGGACGCTGTGCGGATATTGGCTTTCCCCCATATTCCTGAATCATTGTGAATACTACGCCTAGCACTTTAGGATCTATTTGTGGCGTATGCTGGCCAGTATTTACTCCGGCAAAATCGTTATAGTCCTTTACCAGTGCGTCGACACTTCTCAGTAGATAGCTGATGCCAAGCGTAGATAGATAGTCCGGGCGCGCGGGGACAAGAATATAGTCACTGGCAATAATAGCCGTCTTGGTGACAATATTGAAATTTGGAGGGCAGTCGATGAGGACAAGGTCATATTCTTTATCCCTAATACTCGCCTCGATCCCGTCAGCCAGCCTGCGATGAATGCTTAAGAAATTTTTCTTGGCCTGCCCGATGCTTGCACCACCCAGCTTGGTCGCAAGGTCAAGGTCGACGTTTATAAGGCCCAGGTGGGAGTAAATGATGTCCAGAGATCCAGGCCCTTTGATGTATCTGGCCGCAACCTTCGGAGTGTCGATGAGCTCGGAGAGAGAGCTAGGCAACCCATTCTCGAAGGATTCAAACCAGCTCTGAATTGTCCGGCTTTGGGCAAAATCGCGTTCCCAAACATCCGGGCTAACGAAGGAGAACGTGAGGCTCGCTTGAGCATCCAGGTCGAGAAGAAGTATCTTGCGGCCCTTCCACGCCAACTGTCCGGCGAGGTTCGCCGTCAGTGTTGTCTTCCCGACGCCGCCTTTATAGTTAATGACGGAAACTACTTTCACGCTGAATGCTCCTTTCCGCGAGTATGCAACTAGTGGGCCGTTTCTGAGTGAACAGGTCCTCTAGAATTTCAGGCATAGGTCCCCAGAAGTTTTCGATTGACCGATTCTGATACTACTCTAAAACAGTACCGCTACTGTTCTTGGATAGCTAGCTCAAGTCGATCAGGCTGACACGTTGGTCAGGTCGACAATCGGCTATCCGGAACTGACCCATCGATCACCTCGGCGTGTTCGAGATCGAACTTTGCTGGTGGCACCTATCCCGGTGCACCTAAAGGGTCTGTAACGGTTACGCCAACTCAGTCGATGTGTTAGAGAGGGACAAACTGCGAGCCAGTTAACTTATAAAGACATCCAGCACAGGCCAGCTAACCGAACATGTGCCAGCTCAAACCCTATCGATGCGATGATTCGAATCAATCATCAGCCAGCAGATGGCTCCCATGGCGTAGATGGCTACCGAGACGAAGAGCGCCAGATTCCAGTCGTTGTGGGACCAATCCAGGATGTAGCCGACGGCTAGGGGGGCTAGGCCTCCGGCTAGGTTGCCCATCATGTTCATGGAGCCGGAGACCGATCCGGCGAAGCGGCCGCCGATATCCATCGTGGCGGACCAGGCGGCGGGGACGGTCAGGTCATTGGTGAAGCTCGACATGCCCATGGCGAACATGGCGAGGATGGGGTCCCCCAGGAAGGCAGCGGCCAGCAGAAAGCCAGCGGCGGCGGTGAGAGAGGCGGCGCAGACCCAGCGACGGGCGTCGGAGATGCTGCCGGTGCGGCGCGCCACAAAGCGGATGAGATAGGTGCTGCAGAGGCAACCCACGCCGCCCAGAAAGAGCGGCAGTCCGGCAAGCAGGGCGCTTTGTGCCAGTTCCAACCCGCGTGCGTTCTTCAGATAGGTGGGCAGCCAGGTGATGTAGAAATACCAGCCCCAGGAGACGCAGAAATACTGCACCCACAGCAGAATGACGTCTTTGCTTTGCACCAGGCGGGCCCAGGGCACGTGGGCATTGCCGACGGCGTTCTGTTCGGCGTCTTCCAGCATGGCCAGTTCGGCTGCGTTGATGGAAGGGTGCTCGCTGGGTTTGTCGCGATACCACCAAACGAAAACGGCGGCCCAGATGAGGCCGAGTCCGGCGAAGATGTAGAAGGTTTCCCGCCAGTTGACGAAGAGCAGGGTCCAGGCGACGAGCTGGGGAGTGATGGCTCCACCCCAGCGGGCGCTCATCCACATGATGCTTTGGGCGCGGGACCGTTCATCCCGGGGCAGCCAGGAGCTGAACATCTTAGTCAGATTGGGGAAACACCCGGCCTCTCCCACGCCGAATAAGAATCGAATCACCACCAGGGACGCAATGTTCCAGGCCATGCCCGTGAAGGCGGTGAACGCCGACCACCAGATGACGATGCGGGTAAGCACCTTGCGGGCTCCCAGCCAGTCTCCCAACCAGCCACCCGGCACTTCGAACAGGGCATAGCCCCAGGCGAAGGCGGCGAAAGCCCATCCCATCTCAGTGGCGCTGAGGCCGAGGTCTTCGCTCATCAACGGCGCGGCCTGGGAAATGGCCACCCGGTCGATGTAGGTAATGACGCCCAGCGTCACCGCCGCCCACAGCACCCCCCGCCGCACGTTCGTTGGACGCATCGTTGGCGGAGCGCCAGTCCGGCTGGGGGAAGGGATGGAGGCTGACATGACTGTCTACTCCATCATGGGCGCAGGGTTGGTTGCAAGCGCCGAGGCGGCAACGGATAGGGGGTAGGGCGTGCGTCCTACGTTTTCCACGCTGGTGATCTGCGGTGTCGCTCTAACGGGAACGCGTGGATTCACCGATCCAATCCAGGTAGGGCTTGTGGCCTTCGATGATGGGGAGGGCGATGATTTCCGGTACGTCGTAAGAATGCAGTTCCAGAATGCGCGCGCGCAACAAGTCCCACAGTTCGCTGCTGGACTTGATCAACATCATGGTTTCGGTGCTTTCCTCCAGCTTTCCTTCCCAAGCGTATGTGCTTTTGATTGAAGGAAATTGGTTAACACATGCAGCTAGTTTTTCGGTCACAAGCGCCTTTGCGAGGGCATTCGCGGATTCTTGAGAAGAAGTTGTACAAAGGACCACTATTTTGTTTGACATGAACTGTCGTCTCCAGACATTAATGGAATAACGTACTTGGACCGCCATGCGCACTGTTCGATCACAGGCTAACGAATCTGGCATCAACGCTACCGCTGACGCCGGAAAACGGCAGGCAAGCGCAGGTAAGGCTAGCTCCATGTTGATGGCAGCCAGCTTCCTGATCGGCACAGGTCTGCTTGTTGCGCTGGGACTGCGTTTTCCCCAGGAAGCCAACCGGTGGGTGCAGAACCAGGATCAGATCCGCGAACTGCAGGATGAGAACGCAAATCTACGGAAGCTCCGTGATGAGCGTCTGGAACGACTGAAGTCGTTCCGGGAGAACTATCAGGAGCAGGAACTGGAGATCCGCCGCCAGTATCACCTGTACAAGCCCGGCGACACGGTCTTCATGCTTCCGCCCTCTTCCGGTTCGGGCAATACCCCAGCGGCTCCCTCAGATTCCGCTGGCGCTACGCAATAGAGTCCCCGTTTCCCTTATTCGTGTCGGTGGGAGTGCTGCGTTTACAAGCGGCTTCGGATACCGGCGGCTGGTGCGCATAGGCCCTGTTTGTCGGGTTCACCCCTTCCTTTCTGTTCCCCTCTTCCTTCGCGCAGTTTCTTTGGGCCCCGGCATCACGTATGGAGTATTCAAGGGCATATCCGCATAGGCATATCGGGTTCGTGCCTGATAGGATGCTGCCTAGAGGATATCCCGGTCATGTTTGTTGCGTTTCGTCGGTCGCTGTTGCTCACCCTGGGCTGCCTTCTGGCCCTCTCGGTTTACGGCCAGAATAAGCCGACCCGTAGCGAACTCTGCATCTATCGCTTTGCTACCGGGGCGAGCCAGTGCATTCTATCGACGGACCAGCACATCGAGGCTCCGAACTGGACGCCGGATGGGAAGTTTCTGATCGTCAACAGCGGGGGCAAGCTGTATGAGGTCCCGCTGCGGAAGCCGGCGTTGCGGCTGATTCCGACGGGGGAGATTGCCAACGTCAACAACGACCATGGTGTGTCGCCAGATGGAAAAACCCTGGTGATTTCTGCGGGTCACATGTACTTGGCGCCGCGTGCAGGCGGTACGCCCAAGCAGGTGACGGACGAGCGGCCCAGTTATTTCCACGGTTGGTCGCCCGACGGCAAGACGCTTTCGTATTGCGCCAAGCGCGGCGACAACTTCGATATCTATGAGATTTCCGTGAATGGTGGCGCAGAGCAGCGGGTGACCGCGCATCCAGGGCATGAGGATGGGTCCGACTATTCACCCGACGGCAAGTGGATGTACTTCAATTCCGACCGCAATGGCAGCGCGGAAATCTGGCGTGTTCCTGCCAAGGGGGCGTTTCCTCGTGACGAGTCCGCGGAACTGGTGGTGGCGGGTCCGCGCGTTGAATGGTTCCCGCATCCCTCGCCGAACGGCAAGCTGCTGGTCTACCTCAGCTATCCCACAGGCACCACCGGTCATCCGGCGAACAAACGGGTGGAGCTTCGGTTGATTCGACTGGATGGGGGAAAGCTGTTGGAGCAGACCCCGCGCGTGCTGGCGGTATTTACGGGAGGGCAGGGCACCATCAACGTGAACTCGTGGGCTCCGGATAGCGCGGCTTTTGCGTATGTACGCTACGAATATCCGCAAACCACGCGGTAGGCGGCCTGTCTGTGTTGGTGGTGTGCGCAAGTAACGTGAAAGTGAGCGGGGCGGCGGAGAACCCTTGCAAAAGGCTCTCTGCCGCCCCGCTGTTCGTTGAGAAGGCGACCGTTCGTCGCGACACTTACGGGGCGATGTAGGCGGTCTTAACCGTGGTGTAGAACTCAGCGGCATAGCTGCCCTGTTCCCGCGGACCGTAGCTGGACGCTTTTCTGCCGCCGAAGGGCACGTGGTAATCCACGCCAGCCGTGGGCAGGTTCACCATCACCATGCCTGCCTGGGCGTGGCGGCGGAAATGGCTCGCGTACTTCAAAGACTGGGTACAGATGCCCGCGCAGAGGCCAAATTCGGTGTCGTTGGCGACGGAGAGGGCTTCGTCGTAATCCTTCACGCGAATCACACTGGCGCTGGGGCCGAAGATCTCTTCCCGGTTGATGCGCATTTGGTTGTTGGTTCCCAGGAAGAGGGCGGGTTCCAGATAGAAGCCCTGGTGATCTCGGGCGAGGGTGCTGCCGCCCACCACTTCCGCGCCTTCTTTGCCAGCAAGCTCGGTGTACTGCAGATCCTGTTCCAATTGCTTGGCGTCCACCACTGGTCCGATTTGCGTTTTGGGGTCAAGGGCTTCGCCGATGACCAGTTTGCTGAGGGCTTGGCGAGTGGCGTCGACAAAGGCGTCGTGGATGCCTTCGGTAACGATCAGGCGGCTGGACGCGGTGCAGCGCTGGCCCGTGGAGAAATAGGCTCCCTGTACGGCGGCATTCACGGCAACGTTCAGGTCGGTATCGTCCAGGACGATGAGGGGGTTCTTACCGCCCATTTCAAGCTGTATCTTTTTGCCAGCTTCCACGCACTGCTTGGCGACGGAGCGGCCCGTGTTGACGGAGCCGGTGAAGGTGATGGCCTGTACGTCCGGCGATTGAATGAGAGCTTGGCCGACCACCGAGCCCCGTCCCATCACCAGATTGAATACGCCCTTGGGAATCCCGGCTTCATGCAGCAGTTCCGCGATAGCCCAGGCGCAGCCGGGCGTCAGGTCTGCTGGTTTCAAGACGACGCAGTTTCCGTAGGCCAGTGCAGGGGCCACTTTCCAGGCAGGAATGGCGATGGGAAAATTCCAGGGCGTGATGATGCCGACGACGCCGAGCGGTTCGCGGGTGATTTCCACGTCGACACCGGGGCGCACAGATGCGATCTTTTCGCCGCGAATACGCAATGCTTCGCCTGCGAAGAACTTGAAGATTTGGCCGGCGCGGTTGACCTCGCCGATGGCTTCGGGCAGTGTCTTGCCCTCTTCCCGGGCTAGCAGGCGGCCCAGCTCTTCTTTGCGCGCGATGATGCCGGAACCAACTTTGTCCAGAATGTCAGAGCGCTGTTGGATGCCGCTGACCGACCAGGCTGGGAATGCTTCAGCTGCGGCGGCAATGGCGCTGGCTGCTGCGGAGCCGTCTCCATGGGCATATTCACCGATGACATCGCTGAGGTTCGAGGGATTGACGTTTGGCTGAAACTCGACGCCGGGCGTCCATTCACCAGCGATGTAATTCATGAACTGAGTCATGTTCGTTGCTCCTTGGTTTCGTTGGATAGGGATTCGTTCGGTACGGCTTTTCGAGGAACGAATGTGCACCATTCCATCATGGCAAAGCCAGAGTGGCTAGGGTGTCTCGAAAATGAAAGCTGCGTCTCGGCAATGCCAGCACTCAATATCCGGTGGACGCGGCGTGTCCGTACTGGCCGGTGGCTGCCATCGTCAGTTGCATGGTCAGCGACATTCCATCAGTGCTGTCATGCAACGCGTAAATCCGTTGGGTATATGCGTAGTCGGTGGGTATGCGGCCATAGAACAGCAACTTGCGTGGGGCCAGCAACGCTGCGGCTTCCGGCAATTCGGTATGGCGCAGAATATTCAGGAAAATGGGGGCTTCGCGATGGCTGGTGGGTGGGTCCATCAGGATGACTTGCAGGGCGTCTGGCTCCAGAACGGCAGCGTACAAGGCCAGAATCGAGGAGGACTTTCTACCCACAAGGGTAATGCGCTTCGGGTCCACACCCGGCAGGTTCTGGATTTGGCGGAAGGCGCGGCGCACATCCTGAAGACGTAGAGAGTCTACGGTCTCGCCGACATACATCGCGTTTCGCAGAGCATCCCGTTCAAACATACGTGGCCAAGGGGTTTCGCCAATACCGCGTGGCGTCACGACGATACGATGCAGCTTGTTTCCATCGGGTTGTCCGGCTAGAAGCAGACGCTGGTATTCCGGGCTCTCGCCATCCGATGCGACATAGAGCATCACCGGCAGCTTCGGGCCCTGCTTTGCGGCATCAGGAATGCGCACATCCGGCGAGTTCGCATCGTTGTCATCGTAAGGCAGCAGCGTATTCACGGTGTTGAGCAGGGCGTTGCGCCGCTGTTGCCAAGCGGCAAGTGTGGTGAATTCAGTTGGCGCCTCGCCTGCCGTGAAGGTTTCATGGACGCGGAAGTTCTGGGCGTCGGCGGGGGGCTTACCACCGAATACGGCTACCGTTTCCGGCGGCGCATTGCTGTAATCCATATCGAGCTTGCGTGGAGCGATTCGCATCAGATGCTGATCGAACCAGCGGATGGCCTGTTCGCGTAGGAAGTCGGAATCTTTGTGTTCGGTGTCGACCTCAATGTTGCGGAACGAGGTGGCGGCGCCGTAGCCGCCATAGAGGTCATCCATCGCGCCTTCGAAAGCCTTATAGCCTTCCACGGGAAACAGCACGTCTTTGCGGCCATGCATCATCAGCAAAGGCCGAGGAGCAATCAGCCCGCCCTGGTGCAGCATGTCGTGCTTGTGTACGTTGATGCAGAACATGCAGTCGCAGTGGCCCTGTTGGGTATCGTTTTTGACATTGGCTTCGTAGGTGCTGATGCCCATCGCCGGCACAACCACCTTGATGCGGGTGTCGACGGCGGAAGTAAAGAAACTCATTGCCGCGCCGCCAGAAATACCGGTCATGCCGATGCGATCCGCATCCACTTCCGGGCGGGTTTCCAGATAGTCAACGGCCCGCATGGCATTCCACACCTCGACACCTGCGGGCGTATAGCCTCGGGCATACCAATCGAACATCTCCTGGTTGTAGACGCCATGGTGCATGGCGAAGGTCTCTGACACCTGAATGGAATCCAGAATGAAGGCTACGTAGCCGTTCTTGGCGAATGAGATGCCATGCCGTTGGTAGATAGCTTTGTTGCCGCTGGGCGAATGGCTGTGGCCGCACACGTAGACGATGGCGGGTGTTTTCCCTTTGCGTTCCTTGGGCAGGTAGAGGTTGCCGGTGACGTAGATGCCGGGCAGGCTTTGAAACGCGATCTTCTCGATGACATAACTGCCTTTATCGAGCGTTCCAGTCTGCTGCACCTGCAGCGGCGTGCGCGTTGGCCAAGGCAGCAAGCCCAGCATGTCGCGCAGTTCTTCCCGACGCTTTTCGCGAAGGGGTTCCCAGGTTACGGGCGAGGATAGTTCCTGCTTCGCGTGTTGGGTGATGGCGCTGGCCCGCCGCTCCAGGTCTGCCTGAAACTGCTTTTGCGATGCCAGCATACGACGCATAGGCGCCAACGCATCATCAGAAACAGGTGTTTCCCTGGCTGTCGTCTGTCCCAGTAAGGACAGAGCAGCCATGGACAAAACGAAGCAGGCCCGCAGGATCATTGGCACATTATACGGGTAGACATCCCGGCGTAAGCCCTGCTTTTCTGCCTTTGAACTGAGTTGCCTGCGCGGTCTGCACCAGACTAGCGTCCGGAAGCCATCCCGTGTCCATACTGGCCGGTAGCGGCAAAGGTCAGGTGCATAGTGAGCGACATAGCGTCGGCCTTACCGTGCAGCGCGTAAATGCCTTGCGTGTACTGGAAGGCTTCCGCGATATGTCCATAGAACAGCAGCTTGCGCGGAGCCAGCAGGGCGGCAGCCTCCGGCAATTCCGTATGGCGCAGAATGTTCAGGAAGATCGGCTCTTCGCGATGGCTGACCGGCGGGTCCATCACGATCACCTGCGCCACGTCGGGTTCCAGAATGGCCGCATAGAGCGCCAGAACTGCGGAAGGACCACGCCCCACAATCGTGATGCGCTTGGGGTCCACACCCGGTAGCTCACGCAGTTGGCGGAAGGCGCGGCGTACGTCCTGCAGACGGAGAGATCCTATCGACTCGCCCACGTGCATGGCGTTACGCAGGGCATCACGTTCGAAGCGCCGTGGCCAGCCGAGTTCGCCTACGCCACGTGGGGACACCACGACGCGATGCAATT
>Ga0182745_1000177_pt1 | contig 83461 bp, 76 predicted proteins | sample eDN3rd30CKraftBY_FD_128523 | JGI IMG/M metagenome (GOLD analysis project Ga0182745, IMG submission 128523) | Enriched backyard soil microbial communities from Emeryville, California, USA - eDNA 3rd pass 30_C Kraft BY (version 2) (version 2) | ecosystem: Environmental > Terrestrial > Soil >...
CCTCAGGTGAAGGAGTCGAGAGGGTCCACCTGCGGCAGCCCACGTTCAATCAGGTGCGGCGCTCGCTCGGCCGCTTTACATCGAGGCTAGCACCAATCCGCGGAGCGGTTCGTGCAGCGGCCAATCGTCGCTGCGGCGCGGCTGTCCTGGCCGCTAAACGTTCCGGTAGCCGATCTTGATGTGAACCGACTGGAGCGCCGCGCCTAACATGCTAAGGGCATCCCATGCTTCACATGCACGGCCGCAGCGGCACCGTCCAAATCGATGGTGTCAAATATGGCTGGGAACTCCTGAGCGAGCCCCAACTATCCTCTTCCGATGGCTGGAAGGGCATGACGGTCTCCTTGCGCCAGAGAGATATGCCGCGCGAAGCCGTGCTGGAATTTCCGACGCCAAAGCGCCTGTTGAAGGGATTGCCGAAGGGGCGTTCGCACATCAACGACGCGATCGCCTTGCGAGGGGTGCGAGCGGCATTGTCGGCAGGATGGGACCCGGCGTCTCGCGGCAAGCCGACGGTCTTCATAGTCGATGCCAACGGCGACTAAGTGCAACTGTCGGGAGCACTAGTATCCAGCGCGAAAACCGTCTTTTAAACTCAGCTAAATTCAGCGTGACCGCGGCAATTCCTGCTTTGGGAGAAGGAGAAGATGAGGGTTTACCCTAGTCGCCTACCCAATCGGCCATAATCTTGCCCCTATGCCCCTCCGGCGCCAGCGCGGCGCGCAGGGCTTCCAGCAGAGGCGGCAGCGCCTGCGTGAAGGCGTAGGGCGGGTTGACGATATAGAGGCCCGCGCCGTTATAGATGCCGGGCTGATCGCTATCATACAACCAATGCTCGACCCGCAGCAATTTCGGGATGCCGAGCCTGCGCAACTGCGCGGTCCACCGCACATGCATGGCGCGGTCTTTCAGCGGATACCAGATCACCGTCACGCCATGCGCCCATTTGCGGGTAGCCGCGGCGAGGGTGGCAGTGATGCGGGCGCGTTCGTCGGTCTGCTCGTAGGGCGGATCGACCACCACCACGCCGCGCGCGGTGCGGGGCGGCACCAACGCCAGCCAAAGCTCGTAAGCGTCGCGCTGATGCACGGAGGCGGGTGTGTCGCGCATCGCGCCGCGCAGGGCATAGACGTCTTCGGGATGTTTCTCGTTAAGGATCAGAAAATCCTGCGGACGCAGAAGCTGCGCCAGAAATCGCGGCGATCCGGGGTAGAAGCGAGGCTCGGCCCCGGCATTCACCGCCTGTACGGCGGCGCGGTAGTCGTCCAGCAAGGGATTCGCGTCGGCGAAGGCCCGCAGCACCCCCTGTGCGGCCTCGCCGGTGCGCCTCGCCTCCTCGCCGCCAAGATCGTACAGCCCGCAACCGGCATGGGTGTCGATCAGGGTCAGCGCGCCCGGTTTCTGCTGCAAGGCCCGCACGAGAGCGATCAGCAGGCTGTGCTTTACGACATCGGCGCTATTGCCAGCATGAAAGCTATGGCGATAATTCATTGCAACTCAAAATCCTGGCGATCTGGCTTCATGCGAACGGCTGGGCGCGGAAGCCGAGCGCGAGGCGATGGAAGCAACCAACCCGGTGCCCGTATAGAGGCGGGCGGGAATCTTCAAAGCATTCTGCGCAAGACCTCAAGCCCGCGTTAGCGATTATCACCAGAGGCGGAGACACAGGCCTCCGGGGCCGTATGGGAATGTTCGATCATCGAGGAGCCGGATGCGATTGGCATTGCCGCGAAGCACTCGGTCGCGTGATGCCGGCTGAACGTTCATATAACACCGCTGCGGCGCTTCGACGTCTGCGTCTGTCAATGGCGGATCTGCACCCGCTCAATGTCGAATGACTTGGATCGGTTGGATTAGGCCATGGCTCCAAGTCGCAACGCGAATGTCTGCTTCTTCAGATTCGTCCTCTAAAGCCGCCGGTTCACTCGCGGCCAATTCAGAACTGACGGAGCTCTTAGGCCGACGGCGCGCTGTCATGCCCGGCCGCGCTGCATGATCGATAGCGAGTAAATCTATCGATCAAGATCGTGGCCATTTCTGATTGATAGAGACCGTCCATCGATCACTTGCGCGATCCGGTGGTAGATCGACCGGCGCCTGTGCCTCCTAATTGGGCTTAGGCCATCTAGGGATAGGCGATGCGCACCTACTAACTTCTCACAAATTCGAAGCACTAAGGCATTGAAAAGAGGATGCTTGGCTCGTGATGGATTTGCGGCTTTTGTGGAGTTTTCCGACCTAATTCGGCGTCGACTCCGTCCTAGTCTTCAGCTTGAGAAAATTCCCTAATAATTTCAAATAAATGGTGGACGCACTAGGGCTCGAACCTAGGACCCGCTGATTAAGAGAAATTGGATTCGGCGCATCAGCGTGTAACTTCGTGGTAGATCGTGTAGCCTTATTGCTAAAATTATCATTATATTACCTTGAGTTATGGCAATATTGATGTATTGTTCTGAACGTGGAGGAACACGGCACGATCCTTCATCTGCTGCACAGTTTGCTGCACACTTGAGGCTGAGATGGCGACGAAAAAATTCTCTGATCCATGGCTCCGTGGGCTTAGGGCTGCCAGCCCCGGCACCCGCGATGAATGGATGGATGAAATCGAGGCGGGACTCATCGTGCGGGTCAGCCCAAAACGTCGTGTCTCCTTTTTACTCATGGCGCGCTTTCCGGACGAAGATGGAACCTTCGGCTATGCCAGCCGACGTGTAATCGGTGACTTTTGTCCGACCGACGGAAGGGATCGGGTTTTCATTGTAGCTAAAGGCGTTCTGCCCTTGACGCTGGATGAGGCACGCCAAAAGGCGCGGGAATGGAAGGCGCTGATTGCAGCTGGCACTGATCCTGGAAAGCCAACAGTCAAAGCTCCCGAAGTCGAGCCGGATACGATAGCAACGGTATTCGCCGAGTACTTCAAGCGCCATGTGATGAAGGAGGGGCAGAAGGACGGCCGTGGCAAGCCACTGGCGCCACTCAGATCTGCCAATGAGATTCAGCGGATATTCGACCACTACATCTTTGCCGATCTCGACGGCAACGAACGGTGGCGCAATCGTCTGATCACATCGATTGCCCGGCGCGATGTGACCGAATTGCTCGACACGATCCAAGATGCAAGCGGCGCCACCCAATCGGATGCGGTGCTCGCCCAGCTCAGTTCGATGTTCAACTGGTATGCTGCTCGAGGCGACGATTTTGTGTCGCCGATCGTTCGCGGTATGAAGCGCACCAAATCTTCAGAGCGCAAGCGCAAGCGCGTCCTCGGCGACGATGAACTCCGGGTATTCTGGCAGGCTTGCGAGACTCAGGGCACCTTCGGGGCATTCTGCCAGTCGTTACTCCTGACGCTCCAGCGGCGTGAGAAGCTCAGATTTATGCACCGAGATTTTATCACGCCTGATGGCTTATGGACCATTCCGACGGAGGACCGTGAGAAAGGCAATGCCGAGTATATCCGGTTGTCGCCCATGGTCATGCAGATTGTCCGGGAGCAACCAACAAGCCCGAGCGCCCCATATGTCTTCCAAGGACGCCTGAAGGGGCCGATTAATGGCTTCACGAAGGATAAGGCGGCACTTGATGCGAAGATGGAAGAGATCGCTGGCCATCCGATTCCTCACTGGGTGTTGCACGATCTGCGCCGTACGGGAAAAACGCTGATGATCCGAGCTGGCGTCTCGCCGCACGTTTCGGAGCGGGTAATGGGTCATGTTATTCCGGGCGTGGAAGGCGTATATGATCAGCACGACTACCTAGCTGAAAAGACCGCTGCTCTTCGTAAGCTGGCGAATCTTCTTGCGCGGATACTTAAGCCCAGGGATAACGTGGTGCGGATCAAGGCCGGGAAGGCCTCAGTCGCGAAATCCCTGAACGCATAGCGCATAAACTTCACGACTATCCAACATCGCGCTGCACACCGCCTAGCGGGTCAGGGTCAATTGTTAGTGTCAAGCCTGCCGGCGAGGTCGTCCTACACTGTCGGTTGGAAGCGAATTCGTCCGACGCCACCGATCAGGGGCCGGATCATTCCTCGTTCGTAAGCGACCGGTCTGGCCCTTGGCGAGGTCACCGAATACAATGACTTCAATTCCCACGCGAGAGGCGCGCCGGCAGCGCTTCTGCCGGCCGTGCAGGTTTATGTGTTCGGGCATGGTTTGCGCCAGGCGCCCTGGATCAATATTCGTCAAGGGCCTCAAGGACGAGTTCGGCCGTGATCCCGCTACTATATTGCTGCTGCCCGGTGATCAGGCGTCCATCGCGAACAGCGAAGGGCTCGTTGGCCGGACGGCAGAGAAAGCTGGTGCCAACGATACCGGCGACCTCGCTCTCGATGGTGTAGTCGTTGAGCGTTATGCCGAAGGCGGCATTGACCTCATCCTCCTCAGCATCGGTGAAGCCGGTCCATTTCTTGCCCTCGGCCAGCAGCTTTCCGTTGGACAGCCGGGTCCAGAGGAGAAGCGCCGAGCCATGGCAGATCAGGGTGACGATCTTTCCCTTCTCATAGAAGGACGCGATCAGTTGATGCAGGACGATATCGTCCTTGAACGTCAGGAGTGGACCGCCGCCGCCCGCGACCCACACCGCGTCATAGTCGTCTAGCGTCACGGCGCTGATGGGAAGTGTGTTCTTGAGGAGCGTACCGAACTTCGGGTGATGGACAAAGCCAAGGCTGATCAGGTCGTCGGCATAGGCCCCATCGGGCGTGCGCGGATCGCTATGGGTGTCGAACATCACCTCGCCGCCCTTGGGGGAGGCGAGGTCCACCTGGTGCCCCGCCTCGGTGAACATCAGGAAAGCACGCGTCATTTCCTCGGCGAAGAAGCCAACCGGAAAACCTTTGAGTTCGGTCGTGTTGGAAACGATCGACAGGATGCGGCGCGGCTCGCGCTTCACGCCGATGCGGGTTTCGATTCTAAGGTCTGATGCTGACATGGCGTGAGGTATCCGGCAGGGGGAGAGATGGAACGAGGCGGGGAGGGCGCTCGACGGCTCTACTTGGTCGTATAGCCACCGTTGACGAGGATGGTCTGGCCAGTCATCCACCAGCCGTCCGAAACGAGGAAACGGATGAAGGGCACGATGTCCTCGATATCGGTGAGGCCCGTCTTCGAGAACGCCGAAAGCGCCGCCGCTGTCTTGTGATAGGCGACGGCATCGGCGCCCTCGGCCGGATAGAAGAAGGGTGTATCCATCGGACCCGGCCCGATGGCGGTCACCGAGATGCCGCGCTCGCCGAACTCTTTCGACGCTGCGCGCGTGAAATGTTCGACCGGCGCCTTCGTGCCGGCATAAGCGGCATAAAAGGGCGTGAACGCGCCGAGCAACGACGTGACCAGCGTGACGACCTTGCCGTTGTCATTCACATGGCGGCCCGCTTCCTTTAGGAAGAAGAAGGCGGACTTCGCGTTCACCGCCGTCATCTCGTCATATTCGGCCTCGCTGATTTCGACCATCGGCTTCTTGAGCACCTTGCCGACGGTGTTGATGGCGATGTCGGGTCTGCCGATCGCGGCGATCGTGTCGGCGAACAGCTTTTCCACTGCGCCCGCCGTGGTCAGGTCGCCCTGGAATGCGACGGCCTGCGCACCAGCTGCCTCAATGGCTGCAACGGTCTCGTCAGCGGCCTGCTTGCTGGCGGCGCTGTTATAGTGGATCGCCACCGCCTTCGCACCCTGCTCGGCGAGGTCGCGCGCAAGCAGTCCACCGAGATTCTTGGCGCCGCCCGCGATGAGAACCCTCTTTCCTGCAATGCTATGATCCACCATGCTCTGGTCTCCTGCAAAGTTGCCGGGGCCGCTATCCGGCCCTGATGCACGAGGAGTCTTAACGTCGGCATTATTGCAATAAAGTCGTTCAATCTGACTTCACATGTCAGTATGGACGAACAATGAGGCAGCCGACTTGGACCGCATAGACCTGTTCCGCACGTTCGTCCGCGTCGTCGAATGCGCGAGTTTCACCCGCGCGGCCGATATGCTGGGAATGCCGCGCTCATCGGTATCGGCGGCGATCGCCGAGTTGGAAGGCCGGGTCGGCGCGCGGCTGCTGCACCGGACGACCCGCCGCGTCGCGCCGACGCAGGATGGGGCGGCTTTCTACGAACGCTGCCTCCGGCTGATTGCAGATGTGGAAGAAACCGAAGGCCTTTTTCGTCAGGACATTACCGGACCGCGCGGCATGTTGCGCATTGATGTTCCCGGTCGGATCGGTCGGCTGATTATCGCTCCGGCGCTTCCGGATTTTTTCGACCGTTATCCCGATATCGAGATCGGTCTGGGGGTGACCGATCGCGCCGTCAACCTCGTTCAGGAAAGCGTCGATTGTGTGCTTCGCGTGGGACCGCTGGCGGATTCCGGTATGATCGCGCGTTCGATCGGCGAACTGGCGCTCATCAATGTCGCCAGCCCCGGATATCTTGCGCGGCACGGCGTGCCCACCGATCCCACCGATCTCAAGATGCATCGGATGGTGCGCTATGCGTCGCCGTCAAACGGCCGGGTCGAGGAGTGGGAATGGATCGAGGATGGCACGGTCAGGACGACGGCGGTCATAGGACAGGTCACCGTCAACAGCGCCGAGGCCTATATCGCCTGCTGCCTTGCCGGCCTGGGTCTGATCCAGATACCGGCCTATGACGTCAGGGCGCATATCACGGCGGGCGAACTGGTCGAGGTGATGCCGCGTCATCGCGCCGCGCCGATGCCGCTGACCTTGCTCTATCCGCACCGCCAGCATCTGTCGCGGCGATTGCAGGTCTTCGCCGACTGGCTGGTCGAACTGCTCGCGCGGGACGTGCTGGTGCCTGATCGCTCATGAACCAGCCTGCGGGTTCGGGTGACGAACTTGCGCTGGAGATCACGCCGCGGAATCTGGGAAGAGAAGCGTATGGTAGATTAACAACCGTTCGGACCCTCATGAACTGCAGGATTGCCCAAGCAGCTTGGATCAACCGGCCAATTGAAGACCTGGAGTAGCAGGGAGGGGGCGATCGAGACCTTGGCGGGGCTCTGTTTGGATAATGACCCTATCACGGCCCGCGCTCTTGGCTTGGTACAAGTATCGATCGGCCGTCCGCCACAGCGCTTCGATATCGAATCCGGCAGAGCTTATCACACCACCCACGCTGATGGAGAGATCGACCGGTGCGCCTGTTTCGCTTTCCAGATTTATCGATCGGATCGAGGATCGGATAGCTTCGGCTACCACATGCGCTTCGCGGCCCTGAAGCCCGACGAGGAAGATCGCGAACTCCTCTCCGCCGATCCGGCCAAGCAAATCCCCTGTGCGGATTCTCGCGGCTAGCGCGAAGGCTATGGCTCTGAGCGCGCGGTCGCCAGTTGGATGCCCATAGACGTCATTGACTTGCTTGAAATTGTCGGCGTCGATGAAGAGCAACGTCCCATCCATCCGCCATCCGAGACTCTTCAATTCGCTTAAAAAGGCTTCCCGGTTCAAAATGCCAGTCAGTCCATCGTGACGGGCTCGGTCTTGCAGGGCGTCAAACGCCAGTTGCAGATTGGCATTGCTATCCTCAAGCTCCGATCTGGTCTTGATCAAGGCTTCGCGCGCGGCCTTGAGGCGATCCTGTTGCCAGAACTGCAGTGCGCTTGCCGGGCCGCCAATCAAGAGGGGGCAGAGGATGCACAGTAACAAACCCGTTCCGGAAACCTCGCCCCCGAACAATGATGTCGCAAGGACAGCAAGAATAAGGGTGACGATGGTCGAGGCAATTGCGGCGAGTAAGGCACGCCCAACGATATGGAATTTTCCGAACGACATGGCGCCGCCTATCTGGGAAGGGCGTTAAAAGTTCCTTTCAGGATTCAATTTGTTGCCTCAGTCCAAGGGTGCGTGACTCCACATATCGGGTTGTTCTCTTATCCCGGATGAGATTCAGGCGAATACCGTGAAGCGCTGCATCATCCTATCCTCGCCCATTCCCGGTTGATGGTCGCGCTGGTTGGTGCGCTGCCGGCGGATTCGCCACTGAACCGTTCCGTCCAAGGACGATGAAGCTGAGCGCTGAAAACGTCCAGGCGCAGGCGAGGGCATCGAGCATCACCCAGCCAAATCCGTGAGCCAGTGCTTGTCTGGCGATCATCCCCGAGATTCCTTCGCCGCGGTTCATATGTAGATTGCCGGCCGCGATACTCGCGGCGAGCGCTGTCCCCGCGTCGCTTTGCGCCACATGCCCCAGCCCGGACCGAATACTCTGGAGGAGGATAAGCCCCATCAAGGCGATATTGATCGCAAGCGAGGTCATGCGCGTGCTCATATCCATGCCGAGGCCAAAGGAAACGTTGCGCGCGATCACGGCAGCCTTTCGCGAATATCGCAGGCCGACGAACAAACCCTTGTATCTCGGGGTTAGGCTATTTCCATCGTTGGACTGACATCAACCTGCGCGGCAGCCGCCCGTTCAGGGCGATGTAGGCGACGAGGCCGATCACCAGCCCCCAGAACGCACCACCGATGCCGAGCATGTTGATGTTGGCGGCCGAGGCGAGGAAGGTGATGAGCGCGGCTTCGCGAGAGGACGGTTCCGCCATGGCTCCGGCAAGATTTCCGCCGATAGTGCCGAGCAGCGCTAGCCCCGCCAGCGTCGTGATGAATGTCGCCGGGAATGCCATGAAGACCGCGGCGAGAGTTACGCCGAATATACCGACGAACACATAGAAGACACCTGCCGCGATACCGGCAATCCATCGCTTCGATGGGTCTTCATGCGCTTCCCGGCCTGTCGCAATGGCGGCCGTGATGGCGGCGATGTTGAACGCATGCGAGCCGAACGGTGCCATCACGAGCGAGCCCAGCCCGGTCACGGTCACGATGGGGTTGGCGCTTGTCCTGAAGCCGTCATTCCGGAGCACCAGCATACCCGGCATATATTGGCCAGTTAGCGTGATAAGGAACAAGGGCAGCGCGACGCTCAGGGCCGCATTCAGCGTGAACTCCGGCATGGTGAAGACCGGCACGGCCAGCTTCAATTGCAGGGCGGAAAGATCGACGCGATCCTGGACGAGGAGGAAAGCAAGCCCGATTACCAATATGCCGACCACCGCATAGCGTGCGGACAGGCGCTTGAGCAGGACATAGGCAACGATCAGCAGGCCGACCAGAACGGGATCGACGTTCGCGCCGCCAAACGCCCCGATGCCGAATTGCAGAAGTATGCCTGCTAGCAGGCCGGAAGCGATGCCGGGCGGGATCAGCCGGATCGCTTTCTCGAAATAGCCCGAAAGCCCGAGCAGCACGAAGGCAGCGGCAGAAAGGATATATGCCCCGACAGCTTGCGAATAGGATGTGGTGGCAAGTGCCGTGACAAGGAAAGCGGCGGCCGGCGTCGACCAGGCGGTGATGATCGGCTCGCGATAACGCCAGCTCAGAAACAGGCCGGTCAGGCCGACACCGATCGAAACAGACCAGACCCAGGATGCCGTCAATTCCGGGCTGAGACCGGCGACACGCGCCGCCTGGAAGACGAGAATGAACGTCCCCCCATAGTTGACGATGACGGAGATAAGTCCGGCGACGATAGGATGGGCAAGATCATGCAACCGGACAGGGGAGGGCGAAGGTGAAGGGCTGGACGGCATGGTTCAGGGGTTTCTCTGGAAAATGGGTCGCGGGGCCGCGAAGATGGCTTGACACCTAGCCTTTCAATGGACTGATAGTTCCCGCCAATTTCTTCCATAGGTTCAGACCATTTGTTCAAGCATTCGCAACTCGAATCCGTGCAGGCATGGCTGGCAGACCCCGCCCATGCGGCCATGCCGCTGCACGCGCGGATACAGCGGGCGATCCGGCAACTGATCCTCGACGGCGCGCTTGGCCCGGGAAAGCCGCTTCCGGCCTCGCGTGCGCTGGCCCGATCGCTGGGTATTTCGCGCGACACGATCGAATCCGCTTATGCGCAGCTTCACGCCGAAGGTTTTATTGAGCGCCGCGTCGGCAGCGGGAGCTTTGTGGCTCAGATGACTGAGTTCTCGCCCGGTCACCACCGCTCCAAACGCGATGCGTTTCTGCGCAATCAGGCTCCCAACCTCAGCAAGCGAGGTGATGCCATGTTCCGCAGCGGCGGCGTGCGTGAGATGCTCTCCCCGCGACCATTCGCCCCCGGCGTGCCCGAGACACGCAGCTTTCCGCTTCAGCTATGGGAGCGCCTTGAACGACAGGTGCTCAAGGAGTTCGGCACCCGGGCGCTCCATCATGGCGATCCTCAGGGCGCGGAACCCTTGCGGCGCGCGATTGCCGATTATGTGAACCTTGAACGTGGCGCGCGGGCAACGGCAGATCGCGTGCTCGTGCTGACCAGTTCACAGCAGGCGATGACGCTTTGCGCGAACATGCTGCTCGATCCCGGTGAACGGATCTTCATCGAAGACCCGGCCTATTACGGCGCGCGCAAAGCGTTCGATGCCGCCGGTCTTGAATGCGTTCCGATCCGCGTGGACCGGCAGGGGGTGGTCATCGAACCGATCCTGGAGGACCCGCGCCGTGCCAGAGCCATTTTCCTCACGCCTTCCCATCAGTTTCCGACCGGCGCAACGCTGGCGCTTGATCGCCGCCTGGCGTTGATCGAATGGGCGACCCGGCATCAGGCCTGGATCATCGAGGATGATTACGACAGCGAGTTCCATTATGCGGGCAAGCCCACGGCCTGCGTCCAGGGTCTCGATCCGTATGAGCGGACCATCTACATCGGCACCTTCACCAAGTCTCTCTTTCCGGGCTTGCGGATCGGCTATGTCGTGCTGCCGCCGCAACTGGTGAAGCCGATGACGGTTGCACGCACACTGCTCGACGGACATACGGCGTCGATAGCGCAACTCACGCTGGCGCGATTCATGGAGGGCGGGCATTTCGGGGCGCATGTCCGCACCATGCGCGGTATCTATGCTCAAAGACTGGATGTGCTTTCCGGACTGGTCGTCGCGCACCTTTCAGAATTTGTCGAGGCGCGCGTTCCCATCGGCGGTTTGCAGATGCCCTGCGTGCTGACATGCGACATCGCCGAGCATGTCGCCATCGACGCCGCAAGGCGCATCGGCATCGAACTATTGGGGCTTTCCGCGCTCCATGCCGCTGGTGACGGCAAGGCTGGTTTTCTGATGGGCTTTGCGGCCTATACGCCGGCGGAGCTTGGGGCGGCGGTCAGAAAGCTGGAAAAAGCGCTAAGGGTGACGGCGGAGCGTGGACCGTAAAAACCTTGCCGCCCGGCGGTTGCTTGAACCATCCCGGCATTTGATGGTGCGGGATTAGCGTGAAGCGATGGGGCTGGGTTGTCCGGCATTTGCTGATTTTCGGGCTCTCGTCCGCCGGGCTTTCCGATGTCGCGGTCGCCGCCGCCGATGCCAGCATCAGCATGCCGCCAAGGCCACCAATGCGGGGTTTCGAAAGTGGTTCAAAACTAAGCCACTCCAATCCATGCAGCCCTCCTCGGATACCGCGACCGAACATTGCGGCGCGGATCACCCGTGATGACCGGATCGCTTCTACCCGTATGTCAGATTTGAGAAGCGTCTGATAAAAAAACACATTCGGCCGGCTAATTTATGAAGAACTCCACCGGCACAGACAGTTCCACCTCATCGGGTTTTCCGGGCGGGATTTTCGGCAGCGGTTCGGCTCGGCGGAGCGTAGCGAGGGCCTCGCGATCGAGGGCGGCGAAGCCCGATCCGCGCGCGATCGACGCCGACAACACGCGGCCCGCGCGGTTCATGCGGAACTTCACATAGACGACGCCCTGTTCGCGGCGGCCACGCGACACCACTGGATAGCGCTTGTGCTTCTCCAACGCTGCCAGCAGCCGGCCTTCCCATGTGTCGGGTGCATTGCTCGCGATGGCCGGTGCCGGTGGGGCAGGGATCACCTTTGGCGCCACCGTCTCCGGTTCTTTCGGCCTAGGATCGACGACAGCTTGTGTTGCCGGCGCAGGCGCAGGGAGAGGACGCACGGCGATCGGCGTGGGCACCAGTTCGGGGGGCTGGATCTTCGGTGGCGCCGGTTCCTGCTTCTGTTGCTTTTCCTCCGGCGCGGGTTTCACCTGCTTTTCCTCGATCGGCGGCGAAGCGAGCGGGAGCAGATCGACCACCAGCGGCGCGGCCGGCGGCGATGGCGCGACATGATGGCGCACCGTCAGCAGGAACGCCGCCAGCATCACGGCATAGACCGCGCCCGTGCCCAGAAGCCCGATCCAGCGCCGACTCGCTGGGGGCGCATATACATGACGCTCGCGCTCGGCCGGCGGCGGGTACAACGCCTTGCTGTCCGGATCACGCCGCCGTTCCGCCATCGGGTCCACGCCGGTTTCCCCCACGCGTCTATTCAGCAGCATGAGGCTCTCCAATCGCGAGAGGAAAACGCTTCGCTGCCGTTATCGCACGCCGCCGCGCCACACGCGGACCCCGTTTCTTCCACCAGATAATAAGCCCGGTGATGGATAACATCGCGACGATCAAGCCGGTGACACAGATCAGAAACCGCCCTATCGGCCCCGCGACGCGGCCGGAGTGCAGTGGTAGCTGCACTTGGCGGAAGGTTTCGGTCGCGCCGCTGGCGGCGAAGGCGCGTTCCTGAAGAAGCACTCCGCTTTCGGCATCGACATAGACGTCGGACGGGCCGCTCCAGGCTCCTCCATGATCAAAGCGTATGTGGTATAGACGTTGTTCGGCGCCGTGCCAGATGAACTGCGGTGTGCCTGGCCAATCGGCTCGTGTGGCGTGCTGCTCCGCGATGGCGAACGCCGCCGCAAAGCCGACATCAGGCCCCGTTTCAGATGCCACTGCGTCGCGGGTCGCCAGCGGCGACCGGGGCAGAGGTGAGACGGCATCGATTAACGGGTCGAAGACGATCGAGCGAAGGTTGAGGTAGGCGCCGCTCGACGCCACCGCAAAGAGCAACAGCCACAGCCAGAGGCCTCCGGCTCGATGCAGATCAAGGCTGAGCCGGTATCGGCCAGCGTTCCGTTTGAGCCTCCATGCAGGAGTCCATTTTCGCCAGAATGGCTGCCCCCTGGGCAATGTCAGATAGAAACCAACGAAGCAGTCAAGGGTCCAGACCACAGCGACAAGCCCCAGAAATATGCGCATGATGCCGCCGCCGTGCAGCGAATAATGCAGCACATAGAGGAAACGCATGATGCGACGTCGGTCCAATCCACCCCGCTCCGCGTCGCGCGCGCCCAGCACATGTCCAGAAGCAGGATCGACATACAAAGCCGTGTAGGCACGGTTAAGCCCGCCGCCGACCTCGGGGCGCAGGTGGACTGCAATGGCGTCATCGGGATAGGGACCGAACGCGATCATGACGGGCTTCGCGCCAGGTGCATATGCGGTCGCGCTTTCCAGAAGCCTCGGCAAGGCGAGCCGCTGCCTAGCTTGCTGGCCGACGAGGATATCCTGATTAAGCCAACGGTCGATCTCATGACGATAGGCGATCACGCTGCCTGTCAATCCGGCTATGACGAGATAACCCGCCATCGCCAGACCGACATAGCGGTGAAGCCGCACGGCTGCTGCCCGCATGAGCGACGTCCTAGAAACGGTAGGTCAGAGTGCCAATGACCGTGCGCTCGGCGCCGAACCGACAGTTGATTGCCGTGTTTCGGCAAACCACCGTTTCCTTGTCGAAAAGATTGTTCGCATTGACCGCGAGGCGCCAGGTGCCGAAGTCATAATGGACGTTCGCGTCGACCATGACATAGTCACGATTGACGATCGTGTTGAGATTATCGGCAAAGGTCTTGCCGTGATAACGACCACCAAGTCCAAACCCGATTCCGTTTAGCGGGCCACTGTCCACGGTATAATTTGCCCACAGGGATGCGAGATGGCGAGGGGTGGTCGTGGGCACCCTACCAAGATTAGTGCTGTTGCTTCTCGTCACTTCGATATCATTGTAGGTGTAGGAAGCGATCACATCGAGATTGCGGACGGGTTCGGCCTTGCCCTCGATTTCAAACCCGCGCGCACGAATTTCTCCCGTCTGCACGCTGAACCCCGGATGCAGATCATCCGGATCGGGGGTCAGGACATTCTGCTGGGTCAATTGATAAACTGATGCGGTGATCAGCGCATTCCCACCGGGTAGCTGATACTTCAGGCCAATCTCATATTGTTCACCTGATGTGGGCACGAACGGGTTACCGAAGAAATCCGTTCCAGCCTGCGGTTCGAACGACGTCGCATAGCTGACATAGGGAACCAGACCCTGCGGAGAGACATAGGACAGGCCCGCGCGCCATGTGAACTTGTCGCCCTTGATGGTCGTCGTGGTGCCGGTGAGATGATCCGTGATCCGATTCTGTGCCCAGTCCTGGCGACCTCCAATCGTCAGCACCCATTTGTCGGCGAAGCTGATCTGATCCTGCACATAGAGTCCGGTTTGGCGCCGGCGCTCCTTCTGGTCGAGCCAGGTGCCTGCTGCACCGGGCAGAGGGATGGTCTGCCCATAGACGGGCACGAGGAGATCGAGATCCGGAGCGGTTCCGTTGCTATACCAGCTCGTGCCGTCAAGATGACGATAATCGATGCCGGCGAGGAGCGTATGGGACAAGGCGCCGGTTGAAAATTTGTTTTCTACCTGCGTATCGATTGTCCCGAAATCCGCTTCTTGCCGAGCGTGGAGCGCATAGCGCGCAAGCGTCCGCGGCCCCGTCAACCTCAACTGATAGAGATTGCGCAGTTCGATATCGCCCGTCGTGAAGCGCGCATTCTGGCGGATCGTCAGGCTGTCGCTAAAACGATGCTCGAACAAATATCCGATGGAATATGCATGCCGCAGATTGCGGTCGTAGGTATAATCCCCGACCAGAAATCGCGTCGGATAGACAGGCCGCGATTCTCCGTCATTGTCGTCGCGCTGATAATGAGCGAGCAGCGTCAACGACGTTGCGTCATCAGGCGCCCATGTGAAGGCGGGCGCGATATACAGGGTGTCGTTCTTGTACCGGTGATCCTTGTCATATTTGTCCTGGGTGCCGCTGTTGCGGATCAGACCGGTCAGTCGGAACTGGAATTGTCCGTCGGCATCCAGGGCGCCAGCAAAGTCGGCCGCCCCTTGATAACGGTCGAAATTCCCGATCTGCAACTGCACTTCCCGCAAGGGCTCCGCAGTCGGACGCTTGGTAATTCTGTCGATAAGACCGCCGGGGATGATCTGGCCATAAAGGACCGAAGCTGGGCCACGAATGATGTCCACGCGCTCAAGGGCATAGGCCGGCGGCCGGACACGAAACTGATCATAATAGACCTGGGCCATGCCATCACGGAAATCTCCGCTTGGCTTGATGTCGAAGCCGCGCACGACGATCCAGTCATTACGGATTTCATTGCCACCGAAATTGTTCACCTGAACGCCAGCGCTGTATTGCACGGCTTCGGTTACGCTCTGGACATTGCGATCCTGCAATTCCTGCGCGGTGATGACCGAGATCGATTGCGGTACTTCGACAATGGGTGTGTCGGTCTTGACGCCGGCGGTGGTCCGATGAGCGACATAGCCGCGAACAGGTGATCTGAAAGCTCGATCTTCGAAGTTGGGGCTATTCGTCGCGCTGCGGCCAGCGCTTTCTCCTTCAACGCGCACCGGACCGAGCTGAATCGTGCCGTCCGCTGATTGCGGTGCGCGTTCAAGTGTAAAGGCACCAGGGCCGGTCTGCCGATAGGTGACGCCCGATCCGGAAAGCAGGCGCGAGAGAGCTTCCGCCGTGCTGAAACTGCCTTTGAGCCCGGGGCTGGACAAACCGTTGGTCAGGGCGGAGTCGTAGACCAGAGCAACGCCGCTCGTTTCGACAAAGCGATTGAGCGCGGTTGCGAGCGGTCCTGCTGGAATGTCGTAGCTCTGTGTTCCCTGCGCGTGCGCGGTGGCCGGCGCAACAACTGCGCCACCCGCCAGCAGGGTCGTCACAAGCAGGGCCGACGCCATCGCGCCGCGCAAACCTGTTACTCGTGTCTTGTCATCCTTGGAAATCATCACTGTCTTTCATCCCCCAGCATCAAATGAGGGGATCGCATCTGCTATTGAGAACGATCCTCAATAGATAGAGACGTCTCAAATTTTCAGATGTAGACGTGCGGCAGAAAGTTTTTTGCCGCACCGCGCCATTTTCACGAATGCAGGAAGATCAGCCTGTCGGTAATGCGCGTAGAGCCGATGCCGAGCGTGCCTTGTAGACTGTCGATCGCGCCAAGCGGATCATTGGTGCTGAAGCCGCCGCTAACGCGCCTTGTGGCGAGACCCGCGCCGATCACGCGGATGAAGCCAGGATGATAGCGGTTTAGCTCTGCGACGACATCTCCCAATGGTCGATCGACGAACACGAGGATACCGCGTGTCCATGATGATACAGCCTTGGCATCGACCGAACGCGCACGGAGGATGCCGCCGGGGCCATAGCGCGTCGTCTGTCCTTCATCGAGATCGAACTGGCTGTCAGGCGGGGAGGGCCATGCGACGCGGACGCGATGCTCCGTCACCGTGACATCGGTATCCTCGCCGTCGCGCCTGACGATAAAGCGTGTCCCCAGCGCTGTCGTCGATCCGCCCCCGGCCTCGACCGTGAAGGGCCGCGCCCGGTCGGGCGCGACGGTGAATGCCGCCTCGCCCTTGAGCAGACGAATGACCCGGCGGTCGCCGCGATAGTCGATCGTAATCGCGCTGCCGGTGTTAAGCTGGACGACCGAGCCGTCATCCAACGGAACGTCGCGCCGCTCGCCGGTCTCGGTCATGGCATCGGCGCGCAGCCGGGTGGGCCAATCATTGACGCTTCCAACGACGATCACGGCAAGGCTCGCCGCCAACGCGGGCCCAGCCCATTGCCGGGACAGCCAGGGGCGATGGCGGAAGGTCGCCCTCACCGGGAGCGTGCCCGCATAGCGGCTGCGAAGCGCGGCCTTGATCTGTCCGCCGCTCATCGTGCCCCATAGCGCCTCCACCTGGGCGAAGGCGCGCGCGTGCAGCGGGTCGGCCGCGAGCCATGCCGCCATCTCCCGTTCGTCGCTGTCGGTCAGCGTGCCTGCGTCGCGTGCCGTCACCCAGCGCGAGGCCGCATCGCTTACGTCTTTAGGAATAGGCTGTTCAGCCGCCAAGTCTTGCCTCCCCTCCGCCGCGCCGGAATCGCGGCAGCACGAGCCGTTCATAAACTATGACGTTTGAAATCGGCGCATGTAGATGTCCGCGCCCCAAATAATCGTTCATTCGCCCCCAGCTTGTTCGGGAGCGTCTTGCACCCGCGCGAACAGATGGCGAAGGGCATTGTCCATATGGCGGGCGACCATGCTGCGTGAGATTCCGAGCCGCTGGCAGATTTCATTGACGGGTACGTCTTCCAGCTTGCGGAGGATGAAGACTTCCCGGCATCGTGGGGTCAGGTCATCGACCGCCTGTATGAGCCGGTCGAGCTGCTCACGGTCGAGCAGCCTTCGTTCGGCCGATGGCGCGTCATGAGCCACGTCGAGTACCGGCTCGCCGGTCTCAAACAGAGCATTGTAACGGCTTTCCGCGCGCAGCCGGTCCGTCGCCAGATTACTCGCCAGCTTGTAGAGGAAAGCGCGCTTGTGGATGATAGGCGGATCGTCGTTGATCCCCTGGACCCGCAGCCAGAGTGCCTGCGTCAGGTCCTCCGCTGCCGGCCTGTTGCCCAGAATGCGTTGGGCTAGCCGCATCAGCGATGGGCGTTCGCTCATCAACAGGCGGGTCAAGGCAAGGGCGTTGGTTGGCATCGCTCCGTTCCCATAGCCTAAGCTAAGAATGGGTCGCAACAGTGTCTCAATGCGGTTTCTCGCCAACGATGCTGCCAGGCAAGCATCAGAATTTTCGTGGGCGAAACATCTACATCGCCGAAATTGAAACAGCGGAATGTCTGGAGGGTATCGTCAATGCCGCCTCAATGAACCTGAATGAGCGGGCGGTGACGACGATCTCGTCTGCCCCCTGGTTCGCTGAGTGCCGAAGCCGCTCTAATGACAGAGCATGCGTGGGGAAGGTAATCCTCACGACCAGTTGCGAGTCGTTATCAATAACTCTAGACGGGCCGCCATGCCGAGCAACGCCCTGTCTCTGTCCCGCCTGCTGCTGCGCGAGCGTCGCTCATTGCTGCGGCATGTGCGCGGACTGGTGGGGCGGGATGAGGTGGAAGATGTCGCCCAGGCGCTCTGGTTGAAAATTCAGGCGGTCGATGATGAGCCGCCGATCACCAACAAGCGCGCCTTTCTATACCGAATGGCGCGCAATGTTGCGATCGACATGGCCCGGTCCGGGCAGGCGCGGGATCGCAGGTTCCTGACCGGCGTGGCGCCACCTGTTGACGCCGCTGCGACGATACCCGCTGCCGATACCGTCCTGCTGGATCGGGAAGCGCTGGCACGTCTGTCCGCCGCGCTTGCCGAACTATCTCCCCGCTGCCAGGAGATCATCCGAATGCATCGGATAGACGGTGTGCCGATGGGTGACATTGCCGGACGGCTCGGCATCAGCCGACAGATGGTAGGGCGGTATATCGCCCAGGCCATGGCACATTGCTATGAGCGCCTGGACGATGAAAACTGGCGCCCCCCAAGTTTCGGAATGAAGGGCTGATACGTCATATATGGGAACGACGCAAAACAGGCGCATCGCGCATGGACCGGACGGCAGAAGCCTTGCCTGAGAAATCGACTACGCCAGCCATCCGTCGCGAAGCGTCGCGTCTGTTCGGTGATCGCGCTGCGGGTGTCATGTCCGCCGATGACGAAGCGGAACTGACAGCATGGCTGGCGGCTGACTCTCGCCATGCGCAGGCCTTTGCGATGGTCGAACGGATGTGGACGGCGATCGACAGCCAGACCATGCCATCGCGCGCCAGCGTACCGGTGGCGGCCAGTGCAAAGGCCGTGCGTACATGGCGCAGACGATGGCAATGGACACGCCGCGAGGACGCACCGCGTAGGGGCTGGACGCAGGGAGCGGTCGCGGCCAGCCTCGCCGTGATTGCTCTATGGCATTTCGGCGATATCGGAATGCGCATTCGCGCCGATGTCCGCACCGGCGTTGGCGAACAGCAGAAGATCGCCTTGTCCGACGGTTCTGTCGTCCTGTTGAACACCGGCAGCGCCATTGCCCTCGACTATGGGCGCGAGCGGCGTGTGCGCCTGCTGCGCGGCGAGGCTGCTTTCACCGTGGCGGCCGTCCGCGCCCGTCCGTTCATCGTCGAAACAACAGAGGGCACAGTAACGGCGCTCGGGACGCGTTTTCTCGTTCGGTTGGAAGCTGAGGAGGCGCGGGTGGCGGTGACCGAGCATAGCGTCCGGGTCTCTCCGTTGGATGCCGCGTGGAAAGTCGTCCGGGAAGGCGAAGCGCTTGGTTTTGGCCGTGGCAGGATCGGGGAACCGGAAGCGGTCGGTATCTCCGATGCGGATGCGTGGACCCGAGGCGTCATTCGCGTCGTGAACCGGCCCCTGGCCGATGTCGTCCGCGAAATCGGGCGTTATCACCGAGGGTATGTCGGCATCGTCGGGAGTAGCCTCGCCAGGCGCCCGGTTAACGGCGTTTTCCATGTGGACAGTCCGGTGCGTTCGATCGACGCGATCGAAAAGTCGCTCGGCATCCGCTCGACACGCATCGGCGACGCGGCGATCCTGCTTCACGACTGACGTTCCGCTTCGAGTTTTTTCCCGCGGCGAGGTTTCATATTGCGCGCGAGGTCCGTCTCATCTTCTGAAGATGCTTCGCATTAGCGAATCATCGGCCATGTCATGAAGATGAAGGGGGAAAGATGATCGTCGTTTCCAATCGCGCCTGTCCGGCGCGAAGCAGCCGGACGCGGTCCATAGTTCAGGCCGTTTTGCTGGCGTCGGCGGGGATGTCATGCACCGTTCTTGCGGCAACGCCTGCCGTGGCGCAATCGGCAAGGAGCTACGACATCGCTGCCGGCACGCTCGCCAATGCGCTCAACGATTTCGCGGAGCAGAGCGGCATCGAGCTGGTCTATGACAGTGGGATCGTTGCGGGCCGTGCCAGCAAGGGCCTTGGCGGGAGCTTCGACCCGGCGGCTGCGCTATCGCGCTTGCTCGTAGGAACCGGGCTGACATTCAGACAGACGACGCCCCGAACATATACGATCGAACCCGCGCCACAGGCGGCGAACGGCGCGATCCAGCTTGGGCCAGTGCGGGTTGAAGGCGAGGGCGGTTCGGGCAGGGGCAGCCCGCTGCGCGATGATCCGACCATGACCGAGAATAGCGGTTCCTACACGTCGCAGGCGATGAGCACGGCGACGAAGATGCCCCTGTCGATCCGCGAAACACCACAGTCGGTCACTGTCATCACCAGCCAGGTGATCGAGGACAAGCAGATCGACGACCTGGTGGATATCGTCGAGCATACGACAGGCCTTTCGATCAATCGCTATGAAAGCAATCGCGGAAGCCTGTTCGCGCGCGGCTTCAAGATCGAGAGTTATTTAATCGACGGCGTTCCCACAACCATCAACGAGCAGTGGAGCGCGGGCGAAATCCTGAGCAATATGGCGATGCTGGACCATGTTGAGGTGTTGCGCGGATCGGACGGCCTGATGGTCGGCGCGGGCAATCCGTCCGCGATCATCAACATGGTGCGCAAGCGTGCGAACAGCGATGTCCTTACCGCCAGCATCGCGGTGGAAGGGGGGAGCTGGTCGCATTTCGGGGCGACCGCCGACATCAGCGCACCGCTTACGGCAAGCGGGAAGACTCGCATACGTCTGGTGGCCGATTTTGACAGAAGCGATAGCTACATCGATCGCCTCGCGAACAGGAGCTACACGCTCTATGGCACGCTCGAGCAGGACATCGGTGAACGCACGCTCGTGTCCGCCGGGATCAGCTATCAGGACAATCACACCGACAGTCCGACCTGGGGCGGCATTCCTGTGTGGACGGTCGACAGCGGCAACAAGGTGATCCCGCTCAATCTGGACCGCAGCTTCAATCCATCGCCCGACTGGGCCTATTGGGACGCCGAATATATCAACGCCTTCGCGCGGATCGAGCATGATTTCGGAGGCGGGTGGCGCGCCAGGGCCAGCTACACGCGCGGCGAGCGCGATTCTGAATCGAAGATCGCCCTTTACTACTCTCGCCCGATCGACCCCGACACTGGACAATCATTCCTGCCGTTCGGCTCGATCAAATTTCCCATGCCAGGCAATGCAGGGATTTATAACGTCCTGAACGACAAGGATGATGTCAATCTCCAGCTCAATGGCAAGGTCCGGCTGCTTGGCGGGACGCATGACGTCATCTTCGGCTATGACTGGTCCGGGGAACGATCGATCGATGACGGTGCGCCGGGGCTCGTCACCGCAGCCATCACCCCGAACATTTTCCAGTTCGATCCGAACATGCCGGAACCCGACTACATCTCTCCGGCGAACAGGTTCAACAATAACAAGGTGACGCAGGAGGCGTTTTTTGCAGCCACACGTATTTCACTGGCGAAGCCGCTCAAGCTGATAGCTGGCGCCCGGCTGATCAACTATCACGTCACCGACTACAAGGCGCCGGAAAACAGCTTCAAGTCGGGCGACGAGATCATTCCCTATGTGGGGCTCGTGCTCGATCTATTCCGCGATCTTTCCGTCTATGCCAGCTACACCAGTATCTTTCAGCCGCAAAAGAATCTGGATGCCGACGGCGCGATGCTCGCTCCGATCGAAGGCAACACATATGAAGCCGGCATCAAGGGCGCGTTCTTTGATGGCCGTCTGAACGCCGCCCTCTCCGTCTACCGGATGGAACAGCGGAATGTGGCGCAATATGCGGGCCAGGTGCCGCTTGACCCCGCTTTCCCCAATGGCCCGAAGCGGCAGTCCTATGAAGCGATCGACGGTATTGTCAGCAAGGGTTTCGAAGCCGAGGTGAACGGCGAAATCCTGCCCGATTGGAACGTCACCGCAGGATACAGCCAGTTCAAGGCCCGGCAGCCCAGCGGGACAGAAGTGAGCCCGCTCATCCCGCGCAAGCAGTTCAATCTCTTTACCAGTTACCGGCTGCGTGGACCACTGGACGGCCTGACGGTCGGCGGCGGTGTACGGTGGCAAAGCGAGACGTCCGCATACCAGGCATTTGCGACTGCATTGGGCGTGCCGGAGTTGAAACAGGAAAGCTATCTCGTGGCGGATCTGATGGCGAGATACCGGATTGCCGATAACTGGTCGGTGCAACTGAACATCAAGAACCTCTTCGACAAGGCGTATTTCGCGCCGACGGACGATGTAATGCAGATGTTCTGGCAGGAGCCGCGCAGCGCTCAATTGAGGGTCAAATATCAGTTCTGACCTTGTCCCTGACGCATATCGCCGAATCCAATGGGCGCTGCCTGGCGTCATCGGTTCTTTTCCAGGAGGAAGTAGATTGCTGCCGAAAGGACCAGCCTATGGCCCATGAAGCTGCATCGCTATCGCGCCTGAGATCCTTGAGCGATGACGCCGCGGGATTGGCAGGGGAGGGCGCAGAGCGGCCCGCAGCGATGTCGATTCCATCGCCTTCGGTCGGACGGGTATCCGGTTCTTTCCGTAGAGAACCGGCGCCTGTTGGATTCCGTTACAGCGAGCGCCCGATGCCCTTGGGGACGCGGCTATTCGGGCTGGGCGGCACGGGGCTGGTGTGCCTGGCCATAATCGCTGCAGCGCTGTTCAAATGGCAGACTAATCCGCAGCCGGCAGTGCCGACGACATTGAGCGTGTTCGATGTGGCGCCGCCCGAAGCGCCGCCTGCGCCCTATACCGAGATTCCACCGGGGCCGGATCAGGTGCAGAAGGAACAACGTGCCAAGCCTGAGGTGATGGAAATGGCGCCGCCGCTGGTGCAGGTGCCGAGCATAAGCAATGTGAGCGCGCCGGTGGCGGAGCGGATAGCCGATCCCGGCCCGCCGGTCGAAGAGACAAGCGCGCTGGAATCCTCTCCGCTCCCTCCGTTGTCCAAGCTGAGCGACGCCAGGCCCACCTGGGAAGGCCAGGTGCTGGCTGCGCTGAACCGCGCCAAGCGTTACCCGAACGTGGCGAGGCGTAACCGCCAGCAGGGTGTGCCGTGGATCAGGTTCGTGATGGACCGGGATGGCCGGGTGCACTCGGTCAGGCTCGAGCGCTCGTCCGGCTTCGATGTGCTTGATCGGGAGGCCCTGGCGCTGCCAAAGCGCGCCCAACCCATGCCCCGACCGCCGGAAACTGTTGCCGGCGACCGCATCGAACTGGTCGTTCCGGTCGAATTCTTCATGCAAGCGCGATAGGGGGGGGCGGGTATGAGCATGAAGGCCGGCAAGCGCCCGTCGCGCTGGTATCGGGCAAACCTGTGGCTGCACCGCTGGGTGAGCCTGGTGGCGACACTACCCTTCCTCATCCTGTGCCTGACCGGAACGATCTTGATCTTCCATGAGGACATCGACGCCGCGATGGGCGTGATTCCTGCTTCGCCCGGCCTGACCGGTGCGGAGCGTCCCTTTTTGGAATCAGTGAACGCCGTGTTGTCGGCCTATCCCAAGGAGAAGATCATCTTCCTTGGGGTCGATGCTGAGGAACATCCGGGCCTGCTGCTCATCAACACTGTGCCGCTGGGCGACACGAACTTCGACCGTGCCGCCTTGCGCTTCACCAACCTCACCACGGCCACGCTGACCGAATAGAAGATCGAGACCGAAACGCTGACCGGTTTCCTGCTGGACCTGCACGCGCAATGGTTCCTCGGTCCGATCGGCGAACTGGTCGGTGCACTGATCGCCTTGCTGGTGCTGGTGTCGTTGTTGTCGGGCCTTGTGGTCTATGCGCCCCATGCGCGCCGTGTCGCCTTTGGGGCGTTGCGAAAGGGCCGCGGGCCGCGCCTGTTGCAGCTCGATCTCCACAACTTTATCGGCGCAGTAGTGCTGGGCTGGGCACTGGTGGTGACGCTGACCGGTTTCCTGCTGGGCTTCGGCACGCTGGCGACGGGGATGTGGGCGCAAGGCGAGTTGGCGCGGGTGCAAGCGGTCCATGGTGGCGCACCGGTCGATGCGCGGCGGCCCCCGATCGATGTTGACGCAGTACATAGAGCCGCGCTGTCGGCGGCGCCGGAAGGCTGGCATGTCACCTCGATCATCTGGCCGGGGACCGACTATTCGACGGGACGGCATTATACCGTCCTGGTGGGCGGCAGCGGCCTCGACGAACGACTGGTGCGCGTGGTTCTGGTCGATGCGGAGACGGGTGCGATTCCCGGCACGGCACAGCTTCCCTGGTATCTGAAAGCCATCACCCTGTCCGAGCCGCTGCACTTCGGCGACTATGGCGGTTTGCCGCTCAAGCTGCTGTGGACGGCCTGCACCTGGCTCACCCTGTTCATCACCGGCAATGGCGCATGGCTGTGGTGGGATCGGCGGCGCCAGCGACTCCGCAGGTTGGTATCGGCGGAGGAACTGGCATGAATTGGCCGCTTATGCGCATAACGCTTCTGGCGCTGGTGTCGATCCTGGGTATCGGCGGGATGCTGTTGGCGGACGGCATCTGGGACTGGCTGTTCCTCGGACTCGCGGCGCTGCCTCTATTGCTCGGCGCGGCAATGCTGCTTGTCCGGCGCTTGAAGGCGAGCATCCGCGACTGGTGTGACACACAAACGGTGGCGGATTGGGAATGAGTTCGCCTCCTCGCGCGCTGGTGGCGTTGGCGCTGTTTCCGGCAATTTCGCTCTATGAATCCGCCAATTCGAGCGCTTGCTCACCCCAGGAGGGGAATGGGTCGCTCAGACCTATCCATAGTTCTGGTGTGAAAGCGCGAACGGGCAGCAGGCACGAATCCAGCCCGGCGCGAATTCCTCCCTCATCCATGTCGATGCCTATGAAGACAAGCTCCTGGCGCCGATCGCCCCATTCATTCTCCCAATGCCCTGCAACGAACCGCTCGAAGCGATCATCGTCGGGCCATTGGCGTTTCGGTATGCTCGCCCACCATCGGCCCATGCGCGATGTCATCGTCTGCGCGCCCGCTACCGCCAGTTCGCCAACCCAGTCCGGCCGTGTCGCGAGCCAGAAATGCCCTTTGGCGCGCACGACCTTTTCAAGGCCGCCGCTCGTCAGGAAGCGATAGAACTTTGCCGGATCGAAGGGAGTCCGCGCGCGATAGACGAAGCTCTCGATGCCATATTCCTCGGTCTCGGGCTGATGGCTGGCATAGCCGTAAAGCTCTTTGGCCCAGAGCGGATGCTGGGCCGCCTTCTCCTCGTCGAACAATCCAGTGTCGAGGATGGTGTCGAGCAGTATCTTTCCATGGTCGCAGCTCAGGATGCGAGCGTCGGCGTTGAGGGAAGCGACCAGCTTCTTCACCACAGCAAGCTGGTCGGGCGCAACGGCGCTGGCCTTGTTGACGATCACGACATCGGCGAACTCGATCTGCTCGACCAAAAGCCCGACTAGGCTGCGCGTGTCGTCTTCGCCAAGGGATTCACCCCGATTGGCCAGGAAATCCTGGCTCGAATAGTCCTTCAACAGATTGATGGCGTCGACCACCGTCACCATCGTATCGAGCCTCGCGACATCGTCGAGCGAGGCTCCCGCTTCGTCACGGAAGGAGAAGGTTGTCGCTACCGGCAGCGGTTCGGAGATGCCGGTGCTTTCGATCACAAGATAATCGAACCGCCCGGCCTCGGCGAGTGCGCGGACCTCGTTCAGAAGATCATCGCGCAGCGTGCAGCAGATGCAGCCGTTGGTCATCTCGACCAGGCTCTCATCGCTACGCGATAATGCTGCATCGCCGCCGCGCACCAGATCGGCGTCGATGTTCACCTCGGACATATCGTTGACGATCACCGCGACCCGCTTGCCTTCGCGGTTGGCGAGAATGTGATTGAGCAGCGTCGTCTTGCCGGCGCCGAGAAATCCGGAAAGGACGGTGACAGGCAGGCGGTTGTCCATTGTCAGGGGCATGGGGTTCTCGTTTAGCTGGGGGGTGACGTTAGAAACAAAGTGACGGAATGTGCGCGCTGGCGCGCGCGTGGATGAGACAGGCACCGGTATTGGCGTCTTGCCCAGGAAAGACGTTCAGAGCTTCGAACCGCTGGACGCGGCCCTGCTTGAGAGGCCATGACGACGGCATCATATGCGCTGAGCGGCGCGTTGATGGCCGAGATACTCCAATTGGCAGGAGGGCAGGCGCACTGCTCTTCACAGCTTGGTCGGATTGGGGAGGCCAGCATAGACCGCCTTCGCATCGAAAGCGGGCGCGGTCTCGAGCTGCCGAAGCCTGGCTGGCTGCGACCGATCAGCAATTTCCAGGTCGATCTCGCGATAGAAGCAGGAGCGGAAGCCGACATGGCAACTTCCCGGTCCATCCACGCGGACGAACAGGATGACGGCGTCCTGATCGTCATCGACCAGCATCCGTTCGACCGTCTGTGTGAACCCGCTATGCTCGCCCTTGCGCCAGAGGGTCTGACGGCTTCGCGACCAGAAATGCGCATGACGGGTGGCAATGGTCCGTTCCAGCGCCTCCGCGTTCATCTGGCCGAGCATCAGAACGTGGCCGTTCGAGACATCGACGACGATGGCGGGCAGCAGACCTGTGGCGTCGAAACGGGGCGCAAGGGTATCGCCCAGTTCGACCTGCTCGACCGACAAGCGCTGCGCGAACAGGGATGAGGCGGTCGTCATGACGCGCTACCCGGCCGGACTTCGTAACTGCCCATAACGGGCAATTCGGGTCGATCCGGGATCAATCCCTGCACTCCACCGAGATCGAGGTTGTTCGCGCCCTGAAGGAAGACATTCTCCAACCCCAACGTCATCAGGGTCAGCGTGCCGCGCAGATCGGCCTCATCCATGTCGCGGACGATGAAGACCATGCGTGTGCGCCGGTCCTCGCTCGGCCAGGCGTCGAGCGCGACGGGTGTGTGCAGGACATGCTGAACGCCATGAAGCACGAGCGGCTTATCGAGCCCCTCGATGTTGACGATCCCCTTGATCCTGAGCACGTCCGGCCCCTTGAACGTCGTCAGGATGCCGATCCAGCGGTCGAAGGCGCTATCCTTGAGCGGTTTGTCAAAAGTCAGGCAGATCGCGCGGATGCGGTCGTCATGGCGGTTCGCATCGTGATGATTGTGACCGTGGCCATGGTCGTGGTGACCATGATGGTCGTCCTCATATGTCTCGGCGTTCAGCCAGCGCTGGACGTCGTTGCTCTTGGTGGCTGGATTGTAGATGCCGGCATCGAACAGCCGCACGGCTTCGACTTCGCCATTCGTTGCCCTGATGATGGGGGCGGCGGGATTGAGCGTTCGCAGTCTTGCTTCCAGCGCGCTGATGTCGCGTTCGGAAGCAATATCGGTCTTGGTGAGAAGCAGGCGATCGGCAACCGCCGCCTGTTTGACCGACTCTTCCTGCGCGTCAAGCGTCGCGATCCCGGTCGCGGCATCGACGGTGGTGATGACTCCATCCAGGCGATAGAGCGATTGCAGATGATGGTCGGTCATCAGTGTGTGCAGGATTGGCGCCGGGTCGGCGAGGCCGGTCGTCTCGATAACCAGCCGGTCGAACCAGCATTTGCCATCCCGCGCGAAGCGGAAGGGCGCGTCGCGCAGGGTGCGCAGCAGATCGCCGCGGATCGTGCAGCACAGGCAGCCACCCATCATTTCGACGACAAGATCCTCGTCCGAGCGCGCAACAAGATCATGATCGAGCCCGATTGCGCCGAACTCGTTGATGACCACCAGCGCCCGGCTCATGGCAGGATCGCGCACAAGGCGATTGAGCACCGTCGTCTTTCCGCTGCCGAGAAAACCGGTGAGCACCGAGACGGGAATAAGCGATTGGTCTCCGGGAAGGATCAATCCCATGGGCGCTCCTTTTAAGTTACGATATAACGTCTCATATCTTTCCGCCATTGGATCGTCAAGGAACAGGAAGGGCCTCTATATAGGGCTGAACTCGATTGCCGATGAGCCCCTGAGCAGGTCGGTGAAGCTCAATCAGCGGCGCAGGCAGGGCAGCGCCCGCGGACCTCTATAATGGGCCGCAAAGCCTGAAAGCCGCTTCGGCTCGCCGCTTTCCGAACGGTTTGGGCGGTTTTATCGTCGTCCATATGCGTGGTTGCACCGCACACGTCGCAGATCAGGAAGATACAATCGTGGACGCAGCCGGGATGACCATTTGCAAGGAATGCGTTCTGGCTCTCAACGCGCAGGGCAAGGTTGCGCGCAACGAACAGATCAAGGATCCGATAGACGCTGTTCGGCGCTATCCGGCGCCCCATGATTGCGCTGAGCCGTTCGGCGATTTCATAAGCGCTGACGGGCTGGCCGGCCTGGGCGAGGATTTCGAAGACATGCGCGCGCATCTCCGTCCATTGCTCGCCATCAGCGGTTAGGACCGTCCGGGCCGCGTCAATAAGCGACGAATCCTCAAGGGCGAGATGTGCATGAGCGGTGTGAACCATCCCCTCTATATGGCCTGTCACATCACGCCTCTCAATAGCTACGAAGCCGTATTAACAGGTTCGACGCTCAGGGGCTCGGCGCCGACCGCAGGTCCATTTTCTCCAGTAACCGGTGGGCCCGTCGATCTTGTCTATCGCCCACAGTATGAAGCGGCTGTCGACATGGATGGTGCGGTTGCGATCGGCGGCATAGGCCCAGTCGGAGATCACGCCATTCACCGAGCGAGATGATAGCGTTGAGCGACGTGGCGTCGAACCGACCGAGCGCTCCCGGGTCGAGTTGGAGCCCGTCCGCACGCATAGCTTCGCCGATCTCCGTCGCCTGTCCCGGCATCCACATGCCTTCACTGGCGATGGCGGGAGCAGCGAATGCCAGCATGGCGCATCCCGCCAGCCTGGCGACGATCTTGATCTCCGATTTCATCCGCAACTTCCCCCCAGGCGGATAGTCAATTCTTCCTTTGGTGGGGCGGAATCGATCACCAGCACCAATCTTTGTTCTCGCTGTCCTTCGATCGGTGGCGAACGATGCAGGATAACGGGGTTTTCCTGCCACAATCTTCCCTTGAACATGGCGACGGCACCGACGGCGATCTGTTGTATCGAGGGACCGACGGGAAGCCCGGCTTGATCAGGCGTTGTAGCCTCGATCCATTGCGTCCCTTGTCCCAGATATGTCGTGATGGTTCTGACCTTCACATAGTCGGCATGGAATTTCCGGCAGGCGTCCGTCTCGACCACTTCGAGCCTGACCCTCACGTCATTCTCATCAAGGAGCACGGCATGTTGCGCCGCGAGCATGGCAATGTCGCGCTGAAGTGCGCGGGTCTCCGGATAACCCGCTTCGCTCATGCTGCCCGCGAGCGTAACCTCGAGCGCGTCGATCTCGCAGGTCAGCGTGATATCATTGATCTCGTCGAGGAGGAGGGCGTCGAGTTCGGTGGCAACCTTGGCGTCGACACGCCGCTGCTAGACCAACAGATCCTTGTCGTTATGACGGATTTGCCGGAGAGCGGTAGGGCAGGCGACGAATGCAACGGCCTTTCGTGCTTCTCGGCCACCGCCGGCGATAGTTCCGTCTGCGACTCGCTCTATATCGTCGATCAGCATCATTATCAGTTCTTGCTCATTGGAATTAAGAGACGTTATATCGTAGCTGTATGACGAAAATGTACCGACACGCAAGGTCAACAGGATTTCCGCCCTGTCAGGATATTGAAAACTGGGGAGCCGCAAGATGACCGCGGTTCTGGCTGCTCGCGATCTCTCCAAGGCTTTTGGCGCCACCTCGATCCTCAGTGGCGCCAGTTTCGAGCTTCAATCGGGTGAGCATCTCCTGCTGCTTGGGCCCTCGGGATCAGGCAAGAGCACGCTCATCAATCTCGTCACGGGCCTGCTGACTCCCGACACGGGAGAGATCGTGATTGCAGGTGAGCCGATGAGTAGTCTTGGTCCGACAGCGCGCGACGACCTGCGCCGCCGGCGGATCGGGATTATCTTCCAGACTCTGCGGTTGGTTTCCGCGCTCAGCGTCCGGGCAAACCTGCGCCTCGCGCAGAAACTCAGCCATGGTCAGGTTGACGATGTCGAGATCGATCGCTTGCTCGAAGCGCTTGGCGTCGCGCATCGCGCCAATGCCAAGCCGCGCGCGATGAGCCAGGGCGAGGTCCAGCGTGCCGCCATCGCGCGCGCGCTAGTCGGCCGCCCCGATCTGCTGGTTGCCGACGAACCGACGAGCGCGCTGGACGATGCCAATGCCGAGAGAATTGCCCAGTTGTTGATCGAGACCGCTCGGAGCCAGGGAAGCACATTGTTGATTGCGACTCACGATCAGCGTCTGCGCCCGTTTATCCCGAACAGCCTGACGCTTGGGTGTTCAGCACGGGAAGCCACCTGATGCTCAGCCTAGCCCTTGCCTATATGCGCGATCGCCAGCTTGCGACCGGCCTCAACATGCTGCTCTTGGCTCTTGCCGTAGCGACGCTGACAATCCTGTTGCTTGCCTCCACGCAGCTCGTTGATCGGATGACACGCAATGCCCAGGGGATCGATCTCGTCGTCGGCGCCAAGGGGTCACCGCTCCAACTCATTCTTTCGAGCATCTATCAGATGGATCAGCCGACTGGGAACATCCCGCTTGCCAGCATCGATATGCTGCGGCGCGATCCCGCTGTCGCCCAGGTTGTGCCGCTTGCTCTCGGGGACAATTTTCGGGGCTATCGGATCGTCGGCACCGAAGCATCCTATGCCGGAGTCTACGGTGCGCAGCTTGCCAGCGGCCGCATGTTCGATGAACATGGCGAAGCCGTGATGGGTGCGGAGGTGGCGGCGAAGCTAGGTGCCGGACTCGGTCAGAAATTCGTTGGTAGCCATGGCCTCGGTGATGGCGGGGGGGCTGGCGAGCATCATTCCCATCCCTTCACGACCGTTGGTATTCTCAGGTCTACGGGCACCGTACTCGACCGGCTGATCCTCACTTCTGTCGAAACCGTGTGGGACGTACACGGCATCGCTCATGAGGGGGAGGGGCAACAACATGGGGAAAGCGAGGAGCCCCACGAGCACGCGGATGAGCAAGAGGCGCATGCGGAGCAGGAGCACGATGCGCAGGCGCTTACCGAAAGCGGTGGCCAACTCACGCCTGAGGTCACCGCGCTGCTAGTGCGCTATCGCAACGCCGCGGGTGCGATCCGTATTCCGTCGATGATCAATCGGCAGACCGACATGCAAGCGGCGGTTCCGGCGATCGAGACGACCCGGTTGCTTTCTCTGCTTGGTGTCGGGATTGAGGGCGCGCGGCTCTTCGCTTGGCTGCTTGCGGCCGTTGGCGGTCTCTCGATCTTCGTGACTTTGCTCAATGCCACCAATGCGCGCGAAGCCGATCTTGCCCTGCTGCGTGTCATGGGCGCCACCCGCGCGCGAGTATTTGGCACAGTGATGGCCGAAGGTCTGATGACGGCGCTTGTCGGTGGCTTCTTGGGAGTCCTGATCGGACATTCAGTTCTGGCGGCCGCAACCCGCAGCTTCAGTGCGCTTGGCGACATCGGCATGCAACCCTGGCAGCCTCATCCGGGCGAACTGGCGATCTTCGGTGCAATGGTAGCGATCGGGCTCGCTGCTGCCCTGATCCCGGCGCTCCGCGTGTTCAAGATCGATCTCGCCGCGACCTTGGCGAGGGCAAGCTGATCCATGACGAACCGACCTTTGAAATGCTTGGGTGCCGTCCTTGCGATCATTGTTCTGGCGTCTGGTTCTGCGCCGGCTGCGATGCAAAAAGGGGGCAGAGCGCCGGTCGAAGATGTCTGGCAGCCGGCGCGCACGCCGCCGGGGGGCACGTCATGGCGGTTGCTGGAAACGACGCGCCTCAATGATCGGACCGATCCGAAGACCCGCATGATCTACACGCGGCCGACTTTCCCGCCTGCGGTGCGGGCGCTTGCGGGTAAGCAGGTCAAGGTGGCCGGCTGGATGATGCCGTTGGAGAATGGCGCCCGGCAAAAGCATTTCGTGCTGCTTGGCTATCCGCCCGGCTGTCCGTTCCATATGCACGCGATGCCCAACCAGTTCATTGAGGTTTATGCTGTGGTGCCGGTTAGGGTCGATGAGATGAACCCAACCATCATCACCGGGACGTTGGAGCTGACCGGGCAGGATGAGAGCGGGATCTTCTACCGGCTCAGAAATGCACGGCCAGGGTGAGATGGCCAACACCACGAAGCCGTCCGGGTTGTTCTGCTACATCTAGGCCCTCCAAGGCGAGATGCTCTGGGAAGCTTCCTCGACGGCGGGATGGGTACGAATTCGATCAACTGGACTTCCTAGAAATCCACCTGACGCTGGACGGTGGTTGCCGGGGCGGGCGGCGAGATGACAGATCAGCAGTAATGTTGCAGCGCGGTAAGGCGTTGACGGTATGGTATATCGTCTCCTATAGGCGGGCGCGAAAGGGGATCGAGTTTCATGAGGAAAATGCTTGCCGTTCAAATAAGTGGGCGCGTCAGTCTTCTATCTCTGGTCGCGGCCGTGACGGTGTTCCCCGCCGCCGCAATGGCGGAAGAAGCTGTTGCGGAGGACAGTGAGCAAGAGCGAAGCAGGCGAGCAGAGGAAATCATCGTCACTGGCGCTCGATCGCTTAGCTCGCCCGACATGCCCACCGCTACGCCCGTTCAAGTGCTGGCAGGGGATGAACTCGCGCACCGACGCCAGGGCGGCCTCGGTGAGACGCTCGCCGGTCTTCCTGGCGTGCATCTCGACAATTTTGGCGGTGGAGCCTCACGTCCTGTCATCCGGGGACAGACGCTGCCGCGCATCGAAATCCTGACGGACGGAGCCAATCTGTTCGACGTGTCATCAATCTCGCCAGATCATGCGATAACGACCGATCCGCTGCTGCTTGACGGGATCGAAGTGCTCCGTGGTCCCGCTGCGTCACGGTACGGTGGGAATGCCGTGAATGGCGCAATCAACCTCATCGACAGCAAGGTGCCCAAAACGCTCCCGGTAGGTGGACTTTCCGGCGCAACGGAGATCCGCTTTGGCACCGGGGACGAGGAGAAAACCCTCGTCGGCCGCGTCACCGCCGGCATCGGTCAGTTCGCGATCCATGCTGAGGGGGCTCGTCGCAAGGCCGACAACTACGACGTGCCGGACTCATACGGTCCAGACAAGCTGCGCGATTCTTTCGCGGAGAGCACGAGCTATTCCGTCGGGGCGTCATGGATTACATCGAAGGGGTATATCGGCGGCGCTTATACGCGGATGGAAAGCGACTATGGGTTGCCCGGTCACAGCCACCTGAATGGGGTTTGCCACACGCACGGCCTGGACTTGCATTGCGAGGCCCATGGCGGGTTCGACGATCCGTTCGGAGGCTCTGACAATCACACCGCCTATATCAAGCTACGCAGCGATCGTGCCGATGTCCGTGCGGACTATGACGACCTGCTGCCAGGTTTCTCCCATACGCGCCTGCGCCTCTCCTATACGGATTATGCGCATGACGAGATCGACGGCGATTTGCTGTTCACCCGCTACACCAACGAAGTCTGGGACGGACGCCTCGAACTGACCCACAAACCGCTACTGGGCTTCACTGGGACGTTTGGTGTCCAATATACCGATGGGACATTCAGCGGCATCAATGTCGAAGACCTGCATGTGCCGTTCCCTGAAAATGCCTATGGGACAGTCCCGCCCTACTACCACCTGACCGAGAATGTTGGCATTTTCCTGGGCGAGCGCCGCTCGTTCGGACCGGTCGATATCGAGATCGCCGCGCGCAAGGACTGGCGCACGGTCCGGGTTGAGAAACCCAAATTCCTCTTCAGCATGACGCCCGATATGGAGGCAATTTACGACGAGATCTTCCGGGATTTTTATGGTCCCAACTGGAAGCAGGCGATCGAGGACCAAACGATCCAATCCTTCCTGAACAGAAATCCGCCAGCGAAACATGATCCGTTCTCGGCTTCGATTGGCGCGACCTGGAATATTGGGGAGGGCTACGCGGCGGCACTTTCGCTCGGCCATACCGAGCGCGCGCCAAGCGTTCGGGAGCTATATGCCCGTGGGAACAATCTCGCGACCAATAGCTACGAACTCGGCCTTGCCGTCAGCAACCCGATCCTCAAGGCGGAGGGATTGAAGGCCGACGATATTCTGGAAACCACCGATTCGATCAATCTGACCTTCCGCAAGACAGGCGGCGGGCTCGAATTCGAAGTTGGCCTGTTCTACCAGGATGTCAGCGACTATGTCTTCGCGCGACTTATCGAAACTGAAACAGAGACCGGCGTTCCGCATAATTTTCTTATCTACACTGCGGCAAATGCGCGCTTCGCCGGCATCGACGGGCAAGTAAGCTATCGGTTCGCCCCCTCTTCGCGCATCACGGTGTTCGGCGACTATGTCGATGCAGACGTTAAGAGCGAGAACGACAATCTGCCCCGCATTCCTCCGGGGCGGCTCGGCGCGCGCTATGAGGGAAGCTGGGGGCCGCTATCGGCCGATCTGGAATATTATCACACGTTCAAACAGAGCCGTGTCGCTTCCTACGAGACCACGACCGGCGGCTACAACATGGTCAATGCCACGCTGGCCTATCGGTTCGACGTAGGCGTTGGGAAGTCCGTGGAGTTCTATGCGCGGGGCACCAACCTCACCAACGAACTGGCCTTCTCGCATACGTCGTTCGTGAAGGATCAATCGCCGCTACGCGGGCGCAGCATCGCGTTCGGGATGCGGCACCAGTTCTGATGGGCAGACCGTGACAGCTTCGAAGCTGTCACGGTCTGCGGCATATGCCAGTCCGCAGACTGTCCTTGAATGCGGCATTAATCGGGCATCGTCGCCGACCGTCGCGGCGTCCTATCCCGTCAGTTCACTCTGGGTGTCGACAGCCTGATCACCGATAAGTTCGAACCGGCCGCGTTCGGCCGAGAAGCGTACGGACCTGGTGTCGAACGCCTGGCCGATATGACCGCCGCCGATCAGTTCGTCAGGCGTGCCGACCTGCAACGCGCCTCGTCCGTCGAGCAGCCATACAGTGTCTGCGAGTTGCAGGGAGAGGTCGAGATCGTGACTCGAGAGCAGCACGATCGCTCCGCTCGACCGGGCATAACCGATGCGCCCAAGGGGGTGGTGCTTCGCGTTGAAGCAACGGGGCTGCCGCCTGGTTGGCACGGCATGCATTTTCATGAGAAAGCAGATTGCGCAGATGCCGCATTCACGAACGCGGGTGGGCATGTCCATTCGACGAAGCCGATCGTTCATGGCTTTCTTGTCGAGGGGGCAAATGATGCCGGCGACCTTCCGAACATTCATGTTCATGCCGACGGCAGCGCGGCCGTCGAATTATATTCGACGCTGGTGTCGGTTAATGGGGCGGATGGTCGGCCGGCCCTCAAGGACACCGATGGCTCGGCGTTGGTGATTCACGCCAATCCCGACGACTATAAGACACAGCCGATTGGCGGCGCGGGCGAGAGGATCGCCTGCGCGGTCCTTCCGTGAAAGTTAGCTTTGCGGATCGCCGTGAGCAACGCCAGCCGGAGCGAAGTCGGAACATGAGAAGCAAGCGATTCAGATTCAGTAACCCGGCACGCTTCACGCGTTCCTGGTCGGTCGGTAGGGATGCGGGAGATGCGCTTGGTTGAGCGCGTCTGCCAATGATGCTAGGCCTCGGTAATGACGCTGTTTTGTCAGGGCGGTCAGCATTCGGAGCACGACGCAACATATAGGGGGTAGCCATGCCGATATCGAAACGCTGTTTGGCCGAATTGTTTGGCACATTCTGGCTTGTGCTGGGTGGCTGCGGCAGTGCCGTTCTCGCGGCGGGGTTCCCAGAGCTTGGTATCGGCTTCGCGGGCGTCGCCCTGGCATTTGGGTTGACTGTACTCACTATGGCCTTTGCCATTGGGCATGTCTCTGGATGTCATCTGAACCCTGCCGTCACGATCGGTCTTTGGGCCGGCAAGCGCTTTCCAGCGAAGGACATAGCGCCCTATGTCATTGCGCAGGTTCTGGGCGCTGTCGTTGCTGCTGCCGTCCTCTATTGCATCGCCAGCGGCAAGGACGGGTTCGCGCTTGCGCCGAACGGGCTCGCCGTCAATGGCTTTGGCAGCCAGTCTCCAGATGGCTACAACCTGACATCCGGCCTTATCACCGAGATCGTGCTGACCTTCGGCTTCCTGGTCGTAATCCTGGGCGCGACCGATACGCGCGCACCGGCCGGATTTGCTCCCATTGCCATCGGCCTGGCCCTGACCCTCATTCATCTTATCAGCATCCCGGTGACCAACACGTCGGTCAATCCAGCGCGCAGCACCGGGCCTGCGCTACTGGTGGGAGGGCTTGCCCTCCAACAGCTCTGGCTGTTCTGGGTGGCACCGATCATCGGCGCGGTGCTCGCTGGATTGGCATATCGCGGACTCGCTGGGGACTCTCCGGTGTCGGCCACCAGCAGTGGTCCGGCCGCATAGCAAGGCTAGAGAACACGGCATTTCTCAGCAGGGGGGCTGGATGAATCGAGCAAAGAAACCATGCGTAAATACCGGCCCCTTTTTGTCTTTCTGCGCCGCTGGAAGAATAAGCATGGAAGGCACGACCTCGAACTGAGCTTTGCGGAGATCGAGGGTATCATCAACGCACTGCTACCAAACAGCGCTACCGCCGCCGAGTGGTGGGGCAACGAGCCAACTGAAGAACGAGGCTGCGTTCAGAGCCGGGCATGGACCGAAGCCGGGTTCGAAGCACACCCCATAGCGGGGGCGGAAAGAGTGCGGTTTCGCCATGTCACCTCAATGCCCGGCCAAGAGGATGGGGCCGTGTCAAGGCCGTGAGGCCGCCCATTCACGAGAGTATGAACAATCGAGCTGGGCTTATCGCTCTACATCTTCGTTTTCCGCGCCAATTTACCTGATTAAATCGCGCGCCATGAGCGATGCTTCACAGATAAAATAGAAAGCACCGGTTGCCCTGAACCATGCGCGGATCCGCGAGTCGGCGTCGGAACAAAGAGTATCGGTTAGCAGGTGAATGGCTGCCGTCACAGGGCGGGGGGCCGTCGTAGCGGCCCTCCCGCGATTCCCGTGTTGGATGAGAAACCTGTATCAGGGTCGGTTCGCCTTTTCGTGTATCCAGCCTTCGTTGGTAAGGATCACGGCAGCCTTGGCCTCGATGCTGTCGGCGGTCTCCCGCTTAAGCTGAGAAAACGCGGCTTGCATTTTCTCATTCCTCGCCCACTCAGGCAAATCCTTCAGATGATAGCGATAGGTGACACGGGAAACCTTGAAGCCCATGGCGTCTGCAGGCTCGGTAAACTGGAGAATCTCGTCGATCCCTGGCACGCCGTAGCAAAGGCGCTGATCAGATGAACTGAAGGCGGTCTTCTCGCCTTCGCTCGACACTGCCTTCTTCCCCTGTTCGGTGAGATCATAGGCACGCACCGGCAGCTCGCGCATCTGATCGCTGAAAAGACCTGCCTTGATGCTGATGGTCGTTTCCTCGGCCTTCATCAGACCGACATCGACCAGAGCATCAAACGGAGCACGTTCACGCGCCCGGCTTTCGACAGCGTATTTTGCGGTAACCGGGCTAGCGTCGAGGTATCGAGGAAATGGCGCATCGCCGGTGGCATCAGGCGTGACCCGGCCACGAGGGATCGAGATACAAGGCGGGTTCTTTTCGATCCAATTGTTGATTGCTACCTTGAAATTGCCCTTGCTTGCTTCCTTTGGATCCGAACATCCAGCCAACGCCAGAGCAGTTACGCAGATAATTCCCGGCAATCTCACTCAATATCCCCTAAATTGCGTTTCATCTTGAAGCACTTAGCATCTCCGCACGAGGGATGCTGCTCCTCCCGCTCGATTGATCGCGCCAGAGGCTCTGCTCACCCCGGCGATGCAAGGGCCGAAACAGGAGGAAGGGATGCTCTATGCGATGGCGACCCAACCGCGAAAGCTGAAGCCGGCATAGAAAAGGGCGACGTCAGAAAAGCCGGCTTGAAGAAGGAGCGCCTCGTCCTCGTCGCACGACAGCACAGGCAGGCGTGCGGCCATCATCCTTGCGGAAGGGGAGGCTGCTGCGAGATCAGCGATCTCTCCGCTGGCAAAAGCTACGGAGCGCGCCAGCCAGGTATGGAGGTCGCAGCCTGACGGGTGGCTGTGGTGCGCCACGACAAGCGGCGCCCCCGGTTTCAAGCGCCGGTATATCTCGCGGAGAGCATGCAACCGCTCATCCCTTGCAAGGAAATGCAAGGTGAGCAGGCAGGTCGCGCCGTCAAACGGTCCCTGCGGGGCAACGTCCACATAGCCTTGCTGCAGCGTTACACGCTTCTGGAGCGGCCCGAGGATCTGGCGCGCCAGATCGAGCATTTCGCCTGAAGGATCGACGCCGATGAAACGCCAATCCGCTTGGGCCTCCGCAAAAGCTTTGAGTTCAAGGCCGCCGCCCGCGCCGAGGACCAAGATATCCGCCGCTTGTGGCGCGTGTTCCGCCAACAATAGCATGGCCATGCGGTGAAGGTCGGAAAAACCTGGCACCTTGCGTGGGGTGTCGTCTGCATAACGGGCTACGGCAGCCGGATCGGTAAAGGGTTGCATTGACCCCATGAGTCAGCCGAAGACCAGTGCGCGATGCGCGGAGGTGCCTGCCGTCACACCATCCGCCACGGCCCAGCTGACACTGTGCGGTATCCGCGCGATATCGCCTGCCGCATAAAGGCCGGCGATGGAGGTCATCTTGTCGGCATCTGTCCGAATCATGGGTCCGAGCGCGCCTTCCTCGATCTCCGCGCCAAGCTGCTCGGCGAGCGGGCTGGCGAAACAGGATGTCGGCGCAATATAGAGCGCGGCGGCTGCCATGCTGAGCCCGCCCTCCAGCCCGACGGCTGAGAGGGCAGAGCCCTCACCAATCAGTCTTGTGACGGGGGTCGCTTCGACCTTCACGCCGCGGCCGGCGAGCTTTGCCGCATCCTCTTCGCCGAGTTCGGCGCCATTGAGATATAATGTGGTCGGCCCCCATTCCGCAATCAGACAGGCCTGATGGATCGACATCGGCGCGCGGTAGAGAACGCCGAGTTCCTGGTCGCTGAATTCGATCCCATGGCAATAGGGGCAGTGGAGCACGGTCTTGCCCCAGCGCTCGTGCAATCCGGGAAGGTCCGGTAGCTCATCGCGCAGTCCGAAGGCGAGAATGAGCTTGCGGGCTTCGATCTCCTCACCGTTCGCCAGAAGGACCGAGAAGTCGTGATCGCGGGCATGTGCCTCGCTCGCTTCCGCGTCGACCACTCCAACCGTTGGATATGACAGGAGCTGCGCTCGTGCCGTAGCGAGAATCTCGCGCGGATCGCTTCCATCCTGCCCCAGGAAGCCATGGGATGCATCAGCAAACCGGTTTCGAGGTTTACCGGTATCGATGACCAGAACGTTTCGGCGCGCGCGCGCAAGATAGGTCGCGGCCGCCAAACCGGCAAAGCCGCCGCCGACAATGACGGCATCATGTTTCATGGGCATCCTCCAGGGTGAATGTGCCGCTTCGTTCCGAGAGGCGGGCATGGAAATCTGCGCTCAATTGCGCCAGCGTCACTTCGCCGAACCGCCGTAGCAGCGCCGTTTCGGCCTCGTCGAAGGCTTGCCCCAGCGCGGCGTTAACGGCCTGTTCGACCAGACATCCCGGCGCTTCGGTGCGATTGCCCAGTGCAAGGATTTCCGGTTGGCCGAGGGCGTCGTAAATGTCCCGCAGGGTTACTTCCGCAAAATCGCGGACAATCGTCCATCCGCCTCCATGTCCCTTTTCAGAATGCACGAATCCCTGATCGCGCAGGCCTGCCATGATACGGCGAACGACAACCGGATTTGTCCTCATGGCGCGGGCAAGGGCTTCCGAAGTCTGCGGCCCGGATTGCTCCGCCATGTGCAGCAGGACGTGGAGCACGCCCGACAATCGGCTGTCGCGTCTCATGTAACTTTACATGATGCGTGAATTGCTCCGTGTCAACGATCTCGTTCTTTTTGATGCTACCACGGCGTCGCTTGACGCTTGGTCGTGCGCAGTGACCAGCGCTAACCAGATACCCATCGCCGCGTTTGCCACTGCTTAAACACCCGTAAACCTTCGGAGCGTCGAAAACAGACCTTCCGGATATCAGTCCAAGGTCGTCGTCAGCGCGGAGCGCCATGCGTGAGGCCGATGATCATGTCGCAGCGCACGCGCCACGCAGTCCGGCAAATGCCACGCCGGTGAGTCCGGCGGCAAATCGCCGGCGATCAGGCGTTGGCCAGGCTCGCTGCTGCGTGCTGTTATGCCAGGATCAGAATTGGTCACGCTCATCGCGTCGCAGTCATGAAAATCACTACGGTGTCATTTCAGTGATCTGCTCAAAGCGCGGCGCACGCTCGAAATCGGATTTTCCGAACGGCCGATCATGAAAGAGATAGCCGTAGTAGAATATTCGGAGCCGCTGATGAAAAGCGCGGATACGATCCTGGTAAGCGAACTGCGCCTTGAGATCGGTTTGGGCGAGACGCGAGAGCAGCGCCTGCATGCCCACCGAGGGCAGCGCCCAGCCAAGGGTTCGGGCGGCACGATCGCGGGCTTCGAGGCCGGCACGATAAGCGTGAACCTGTTTGGCCACGCTTTCGTCGCCCACCTGATGGAAGGCGAAATACCATTTATAGTGAAACTCGGGCGGGAGAGGGGGCGAATCCGCCCAATCAGGGTGGCTCGCATAGAAGCGACGCATCGTTTCTTCACGCGGGATATCCCATGCGCGATTGACCATCTCGCGCTGCGCCAGCGCAATCTCGGCGCCTTGATCGACCGGGATTGCGCGGTTGATCATGACATTTGCAAGCGTAGGCAGCACCAATACGAGCACCAACCAGCAAGCGGCCAAAGTCGCGGCGTTCGCGACCGAACTCCAGCCCAGACGTGCGATCAGCACCGTCAGTGCAATCCAGAACAACAGATAGGCAGCAACTGCCACCAGAATGATGAGCGTGGCGCCTGCAGGCGCGCCGGAGAGAGTGGCCGCGATCGCGAACGGCAGTCCCAGCCCGAGGAACAGCAGGGCGAAGCGCAAGCTCCCCCGTCGCAACCACAGCCGCCGTGAACCCGGCATCGCTTGCAGCATTCGCGCTCGACCCGCTTCGCGCTCACCAGACGCCAGATCGTGGAACAGCGCGATGACGAACAAGGGCGTGAGGAAGACGAGCACGAATGCGAAATCGAACCGCCCCGGCAGGGCTAGCTCCGGGTTGAAGATATCGCCGTCATAGATCTGTGCTTCGAGCCCAAGGGCCCGGACTCGCAGAATATAGGGCGATACATCGCGCATGCCGAGTGCGGCGAATGCGAGCGGGGAGGGCGAATCCCAGGTGGGATGGAAGCTGTAATAGCCGGCACTGCCGGGATCCTTCGTCTTGTCGACCCATGCCGCGATGGCTGCGGTATCGTCGGTTTGCGGCTTAGCAATGGCGGCGATCGCCGCGCGTTGCCGGTCCACCTCCGCCCAACCCGCAGTGATACCGGCCACGGAGAGCGCGGGAAGAAGGACGAGCGCAAACAGGGCAAGGCGCGCACGCAGTATCAAGCGTAATTCGTGCATCCAGACGCGCATCAGCGACCTCCCAGGCGGCGGGTGACGAGCACAAGCGCGAGACTTGCTACGGTGAGCCACGCCAGCAGGATGAGAAGCGCCGGCAGCGCCGCGCGTGCGAGCATTGCTCCGTTTGGCGGCCGAAATGAGAAATCGGGCATTTCCTGCCAGTTGTCGGCAACCACGCGCTTGCGGCGATCAGCATCCGGATCCTCGGCGGTGTCGTCGGCATAGCTGACCGCCTCGGCCTGGAGGCGGTTGAGCCGTTGAACCAGATCATAGCGATAGGTTTCGGCCTGCTCGAGGAAGCGGCGATGACCGGCGAAGTCAGTGCCCGATGCAGCCATGGATAGCGTTCGAAGCGTAATGGCGGGACTAAGTGCGCCAATAGCCTGCACCAACCCGTTTTGCTGTTCCTGGGCGTTATAGCTCTGCGTAGAGTAGCGATCGAAGAGCTCGGAGGTCATTCGCTCGCCTTCCATGCCGAGCACCCCCTTGTAGTTCACAGGCAGGTCCTCGACGCGCGACACGTCGTAGCGATCGAGCACCGACTGCTTGAACTGCGCGAAATGGGGATCGTCGGGATTGTGGCTGTCGCCCATGGTCCTGAGGTCGCGCGCGACAGCGATCTCGGTCTGGAGGCGATTGGAGAGCGGATAGGTGGCGCTCGCTATATCAGGCGCGATGCGGGGTAGCAGGATGACGATCACGGCCCAGAGCGCCAGCAATGCGAGCAGGGCATCGCGGCTGCGCCGCACCAGCCCGGAAACGAGCAGGATCAGCACCACCCAGAGCATCAAATATACGGCATAGCCGAGGGCGATAGCCGCCATCGGTAGCGCGAGTGCACCGGGCTGGCCGGCGATCAGGAGGAAGCCGATCATCGCGGGCAGGCCGGCGAGCAGCGCGACCAGCCCCAGCGCGCTCAGCTTGCCGGCAACGACCTGTCCGCGCGAGGCCCCTTGCAACATCAAAGGTCTAAGCGTCCCACGCTCGCGCTCACGAGCGATCGCGCCATATCCAAGGAAGATCAGCAGCAGCGGCGCCACCACCTGGAGGACAAAGGCCGGTGTGAGCTGGCCGAAGCGGACCAGCAGCGAGCTTTGGCGAACGTCGCCAAAATTTGCCGTATTCTGCCTATGCCCTTCCAGGAACATGCTGCTGCCGGTGAAAGCATCTACGCCGGGATCGAACGCCGCCAGCGGTCCCAGGGGACGTAAGATGAAATGGCCATAATGGACCACCCGATGGGGATGGCGATCCGGTTGGGTGTCGAAGGCGCGCTCGGCTGCTTGCTGGTGGCGCGCACGAAGCTCAGCGATGCCCTGCTGATGGCTCCAGGATGTGATGACCGCTGCCAACGTCAGCAGCACGAGCAGGACGAAGGCGATCACAGCGACACGATTGCGGCGCATCAGGCGAAGTTCGTCGCGAGCTATAAGTTGAGCTGCGTTCATGCCGCGGCCCGCGCATCGGTGGCGAACCGGGCATGAAGCGCCCGCAGATCGAAACGTTCACCGCTTTCGTTCGCGACTTCGTCGACGATTCGTCCTCCGTCGATGAAGCCGATCCGATCCGCCACATCCGCGGCGCTCAGGAGATCGTGGGTCACCATCAGCACGGTCGTGCCGCGATCGCGGACCGAAACCACCAGGCGATTGAAGTCGGCAGTCGCGCGTGGATCGAGGCCCGAAGTTGGCTCATCGAGCAGCAGCACCGGCACTTCGCGCAAGAGGGCAACGGCGATCGCTACCTTTTGCCGCATACCCTTGGAGAAGCCGCCCAGCCGTTGCTCCCAGGCCCGTTCCTGCAAGCCGGCGGCCGCAAATGCGTCGGTGATCTCATTGCGCCGTTTTGGTTCGCCCGAGAGTGCGAGCAGATAGTCGGCATTCTCGATCGCCGATAGGTGCTCGTAGAGCGCCACATTTTCCGGCAGATAGGCGATCCGCCGCCGTGCGTCATCCGGAGCCGCTGCCGGGTCGATGTCGGATACGAGCGCGCGTCCACTGTCCGGCCGCGCGAAGCCGAGCAGCACCGAAAGCGTGGTCGACTTGCCGGCGCCATTGCCGCCGAGCAGTGCGTAAATGGCTCCCGCCGGGACGGATAGCGACAGCCGGTCGAGAACGCGATGCGCGCCGTACGACAGCGTGACTGCATCGATTTCGATCGGAGCCGGTGAGCCCTCGGACAAGACAATTCTCCTTCTGAGTGAGCCTCGTCTCTCGCTGTCGTCGACCGTCAGGTCAATAGGTGATGTTGCAACATAACATAATCTGTTGACCAAACTGTAGGGCCTGAACAAGACTGGCTGCGCCGTATGCCCCCCCCCCGGTCCAATGGCGAACGAAGAGCGAAAACGACGATGCCCCGCCGATCCCGGCGGGGCATCGCGCCCGTCTCAATTGATGCGGCGAGTTCAGCCGTTGAGTTTGTCCTTCACCGCTTTGGCGGGTGTGAAAGCGAGCTTCTTCGATGCCTTGATGGTCATTGGCTCGCCCGTGGCGGGGTTCCGGCCGTCGCGCGCTGGACTGGATTTCACCTTGAACTTGCCGAACCCGTTGAGTGCTATTTCGTCACCCTTCGCAGCCGCCTCGGTAATCGCAGCAAAGACGGCATCGATGATCTTGCGCGCATCGACCTTGGTCATACCCTGCCCGGTGGCGATCTGTTCGGCGAGTTCACTGTTATTCATAATGATTCTTCCTTCTTGTTGGAAACGATCGCCTGCGCTTAGCCGCAATCACAGCTAGCGTCACTGCATGCCTGGTCGCGCCGCAATGCTGTTACAAGCAGCATCGCGGAGATCAGCGCATAGGGCGCGCCGTTACTGATGCTATATATAAACGTGCCGGCGATAGGTCCGAGGATAACGCCAAGTCCTTGCGCGGCGGCGATCGTGCCGGCCGTTGCGCCTTGCTCGTTCGCCGCGACCGAGTTGGCCGCCAACGCCGACACTGAAGGGAATATCCAGCCCATCCCGGCTGCCGCGACGGCATAGCAGGCCCAGAGCATAGGCGCGCTGGTCGCCAGCATCGCCGCGCCAAATCCGATTGCACCGACGATGCCACCAATGCGAATAAGCCGAGCCGGCGGCCAGTTCAGCTTGCGCAGTGCGATCTGCGCCAGCACGAGCGCCACGCCGACAGCGGCGAGCGCGATCCCGGCGGCACGCGCGGCCGCGGCGGGGCCGAGATGGAGGCGGTCGAGCGCATAGAAGCCGACCGTGATCTGAGCGACCGCGACGCTGAACATCGCGACGAATGCTACCATCATCGGTCGGCGCAGGCGGATATCGCTCAATCTGAGCGGTTCAGCCTTGGGCGGCGCGTGATGTTCGATCCGAGGCAGAACTTGCCACAATATGACGAGCGCAATCACCGGCAGCACGGCGGTGAGGTAGAGCGGCAGACTTAAGCCATAAGGTGCGAGCAGCCCCGCAATACCGGGGCCGATGACCATGCCCGCACCGCTGGATGCTCCGATCCCGGCCATCGCGGCGGCACGCCTTTCGGGCGGAACATGATCTGCCACCAGCGCGGCCCCTGTCGCAGGGACAGCCGCATAGAACACGCCTGCGATACCCCGGCCAATTACCAGGCCGGCAAATGCAAAAACCGGGGCCATCGCGGCGCGCAGAGCCAAGTCGATGAACAGGGATAGCAGGAAATAGCTGATTGCAAATCCAGCCAAGCCGAACAGGATGATCGGCCGCCGCCCATGTCGATCGCTGGCGGCCCCCCAGACCCGCGCCATCACCATCCAGGCGATGCCCGCGACCGTCATCGCGGCACCGACCTGCCAAGGTTCAAGGCCGATCACCCGCGCTATCGGCCCGGCCAGCGCCACGAACGCCATCATCGCCATCGAGCATACGAATGTCTCGAACATCAGCGGCTTGATGCTGAACGGAGGGCGGTCCGTCTCCATGGGAGTAGTATCGGCAATGCTGCTCATGAGAATCCTAATTGCGAGTCGTTCTCAATTGTGGACTTTGCGGTCTCTCGGATCAAGCGCGCAGGAAAATTGGATTCCGCGCTCGGCAACGACAAGGTTGTGTGGTCATGGCGATAAGCGTTAGGGCGCATCGAGAGCTATGATCTCGCGGGCGCGGCCGGCGGGCCGAACGATTCCCCTAAATCATTGCGGCACAGTTCCATGTCTAAGCGAATCCGCTGATATCGGAGAACACACGCGATGAGCCGAGGAAGGCCGCTTCAATTCGCTCCCGAGCTTGAAATTCCTGCTCAACGGGTATATCTGAATGTCTTAAACGTCGTATTTTGGTTGTCATATGTCGAACCTGTCCATCCAACTCCTCGATCGATTCTCCAAGGGGGAGGCCATTGATCGCGCCCAGCTTGCGATCGATGCCAATTATGATTCCATAGGCCGCGCGCTTCGGCAGCTTATTGCCGATGGCAAGATCGTTCGGGTCGGGCGGGGGCGCTATCGTAGGGTGACGAGTGCAAGTGCCGTTTCTTTGGCAAGCATAGCGGACCAGATCGAACGCAAGATTGCCCGGTCGAAGCGGAACGTCTTTCTGCGAGCGGATTTCGCCAAGTTGGGAAGCTATGATGCGGTTGGTCGCGCGCTACGTCAGATGACCGATCGTGGCCGCTTCGTGCAGATTGGATATGGCCTTTATGCCAAGGCGGAGCGGTCCCCGTTTACCGGCAAGCCAGCTCCGGTTGTCGGCATCAGGAGGCTCGCAACCGAAGCTTTGAGACGGCTGGGCAAGTCCGTAGCCGGTTCAACACTCGATTCCGCATATAATAGCGGCCAATCAACCCAGGTGCCGACCGGCCGGACGCTGGCGGTCAAAGATCGCATTCGCCGTCGTATCGGCTATGACGGCAATTATGTCATTCTCGAACGCGCCTGATGCGGAGACATTGGGGCGTGTCGCCGGCGCGCTCGCCGTCGATGAAGCCTTCGTCGAAAAAGATTGGTTCGTCGTTGAGGCCATTCAAATTTTGCTTGGCCTCGATAGCGATGACTTCGTTCCCGTTTTTTCCGGTGGAACGTCGCTACTTAAAGCCCACAGGCTCATCAAACGATTTTCCGAAGATATCGATTTCAAGCTGAAACTCTCGGAAGCGTTTCTCGCCAAATCGCCTGGCCAGAAGAAAAAGGCCCTCAGCGGCCTCAAGCATGGTTTGAAAGCTGCTTGGGAGGCTGCGGGCTTCACGAATTTCAATGTTGAGGCTGGAAGCGGGAATAGCTTCATCAAAATTGAAATGGATTATCCAACGATCCTTGGTGGGCATGCTTCGCTCCGTCCGCATATCCTGGCTGAACTGTCAGCCAAACCACCGCGCCTTCCGCCACACGAGCACCCGCTTGCATCCTTTGTGTCTCAATTCCGCGGCGATCCGCCGGAAGTCTCCAAAATCGGTTGCGTCGATCCGGTCGAAACGGCTGCGGACAAGCTTAGTGCCTTCACCTGGCGGGTGCTTGTCCGTGAGCGGGGAAGCGAAAATGACGATCCGACAATCGTCCGTCATGTGCATGATCTAGCAGCATTAGAGGCCGTGGTTGAGGCAGACGGGCAATTCGGAGCGCTACTATCCGAAACTTTGATAGCCGACAGCAAAAGAGGCAATGGCGCTGTCGCGCATCTGCCGCCCAGGGAACGCCTCGCCGCGATGCTCACCAAGCTTGCCGATGACGAGCATTACGAGAGCGAGTATCGTCGTTTTGTAGAAGGAATGGCTTTTGCTGAGGCGGGCAAAATCCCGAGGTACGAGGTCGCGGTGAAAACACTGCATCGCCTATCGGCTCATTTGCCAGACTGAGCCAAGGCCGGGGAACGGAACTTAATCCGCGCCTCAGTGCGTCCGGTCGTGCGGCGCATCATGCCTGGGTTTGGGTTGCCAACCTGTAGTGAACGTGATTGCGCCCGTCCTACAGATACTGGGATTGAAACATGCCGGCCCTTTTCCGGAGCCAAGACGAAACCGGGCAACGGATTCGGTAAGGCTGACCAATTGTTGCGACCGCTTCGCAATTGAGCTATCGGCAGCCGAAATCGGGACAAGTGTGAGGTGACGTGCTTTGGCGGATGGGGCGCTTACGCGCCTTTATGTCGCCCATCGGCGCGGCATCAGGGCATATCTGACCAGCAGGCTCGGAGACGCGGCCGTGGCGGACGAACTGACGCAGGAAGCCTTCTTGCGCCTGGTGGAGGGCGGCGGTGCCAATGCCGTCGCCAACGGTCGCGCCTGGCTCTATCGAACCGCGCATAATCTCGCGGTGGATCATCGCCGGCAGGAGGTGCGGCGGCGCACGGATACAGTCGATACAGACCGTCTCGCCGCCTTTGCAGACGAAGCCCCGACGCAGGACGATGCCGCCGCGGCGCGGGACGCGCTGGATCGGTTGCGGATCGTGTTGGAGGAATTGCCCGAACGCACGCAGCAGGTGTTCGTGGCAACCCGCATTGACGGGCTAACCTATAGCGAGGCGGCGGATCGGCTCGGTATTTCCGATTCTTCCGTGCAGAAGCATCTCGCCCGCGCGGTGCATCATGTCATGCAGCGGATGAAGCCGCTATAATCGTCGCTGGCGCATTTACTGAATCGAAGCTGCTCAAACGTCCTGTGTGGGATGCAGGGCGAGCTTGCTATGGGACGAGGCTGGCATGGACCAAATGATGGATAGGCAGCGTGCCCCAAGATAACGACCACACGGAGGACCCGGAGCTTGTCGCTGCGGAATGGGTCGTGCGGCTGGGTGCAGGCCCGCTCGACATGGAAAGTCGACGCGCGTTTGATGCCTGGCTTGCCGCCAACTCTGATCATGCGTCCGCCTTCAAGCAGGCGCAGATAGCATGGGGACGGATGGGAGAATTGGCGCAGGTGCCCGGATCGCTCGCCCGGCACAGCGTCCACATAGACGCGGCGAGGCCCGCGCTTCTTAAGCCCGTTTCCGTTCGTCACAGGCGCTTCGCGCCGTTCGCGGCGCTGGCGGCCAGTATCGCCGTTGCGGTAGGGCTTGGTAGCGCCTGGCTTGGCGATCCCATCACCTGGCTGCGCGCCGATCATCGGACCGCGATTGCCCGGACGGGTTCGTTCACGCTGGCCGACGGCACCCGCGTCGAGCTTGGCCCGTCGAGCGCGATTGCCGTGAACTATGATAAGCGGGAGCGTCGCGTCGAGGTGCTGTCCGGTATCGCCTACTTCACCGCTGTTCCCAAAGCGCGGGCAGGCGGGCGTCCTTTCGTGGTGGAAGCAGCCAACGGAACCTCGCAGGCACTCGGCACGCGCTTTCAGGTCGCTCGCGTGGGCGAGGGTGTGGCGGTAACGGTGATGGAGCATGATGTGGCGGTTTCAGCCGCCGACCGGTCCGGCCAGTCGCGGCGCACCGTTCTGTCGCCGGGGCAGAGGGTTCAATACAACGCTGACGGCGGTCTTGATGGAATGATGCCGGCCAATCCCGAACTGGCGCTGGCCTGGCGGCAAGGCCGGCTTGTGTTCGACCGCGCGCCGCTGGAGCAGATCGTGGCGGAACTCAATCGCTACCGTGCGGGACGAATCATGGTGATTGGTGATGAACTAGCCGCCCAGAAGGTGAGCGGCGTATTCGATGCCAATGACATCGACGGGGCCATTGCCGCCCTTTCGGCGGAGGTAGGCGCCCGGAGGTTGAGCGGCCCGCTGCTGACAGCGCTCTACTGAACCCCTGGAAGCAAGCGCTCCGATACTTTCTCAAAAAATCTCAAAAATCTTTACCGAGTTCCGTTCCTTCAGACGTCTAGACGATACGCTAATGCGAATTGTTATCGCATGTCGGTATAATTCAGGCTTTGAAGGGATTCATGATGGGGGTTGTTGCAGGTGTTCGCCGGGGTCACGGCGGGCGAGTGGTTTTCGTAGCTACGGCTAGTGCACTGGCGCTGGTGATCTGCGGCGTCGCGATGCCGCGGGTTGCGGCCGCGCAGACCGCGCAAAGCCGGATCGACGTGGACATTCCTGCGCAAGACCTCAATTCCGCACTGCTGCTCCTGACGCAGCGCTCCGGGCTCCAGATCGCCTATGAAGCAGAAAAAGTGGCGGGGCGGAGCAGCTCGGCCGTGCAGGGGCGGTTCGCGCCCGCCGAGGCCTTGTCCCGAATGTTGGTTGGCACCGGCCTGACGTTCCGCTTTACGGGCGGCAACCGTGTTACCCTGGAGCCTGCTCCCCAAGCTGCGAATGGTGCGATTCAGCTTGGTCCGGTGCGGGTTGAAGGGGAGAGCAGGGGCGCTTCTACTGGCGCTGCCTATATAGCCGAGGAAACGGCAACCAGCCCCGTTAAGGGCTTTGTCGCCCGGCGCAGCGCGACAGCAACCAAAACCGACACGCCTCTGATCGAAACCCCGCAGTCGGTCAGCATCGTGACCGCCGACCAGATTGCCGCCACTGGCGTCCAAAGCTTGGCGGACGCGCTGAGCTATGTGCCTGGCGTGGCACGTTGGGAAGCCACGAACACCCGCGGGGACATCGTCATCCTCAGGGGGTTTTGGGCGTTCAAGGAATGGGGCAACTTTTATCGCGACGGCATGAAATACGGCATCAGCGACTATAACGGCCCAGAGGAACCCTATGGTCTGGAGCGTGTCGAGGTGCTGAAAGGTGCCTCCTCCGTTCTCTATGGCGTCTCGGCACCCGGTGGCATCATCAACAATGTCACCAAACGGCCGACCGTTGACCCGCTGCGCGAACTCAATCTGTCTGTCGGGAACTTCGATCGCAAGCAGATCTCCGGTGATTTCGCGGGAGCGCTTTCGGCGGATGGGGATTGGTCCTACCGCCTGACCTTCCTCGCTCGCGACAGCGACACCTTCGTCGATCATGTGCCGGACAACCGCATTTTCATCGCGCCGGCCCTCAAATGGGAACCGGACGAGCGCACGTCGCTTACGCTGCTGTCGGAATATCAGCATGATCGCAGCAACCGCATCTCCGGCTTTTCGGAGGTAGGCACGATCCTTCCCAACATTAACGGGCGCATCCCGCGCAATCGCTTCATGGGCGAACCCGGCGTCAGCAAATATGAGAACGATAAATTCTCGGTCGGTTATCTGTTCGAGCATGCGTTGAGTGACCGGCTGCAGCTGCGTCATGGCGCGCGCCTGCTCCATTCCCTAGCTGATCGGCCTTTCATCGAGGGCTGGGGCCTCACTCCGGACCAGCGCAGCACCGACTATCGTGATATCGTATATGCCGATGAGAAATCCACGTCGATCACGACCGACACTTCGCTGCAGTATCGATGGGATACGGGGATCGTCGAACACACGCTGCTGTTCGGCGTGGATTACACCCGCCAGTGGCACGAATCGATCGAGCATCGGGCGACCGCCTCCTCGCTCGACCTCTTCGATCCGATCTACGGCGTCGATATTGGCGTTCCCGAATATACCGGAACCTGGCGGTGGCGCCGCGAGCGGCTTGGCATCTATGCCCAGAATCAGATGAAGATCGACGGTCGGTTGGTCATTCTTGTCGGCGGCCGCCAGGACTGGTCGAAGAACTACACCAAGCGCGCGAGCGAGGCAGAGGGTATTTGGGAAAGCACCAATGGTTTCACCGGCCGTGCCGGGCTGGTCTATCTTGCCGATAGCGGCTTCGCACCATTCCTGAGCTTCAGCCAGTCGTTCGAACCGACCGCCGGTCTCGATCGGTCCGGCCAGCGTTTCAAGCCGGGACGCGGAGAGCAATTTGAAGGCGGGCTGAGGTTCCAGCCGGAGAACAGCAATATCATGCTGTCGGCGACCGCCTATCAACTCACCCAGACCAACGTCACCGTCCCCGACCCGATCGACAATCGATATTCGGTGCAGATGGGCAAGGTGCAATCCCGGGGCGTGGAATTGGAGGCGCATGTCAGCGAAGGACCGCTCAACATCACCGCTGCCTACACCTTTACGAACGCACGCACGATCAAGAGCAGCCCCACAACGCCGGAGGCCGAAGGCAGGCGACAGGGTGCCGTGCCGCGCAACCAGTTTTCATTGTGGTCGGACTACGATCTCAGCGGCCTGGGGTTGTCGGGACTGCGCCTCGGCGGCGGAGTGCGCTATGTCGGCTCGACGACCGGCTTTCCCGGCAGCATCACCGGAACCGTGTCAGCCTATACGCTGCTCGATGCGATGGTGAGTTATTCGACCGGGCCGTGGGTACTGAAGGTCAACGCTTCGAACCTGACCGATAAATATTATGTGTCTAACTGCCTGTGGCAGTGTTTCTATGGAGAACCGCGAAAGATCATCGCCACCGCCTCTTATCGCTGGTGATAAAATGCGCGCCGCTCTGGTCCTGATTCACCGGTATGGGGGGCTGGCGATGGCGCCGTTCCTCATCATCGCTGGCCTCACGGGCAGCGTGCTTGTCTTCATGCCGGAGCTCGATGCCTGGTTGAACCCCGAACTATACACAGTTCGGGAGGCGGCAGTGGCGCGGTCGCTGACTAGCCTGGTGTCGGAGATCGAGACGCGCAGACCGGAGTTGGAGGTTGCGGCGGTACTCATGCCAGCGCGCGCCGACAGAAGCCTGTCCATGTTCGTACAGCCAAAGGCGGGCTATCCTCCGCTGAAGGATGATCAACTCTTCGTCGATCCGGCGACGGGGCAGATTCTGGGTGAGCGCTACTATGCCGCGTTCAGAATGGACACTGCCCACATCCTGCCGTTTCTCCGGCGGGTTCATTACTCGCTGTATATCCCCGGTGTGTTCGGAATTTGGCTTATGGGCGTGGTTGCTCTCATCTGGACGGCAGATTGTTTTGTGGGTTTCGCCCTGACCCTGCCACGCGCCAGACCGTTCTGGCGCAAGTGGCGGCCGATCTGGCGCATGAAGCGAGGGGCGGGGCGCTTCCGCTTCAATCTGGATATCCACCGTGCGAGTGGCCTGTGGCTTTGGCCGGCCCTGTTTCTTGTCGCGCTTTCCAGCGTCGCGCTCAATCTTCCCGACCAGGTCTTTCGCCCGGTCCTGTCGATGCTATTGCCCACCAGCCCGGAAATTTGGGAGCAACCATCCATTCGTCTCCCCCCGGACGCGACGATAGGTTTTGGAGAAGCCGTGGCGATCGCCGAACGGACGGCTGAGCAGCGCGTCTGGACCCAGAAGCCAGCTGCGATCTTCCTCCTGCGCGATCGCGGCCAATATCTTGTCAGCTTTAACGGGAATCGTCAGGCTGGCCTGGGCGCATCATCACTTCTGCTGGACGCCGCTGACGGCGGCATCGTGCATATCGACGAAGCTGGTGCGGGTAAGGCCGGTGATATTGTTGCGGGTCTTATGTTGCCTATCCACACCGGCGATGTTGTCGGTCTGCCCGGCCGCATCCTGGTTTGCCTGACAGGTTTAGTCGTAGCTTTGCTGTCGATCACCGGCGTCTATGTCTGGTGGAAGAAGCGGGTTCCACGCCTGATGCGTCGGCGTATGATGGCGGCAACTTCGCGGCCCTCCGCTCGAATCGGAGAGGTTCATGCTGCTGAATAGGCGCGATCGCGATAATGGAGCAGCGGCGGAGTGCCCGCCAGTGCCGACACCCGAATTGATCCGGCCGGTGGTTCCTGGCCAACGTCATGTATATGCACCGCCGCCCGGACGACGCATCGTGGGGCTGATTGGGACCGGCGTGATTTATGCACTGGTGATGGCAGGCTTCTTCTTTACCGTGACCGCCGTGCCGGCTCCACCGGAGGCCATGCCTGCACTGACCGTGATGGACCTGGCTCCGCTGTCCTCGCCACCCGAAATGCCGCCAGAGGAAATCGAAGCGCCGAAGCCGGTCGAGAAGAAGGAAAAGCCGTCGGAGGCGCCGATCGTCCTGCCGGTCGAGCGTGCACGGATCCCGATCGCGCCGATATCGCCTCCCGCAGCCATCGTGACACCCCAGCCAGATGATCCACGCCCGGTTGATCCGGAAACCGCCGCACCCCGGACAACATCTGCACCGCTAGCTCTGCAGGTGTCGAGCAATGCGGCTGACACATGGGAGGGCCGCGTGTTGGCCGCATTACATATAGAGCGCCGTTATCCGCGTTTGGCGATGGCGCGGCGGCAACAAGGTGTGCCCTACATCCGGTTCGTGATGGATCGCGATGGCAAGGTGCTGTCGTCACGGCTCGAACGATCGTCGGGCTTTGGAGAACTGGACCGTGAGGCGGTGGCCTTGGCGAAACGGGCAGCCCCGCTTCCTAAGCCCCCCGGCGACGTGGCGGGTGAAACGATCGAGTTCGTCGTCCCCGTCGAATTTTTCCTATCAACGCGATGATGCTCCCTGCGTTCCGCAGCGACCCTCACACTGAACGGCGGCTCAGAAGCGTGTCGGAACCGGCGCTGGCAATCTTGCGCCGTTTTACCCATCTTTAACGCGCAGCCGAGTGCTATGGTTTTGTCATCCAGTCACCAACGATGTCCAACGTCAGAAAAGACAAACTGCACCTTTTGGCATGGCTTGCCGAAATGCAGCGTGTCGTCATGCCAGGTGCGCCGCATTGATGGCCGCGATAATCGCGCGGGCCGCTATGTTGGACGCATTTCGCCGCCCACGCTCTACAGTGTGCGGCTGCGTGCACCGACAGGATAGCGCATCGGAACAGGAGGAAAGGACGCCATATCGTACAGGAGCCGCTTCAAAGAGAAGCAGCGATGGCGAGACGGGGGATATTGAGATTGCCGTGCGGAGGCCGGGCTGTATAGAATTGAGAATTGCTAATGCGAGTTGATCGCATTAGTTGGCCTCGAAATGAAAGCGGGGCTATGATCAAGACTATGAAAAACTTGCGGGCGGTTAGTATCCTAGCCGCCGTTGTCGCGCCAGCGTCAGCGCAGGCACAAGGCAACGAAACGGCAGCAGCGGATGAGATTGTCGTAACCGGCCGCGCCGAGAGGCTTTACCGCACACCCGAGACGACGGTCGCACGCGGCGCCAGCGATCCGCTCGACATTCCGCAATCGGTGACGATCATCAATGAGGCTCTGATTGATGATCAGGGCGCGCGCGATGCGACCGACCTCTATCGCAATATCGCAGGTGTCACGACATTCAGCTATTCGGGCGTCACCTTCCGCGGTTTCCGGCAGGATCGTGTCTTCTATGACAATCTGCGCGGTGATCCTTTCATATCCTTCAGCGTGCCGAAGCTGTTCAACATTCAGCGGGTCGAAGTGCTGAAAGGGCCTTCGGGCATGCTCTATGGCCCGGGCGAGCCCGGAGGGCTCATCAACTACGTTACCAAACTGCCCACTGAGACAGTATCGGCGCAAGCCAACCTCACGCTCGGCAACTACGACCGTTATGGCGCGGCCGGCGAACTATCCGGTCCGCTCACAAGCGACGGAACGATCCTAGCTCGCGCGGGAGCATTTTATGAACGGATGGAGCCATTCCGCTTCAACACACGCGATAGTTCGCTGATCCTCGACGGCGGCCTGACGGCCAGACTTGGAGATGATGCCCGGCTGATCGGGCAGATCACGCACTTCGAGCAAAAGCTTCGCGGCGCGCGTCTTCGCGGTGTGCCGTCCGACGACGCCGGGCATTTCCTCGCGGATCGCCGCTGGAACACCAACGAGAAGACCGATTTTCTAAATCTCAAAGCCACAGTCTATCAATTGCGCTTACAGGCCACGCCGACGGAAGGCATCGCGGTTGAACTCGCCAGCCGTTATTTTGTGTCCGCCGAGCGGCAGCAATATCATGAAGGCCAGGGCCTGTTCGATAGCGATAGTGATGGCCGGCTCGACATGACCCGCCGCGAACTGCGCGACCAGGCCCGCGACGTCGACGGACTGACCCTGGCGGCCAACGCCTCGATTGATCGGCCTATCGCGGGTCTGGACAACAGGATACTCGTTGGAGCCGACTGGTATCGCGAGAGCGCCGACCTTTGGGCGAGAACGGTGCCCCGCACGGTCGTTCCAAATCTCAGCCTGATCAATCCGATCTACGGCCTTTCTGGAGCATCCTTCTACAATCTCGAAAGCTATGCAAAGCGCTTCACCGAAACGCGCAGCACACGCTATGGTTTTTACCTGCAAGATCAGCTCAGCCTTTCGGACCATTGGATGGTGGTCGGTGGTGCGCGATATGATCGCTATCGCGACGCTGACCCGCTCGCAGGCACCCGTTATGCCGATGGCGACTGGACGTTCCGTGGCGGGCTGATCTTCAAGCCGCGTACCGATGTGTCGATCTATGCAAGTTGGTCGCAGGGCTTCGAACCTCAGTCGGTCTCGTCACAAAGTCCGCTGGCAGGTGGGCCATTCGCGCCAATCACCGGCGAGCAGCTTGAAGCCGGCGTGAAGGTCGCGCTGGCGGGCGGCAAGCTTCAGGCCAATGCCGCCGTTTATCAGATCAAGCGCCGCAACCTGTTGCAACTCGATCCTGATGGCGACAGCTCCGATGGCGTCGACGATATGGCGCCGATCGGCGAAGTGACGAGCAGAGGGTTCGAAATTGAACTGACCGCCGACCTCACGCCGGACTGGGTGCTAACGGCCAACTATGCCTATAATGATGCCAAGATCACGGCGACCGTCCCAGGCCAGACCGTCGGCAATGCCGTAGGTAACCGTTTCGCCAACGCGCCCAAGCATCAGGCCGGCATGTGGACGCGGTATCAGTTCCGGTCGACCGGCACCGCCATTGCGCTGGGCACTGAGTATGTCAGCGGACGACTGAGCATCGATGGACAGACAGTGCGTCCCTATATGATCTTCGACGCCTCGATTATCCAGCAAATTACCGAGAATGTCAGCGTTCTCCTGCGCGTCGACAATCTATTCGATAAAACCTACGCGTCCTCCGGCTTCATTGCACGGACAGGGCCGTTCCCCGGTGAGCCACGAACGGTCTTTGCGGAATTGCGCTGGAAGTTGTGACGGCGGTTGCTGCGACCAGTGCTGTGAAGGCCTCGCCTCGACGTTCGCGCTGGTGGGTGGTCCACCAATGGGCGGGATTGCAGGCGAGCCTGCTCCTCGCGTTCATCCTCGCCACCGGTACGCTGGCGACGGTGGCAACGGAGATCGACTGGTTGATCCACCCCGCCATGCGGGTAGTCCCGCGTGATGGTCCGCCCGCAAGCTGGGGGGATATCGCAACCAGCGCTCGTGTAGCGGCGGGCAACGCCCGCGTAGAGCGGATCAGCGCTCCGGTGGCCAGTCGTTTCGCTGTGGAGGTGATCGCGAGCGGCGGGAAAGAGGATCAGCGCTTTCGCATCCAGATCGACCCCTGGACCGCCAAAGTGCAGGGGATCACGTCCTGGACCAATACCCAGCGGATCTTGCGCGAGCTGCACCGGCATCTCATGCTGCCGCTCGATTGGGGCCTGCCGGTTGTCGCCATTCTGTCGCTGCCGATGATCCTGTCAGCAGTCACGGCTTTCTGGGTCTACAAGAAGTGGTGGCGCGGCTTTTTCCGGCTGCCACAGTCGCGCCCTACCCGGCGAGGCGATGCGCGGCGTTTCATCGGCGACCTGCATCGGTTTGCCGGATTGTGGACATGGTGGTTCGTTCTTTTGATCGGCCTCACCGGTCTTTGGTATCTGGTTGAATGGGGTGGAGGCGAGGCGCCGCCGATGAGCCGACCCGCCACGATGCCCGCGCCCACGCAGCTTGAGGGCGCGGCACTGGATCAGCTTGTTGCCAAGGCGTTGCAGACCTATCCTGGGCTGCGCATCAGCTCGATCTATTTCCCAGATGGCAAGCAGGGCGGGGTGATCATCATGGGACAAGCCGAAGCACTGCTCGTGCGCGATCGGGCCAATTCGGTACAGCTAGATGCGGCCAGCAGGCAACCCGTGCAGCGGCTTCGCGGCGTCGATCTTTCTGTCCATCAGAGAATTTCAGAGGCCGCCGATCCCCTGCATTTCGGCAATTGGGGCGGCCTGGCTAGCAAACTTCTTTGGTTCGCATGCGGTTGCGTACTCACCGGCTTGGCGGTGTCAGGGTTGGTGATCTATGCGCTGCGACTGCATGGTCGCGCCGGAAACGCTGTGAGGCTTCGCTCAATTTGGAGGGGCATGGGCTTACTGGCGTGGCCGTCGGCAATAGTGATCGCGATCGCATTGGGGGCAATTCTGTCACGCTTGGTGTTGTGAAACAGGAACGCTTTTCGGGTTAGAGTTGTCGTCGCTTCCATTTTTCCTCCCGGGTCGCGAATCCAACGGATCAGGCGCCATCCATCATGTCAGCTCGCCCAGGCCCTGCTTCGGCGCTGGAATTTTTCAGCTATGAACGGTCCAGAATTCGGGATGGACGTCAACCTCTCGATATTATCGATACGCGCAGGAAATGGGCCGAACTGGCCAGCTAAAATCCGTTGTTCAGGCTATCCGGCGATGGGTTCCAGCTCCCCAGTATCTCCTCCGCGAGCAACGAAAATGTCATGGGGTGGACCTGATCAAGCATGCGAGCGGTCCGCCGAATTGTCCCGTGGTCGAAGCAAGGGTGCCTGTCCTTGAAGGCGAAGACGACCTGGTTCATCCCTCCCTCGACAGGAACGACGATGCTTCTCCCAAAACATCCCCGTATGCGAGCAAGGACGGCAGCGTGCTTCCAATGATGATCGCACAAATTGGCAACGAAGACACCGCCAGGTTTCAAACGCGAATGGCAATCGCCGTAGAACGCCGAAGAACAGAGCTGGCCTGGCTGCCCATCCTTGTCAAAGCCATCCACCAGCAGGATATCGCAGTTCCGCGGATCGCACCGCACAAAATCAGCTCCATCCTCACAGAGGACCTCGAAGCGATCATCCTCGGGCGGCATCAGGAATCGTTCCCCGACAGCAATGACTTCGGGGTCGATTTCCACCGCCGTGATCGAAGCCTCGGGCAGATGCCGATAGCAGTATTTCGCCAGGGATCCTCCACCCAGGCCGATGATCTCGATCGTTCTGGGCGAGGCATTGAACAAAAGGAACCCCATCATCAGGCGCGTATAGTCGAGCATCAGCCTGTCAGGAGCGTGGATGTTCATCGCACTCTGGACGAAGGCCCAGTTGGCAAGAAGACTGCGTATGTTGCCCTGCTCGAAGACGAGTGGAGCGTCAAATCCGCCTTGCTCCATTTGATATGGGTCGTCACGGTCAAACCCGTATCGCTCGGCATGGCGCTGCTCACGATCGATTTCGTCGAGATGATCGAGAAAGTGATCGAGCTCGATTTCCGCCTGTTCATTCCCAGCTGGCGCGGACCCCGTATGAGGCGAGCAGTCTATGGCGCTTTCGCGCTCCGGACTTTTCCCGAACCTATCTGTCATCGTCGCGGCGTCGTGCATTTTGCCGATCGTGCGCACGCCCTCCAGCAACGGTGACGGCGATGAACAGGACGAGCAGCAAAAGAGAGATGAGGATGATCGCAAAGATGATCATTGGTGCCTCTTGTTGGAATGGGTAAGAAATCCCTGGACGATCGGCGGGCGGTCGCCACAGGGGTTGGATGGCTTTTGCGCATCCGGAGCTGGTCCCAGTGAGACGAAATCAATGGCCTTGCAGCTTCTCAAACTGCTGGGCCTTCTCGTACATCTCGCGCCACGCCGCAGCGGCGCGGAGCGCCTGCTCGCGAACATTCGGCAGCGACGTCCCGTCTGCCTCCGCCAGGGACGCGTTCATGCGGGCCAGATAGGAATCACTGTTACGAAGCGTAGGCCTGACAATGGGACGTGAGGTCATGTGCTAAACACCATGGAGTTTTTTCTTGCGATTAACGGGTCAGGCCAGTGTTTTGTGAATCCGCATCCTTCCCAAAGAATGACGGCTTCCCCGATCTCTGAGCTGACAAGCGGTCGAAACTCGATCATGGCTTGGTCTCGATTTCAGCGGAATCGGGCCTTTCCTTCCTGAACCCGTGTATGCCGAACCACCATTGGAGGGCGATGATCGCACCTTTGGCGGGTTGGAGCAGTCCGATCATCAGAGCCATGGCGAGCGGGAGGATGATCGCGACCAGCGCCGTGACCGACAGATCGGTGTCGCGGACCAGCGCAATGATCAGCGGGGCCATGAGATGTCCCGTCACCAGGATCGACACATAGGCCGGAAAATCGTCTGCCTGTTGATGGGTCCAATCCTGTCCGCACGATGGGCAGCGCGCCCGTGGCTTGAGGAAGCGACGAAAGAGCTTCGCTTTCTTGCATCTGGGGCAGCGGCCGCGCGCGCCGCGCGCCATGGCTTCCAGCCCCGACGAGGGAAGCGCGGGCGGCCCGATGGGCGTCTCAGTGCCCCGGACGAGCATGGTTTTGGGTTCCGTCGGGAAGTGGTCAAACGGCGCCGCCATGAAGTCAGGCACTGAAAACTCCGGGCGGGGCAGCAGCACGGACGCTTTCATCGACATGGGCGACGAACTGCGTGAAGTTGCGGCGGAAGCGTTCGGCGAGGCTCAGCGCCGCCTGGTCATAAGCATTGCCGTCGGCCCATGTAGCGCGTGGATCGAGGATCTGGGTATCGACGCTATCGACTGCGACAGGGACTGCGAAACCGAAGTTGGGGTCCGTGCGGAACTCGGTTTCCTTGAGCTTGCCGGATAGCACCGCGCCCAACAAGGTGCGCGTCACCTTGATCGGCATGCGCGAGCCGATCCCGTACTGGCCGCCGGTCCAGCCCGTATTGACGAGCCAGCAATCGACACCGCCTCTGGCGATGCGCTTGCGCAGCAGGTTGCCGTAGACGCTGGGATGACGCGGCATGAAGGGGGCGCCGAAGCAGGTCGAGAACGTGGCCTCCGGTTCGGTCACGCCAAGCTCGGTGCCCGCGACCTTTGCCGTATAGCCCGACAGGAAATGATACATCGCCTGCTCGGGCGTGAGCCTCGCGATCGGCGGCAGCACGCCGAAGGCATCGGCCGTCAGCATGATGATGTTCTTCGGGACCGGTCCCATGTTCTCGGAGGAAGCATTGGGGATGAAGTGGATCGGATAGGCGCCGCGGCTGTTCTCTGCGAGCGAAGCATCGTCGAGGTCGAGCGCGCGGGTCTCCGGGTCCATCACCACATTTTCCAGAATCGTTCCGAAGCGGCGGGTGGTCGCGTGGATTTCGGGTTCGGCCTCCGCCGAGAGGCGGATCATCTTGGCATAGCAGCCACCCTCGAAGTTGAAGACGGCGGTATCCGACCAGCCATGCTCGTCATCGCCGATGAGCGTGCGCGAGGCGTCGGCCGACAGCGTGGTCTTGCCGGTGCCCGACAGGCCGAAGAAGATCGCGGTGTCGCCGTCCGGACCGATGTTGGCCGAGCAATGCATCGGCATGACGCCTTTTTGCGGCAGCACAAAGTTCAGCACCGAGAACACGGCCTTCTTCATCTCGCCGGCATAGCCAGTGCCGCCGATCAGGATCAGTTTGTGCATGAAATCGATGGCGACGACGGTTTCCGAGCGGCAGCCGTGGCGATTGGGATCGGCGTGGAAGCTCGGCAGATCGACGATGGTATAGTCCGCCGCGAAACGCACCAGTTCATCTTCCGTCGGCCGAACCAGCATGGTGCGCACGAAGTGCGAATGCCAGGCAAGTTCGGTCACGACCCTTACGCCGACGCGGTATTCCGGCTGCGATCCTCCGAAGAGGTCCTGGACGAAGACGTCGTCCAGTGTCGCCAGATGCTTGAAAAAGTCCTCACGCAAATTGGCGAAGGCTTCCCCAGTCATCGGCTTATTGGCAGGCCCCCACCAGACATCGTCCTTGGTCACAACGTCACGGACGATGAATTTGTCCTGCGCCGATCGTCCCGTGTGCGTTCCGGTCTCGACCACCAATGCGCCGTGCTCGGACATGCGGCCCTCGCCGCGCTGCAGGGCAATCTCGACCAGTTGAGGCGTATTGAGATTCTGGTGGAGCCTCCCGCCGGGTTTGATCGTGATGTCCGGGACGGTGAATGTCAGCGTCATTTTGTGCGAAGCCTCTCATGGGGATGGGGAAGGTGGGGTCAGGCGTCGCCCGTGGGTGCCGCAGGCGGCATCTTCAGCTTGAGCTTGGGACGCCGAAGGCGATCCGGTTTTGCCTTCGCGGTTGAATCCGTGAGGGTAGCTGGCGATGTCTGCGGCCCTTTGATGCCGCGACCAGTGAGTCTGCGGCTGCGCCTTTTTTCCTCGATCATTTCATATCTCCGACCGAGAAGCCCGATGGCCTCCGTCTTCAAGGGCATCGGCCGAGCCGCAGGGTCGCGCTCCAAGTCCGATGATCCATTGTTTGGCATAATGCATATATACATCGCATTATTGAATTGTTAAGAGTGATATTTGATGTCTAATACATCAGGAGTGGCAATGATCACATCACAGCAATTGCGGGCTGCTCGGGCCCTTCTCGGCCTGGATCAGCGACAGCTTGCGGAACTTGCGGGCCTCTCGCTTCCGACCATCCAGCGGATGGAATCGTCGGACGGCCAGGTACGGGGCGTCGTCGATACGCTGGTGAAAGTGATCACCGCGCTGGAGGGCGCGGGCATCGAGCTTCTTGGCGAGAACGCGCCAAGCACTGGCGTCGGACGGGGCGTGCGTATGCGCGAATCCGCCAATGGCGCCCGCTCGGGCCGCGGTTCGTCACTCCTGTATGACAAGGTGGCGACGCCGGACCTGGGGCAGTGACGAACTCGGCCCTGAAGCCCAAGCTCGTTACGGTGCTTCGCGAGGGCTATAGCGCAAGCACCTTCAGAACTGACGCCATTGCCGGGCTGACGGTCGCGATCGTGGCGCTGCCGCTCGCCATGGCGCTGGGCATCGCCAGCGGAGCTTCCCCCGACAAAGGCCTTATCACGGCGGTCGTCGCCGGCTTCCTCATTTCGGCATTGGGCGGCTCGCGGGTTCAGGTGGGCGGCCCGACCGGCGCGTTCGTCGTCGTCATATTCAATGTCATCGCCAAGCATGGCTATGACGGACTGCTGATCGCCACGCTGCTTGCGGGGCTTATCCTCATTCTGGCGGGCATCTTCCGGCTTGGGCAGGTCATCAAATATATTCCGCACCCTGTGGTGACCGGTTTCACCGCAGGCATCGCCGTCATCATCGCGTCGAGCCAGGTGAAGGACTTTCTCGGTCTCTCGATCGACAAGGTGCCGGCGGACTTCTTGCCCAAATGGCAGGCCTATCTGGGCGCGATCTCGACGACCAATGCGGCCACGGTTGCGGTTGGCGTGAGCGCACTCGCGATTATCGTCGTGCTGCGCAAGCTGGCGCCCAAGCTGCCCGGTTTCCTGATCGCTGTGGTGGTGAGCTCGGTTGCCGTCGCCTTGCTCAAACTGCCGGTGGACACCATCGGCTCGCGTTTTCCGGACATGCCGCCGGGGCTGCCGATGCCGTCCCTGCCCGAAATCTCGTTGGCCAAGATCAGCGCGGTCCTGCCTTCGGCCTTCACCATCGCGTTTCTTGCCGGAATTGAGGCCCTGCTTTCGGCGGTGGTGGCGGACGGCATGGCCGGAACGCGCCATCGCTCCAATCAGGAACTGATCGGGCAGGGTGTCGCCAATCTGGGTTCGGCGCTGTTCGGCGGGCTCCCGGCGACCGGCGCGATCGCGCGCACGGCGACCAATATTCGTTCGGGCGCGAAGACGCCGGTGGCGGGCATCATGCATGCCGTCTTTCTGCTGCTCTTCATCCTGTTCGCGACGGATCTCATGGCCTTCGTGCCGATGGCGGCCCTGGCCGCGATCCTCTTCATGGTCGCCTGGGGTATGAGCGAGTATGAGCGCTTCCTTGTCCTGTTGCGCATGCCGAACAGCGACCGCTCGGTTCTCCTTCTCACCTTTGGCCTGACTGTCCTGGTCGATCTGACAGTCGCTATCGGCGTCGGCGTCACATTAGCCTCGCTGCTGTTCATGGCGCGCATGGCCGAGACGGTGGAGGTCGATACCAGCGGCAGGAAGGACACCGATCTCGATTCCGAAGACTTTCATCAGCGCGACGACTTGCCTCCTGGAGTCGAGGTGTTCCGGATCAATGGCCCCTTCTTCTTCGGTGTTGCGGGCGAGCTTCTCGACACGCTGCGCCGACTTGGCGAATCTCCCAAAGCCATCATTCTGCGGATGCGGCTTGTCCCCTTGCTCGATGCGAGCGGGGTTCAGGCACTTGCGGAGTTCATCGAGCAGGCACGAGCCGCCGGCGCCACGGTCATCCTGTCCGGTGTTCAACCGCAGCCAAAATCCATGCTCGGGCGCGTTTATCTGGGTGATGCTTCCAGCAAGCTCTTCTACGCCGCCAATTACGCCCATGCGCAGTCGCTCGCGCTAGATCTTCTGGGCGACAAATCCCCGGCTGATCGAGCGGACACGCCGCGCAAAATGAGCAGTTCCCATCGAGACTGAGGAGAAGATGATGAACGATGAAGATTATGCATATGATGAGGAGACGGGCGAATGGATGCCCGCTTCCGAGATGCAGGCGCGCCGTGACCAAACCGATCGTATCGAGGTTCGCGATGCGGTCGGGAATATCCTCGCTGATGGCGACCAGGTCACGCTGATCAAGGATCTGGAAGTGAAGGGAGCGGGGCAGACACTGCGCCGCGGCACACTCATCAAATCAATCCGATTGACCGGCGATGCCCAGGAAATCGACTGCCGCTACGAGGGCATCAAAGGGCTTGTCCTTCGCGCCGAATTTGTCCGGAAACGCTGATTAATACCTTCACCTGGGGAAAGCATATTGGAAACCATCACCATCGTCTTGCTTCTGCTGTTCGCGGTCATCATCAGCGGCATCGTCTCGCGGGTGGTGCCGCTGCCGTTGCCGCGCCCGCTGTTCCAGATCGCACTCGGCGCGGCCATCGGCCTGATCGCCGACTGGCGCGTGACGCTCGATCCGGAAATCTTCTTTCTGCTTTTCCTGCCTCCGCTGCTTTTTCTCGATGGGTGGCGCATCCCGCGCGAGGAACTGTTCAAGGACGGAAAAACCGTCATCGAACTGGCCCTCGGTCTGGTCGTGTTCACGGTCGTCGGCATGGGCCTGTTCATCCACTGGATGATCCCCTCGATGCCGCTCGCGGTGGCCTTTGCGCTCGCCGCCGTGGTTTCGCCGACCGATCCGATCGCCGTCTCCGCGATCGCGCAACGCGTGCCGATCCCCAAGCGCATGATGCACATCCTCGAGGGTGAATCGCTGCTCAACGATGCCTCTGGCCTCGTTTGCCTGCGCTTCGCCATAGCCGCGGCCTTGACCGGCGCTTTCTCAATCCATGACGCTGCGCTCAACTTCCTGTGGGTGGCTTTCGGCGGAATTGCTGTCGGCACGGGTCTCACCTGGACGGTATCGCGGGCAAAGAGCTGGACCAGCCGCAGGCTCGGCGAAGAAGGCGGCGCACAGATCCTCATCAGCCTTCTCATCCCGTTCGGTGCCTATCTGATCGCCGAGCATCTGCATTGCTCGGGCATTCTCGCGGCCGTGGCCGCCGGCCTCACCATGGGATTCGTAGAATCCACCGGCGAGCTTGAAGCGACGACGCGGATTCGCCGCAATACCGTGTGGGATACGATTCAGTTCGCCGCCAACGGCGTTGTCTTCGTGCTGCTGGGTGAGCAGCTTCCCGGCATCCTCGCAGGCGCTGCCGACACCGTTCGGCTGACCGGCCATCACGAACCCTGGTGGCTCGCAATCTATGTCATCGCCATCAACCTGGGCCTTGCCGGCATGCGTTTCCTGTGGGTGTGGCTCTCGTTCCGGCTTACCTTCTTCCGGGCGCACGACTGGCGGCAGACCCCGAACTGGCGGATCGTAGCCGCCATGTCGTTCGCGGGCGTAAGGGGTGCGATCACCCTGGCAGGCGTCCTCACCCTGCCGCTGACCATGACCGACGGTACTGCTTTCCCGGCACGCGACCTGGCGATATTTTTGGCTATGGGCGTGATCATCGTCTCGTTGGTCGCGGCGAGCATCGGCTTGCCGCTTTTGCTGCGCGGTCTCGAAATGCCCGCCGAACCATCGCATGTCGCCGAGGTCGACGCGGCGCGGATATCGGCGGCGGAGGCCGCGATCGCCGCGGTAGAGCGGGCGCAGCACAACATGGCCGATGGGCGAAGCGACGCCGATCTCTATGTCGCGGTCGCAGCGCGGATCATGGAGAGCTATCGGGCGCGGATCGAGACGAGGCAGGCCACCGCGGGAGATGGCGAGCGGGGGCGGCAACTGGAGGCGATCGAGCGCGATCTCAGGCTGGCCGCGGTCAGGGCCGAACGCGTGCAATTGTTCGGCCTTGTCCGCCAGCGTAAGCTCGGCAGCGAACCCGCGCGCAAGCTTGTCCGGGAGCTGGATCTGATGGAAGCACGCTACACCGCGTGACCAACAGGCCAGAACGCGCGTTTCGATACTCCTATTCACCGTCGTTGGCGAAGCGAACAGCGATGGCGACAACACCGACACAAACGGCATGCGCCGCGCCTCGACCACGCTGCTGCATGCTCCGCACGGATCGTGGTCGTCCGCCATGATCGCGAACGCATTGTCAGCCTGACGGTTAATCTCGGGGCATGGGGCAGGGTGAGGCGCTGGTCCGGGTAGCGCGCTCTCCCAGCCATCTGCGACATGCCGTCCAGCGTTGCCCTGATCCCAGCCGGCAGTGCCGAGATAGGGAAGGAAATGGGGGTCTGGTTCAGATAAACCGGTTTTATCGAGTGCGGGGTTCTGGGCATCACCTATCGCTTGCGTTGGAGGATGTCCTACCGGTCGAGCTTGCGTTCAGCCCGCTCGGTTCGGCGGCCACCGGCGCCATCGGTGGAGCTGTCGGAAAGAACATGACATACCGGCCAGCAGTTTGGCGCTTTCGATTGGTCGGAAGTCCAGCCCGATTCATCGCCACCTATGGTGCCCGGATGGTTGCGGAGGCGAGCCGCAGGCGCTGAATGTCTGCCATGGCTAAATATGATCCGATCGCCCGGTTTCTGCGCCGCAGGCAGCACATCCGCATCCTCCTGACCTTCGCCGACATCGAGCGCATCATCGGCGCCGTACTGCCTCGCGCTGCTAAGGAGCCCGGCTGGTGGAGCGAAGAGGGCAGCGCACAGTGCAGTGCCTGGTGCGGGGCGGGCTATCGGGCGGACTTGGTTTCCGGGAGCGAGGCCGTCTGGTTCAAACGGCCAGTAGTTCCGGAACAGGGCCGAGCGCTCGGGCCCGGTGAATCATCCGGCGCCTCGCCGTAGGGCCGGGCGCTCGGATTTTGGCATGGGAGTGAGGATGGATCACGAGGATCGCAGGACTATAGATTCTCGATCCAGTTTCTTGACAGCCTCACACGGAGGGCTGCTATGTGCCTGACCTTACTTCAAATAATGTAAGCGCAATCGATTGGTGCGACGGCAGGGGAATGATTATGGATAATTCGGTCGAAATAGGACCGGCACGATTGCAGTCCCATCCGGACGCATTGGGAACGGTGGAACAGACGGAGAAGATCTGTACCTATGTGCCGATGGGCATCGTTCTGCTGCTGGTAGGCCTCCCTGTGCTTTCTTCACTCGTCCAGTTTCATTTCGGCATGGCGATCCTCGGCGGGTTGATCATGTTTGTGATCGCCGGGATTGTCATCAAGGTTGTAGAGACCCTGTTCCTGTCGCCGATGCGAAACCTTCGATACCGGGCTGTTGCGCAGCGACTGTTGGTGGCGGTCCGGTCCGTACCGCAAACAGTTTCGCAATCGCTGTCCTGGCATAGCGGAGCCCCTGGCGCATTGGCGGTGACGCAACGTGGTGACCTCGTCATCGTCGATCGTTCGACCAACTATGAAGAGCTTTGGCTGCGTCCGTCGCAGATCGTGAACGTGAGTGTGGAACGGGAAGCCACACACATCACAAATACAAAGCATAGTGGCCGCTTTACACTCGGCGGCGCCTCCAGCGGCGGTCTGCTCGGTGGTTATACCTTTGGTGGGCGCTCGCGTTCAACGACGCGTACCGTCGAGACAGCGTTTCTGGAGATCCGCTATCAACTCGAGCGCAACGGCATAGCCTATACAACTGTCGTTCCGTTCGGGAACGATCGGCGCGGCGCCGATGCGCTAAGTGCAACGCTCAACCACTTGGAACATGCGGGTGAGGCGGCATAGTTGATGAGAGTGCTGTTGGAGCATCGGCGGCACCAGAGATTTCAGCGGGGCGCCTCCTCAGCGAAAGGCCCGTGCCTTCACCGACGCAGGTCCCAGACCCGGAGCCCGATGCGTCGGTTATCAGCGCCCGTAATGGGCGTGGACGATCCCGAAGAGCCAATCGGTCTCATTTCGTTGGCGGAGCATCTCGTGCCGTTAGCTGTCTTTGGAGCATATTCATATTTAAGATCGGAAGGAAGGGGTTGTCGGTGGCGATCGCGCGCCGAGTGAGCGCTGCAAGTGTCCGGGCGGAGACATTGGCATGGAGCATTATCCACCCGAATCCGTGAGTCAGCACCTGTCTGGCGATTATCACCGAGCTTCCTTCAACATTGCCCTGAGCGACATCCACCAGCCCCAACCGAATGCCTGGGAGGAGGATGGGGCCATCGAAGCGATATTGAACGCAAGCGAGATCATACGTGTGCTCAAATCCAAACGGTAGTCTCTCGTAAACATCGCAGGCCGACGACCAAGCCTTCGTCCTCGGCCCAGAACCCATCTCGTCTGAGTCGCCGGTTGGCGCCGCCCGCCCTGTTCCAACGTCGCTTTTAGGGGCGAGCGCCTGGCCACAAATATCCTGACCAAGCTGTCGTAAGGTCATGTTCTCCATCGCAAAGACTAGAGAGGATGCAGTGTCAGGGTAAGCGTGTCGTGAAGCTTTCAATTACCCACAAGTGGTCGCGAGCGTGATTCCGTTGGCCGCATGAGCATTGCTCGCCTGGAATCAAGCATGATTCATTCCCTGGCACCTGAAGCGGTTGGCGGGGTGCAACGTGGAGACGTCCGTTTTCGATGCGGCAGGATGGGCTGACGGGGAAGTCGATCCCGCCGCCTTTCGTGACAAGCGACTGGGCGAACGGCTTCGAACGATGCTTAAGCAGATGGCAGGAGCGATTGGCGCACCGATACCGATGGCGTGCCAGGACTGGGCCAATACCAAGGCGGCCTACCGTTTTTTGTCTAATGGCTCGGTGAATGAGGGAGACATACTTGCCGGGCATTTCCAGGCGACACGGGCACGCGCGGCGGCGCTTGAGGGGTTCATCCTGGTTTTACAGGACACCACCGAATTCTCCTACCAAAGGCGCAATCCTGAAACGATTGGCGCCATCGGGCTTGCGCCGAGCCGGCGTGATGAGAATGGTCGGCTTCGGCTTCATACGGTCTGCGGCCTGCTCATGCACTCCAGCCTTGCGATCACGACTGAGGGATTGCCACTGGGTCTGACAGCGGCGAAATTCTGGACCCGTACCAAGTTCAAGGGCGCCAACGCGTTGAAGCGGCGGATCAATCCCACGCGCGTGCCGATCGAGGAGAAGGAGAGCTACCGCTGGCTCGAGAATATGCGTCAATCGACCACCCTGCTGGGCGATCCAGAGCGACTGGTTCACATTGGCGATCGGGAGAACGACATTTACGAGTTCTTCTGCGAAACACAGGCGCTCGGCACGCATTTCTTGGTCCGCACCTGTGTCGATCGTCTGGCTGGCGACGGTGGCCATACGATCGCCGACGAAATGAGCGAAACCACCGTGCAAGGCATGCATCGGATCACCATTGGCAAAGACGATCATGCCGACATCGAACTGCGCTATAGGCGCATCCAAGTTTTGCCGCCGATCGGAAAGCAAAAGCGCTATCCTTCCCTCAGCCTGACCATCTTGCATGCCCGTGAGAGTGGAACGCCTGAAGGGCGCCCCCCAATCGACTGGCGGCTCATCACCGATCTGCCGGTAACAACGCCTGACGAAGCCATCGAAAAGCTCGACTGGTATGCTCAGCGTTGGAAGATCGAACTCTTCCACAAGATACTCAAATCTGGCTGCCGAGCCGAAGATGCGCGGCTGCGGACCGCCGAACGCCTCGCCAATCTGATCGCCATATTCTGCATTCTATCATGGCGCCTGTTTTGGATGACCATGATCAATCGCGCCGCTCCTGACGCATCGCCTCGGCTGGTCCTGACCGATGTCGAAATTACCCTGATCGACCGCGTCGCAGCTTCACGAAAGAATGAACCGCCAGGCAGAACCCTTTCCGACTATCTAACCCAAATCGCCCGGCTCGGAGGCTATCTTGCGCGAGCCCATGATCCACCGCCTGGCAACATCGTCATCTGGAGAGGATGGTCTCGCCTGATGGACATCAAAATCGGTGCTAACGTCAGCCGCAACACTTGTGGGTAATTGAAAGCTTCAGACCACGCTTACGTGTCAGGCGCGTTCCGGTTTTCCATCTGAACCATCTCCGTACATTCATCTTTCATGACCATAAACGATCAGGATAGATAGCGGTACAGTCGTCTTAAATCCGTAACCGTCACCACCTAACTGCCGGATCAATTGCCTATGATTCGAAAGGAAGACAATGTTGGGGTATGCGCGGCGAACCGTACAATCGTTTCTGCTCACATCGGCGAGCGGCTTGGCCATCCTGCTTTCCTCGCCGGCGGTCGCGCAGGAAGCGCCGCCGGAACAAGGTGGCGCGCAGCTGGACGAGATCGTCGTTACCGCCCAGCGCCGCACGGAGAACAGCCAGAAGGTTCCGGTCGCCATTCAAACGATTACGGGAGAGGCGATCTCCAGGGCCGGCTATACCGACGTGACCGACCTTCAATATATGGCGCCCGGCGTTCAATATGACCCGACCCAGGGTGCCGCGTTCCAGATCCGCGGTGTCGGGACCACGTCGTTCGACTTCTCGAACGCCAAATCGGTCAATGTCGTGGTCGACGATGTCGTGATGGACGGCCAGCGAGCCAACGGTCTGATCGGTATGGTCGATATCGCGACGGTCGATGTCCTGATGGGGCCGCAAGGCACGCTGTTCGGCAAGAACTCGACCTCCGGCGTGATCTCCGTGACCACGACGAAGCCGAAGCTCGGCGTGACTTCGGTCCGGGGTAGCGCGAGCTACGGCGAGCATGAGGAACGAATCCTCAACGCGACGGTCAATCTGCCTCTGGGGGAATATGCCGCGCTGCGTGTGTCGGGTTTCGATCAGGCGCAGGATGGCTTCGGCCGTAACGTGACGCTGAACCGTCTCGTCGGCTCGAAGCACGAATATGGCGGCCGTGCCCGGCTCTACCTGGAACCCAATGATCGCTTCGACATCACCGTGTCGGGAGACTATGCCCATCACTGGGACAGCAGCGTGCGCACGCCGGTGTCCGGCCAGCCTGCGGCCGTGACGGCGATCCTGAATTCGCTCGGCGTGTATCCCGGTCCGAGGAACGCCGACACCGCCGACAGCATCTTCGGCGAGATCGAGACGGAGGAATGGGGCGCCTCGGCCCGGATCAACCTGAAATTGGGCGACTATCGCCTCAGTTCGATCAGCGCCTATCGTTCGACGCTCTACAACAACAATACGCCAGCCGATCTGACGCCGATCGACCGATTCGCCTATATCCCCTATAATTACGGCCATCTGACGACCGAGAAGATCAGCCAGGAGGTGCATCTTGCCTCGCCTGACAACCGGTCCGTCACCTGGCTGGCAGGGCTGTTCTACAACCGGCTGGAAGCGCGGCAGCTCCAGTATCAATGGGGAACATTGGGCACCGGGCCGGTTCCCTCCGCGACGCTGTACGCGCCGACGGGCGCGATTGGAGAAAAGGGCAACGCCTCCCAGTTCGACGCGGTCAACGAGACGATGGCAGTTTTCGGCCAAGCGCAAGTCAATCTGTCGGAACAATTCCGCCTGACGTTCGGAACACGCTATTCACACGACAATAATGCGCAGGGCCTCACATATGTTTATGTGGACCCGAAACCGATCACCGGCTTCGATCCGGTCTTCATTCCGACCAGCGCGCCGCCGGTCTATCGCTTCGGCCGGGTGAAGGGGGATAATTTCTCCTTCCGCGTCGCACCTGAGTTCCAGATCACCGAAAACGCCATGCTCTATGCGAGCTATTCCACCGGCCATAAGCCCAAGGGCATCGCCTTTGTCGGCAATCGTTATGCGCCCTATGAAGACGAAACCGTCAAGGCATGGGAAATCGGTCTGAAATCCGAATGGTTCGACCGCCGCCTTCGTTTCAACATCGACGTGTTCCGCTCTGAGTTCACGGACTTTCAGGCGACGATCCTGACCGAAGTTCCCGATGGGCTGGGCGGGTTCATCCTGGCGCAGGCGATCGGCAATGCGGGCGGCCTGCGCAGTCAGGGCGTCGAGGCCAGCATCATGGCAAAACCGACGCCCTCGCTCTCGCTCAGCGCATCGGGGACCTATACCGACGCCAAGTTCACCGACTATGTCTACAACGAGACGACCAACTATACCGACACCCGTCTCCCCAATTCGCCGAAATGGTCGTTCGCGGTCGCGGGCGACTATGAGCACCCGGTGTCGTCGAACCTCACGCTCCGCGCCCATGCCGACTATGCTTGGCGCAGCGATTACTGGACGGTGGTCGGGCAACCCGACTGGTCGTTCGTACCGTCGTTCGGCCTCGCCAACGCCCGTGCCAGCCTTGTCACGGCCGACAAGCGGCTGGAGTTTGGCGTCTATGCCCGCAACCTGTTCGATACCTATTTCTCGACGGGTTACCAGCTCTACGGCGCGCTCGGACTGCTGCACTACACCTCGCCAAACGCGCGGCGGACCGCTGGCGTCTTCGCGAACTTCAACTTCTGAACCGGATCGGATCAACCATGATGAAGCCGATATTCCCCAAGGGCGTCACTGCATTGGCGCTGGCGTTGCTGGCGGCCACGCCCGTACTTTCTCAAGCCAAGGAAGAGGTGAAGCAGGAGGCCGCACGGCTTCCCGACAGCACCCCCATCAACCGCATTCAGGTGCTGGGGACGCACAACAGCTATTCGCAGGGCGTCGACCCGCATATCCTGCGGATGCTCGATGAGCGCCTGCCATCGATGCACCAGTTTCTCGACCAGATGCCGGAGGAAGCGCGCAGGACCTTTCTGCTCGCCCACCCCAACAACGTGCCCATGAGTGAGGGGCTGAACTATCGGCATCCCTCGCTCACCGCGCAGCTCGACCTGGGTTTACGTGGGCTGGAGATCGACGTGAACGCCGATCCGCTGGGCGGTGCCTATGCCGATCCGGCCGCCTATCGCATGCTGCGCGAGCAGGGCGTAACCGATCTTCTGCCCTTCGATCCGGCACCGCTGACGCAACCGGGGCTCAAGGTGCTGCACATGGCGGATATCGACTTCCGCAGTTCCTGCCCGACCTTTCGAACGTGCCTTTCGGAAATGAAATCATGGTCGGATGCGCATCCGCGCCATGTTCCCATCTTCGTAATGATCGAAGCCAAGGTCCAGTCCATGCAGCTTCTGCCCGGATCGACCAAGGCGCCGCCCTTCACCCCGGACACCTATAACGAGATCGACAGCACCATTCTCGACGTGATCGGCCGCAACCGGATCGTCACACCCGATGATGTCCGCGGCACCCATCCCGCCCTCGAACAGGCCGTGCTGGCGGGCAACTGGCCGACGCTGGGGCAGGCACGCGGCAAATTCGTCTTTCTGCTGATCACCGCGACGGGCAAGGATGGCGCATCCGACTATCTGTCCGGCCATCCCGGATTGAAGGGGCGGGTCGCCTTTCTCGATTCCCAGCCCGGACAGGATTATGCGGCGTTCATTCTGGACGACAATGCGATCGAGCGAGGGAAGGAGATCCGGGACGCCGTCGCCAAGGGTTATCTCGTCCGCGCGCGCGCCGATATCGAAACCTGGGAAGCCAAGGCCAACGACATGAAGCGGGCGGACGCCGCGTTCGCCAGTGGCGCGCAGATCGTATCGACCGATTTCCCGCAACCGGGGAATGGTTATGGCACGCCCTATGTGGTGCGCCTGCCCAGCGGCGATGTCGCCCGCGCCACACCGAAGGCCGAGGACTGATTGATTGGCGGCGATGTCGCCCATGGCGTCGCCGTCCCTCCCTCGTCGCAGGACTGTCATTGCCGGCGGCTAACGGGCATCCGGTGGTTGATCGGCATGCATCAGGCCTGCGTTCGCCGGGCTTGCTCGGCTATAGCAGCGTTCACTTCGGCAAGAGCTTGCTCTGGGCCGGCGAGGACGCGCTGACCCTCTATGTCCTTGTCCGTTTTCTTGAACTCCCGCCGGCGCTGGCCGGGATCATGTTCCTTGCCAGCGCCTTGTGGAACGCGCTTTGCGACGGGCTGTTCGGCGCGGCCCTTCACCGCTGGCCCTTGCTCAGCGGTTCGCTGCCTTTCATCTCGGCAATCGGCATATTGACTGCCGGGTTGGCTTTTGCCGCTTTGCCGCTGGTGGCCACCGGCGAGGCGACCGTCGCGATCTCGTTGCTGTTTCTGTTCCGCACCGGCTTCAGCCTGGCGGACCTGCCGCACAATGCGCTGACGAGGGAATTGGCCGGGACGCGCGGTGATCTCGGCGTTGCGCGGTTGCGCGCGATCGGATCCAGCGCCGCGGCGATCGTCATCGGGCTGGCCGCTCTTCCCGTCCTTCTCGCGGGCGATGCCGGTCAGGCGTTCGCTGCCGTCCTCATCGGATGCGTTGGCTATGTTGCCATCCTGTTCATGCTGCCGCTCCCATTCCTCCTCGCCAGGGAAGGGGGCGCCATCGGCCATGGTGAACGTGTGTCGCCGCATGGTGTCGGCCCTCGCGGCCTCTGGCTCTATTGTGCAGCTACGGCGGTCGGGCTTGCGGGACTGGCGGCGGCAGGCAAAGCCATGCTGCATCTCGATTTCGGTGCTCCCGGCATTGCGGCAGCGGTCGTCCTGATCCTCACGACGGGGCGCCTGGCGGCCGTCTGGCTATGGACGCCCATTGCGCGCCGTATCGGCAATCACCGTGCGCTCGCGCTCGCCTATGCGGTGACCGGGCTGACCACGCCGCTCATCCCCACCTTGGCGGGTCTCGAAGCTCCTGCCACACTGTTGTGCCTGTTCCTGATCAGCTTGCCTGGCGGCGGCATTGCGATGTTGAGTTGGGCCGTGCTTTCGGCGATCATCGGAAAACAGGAGGCGGTCAGGACGCCGGGCCAATATGCGGCGGCGTTCGGTCTGTTCACCATGAGCATGAAGATTGGCCTTGGCGCATCCGCCGCCATCGCGGGGTTCTGGCTGTCGAGCAACGGCGTGTCGGTCGATATCGATCCTGCGACATTCTGGTCGCTGGCAAGCGCGGCCATGCTGGCCTGCTGGGCCGCGGCAGGCGTGATACTGATCATAGGGGACATGTCGTCCGGAACGGCGTCAGGAAATCGAGTAAGCCTTCCGCAACTGCGCGAGGTGGGGGAACCCTAGGGCATCGCGCTCATCCGCCTCGCCTCGCGCCATGGCTGCCAGCCCCGAACCGATTATTGCAATGACCGCGGCCTGTGCCGCCGCCCGGTCCAGACCATCCGCACCGGCAATGGCTTCACTGACGGTGGCATGCACATTTTCCGCGCGGCGCCGGCGCATGTCGAGGGCGAACGGTCTAAAAACAGGATCGCGCGCGGCGGCCAGCGCAATCGCGTGCGTTGACCGGATCAAGGCCATGCCATGCCGCCCTTCCGCGTGGCGCGTCGCGCCGGAATGCAATTCCCGCCGCATCCGCAATATCTGCGCGCCGAGCCCGGCCTGGAGAAGATCGTCATGTGTGCGGAAATGATGAGCAACACTGGAATTGGGGATACCCGCGCGGGCCGCGACGAGCCGATGAGACAGGTTTGCTAGCCCCTGTTCGATCATGATATCGGCAATATACCCTGCCAGTTCCGCCTTTTTCGACCCGTCCGGCAGGTCCAGTGGCAAGGGCGTCCCGGCTGCCGAGTTGCCGCAGGCGGCGACCAGTGCTTCGAAGCTCCGCGACAGTCCCTTGGCGTGGCCGGCAAAACCTTCGGCGAGCCGCCTGCTCGTAGCGGCCCGCAGCAGACGGTAGTCCGTGTTGGCGCCGATCGCGATCGAAAAGGGCATTTCGTCACGGCAATAGGCCGCGATTGCACAGCCCAGGATATCCGCAGCCTTTACGCCACCAGCCGCGAGCAGGCCGCGCCAGAAGTCATCCTCGTCATCGAACAAACCCCCTATGCCTGGGTAGCTAACGGGATCGGTCGATGCATCCAACAGGATCTCGCAACCGACGAGTGCCGTTTCCCGCCACGTTGTGGAGGCCTCGTCCAGATAAGCGGTGATCATCTGCGCCAGAACCTCCGGCACGGCCATGTCCAATGGGGCGGTCCGGGGCCGCCAAAGCTCCATTGATTGCCTGCGGTCCTCCCGCAGCTTGCCAATCAATCTTGCGATCAGGGCCGCCTTGTCGCCGATTCGGTAGCTGAGCGAACCGACCGAACCGCCTGCTTCCCGTGCGACAGTTCGCAAGCTGAGTCCTTGGATTCCGTCGGACGCAACGCGGGTCAAAGCGGCTTGTACAAAAGAGTCATGTTCGCGCCCTGGCATCGATATTCCCTGCCGTGTGAATGGCCCGCGCGCAACCGAAAGGCGGCTGAATCGCACGACCTGTTCCCGCGAAGCAGGGTGATATGGGTGCGTCGTCAGCGTAGTTAGGACGACGTCTGATATTCGAACAGGCCGTATATTCTATGAGCGATAATTGCTCATAGAATAGCTCTTCGGCCTCATTTCGTTGTGTACCCGCCATTCACGAGGATGGTCTGTCCGGTCATCCACCAGCCGTCAGAGACCATGAAGCGGATATAGGGGACGATGTCCTCAATGTCGGTGAGGCCGGTCTTCGAGAATTTTGAGAGCGCGGCCGCGCTCTAGTGGTAAGCGACCGCATCTTCACCCTCGGCAGGATAGAAGAAGGGTGTGTCCATCGGACCAGGGCCGATGGCGGTCACCGAGATGCCGCGCTCTCCGAATTCCTTCGAGGCAGCCCGCGTGAAATGCTCGACAGGCGCCTTGGTCCCGGCATAGGCAGCATAGAAGGGCGTAAAGGCTCCCAGAAGAGATGTGACGAGTGTGCAGATTTTGCCGTTGTCGTTCAGATGCGCGCCCGCCGCCTTGAGGAAGAAGAAGGCGGATTTGGCATTGACCGCGCTCATCTCGTCAAATTCAGCCTCGCTGATCTCGGCGATCGGCTTCTTGAGTACCTTGCCGACGGTGTTGATGGCGATGTCCGGCCGCCCGATCGCGGCGGTCGCATCGGCGAACAGCTTCTCGATAGCGCCCGCAGTGGTCAGATCGGCCTGGAAGGAGATCGCTTCAGCGCCTGCGGCCTTGACCGCGGCGACGGTCGCGTCGGCGTCGGCCTTCGTCGCAGCGCTGTTGTAGTGGATGGCGATAGCCTTTGCCCCATGCTCGGCGAGGTCGCGGGCGATGAGCCCACCCAGATTCTTCGCGCCGCCGACAATGATGACGGTTTTCCGCGGATGTTGTGATTGGTCATATGTTCAATCTCCTGCGCAAGCCGTCACAGGCTTGAGATCCGTTTCTGGAAGATAGAGCTGGAGCTGAATTTTAGCTTCCAAAATAGGCCGGGCTGCTATCAATTTCTCCGGAGACGGCGACGTTACCATCTGAAGGAGTACAGGGGGCAACATGGACGGAGCGCGCAACAAGGTCGGGTATCCTCGTCGGGTGCTTAGCCGGCAGAGCGCAGAATGGCGCGGCTTTGCCGTTGCCACGGCGCTTGAAGATATCCGCCGCCCAACCGAATGGACCTTCGAGCAGGATCGGCATGTGCTCGTCATCCATGCGGCCGGACAGATGGCCTCGATGGATACGATCTTCGAGAATGGACCGCGTAGCGATACGCGCCCCGAACCGGGCGGCATTTGGCTAATTCCCGCTGGACGACGCTATGCCGCGTTGGCGCGGGGCGATATGGCGCGTTTCATAGAAATCCAGCTACCGGTGTGCCCACGCGGATACCGCGAGGCGGAGCTGCGGCCGGTTATTGCCGGAACCGATGCATTTCTGCTGCATGCAGGTGAGCGGCTCGCCGCGCTGATTGGGTCCAAGGACGATATCAGTCAAATGCTCGGCGAGAACCTGACCGAAGCCTTGCGTGGTCATCTCCTGCTCGAATATGCGCTCGGTGACGCGTTCCCCGCGCAGTTCGGTTCACCCGCGCACTTCTCGATCCGCGAACAGACCATGCTCCGCGACTTCATCGAGGATCACCTTGGTGAGGGACTTTCACTCGAAAGCATGGCGAACCTGACGGAGCGGAGCGTTCATAACCTCTTGATCGCGTTCCGCAGGGCCTTCGGCATGACACCTATTCAATATGTGATCGAGCGCCGCCTTGCCCGCGCGCGGATGATGCTTCTTGGTAGCCGGCTGACGATCACAGAGATCGCGCTGGCAACGGGATTTGCGAGCCACAGCCATCTGACAGCGACCTTCCGCAGGCATTTAGGCATGAGCCCTTCTGAATGGCGGCGAGGCCATCGGAAATAGAGTCAGGCAGTTCATCTTGATGGGGTGGATTGTCGATGCGCTATCACCGCGAGCAAGCCTCATCTCATCGCTTCTAACTTTCAAAATATCCGGAAGAATTACAAATTCTTCATTGTCTGCCCATATCCTGGTCATCCTGGGTGGTGGAGAGAGTTGCTGTGCTTGGAAAACTGGCCTGGCTGACAGCCCGAAGTGGACGGAGGAGATGCGGCCCGCACGAGCTTGCGCACGCAAATCGACGCGCCAGAGCCGGAGCGGTCTGGCGGCTATGCAAATGGGCCGTTCTCCTCATCGCAAAATTCGGGCGCTACTCGGCTGTGCGGTCAAATTGGGCGACAGCATGCGCTTCGATAGAAGGTGGGTAATGAAGTTACGGAACGCCTCGTGCGTTGCGCCAATGCAGGGGGAGGGAAGCGGCTGGGCCGCTTGTCAAACCGGAGAAAGCCGATGTCGATCGAACCAATTGTGCGATACACTTTAACCAAAAGTGTATCAACCCAAGCGAATCAAGAACTTAGCAAGGATTTAGGCGCTAGCCCCCCCTCTTCGGAAGCGATGGAGGAACGGCCGCAGATGCCCTGGACAATGTACAACCGTGAAGGTCAGAGGAAATATCTTACAAAGTCCGAGCGAGAGGCGTTCCTTGTAGCTGCCAGAAACAAGACTGAGGCGGTCCGGTCATTTTGTTGGGTAATCGCGGCCACCGGTTGCCGTATCTCCGAGGCGCTTGCGCTAACAGGAAGAAACATTGATTTTGAGGCTGAGCAGGTCGTCATCGAATGCCTGAAAAAGCGCGGAAAGCAGGTGTTTCGGGCAATACCGCTCCCCGCCGAACTACTCAGAAATCTCAAGACCCTGATCGAGACGGTCCAGCTTTCGAACGATCGGTTATGGCCGTGGTCGCGAATGACAGGCTATCGACGAATCCGAGAGGTTATGGAGGAGGCTGGCGTAATAGGCGCACAGGCCACACCGAAAGGCCTGCGACATGGATTTGGCGTTTGCGCGATCCAGTCGAAAGTCCCGTTGAATATGGTTCAGCGTTGGCTTGGGCATGCCGATATCAAGACGACGTCGATATACACCAGTGCGATGGGACCGGAAGAAAGGCAAATCGCCTCACTCATGTGGAGTGACAGTCTCGCAGACGTTCCGGCTGAACAGAAAAAGTCCAAAACGGATCAAAGTAAAAGGGTAAGACGTCAGGCGACCCGATGCAAGACATGTTGCGAATGCTGTCACTCACCTCAATCTACACGATTCGCGTTGGTGCCGCCTGGAGGAGGGGACCTAGTCAGTTCGCTGGAAACGATCAAAAAGTCCCTAATAGATAGCAGTCAAATAGTCGGCCCTCCACAAGCGCATTGCCATTTGATACACTTTTGGTTATTCCGTCCCAGAATCGAGCGGCCGTCTCGCACGATTCCAGGGGGCGAAGATGGAGGATCAAGCAGGGCAGGGGCGTCGCGCGGAACTCGGTGATCTGCAGCAAGCGGATTACTGTGCTTCTGATGCTGTCGCCCTCGAATTCACGCTCCAGATTGCAAACTGGCATTTGATCACCGACGCCTTTGGGGCGGGAGCTTGCGCTCATGCTCGAGCCCATCTGCTTTCGCTGCTCCATGAACTCGCGGCCGCTCGGGGTTTGGTCAATTTCAACGACGATTGGATCGTTGCGGAAGGCAATTCGCTTGACGTGCGGTTGCCTCTGGCCGGTAGCAGGCGCCAGGGCGATCATCTGGACGAATTGCCAGCGGCTCTATGCTCCGCGGCTGCCCTGAGGCCTTATCCCTATTTGGGCCATTTCATTCATATCGCCCTATCGTACCATCCAGTTAGAGCCCGGCGGGTCGCCTCCGAGCCCGGCTCGGGCGCGGTCGCGTTCGTCCACGACGCGGCCGCGCCACAAATTTGCGAGCTTCCGACTGCAATTCAGAGTTTGCCAGACGATCCTGATGCTCGTCGGTGCCGTGCTGATATGGCCGAGGCCAGCAAGCTTCTTGCAATGGTGGCGGCCGATCAGCTTGAGCTGGCATGGCAAGCTGTTTGCGCGACGTCCGACTTGTGGGAGGTCCTCTACTATGAAGCCCTGCTAAGAGTCGCAGGCCAGGATCCTGGAGGGGCCGCTCCTACCGATGCCATCGAGGCTCTGGAGCGGTTGGGTCTTGTGCGTGTGCTTGATGCGCATGTCGTGGCGAAGGTGCTTGATCAACTCGAAGCCGATCCCTCGATTTTTCTTGGCGTGAACATTTCGGCCCGAAGCGCGACCCTGGACCATTGGTGGATGGAAATCGAGCGTCGCCTTTGCGCTCGGCGTGATCTGGCGCGCCGCCTTGTCATCGAGATAACGGAAACAGCTGAAATCTCACCTTCGCACGCGACGGCCTTCGCCGATCATATGAGAAGGCTGGGCTGCCGTATCGCGCTGGATGACTTCGGCGTCGGCTTCGCCTCAATCCGACGACTATTGGCGCTGTCTCCAGACATCGTGAAAATTGACTCTCTTTTTGTTCGGCGCGCTCCGCTGTCGGGGCGCGATGGGCAAGTTTTTGCTCACATCGTTGGGTTGGCCCGCGCGATCGCACCGCTCGTTGTGGTGGAAGGCGTCGAGACGGACGATCAGTGCAAACTGACTGAGGACGCAGGCGCCACATGGTTTCAAGGATACCGTTCCGGGGGCGCTACCATGGTTCGGCCGTGGGTTAGGCAACCCGATAGCCATAAGATGCTGGCTCTCTTGAGATTCCGGGACGCAGCCGCTGCGCGCTCGGCTGAAGGGGCTGTCTCGTGACGAACGATGCAGATCCCAGGCGCTCACACAGCAATCCACTGCTGTCAGACCTCACTTCCGACTGGCGTGATCGCGCGTTCATGGTCGCCGGACCAGATGATGGCCGCCAAAACCCGCCTTCCGGCTCGATCGGTTGGCGCTGGTTGGTCACTGATAAGCCCTGTCAAACCTCGACGGACTGGGACCAGCCTGACCTGCCGCATGTTCCAAAAGCACCGGGATGGGTGCAGGCCCTGACGATAATCGGGTTGCCGCTCGTGCTTTGGGCAATGCTCCTCCTGGCTCCGCTTATCCTTCTATTCATTCTGACCGTTTCGGGATTCTTGTTTTACTGGTCATCAAGGCGGCGAGAGAATTCTCGATCTCAGCCGAAATCAGAATGTTGCGCCGTTGCGGCCACTGAACTTGAAGAGAAGAATCTTGATCAGTCGTCGCATCATGGCATCGATGCCGATGACGCGCGGCCACCACTTTGGCTTCCGGTCAGCCTATTGCTGGCCGTTTTGTTCTGGGTTCTGGTTGGCGGGCTTACTCTTCGATACCTGCTCGGTGGAGCGGGATCATGATCGTCGCGGCCGCTGATCCAAGACATTTCAATCATCGCTTTGGTCAAATGATTCGGGTGCCGGCGCTGTGCAGCCGCGAGGGCTTTTCACTCCTCATTTGGCTTGGCTTGTGCCTCGTCGCTGCGGAGCCGCTGTCCGAGTTTTTGGCCTCCAGTCGGCCGGTCGAACTGGAGGCATTCGGCCCGATCGCGCTGATATCACTGATTATCCTTGCCGGGTATCGAAGCATTCCCCCCCACACCCCTTGCTTCATATCTGGTGGCTGCACGGTGGCGACAGCTGCACGCCACCGTGCATTCTTTCATCGCTACCCCGCCCGGACCTGCAAGGGCGGATGGGGTAACGACGGAAACGGCCGCGCCGTTCTAGCCACTTCTCCGCCCAATGACTTCCAGTGGGCGGCTGGTCGAGGGCGGTTGGCCCTCTACCTCGAGGTGCCTGACCGCTCGGCCTCATGCCATGTGCCGGTAGCCTACCGGTTTGTTCGGGTTGCGAAATCCAGGGGCTCTCCCTCGATTTTGCGCCCCCTTTTGCTGCGTCGAGGGATCGCAGTTCTCAAAAAATATAGTCCTTCGCCAATAGCTTGAGGAACCGATCCGGTTATGGCTACAAAAATAGTAAGCAAGGTAGATCGATCTACCGAGACGTTGGACCTGAAACAGGTCGGAAACGTCATCACCCTTGATGAGGTGAGCGTCGTTCAGCTCTCTTATCATCCACGCGATGTGGAATCGTACGTGAAGGAAGGGGAGGATCTTATCCTGACCCTGAAATCCGGCGAGACCATTCGTATTCGGAACTTCTTCGTCGACGGGCCGAATGGCGACGAAAGCGAGCTCGTCCTGGAAGACGATGACGGCAACCTCTGGTGGGGTCGCCATAGTCCTGGCTATGCCAATTTCCAGTTCTCGGAAATCGGATCGCTCGATGTCATCCTGGGCTCTGCGGCGAACGAGGCTGCCGCGGCGGTCATCCCGACTGTCGGAGCGTTGGCCGGTCTTGCAGCTTTGGGCGGTGTGATCCTCCTCGCTGACGATGACGACGATCGCCGGCCCGACAGCGACGCTGATGCCGACGCCGACGCAGATGCCGACGCCGACGCAGATGCCGACGCTGACGCCGATGCTGATGCCGATGCCGATGCGGACGCCGACGCAGATGCCGACGCCGACGCCGACGCTGACGCCGATGCGGACGCCGATGCCGACGCCGACGCCGACGCTGACGCCGATGCGGACGCCGATGCCGACGCAGACGCGGATGCGGACGCTGATGCTGATGCGGACGCCGATGCGGACGCCGACGCAGATGCTGACGCCGACGCCGACGCGGATGCTGATGCTGATGCCGACGCCGATGCTGATGCGGACGCCGACGCGGATGCCGATGCGGACGCTGATGCAGATGCAGATGCAGATGCAGATGCGGATGCCGACGCGGACGCCGATGCGGACGCTGATGCCGACGCTGATGCTGATGCGGACGCCGACGCTGATGCGGACGCCGATGCCGACGCGGATGCAGATGCGGACGCCGACGCGGACGCCGACGCAGATGCTGATGCTGATGCGGATGCCGACGCGGATGCCGACGCAGACGCAGACGCAGACGCAGACTCGGATGCGGACGCCGACGCGGATGCGGACGCCGACGCAGATGCTGACGCCGACGCCGATGCTGATGCGGATGCCGACGCGGACGCCGATGCCGACGCGGATGCGGACGCCGACGCAGATGCTGACGCCGACGCCGATGCGGACGCTGATGCGGACGCTGATGCGGATGCCGATGCCGATGCTGATGCGGACGCGGATGCCGACGCGGACGCCGATGCGGATGCCGACGCCGACGCAGATGCTGACGCTGATGCGGATGCCGACGCAGACGCTGATGCGGATGCCGACGCTGATGCCGACGCGGACGCCGATGCGGACGCTGATGCGGATGCCGACGCTGATGCCGACGCGGATGCGGACGCGGATGCGGACGCCGATGCGGACGCTGATGCGGATGCCGACGCTGATGCCGACGCTGATGCCGACGCGGATGCGGACGCCGATGCTGACGCGGATGCGGATGCCGACGCGGACGCTGATGCCGACGCAGATGCCGACGCTGATGCCGACGCGGACGCCGACGCCGACGCGGATGCTGATGCCGACGCCGATGCTGA